>Ga0193723_1000920_pt1 | contig 11485 bp, 10 predicted proteins | sample H2m2metaG_FD_143042 | JGI IMG/M metagenome (GOLD analysis project Ga0193723, IMG submission 143042) | Soil microbial communities from a riparian zone of the East river system, Colorado, United States - H2m2 | ecosystem: Environmental > Terrestrial > Soil > Riparian zone | place: USA: East River... | reverse complement strand
TGCCACCAGCACGGCCGTTCGGCCGACCTTAATCAGATCCTTCGGGCTGATCTCAAGACCGGCGTGGAACAGCACGAAAATGGCGCCCATTTCCGCAATCGCCTTCAGCGTGTCGCTGGGATGGATCCAACCCAGAGCAAATGGGCCAATCAGGGCTCCCGCTAAGATTTCTCCCAGCACGGCCGGCAGTTTCAGACGCTCGAAGATTTCGCCAATCACCTTCGCGGCGACAAAGATGGCGAATAGCTCGAACAGCAGCAGGTCGTATTCGTGCATGGCTCGGGAAGCATAGAGCGGGCCCGCATCCGACGGCAAGCCCATGATTGCTGCTCTAACTCGCTCGCTTCAGTGGCCAGATCAACAGGTCCAGCCGTTTCGCAAAGTGCAGCAGAGGTTTCGTGTCTGGCAGGACGATACCTGCAGAGCTCGCCATGGTATTAGCATCGATTTCCGCGTGTGCCTCCTGCAGCGGCCAAGGAGCGTGATGAATCTCACCGCGGTACAACGTTTCCCGGTGCACCGTGTAAAGACAATATCGTTCGGAGAGCCAGTGCTCCAGGCTTCCTGGTCTGCGCGGACCCACCGCCGAACGGGGGCCGTAACGTCCGCGAAACTCCGCCGATCCACCCTTCCGCACTGAGGAATAGACGATCTCCCCGCCATGGTCTTCCGCTTTCATGTTGGCGTGGAAGTACGGGAGATGAAAAAGGGCTCTGGCCACTTTCACGGCCAGAAGACTCGCCGCGTCCAGGCTGAAGAAGTACACGCCCGGCTTGTCGTCTCGAACCACATAAGTACGAACGTTGAGTTCCGGGAAGAGCGACCATCCGCCCATCGCTGGCGTTCCGCGAGCACGCACGCCGCTCATCCAGAAAGGGACAACACCCACCCAGCACTGGCCATCGAAAATGTCGAGAGCGAGTTGCCGGGGAATCAGCGATCTCATCACCCCTGCCGCAATCGGCCAATGTGCAAACAGAAGATCGTGCCAGCTTTGCGCCATCACCCAAGGACCCGTCGGAATGGGCCACGGCCGATGCGCGACAGTCTTCAACGCGGGCTGCATACCTTTTGATTGTAGAGGGGAACAGCGGGCCACCAGATACCCGGCCAGAACTGATTACAGGACGGGAACCTGTTGTGCCATTTGACTGGAAGTCGAGGGAGCCGGCTGATAATTGCTATGGGTAATATCCACGATGGTGCGTCCCACAATTCGCGCTTTCGCTTCCGAGTGCACGTGCACGGGCAGCGTGAACGACTGGACGTCCGCATACTCCTGCACAAACTCGATGTGTTTCACGAAGAACGACGGTGACTTCACCACGCTGCCTTCCACTCGCACCAGCGATCCAGTGTGCGCGTCCAAGTAGATGCGGCCCTTAAAAAGTCCCATTCTCTTCTTCTGCGGCTTCACCTGGTAGGTATGAACCAGGCGATCGCCGATCCGGCTCACGCCTTTATAGGAAAATTTGTAATTCGCCGGAGCGATGGCTGTAAGCGCCGGATCATCCTTCTGCACGTGGTCCACTTCGGACTGCAGCAGCCGGGTGATCACGTTGCTCTTCACGAACCCATCTCCGCTATAGCGCACCGGCGTAAATTGCAGCGTGTGCGGAGCCTCAAACCTTCGCTGCAGCTCGTATTCGCCCTGCTGGGCCGACTCCGGCAACTCCGCCCGAACCACCGTTACCGCGGAGTAAGAAGTGAGTGCGGCCGCCTGTTGCGCACTACGCCGCTGGTAGATCGCGAGCGCGAGCTCCGGCGCCATCACCGGCAACGGCACCGTGGGGCCAAGCGTCGGCACAGGTTTGGTGTCGGCCAGGATGAGCGGGTAGGGTGGCAACGCGCCGCCCGTGCCAGGCAATACTGAGGCCTCGCCCGCAGCAAACCTTGCTTGTGCAAAAACTTCTCCCGACACGCACAGCCCGAGGAGAAGGACTATGAGAACAAAGCGTTTCATCAATGGTTGGGTAACTACTTTTATATACGATTCAGCCACTCCCCGAAAAGTGGCAAAAGTTACGCGTACCACGAAACGTACTCACAAAAGGGCATATTCCTACGGTGGAAAACCCGCCTCGTTCCGCATTGCGCAACCGCAGCCCGCCAGATAACATTCCAGCAAATCCCATGTCGGAAGTAATGACCAAGCCAGAGCCCACCCATAAGAGCGTCCCTCCTGCAGATTCACAGGCAGTCGAAGTCTTTGCCGTCTATGGCGTAGAGCCCGAAGTCCAGGCCTATGCCATGGCCAAGTACTCACGCTCGGCGCTGTCCATGAAGGAGGCGCTTAAGGAAATCACCGCGCAGAAGGCCGAAAAGTTCCTCAACACCTTCTACTTCCAGTACGGCCACCGCTCGATTGCGGATCTCGCCCACATCGCCCTCGCGATAGAGAAGCTCTCCATACTCGCGGCCATTGCGGTCGCCGATGAGCAGCGCTGGGATGGGCAGGAGCGCTCCACCCGCTATCAGGATTTTAAAAAGAGCGGATACTACGTGCCCGATTTCGGCGGCGACGAGCAGGCCCGCACCTGGTATCGCAACACCATGGATGGCCTGTTCGAAGTCTACGAGGCTCTTTCCGAGCGCACCTATGAGTACCTGGCGGAGATCACGCCCCGGCCCGAGGCGATGAAGCCCGACGCCTACGAGCGTACCCTGCGTGCCCGCGCCTTTGACATCTCGCGCTACTTGCTGCCGCTCGGGACCAACACTTCGCTCGGCGAGATTGTGAACGCGCGCACGCTTGAATCCCAGGTCGCGCATCTGCTTTCGGGTACCCATGAGGAGATCCGGCATCTGGGCGAACAGCTCAAAAATGCGGCACTCTCGCCCGCCTACAACGTCAATCGTGAATCTCTCGAAGAACTGGTCGCGGGCATTCGGGCCATCTCTCCCGAGCTTGCCGTAAAAGCTGAGGAGCAGTTGTTGCGCGAAGTACGCGTGGCGCCGACGCTGGTCAAGTACGCCAATCCAAATGCGTACGAGATCGAGAGCCGGCGCGCCTTGCAGCAGGCCGCGGGCGAACTGATGGGTCGAAGCCAGATTGCCCCGGCCAAGCCCGTGGACCTGCTCGACGAAGAACCGCTGGAAGTCGAACTGGCAACCACTCTCCTCTACGAACATTGCCACTACTCTTACCGCCAGCTGCGGCAGGCAGTACAGGCCACCGGCGAAAAAGTTCGCCGCGAGATTATCGACCTTGGCCTTCGCCACCGCGGCCCGCACGACGAGCTTTTGCGCCCCTTCTGCGCCGGGCAATCATTCCGTTTCGATATTCTGATGGACATCGGCGGCTTCCGCGACATGCATCGCCACCGGCGATGCGTCCAAATTGGCCAGGGCTTCACGACTCTGCACGGTTACGACACGCCGGCGGAAATCGACGCAGCCGGTGCCCGCGGTGGCTATGACGCTGCCATGAAGCATGCAGCCACGGCGGCCGAGCAGATCGCCCGTCGCCCCAGTGAGGAAACATCGGAAAACTCGCAGTACCTGATCCCCCTCGGCTACCGCAAACGCACTCTCTTCAAGATGGACTTCGCCGAAGTGGTCTACATCTCGGAATTGCGTACCACGCCCGCGGGTCACATGTCATACCGCAGCGTGGCCTACGCAATGTACGAAGCGGTGGCAAGAAAATACCCGGCCCTGGCGAAATACATCCGCGTCCACGACGTAAAGGAGCCCGTAGACCTGTTGAAGCGTTGAGCCTACAAGCGACCGCAATGTTGCAGGTAAATGTTCACTCTCTATTTTGATTCGCTTTTTGTTCGCTCCATGGTATATTGACCGAAATTGCTGTGATGAACGGCACTTACGACCCGCCAGCCCGTAGGTGTACCCTACGAGGGTCTTCATAAAACCACATTTTCTCAGGAGCCATCATGGCCGACGAACGTGCAAAAGCGATTGATCTCGCGCTCTCCCAGATCGAAAAGCAGTTTGGCAAGGGCTCGATTATGCGTTTGGGATCAAAAGAAGCCATCGTCCCGATTGCCGTGATTCCAACGGGCGCCATTTCGTTTGACGCAGCCCTCGGCGTGGGTGGCTTCCCGCGTGGACGTGTCGTGGAAATTTTCGGCCCGGAGTCCTCCGGCAAGACCACCATCGCCCTGCAGGTCATCGCCGAAGCACAGAAGACCGGCGGCATGGCCGCGTTCGTGGATGCCGAGCACGCGCTCGATCCGCAGTATGCGAAAAAGCTGGGCGTGGATGTCGAGAACCTGTTGGTCTCCCAGCCCGACTACGGCGAGCAGGCCCTTGAAATCGCCGAGGCCCTGGTCCGCTCCAACGCAATCGACGTTCTGGTGGTCGACTCGGTGGCGGCCCTGGTCCCCAAGGCCGAACTCGATGGCGAGATGGGCGACAGCCACATGGGCTTGCAGGCTCGGCTGATGTCCCAGGCACTCCGCAAACTGACCGGCATCGTTTCCAAGTCGCGCACCTGCCTTATCTTCATCAACCAGATCCGCGAAAAAATCGGCGTCATGTTCGGCAATCCCGAAACCACAACCGGCGGTCGCGCCTTGAAGTTCTATTCCTCGGTGCGTATCGACATTCGCCGCATTGCCGCGATCAAGGAAGGCGACATTGTCACCGGTTCGCGCACGCGCGTGAAGATTGTTAAAAACAAGGTTGCCGCTCCCTTCCGCGAGGCGGAGTTCGACATCCTGTATGGCGAGGGCATTTCGCGCGAAGGAGACTTGCTGGATCTGGCGGTAAACAACAATGTGCTGGAGAAGTCGGGCTCGTGGTTCAGCTACAAGAACGAGCGCATCGGCCAGGGCCGGGAGAACGCCCGCCAATTTCTGAAAGACAATAAGGACACGTTGGCGAAGCTCGAAGTCGAGGTTCGCAAGGCGCTGGGCCTGGTACCCACGAGCGCACCTCCGGCGGCGCCCACTAACGGCGCGGCCGCTGCCCAACCGACAAGCAAGGTAGCCACGATGCCGACTGGGACCGACGGGCCCAAGGTGCCGGCGGCGCGCAGGTAGAAATCACGCAGTGGCCCCGTTCTGCGGACTGCGCCGCCAACCCGGGGAGTGGATTCCTGGCTGCGAACTGCATTTTCTGAGGCGCGACAGCCCACTGTTCCGTGGTCGGATTCTCCGGTTGCGGATCGATGGTTTGGAAGGTCCGCGCGAGCGCGAGGCTTAAGCCGCCTGCAGATCGGCAAACGAGCGCCCAGCTTAGTCAATGTAAGGCGAAGGGCGGCTCTGGAACCCTGCTCTCCAAACTGCCCTCCGGGCCGATATCCAGATCGAGAGCCACAAACAGCCAATCTGTTTGCCATCCCCGTTCCCTGACCACTAAAATCAACTGTTCACCCCGACGTGCCCCGGTTCCCGCGAGGACATTTGAACAAGAACATCGCCATCTATCCCGGCTCGTTCGATCCTCCGACCAATGGTCATCTGGATCTGATCGAGCGGGGTAGCAAAATCTTCGACGAGCTGGTGGTGGCGATCCTGAGAAATCCGGAAAAGGATCCTCTGTTCAGCGTGACCGAGCGGGTGGGCATGCTGGAAACTCTAACCGAGCACTACAGCAACGTTCGCGTGGATACCTTCGACGGGCTGACGGTCGATTACGCGGTGAAAGTAGGCGCCAGTAGTGTGCTGCGCGGCATCCGCGCCCTGAGTGACTACGAGTACGAGTTGCAGATGGCCTTGATGAACCGCAAACTGCGCCCTGAACTCGAGACCGTATTCATGATGCCCGCCGAAAAGTATTCCTACGTGAGCTCGCGATTGGTTCGCGAAGTAGCTCAATTGGGCGGCTCCGTGAAGGGACTGGTGCCGGAACTGGTGGAACAGAACCTGCGCGGCAAGCTGGACCCGGCGTATAGGCTCGCCGAGTTCAGAGCATCCAGAGACGAGAGATCCGAAGGCCGGAAATCCAGGGCAAGGAAAAAAGCATGACACCGACAACCGAAGCGACCCAAGCGATCAAACTGACCGAACGCATCAACCGCATCGAACCTTCCGCCACCATGGCGGTCGTGGCCGAAGCCGACAAGTTGCGCGGCCAGGGGATCGACGTGGTCGACTTCGGTGCCGGCGAGCCGCACTTCGCGACCCCCCAGCACATTAAGGACGCGGCCATTGCCGCGATCCAGGGGAACTTTACGAAATACACGGCGGTCGCCGGGTCGTCGAAACTGCGCGACGCAATCGTGCAACGCCACGCGGCCGATTTCAGTTCCGATTACCGGCGCGAGGAAGTCATCGCCTCGGTCGGCGGCAAGCACGCATTGTTCAATGCGATCCAGGTGCTGGTCGATCACGGCGACGAAGTCATTCTGCCGGTGCCGTATTGGGTCTCGTTCAAGGACATCATCCGCTACGCGGGCGGCGTTCCCGTGCTGGTTCAGACCGATGAATCGCGTAACTTCGCCCTCACCGCGGAAATGGTGCTGAAGAACGTCACCTCCAACACCAAAATGATCATCCTCAATTCGCCCTCGAACCCGTCCGGCGCGGTGATGAAGCCGGAGCACATGACGGAAATCATTCGCATGGCGCACGAGCGCGGCATCTGGGTGGTCTCCGACGAGTGCTACGTATACCTGAACTACACCGACCGCAATTTCTCGGCCGGGTCGCTCGTCGAATACAAAGAACGGCTTGTGATCCTGGGCTCGCTGTCCAAGACCTACGCCATGACCGGTTGGAGGCTGGGTTATGCCCTTGCTTCCGCGCCGGTGGTAAGCGCGATGGCAAAGTTGCAAAGCCAGTCCACTTCAAACCCCACCTCGATCGTGCAAAAAGCCGCAGTGGGCGCGCTCAGGGGACCGCAGCAGTGTGTGCAGGACATGCGGCGTGAGTACATCCAGTTACGCGACCACGTGGTGGCCGGCCTGCGCGCGATTCCCGGCATAAAATGCACGCTCCCGGAGGGTGCGTTCTATAGCTACCCGAACGTCTCGGCATTCTTCGGGAAGGGTGGCCTTAAGTCCGCTTCCGATATCGCGGGACGGCTGCTGCGCGAAGCGCACGTGGCGACCGTGCCCGGGGAGGGCTTCGGCACCACCGATCACATTCGTGTCTCGTATGCCACGTCGACTAAGGAACTGGATCGCGGGCTGGAGCGCATGCGCAAATTCCTTACGGCATTGTAGTCGCCACGTTTCGAATTTCCCTGCAACAGCACACCAATTAGGTTGGTGGTTTTCTTCCCGTCTGGGTGGAGGCCCATATGCCTGCGTACGCTGCTCGTTGGTCATTTTTCTTCGCGATTTTCGTTACCGCACTGGCCTTGGGACACGCGAAGCCGCTGCTGTCCCCGAAAGAGCAGTTTGTCGGTGCATGGCGTCTGGTGAGCATTGAAACGATCAGGCCCAGTGGTGAGGTGATTTACCCTTTCTACGGAAAACATCCGGAAGGGCTGATCATGTACGACGGCAGCGGATGGATGAGTGTGCAAATTGTTTCTGACCCGCCTGCGAATGTTCCTTCTGAGAGTTCGCGCGCAGCAGTCCTGCGGCGCCCGCTAGCGAAAAAATTAAGGCGTTCGACAATTACTACGCGTATTTCGGGACTTGGACTGTGAACGAGGCCAGCAATACGATTACGCACCACATCCAGCAATCGCTTATACCGGGAGAACGCAAGGAAGATGGCATACGACATTATGTTCTTGACGGGGATCGCTTGACTTTGACTGCGAAAACGCACGAGATGGGTGAGGATCACGAGCGAAAGCTTGTCTGGCAGCGGCTTCCGCGGCAGTAGCCCTGCAAATAGAAACCGCCAACCGGGGGCGAAATTGCATCTGAGTTTCCGAGAATGACGCAACTTTATCCACTGAGAATGCAGCCTGCCTTCGATCCGCGTCCTTGGGGCACGACCGACCTGTCCCCGATTTATCCGGACCACAAGTTTGACGAAAAAATCGGAGAATCCTGGCTCACGGGTGACGACTGTAAGGTGGCCAATGGACCGCTGGCCGGCCGAACGCTTTCCGACCTGAGCAAATCCTGTGGTCCGCAACTGGTCGGCAAAGCCGCGCGTGACCCCAACCGATTCCCGCTTCTATTAAAATTTCTGTTCCCGCACGAAAAGCTTTCCGTGCAGGTGCACCCCGATGATGCCCAGGCGCAGCGTACCGGCCAGCCCTGGGGCAAGACCGAGTGCTGGTACGTGGCCGCAGCAAAACCGGGATCCCAGGTTGCAATGGGACTCAAACCAGGCGTCTCGCGTGACGCGTTGCGGCAGGCCATCGAGGACAACCGTGCCGAGGAACTGCTGAATTGGATCAACATCTATCCTGGCGAGATGATCTACGTCGCCGGAGGCACGGTACACACGCTCGGTCCCGGATCGATCCTGGTCGAGACGCAACAGCAATCCGACTGCACCTATCGCCTTTACGATTACGGACGCCCTAGAGAATTGCATTTGAAAGAAGGCTTGGCGGCAGTAAAAGAGAAAGTGGCCTCGGGGAAAGTTGTGCGTCCTGGGCCGGCGTCCATCGGACAGACGAAGAATAAATTGGCCCCTATGGTGCGCGCTCCATACTTTGTGGTGGACCACTATGAACTCAACGAACCGCAGGCGTTCGGAACTCGCGACGACTCGGGGAAGGATTCCGTCCAGATTTTGGTGGCAGTGGAAGGTTGCGGAATTGTCGAAGCGCCCGGCATGGAGCCGGTCACCCTGGCGAAGGGCGATGCAGCAGTCATTCCAGCAAGCGCGACTAATTTCGGAGTCCGCCCGCAATGGAGTGTCAGTTTTTTGAAAGCCTATGTGCCCGGAATCCAGCTGCCTGAACCCGAGACCCGGCTCTAGCGCTTCATCGACCGAGGAAGTCCTGTGAAAAAGCGTGGCTAAGCAATCAAACTTCTATCCCGTAATCCTCGCCGGCGGGCGAGGTACGCGCTTCTGGCCGAAGAGCCGCAAACGGCGCGCCAAGCAATTGCTTCCGCTCGACGGCAAGCAGAGCATGATCCAGCAGACCGTGCAGCGCCTCTTGCCGCTGGCATCGGCAAACCGTCTCTGGATTATCACCAACGACGACCTGCGCAGCCCGATTGCTAGGCAGTTACCCCGCCTGAATAAGCGCCAGATTCTCGCCGAGCCCGCCGGCCGAAACACCGCGCCCGCTATCGGCCTGGCAGCATTCTTGTTGCAGCGAACTGATCCCGAGGCGGTCATTGGGATGTTTCCTTCTGATCACGTCATCGCCGACGAGAAACGCTACCGCGAAACCATCGCGCAAGGCGTGGACATCGCAAAGTCTGGTGAGAACATCGTCGTCCTCGGGATCCGCCCAAGCCGGCCTGAGACCGGCTACGGATACATCGAGGCGGGCTCCGATTCCCATGGCGACAGTCTGCGCGTTCGCCGATTTACCGAAAAACCAGACGCTCAGCGCGCGGACGAATTTCTTGCTGCTGGCAACTATTATTGGAATAGCGGAATGTTTCTTTGGAGTGCGCGCACGCTGGCCAATGCCCTGCAGGAGCATCTGCCCAAGACGGCCGCCATATTGGAGCAGATTGCGGCAGCTTTCGGCACCAGGAAGTTCGAGGCCACCTTCCGCAAGCTTTATTCAAAATGCGAAAACATCAGTATCGACTATGCCGTGCTGGAGCCCCGTTCATCGAAAGGCGAGAGCGCATCGAATATTTACTGCCTGCCTGCCGACTTTGGCTGGAATGACCTGGGATCGTGGACAGCCTTGCATGAACATCACACCGCCAAGCAGAAGAGCGTCGATTCCAACATTCTCGTGGCTGATAATGCATTCACATTGGACGCCAGCGGAAACTACATCCACGCGCCCGGCAAATTCGTGGCGGCAGTCGGGGTCAAAGACCTGGTCGTGGTCGAAACCGACGACGCTCTGCTGATCACCACCCGTCAGCGCGCTCAGGACGTGGGTAAGGTTGTGAAGTATCTGGACGAAAAGAAGCTTTCGAAACTTACATGAAAGCTGCGAGCGACGAGCTTAGAGCTCCGAGCCAGCCCATCGACAGCAAGCCTCGGATGCAAGCGGATCCTGAGCGACAAGGCCCTTGCAGTCTTGATCGCTCGTAGCACATAGCTCGTAGCTGGTTCCGTTCGCCGGCAACTCGTAGCTCAAGCCCTCTATGACAGACATCAAGTTCGGTACCGACGGTTGGCGCGGCGTAATTGCCGACGACTACACCTTTGAAAATGTGAGCCGGGTCGCGGGCGCGATCGCTGCCTATGTTCTCAAGCACGAAGACAGCCAGCGAGGCGTAATAATCGGCTATGACACGCGCTTCGGCTCACCCGGCTTCGCGCGCCTGGTGGCCGACGTCATCGCCGGGGCAGGAATCCCAGTCAGGCTGGCTAACGACTACACGCCCACTCCTGCTGTCTCGCTTGCCGTCAAGCAACAGGGCGCTGCAGGCGGAGTCATGGTGACGTCCAGCCACAATCCCTGGAACTGGAACGGCATAAAGTTCAAAGCGAAATTCGGCGGATCCGCCACCCCCGCCATCATGGGCAAGATCGAAGACGAACTGCGCTCCCAGGCGATGCCGGCCGGCAAGCGCGCAGAAATCGAAGAGCTCGATTTCAAGCCGGCGCACATCGAGGCCATGTGCAAGTTCGCCGATCTGGATCTGATTGCAAAAGCAAACCTGAAATTCGCAATTGATTCCATGTACGGGTCGGGGCGCGGCGTAATGAAAAGCATTTTCGCCGAACATGGAATCAATCACGTTGCGATCCGCCAGGAAGTCAACCCCCTGTTCCCCGGCATCAATCCTGAGCCGATCGAGCCGCATATCAATCAGCTGCGCGAAACCGTAACCCGAGAGAATTGCCATGCCGGACTGGCGACCGACGGCGACGCTGACCGCATAGGCGCGGTTGCCGAAGACGGCAGCTTTGTTGATTCTCACAAATGTTTCGCCGTACTGACGCGTTGGCTTCTGGAGCGCAAGAAATGGTCCGGCGGCGTGGTGCGTGCCTTCAACACTACCGGCATGGTGGACCGTATCGCAGCCAAACATGGCCGCAAACTCTACGAGTGTCCGATTGGCTTCAAATATATCGCCGACCTGATGATGGAAAACGAGATTGTAATCGGGGGAGAAGAATCGGGAGGCATCGGCTACTCGCGCCCGAGCGCGACGGGCTTTTAAACTCTCTTTTGCTCGCCAACGTCATGGCCGACGAGCGCAAGCCCTTGGGTGCGCTGGTCGCCGATTTGCAGCGCGAGTTTGGCGCCCATTACTACGGCCGCCGGGATTTACACATTCCTGAGACCGTAAAGCAGGGTGCAATCCAGAGAGCGCGCGCTGAAACCACGAAAAAGCTTGGCAAATACAATGTCGTCAAGAAAGAGAATATGGATGGCGTCAAGTTCTTCCTGGATGCTCCGACCGATGGTAACGGCGCCACTCCCTGGATCCTTTTCCGGGCCTCGGGCACCGAACCCTTGTTGCGGATCTATTCCGAGGCCGCGACTCCCGACCTTGTCACCGACATTCTGGAGCTCG
>Ga0193723_1000919_pt1 | contig 11486 bp, 9 predicted proteins | sample H2m2metaG_FD_143042 | JGI IMG/M metagenome (GOLD analysis project Ga0193723, IMG submission 143042) | Soil microbial communities from a riparian zone of the East river system, Colorado, United States - H2m2 | ecosystem: Environmental > Terrestrial > Soil > Riparian zone | place: USA: East River... | reverse complement strand
CGATATGGCTGAGGGGCGCCAGGTCCCCACTGGCCCCGACGCTCCCCTGCTCCGGCACGAGCGGTATGACTCCGCCATTGAGGAGGGCAACCAATGCGTCCACCAGCTCTGGGCGGACGCCGCTGGTAGGACGCAGTAGCACGTTGGCCCTGAGCAGCATGACGGCGCGGACGATGGCCGGCGGGAGCGGGCTGCCCACGCCCGCGGCGTGACTGCGAATCAGATTGGTCTGGAGTTGATCCAGCTGGTCGGGCGGGATGCGCACATTGGCGAGCTTACCGAAACCGGTATTGATCCCATAGATCGAGTGACCCGATCGGATGGCCCGGTCTACCAGGCCCCGGCTCTCGAGGAGCACGCGCCGTGCCTCGGGTTGAACCCCAATGCGGGTGGCTGGATCACGCGCCACCCGAACCACATCTTCGATTGTGAGAGATTGTCCGTCGAGAACGCACGATGGCTGGGGCATCGCCCGAAGTTGGGGCAGTGCCGCCGCCGATTCAACCCCTGTCAGCGTCTCTGCACCAGCAGCTCGGGATTTCCGCGATCGGTTTGGAAAGCCCAGTCGAGGATGAGGAAGGTCCGCCCCACATGGGTGACCCGCACCGCGCCGTATCGAATAAAGCCGTCGCCGCCATCGGTCTCGAACACATAGCCCAACCCTGGCGATGCCTCGAGGGGTGAAGTCGTGTACGAGGCGCACTGCCCCGGGGTAGCTCCCGTAAGGCACGGGGCAAGGTCCACGCTGGTGAGATCTTCCACGGGCAGGCTGCTGTAGAGCTCGACACCGGTGCCGGACCGGACCGGATTGAAGAAGAACGAGCCGGACCCATCCCGGTCTACGAAGAAGTCGATATCGGTGGCGGCTCCGTCCCGGATTCGCCCCAGCTCGCCATCCTCGACCTGTCCATCGCCGTCGTCGTCCCAGAAACGAAAGCCGCTGCTGTCGGCCTGGACGTCGACCGCATAGACCACCACGTTGCGGGCATCGGGACGGGGAGTGTCGGAGCGCACCGGCGACTGGGCGCTCTCCGCTCCGGTCACACTGACCGCGCTCACCGCGAAGCAGCGCGGAACGCCGTTCTCCAGCGCGCCCACAATGAACTCCGGCGCGACCGTGGTCCCTTCGAGACCCCACGGGCCGCAGACGGCGTTATCGAGATCGTAGCTCGAGCTGAAGACCCGGTAATTCTGGAAATTGGTGGGGTCGGCGGTGTACGAGTTGTCCAACCAGGTAAGCGCGATCGCCTGGTCCAGCGTGGTGCTGGTGAGCGTGGCCGGAACGTCAGGGGCATCACCCGGGGCCGTATGGTCGGACGAGCACGCCGCAACCAGCAGGAAAAGAACCGGTGCCCGGAAGCCCCGCATAGCTAGTTCTCCAGAGAGGGATGCCCCGCCTGCGGCAGATCGCGTGCCAAGAGCAGCGGGGCAGCCGGGCAGCGGGGCGGGCAGGCTGGTATGCTCTTACCGTCCGCGGCCCCGCTGCCCCCGCTTGCCATGTCCACCCCTGGGGACAGGCTATGGCTCAAATGTCGTCTGATTGTAGTCGAACTTGAGCTCGGGCAGGGCCATCAGGTAGATCGAGAAGTAGAAGGCGAAGTTGCCGTTTGCATTACGCACGAAGTTGAACCCTGCCCTCCAGTCGTGCAGCTCACGCTCCAGCCGAACGACCTGGGATTCGAATTTTCCGCCCGTGATGTTGTACTGGGAGGACCAGGAGAGCGACCAGAACGGAGTCGGGGAGAAGTTGGTGCTGAACCCGAGGCTCTGCTGATCCGCTTGATGGGTGATCCCGGGGATCTCTCTGGTGCGGGACAGCGAGTAGTTGAAATTCGCCGAGAAGCCCCGACCCGCTCCGGAGAAGGGCACCTGGCCGGTGTTGTAGAACGAGGTGGGCCGGTTGCGCCGGCCGGGATCGACCACATACGAGGTGGGCACCTCGTCACCCCTGCCCGGTCGCTCGCGATGCTGTCCACCAAGGCCGAAGATCGAGCCAATCGACCGAAGGGTGTTGCTCGAGATGGCAAAGCTCGCGCTGACGTTGCTCAGGAAGGGAGCGAACTTGGCCGTGTCCGTTCCCACGTCTCCCCGCCAGAGGTCGTGCGTGAGATTGAGGGTGAACTGCGGCAGCAAATCGCTCAGGAAGGAATTGCTGATGGCATCCGTCACCCACCCGGTCCGCCCGGGCTTCTTGGCCTGCTCGAAGTCGTATGTGAGGGGACTGGTGTTGATGCTGAGCACCCGGAACTTTCGAGCGTCGACGCTCACGGTGTCGCCGGGACGAGTCTTGGCTTTGGCTTCGAATGTCTGCGACAGCCCCACACTCAGGCTCTGGGTGGCGTCGCTCCGGAGTTGCAGCGGCTGGCCCGGCGCCACCAACGCCCGGGCATACGCTTCGGGCACGTTGGCAGCTGGCGAGTAGTTCCAACTGATCGAGGGCGACAGGCTGTGGCGGATCCGGCTGGCCAGCCCGAAGCCGGGATAGAAGGCGAATAGCGTGGGTGAGGCGCTGGCCGAGAAGCGAAACCGCTTGCCTTGGCGCACGAAGTTCCCGCTGGTCTCTCGATTGCGGAGGGCGAATGGCCCCGAGGTCGTGTTGGCAATGCCGACGGCGGGCTGGACTTTCCACGATCCGCGAAAGAGGACCGGGAGGTTGATGCCAGTGTCCCAGTCGATGCCGGTGGAGAAGTCGCCGCTGAAGATTCGGGTGACGAGCAGGGAGTCATTGGGGTCAGGCGGGCTGGACCTTCCACGATCCGCGAAAGAGGACCGGGAGGTTGATGCCAGTGTCCCAGTCGATGCCGGTGGAGAAGTCGCCGCTGAAGATTCGGGTGACGAGCAGGGAGTCATTGGGGTCAGGCGTGCTGGGGTCATCCACCCTGAACTGCACCGAGTCCCGACCGGTACTCCGCTCGTCGTTGACCAGAAACGAGTTCTGCCAGTTGAAGGAGCCGAGTCTCAGGGGAGTGTCGAAGTTGAAGGCGGTCACCCGGTTGCTGCCGGTCTGGGCGATGGTATCCAGCAGTCCTCCCGGCAGCACCTGCACCAGCGACGGCAGCGGGGTCTTGGTGCTGGTGTTGTTGGTGAGGCTCAGCCCCGGCGACCAGGTGATGTTGGAGCCCAGGTCAACCGACGCCGGCGAGATCGTGAGCGCCGGAAGCAGCTGTTGGACGCTTCCGTCCGACAGGCTCTGTCTCCGGTTCCCTCCCAGCGTCACCGTGCCCCAGTTGTAGCGCTTCGAGAAGTTCACCGAGCTGGTGATCTGCTGGGTATTCAACAGCGGGTCGATCGCGTTCCGCCGGATGAGAGCGGTATTGCTGGCGTAGTTGAGATCGAGATTGAGGCTGGTCGAGAGATCGAAGGTCTGCCGGTGATCCCACCGGATCGAGGTGGACGTCGCGGCTGTGGCTCCAGTCTGGTGCTGCTGACTGTAGGCAACAGACCCATCGATAAACCGATTGATCCAGCGATACTGCCCCCCAATCCCGTATTGAACGTAGCGATTCGAGTACCAGTCCAGCCGCGCGGTGAAATCCAGGTAATCGTTGGGCGCCCAGTAGTAGCCGATGTTGCTGATCTGCCGGTTGTAGGAGCGATTGGGACGAACCAGGTCGTTGAAGCCGAACTGCGGAATGAGGATTCCGGAGTGCCTCCCCGGTCGCATATCCTGGAAGATGAACGGCAGCCAGAGTATGGGAACATCCCGGACGTACAGCACCACCGGCCGGGCCACCAATACGTTACGGGAGACCCATTTCACCTGACGCCCGGAGAAGTGATAGTGGGGGAGCGGTAGATCACAGCTGGTGATCTCGCTTTTCGCCGCGTAGATGCGGCTCGAGCTCGAGTCCTGCGAGACGTTGCCCCGAAGAAACCAGACGGTGGATCCTTCGGTAAAGTTGGTGAGCGCGTCGGTGATGACACCCCGGCGGACGCAGGTGTCGTAGCGGATGCCCTGCCCTATCATCACCTGCCCGCGGTCGAACAGCTTCGGCTCCCGTGACGCGTCCAGGAGGCAGCTCGAGCGGCGGTAGGTGATGGACCCTGCCTCCAGCATCGACCCCCTTCGCTCGGTGAGGGCCTGTCCCTGCAACAGTATTCGTTCATCCTGCACGTACACCGTGGCCGTGTCGGCCCGGTACCGGGTCGTCTGATACCCCCGGCGATTCAGCAGATCGGTGATGACCGAGTCCGGGGGGGCGAAGCTTCGCGACGGCGCGGTCGGGAGTCCCATACGGCGAGCGGTGGCGGTGTCGAGCGTCTGGCCGGCCCTGGCCTTGGTGGAATCGCGCGCCAGCCGGGTCGAGTCCCGGAGCGAGTCGATCCGCGTCCGCGGCGGCCTGCGAGGTGAGGGGACCTGGGCCTCCACCTGGCTGCCCGCAAGACAAAGAAGCAAGAGCACTCCCACCACCGTGCCGGCTGCCGAACGGTTGGCGGCCCGGCGGCGGCGCCGGTGTACCACCACCGACCCGGCGAACCCGACCTCATACAGCAGGATCAGGGGAAGCGTCATCATGGCCATCGAGAGCACGTCCGTGCCGGGCGACAAAACGGCGCCGGCAATGAACGCGAGCACGATGGCGTAGCGCCGAAAGCGGTTGAGTTCCGACGGACCCACGACGCCGAGCCAGGAGAGGATGATGATGACCAGCGGCAGCTCGAACGAGATCCCCAGTGCGAGGGTGACCTGAAGCACGAAGCCGAAGTAGGCGTCGTAGGTGATGAACGGCGCGATGGCCTCGCTCTGAAAGCTGAACAGCACCCGCAACGCCTGGGGGACGACGAACAGATACGCCAGCACCATGCCGGTGAGGAACAGCACCAGCCCCACGAACAGCGAGGGAACCAGCGCCCGCTTCTCCCGGGCGTAGAGCGCGGGAGCCAGAAAGGCCCAGGTTTGCCAGAGGATGACGGGCGAGGCGAGCACCAGGCCCACGAAGAAGCCGAGCTTGAACACGATCATTACCGGCTCGGTGGGACTGGTAACCACCAGCTTGCCCCCGGTGAGATAGGGGGCGATCGGCTGTTTCAGGAGGCTGACGAGCTGGAAGCGCTGGACCAGCCACAGCCCAAGCACGCATCCCAGCACTACCGCAGCGAGCGACCGGAGAATGCGGGAGCGCAGTTCCTCGAGATGATCGAGGAAGGGCATTTCCCCGGAGGTACCGGTCATGAGGCGAGACGCCCGGGCTTACCGCCCGAGCGCCTTCAGTCGGTCACGGGCCAGGGCCGCTTCGTCGGACTGAGGATATTTCTGGACCACGCGCTGGTAGGCTTCCCTGGCCTTCTTGGTTTCCTTCCGGCGTTCGGCCAGGAGGCCCAGATTGTACAACGCCGATCCGGCACGTGAGGAGTTGGGATACTTCTGCACCACCTGGTTGTAATAGGCGATGGCGGAATCGGTGTTCTCGGCGGCGTAGCTCTGGCCAATGAAGTAGAGCGCATCGCCGGCGCGCTCACTGGTGGGATACGCCTTGAGCATCTCCCGCAGACCGGAGCGGGCGGTGGCCGTGCTCCCCCGCCGAAGCTGTGCCAGCGATGCCTCGTACATCTGATCGGCCGATGCCGCAGCGGGCGTGGGAGCCCGCCCGGTATCCGCCGCGGTGGAGGCGATCTGCTCGCCTCGGGCCTCGAGCTGGGTGCGAAGCTCGCTGAGCCGCTGCTGACTCTGGCCGGTCAGCTCCTGCAGCTGCACCAGCTGTTGCTGGATGTTGTAGAGATCGCTCTGGAGGTCGCCTCGGAGCTGGGCCACCGTTTTCCGGCTGGAAGAGAGCGAATCCATGATTCGCTGCTGCACCTGGATCAGCTCGGCCAGCTGGGCCGCCCGGGCGGAATCACGCCGGGCGGTTTCCGCCTTGAACAAGGCGATATCGTCCTGCACCCCCTGGATGTCGCCCTTGGTGATACAGCCGCTGAGCAGCGCGAGACCCATACCGAGCCGGGCCCCGCGCCCGAGCCAAGGGAGCCTCAACCGAGCGGCCGAGCGGGGGCGTCTCACTGGGGAGCGGTGAGGTTATCGCCGCCCGCCGTCACTTCGAACTCATCGCGGCGGTTCTGGGCGTAGGCACTCTCATCGCTGCCCGGGTTGAGCGGCCGCTCCTCGCCATAGGAAACGACTTCGACGCGGGAGCCATCGACGCCCTTGCCTGCGAGGTAGCGCTTGGCGGCAGCCGCACGGCGGTTGCCCAGGGCGAGGTTGTACTCGTCGGAGCCGCGCTCGTCGGCGTGTCCGCTGATTTTTATCTTGACGCCGGGGTTGGCGACGAGAATGACGGCCTTGCGGTCCAGCGTCGCCTGGTCGGCTGGACGTACCACGGCCTGGTCGTAATCGAAGTTGATCATGGCGGCCAAGTCCGCGGCCACGGCCCGAGCTCGCTCGGCGGCCTCTCTGGCGATCCGCTCCCGCTCGAGGCGATCCCGGTCTGCGCTGTCATCGACCGGCGTGGGGGCCGGCGGCGCGGGGGCGGGCGTTGCCTCGGGCGCAGGCGTCTCCGGAGCGGCCTTTCCACCGCAGGCGCCAGCAAACGCGGAGGCGGCCAAGAGCATCAGCAGAGATGGTGCACGCATCATGACTCCGAGATCATGGGTTGGGAACGACGGTGGTTCGCCCGAGGCGGCGCGACCACGACGGAAGCCGAGCGGCACCTGGGGTTGCCAGTTGCCGGACTCGGCCGGTTTCGATATCGACGATCCAGATCTGGCGGCGGCCGCTGCGGTCGGAAATGAAGGCGACGTGCCGGCCGTCGGGCGCCCAGGTCGGGTCTTCGTTCCTGCCGGACGACGTGAGTTGCCGCACCCGCCGAGCCCCTACGTCAACCAGAAAAATCTGCGGGCTTCCGGTAACCTCGCGATGAAATACGACACTGGCCCCGTCGGGAGACCACTCGGGAGCGTTTGAACTTCCGGTGGCGCCGAAATCGAACGGCGCCAGCAGCTCCTGATCGGTTCCATCCGCTGCCATCACGTACAGCTGGGGCGGACCGGCGCGCGTCGAGATGAACGCGATGCGCCGCCCATCTGGCGAAAACGTTGGGCTTAAGTTGTCGGCATAGCGTCCTACGGTCAAGCGTTGCGCGCAACACCGATCGATCACATTGGCGGTGTAGATGTCGGTGCCCCGCTCGTCCGAATGCGCGAACGCCAGCGTGCGGCCGTCGGGCGCGAACGTCGGGGTGATGTTGAGCGCGGTCTGCGAGCCGGGGACCGCGAACGTTGCGCCACTCGACAGGGCTTGCACCAGAACAGCGCCGCGGCCCTCGCCCAGCTGAGTGTAGGCGATCCGTTGGCCGTCAGGAGACCAGACCGGGGAGAGCGCGGTCTGGCCAGCCGGCGTCGCCGGCGTGATCGCCTCGCCATCGCTGTCCGCACGGTAGACCCGTCCCCCCGACACGAACAAGAGCCGGCTCGCTGCGGCGCCGGCAACACCGCTGGCCCACCGCGCGATCTCGTCAGACAGCCGGTGCACCTCCAACCGGAAGTCGGAGGCAGTGCTGGAAGGAATCCCCAGTGTTTGCTGGTTCCGCACCCGCCCGGCGTTCAGGTCGTGCAAGCGCACGGTGAGGCCACCTGCCGATTCAGCCAGCTCCACGGCGAACTCGGCGCCGAGCGTCTTGTACAAGGCGTAGTTGACCCCGCCCCCGCCTTCCGCGGCCCCCCGCCCCGTGGCGGGGCCGGATGAGGCGTCGGCCACCGTGACCATTTCGAAGCGATCGGTGTAGTCGAGGTCCCGCCCCACAATGGCGCGAACCGAGTCGAGCCCGGGGCCGGGAAGCACGACCAGACCCGGTCTGACACCGGGGCGGTAGTCCACGCCAACCCGCACACCTTGGTCGACCCGCGTCGTATCCTGAGCGGCAAGCGTGCCGGCAGCGGCGAACATCGGAAGCAGGAGAAAGAAGAATCGTTTCATCGCGTTGGCTTGAAGTAGAAGCTGACGGGCAATACGTCCGCCTCCCATCCGTCAGGTAGCTGGCCGAAGGCTCGGGTATTGCCCGCCGCTTCGATGGCACCCTGCGCGTCGAGGTCGAACGCAAAGCTGCCGGATCGGGTGACGAATCTGATGTCGCGGACCGATCCGTCTCTCAGAATCAAAAAGCTGATCTCGGCGAAGTTATTCTGCTTGGCCGAGGCCCGGTCCCAGCGCTGATACACCTGAGTCACGATGTTACGGAGGTACTCGGGAAAGGGGAACGCGAGTCCGGGAGTCTTGATCGTCGCGACATCAGTTCCGGTGCTGGGCGTCTCGCCCGGAACCGGCGCCACCGGAGCCGCAGTCCTTGGGGCCGGCTCCCGCTCGCTCTCCGTCGGCGGCGGTTTCGGTGCGGGCGTGGGGGTGGTCTTGGCTGGCTTCGGTGGTTTCGGCGTCACCGGTGCTGGTTTGTCCTTCTGCGGCGGCGCCGGCTTCGGGGGGGTAGGGGCCGGCTTCTCCTCCGGAGGCGGAGTCGGCAGCGCTTCCCGCGCCAGTCGCTTGGTGGTCGGCGCCGGGGCGGCCACCAGCTCGACCGCGTACGAAGGCGGTGAGGCCCGGGTCGGTTTCACTGCCGCCATGAGAAAGAGGACCGCCCCGGCGTGAACCACAACCGTCCCGACCAGGCCGGCGACCCTGCCCGGCGCCTGGTTGGGCTGATCGATCCTCACGGCGATTCTTCCTCGGCGGCGACAAGGCCCACGTTCTGCACTCCCGCCGTGCGGATGATCGCGAGGACCCGCACGACCTCACCGTAGGGCACCCGGGTGTCCGCCTGGAGATACACTCCGCTCGGCTTACGCGTGGCCACAAGGGAGCGAAAGGTCACTCTGAAGTCGCTGTAGGATACCGGCGTCTGGTCGACAAAAATTCGACCGTTGCGATTGACCGACACCACCATCCCCTCCTTCGGGGAGAGCGGGCGAGCCTCGGCGCGGGGCAGCTCGACATCCACGCCCCCCTGCATCAACGGTGCCGTGATCATGAAGGTAATCAACATCACCAGCATGACGTCCACCAACGCGGTGACGTTTACATCGGCCATCAGGGGAAGCTCGCCCCGCTGACTACCGAGCCCGCCGCCCAGTCCCGAAGCCATTTAAACCAGCCCTTCCCGGGCCATGGTACCGATCAGCTCGTTGGCAAACCCCTCGAGCTCACCGGCGAACAGACGGGTCCGGTTCACGTAAAGGTTATAGGCGATCACCGCGGGGATGGCGGCCAGCAGGCCGCCGGCCGTCGACACCAGCGCCTCGGCCACGCCCGGCGCCACGGCAGAGAGATTGCCTGATCCCTTCGAGGCGATGCCGATGAAGGCGCTCATGATTCCGAAGACGGTGCCGGTAAGACCGAGCAGCGGGCCCACGGAGCCGATGGTCGCAAGCCAGGGAATGTAATGCCCCAGCAGATCCCGCTCCGCCGCCACTTCCTTGCCGAGCACCATTTTCAAGGCCTCGAGCTGGGTCATGGTAAGCGAGCTGCGATCCGCGCCGCGATCCTCCCGCAGTGCCCCGGGACGGAGCTCGGAATAGAATGTGATCGCCTCCCGGAAGAGCCGGTTGTACGGCGAGGGCGGCAACTTCATGACCGCCTTATACGCATCCTGGAGCCGGGTGGTGCGCTCCATCTCCTTGAAGAAGCGGTCGGCCTGGCGATTGAGCTTTCTGAACTGCCACCACTTCAGGATGATGATAAACCACGATACCAGGGAGAAAATCGTGAGGATGAGCAGGACGACCTTGGTCTCGGGGCTCGCCGACAGCACCAGCTCGAGCGAGGACTGCGGAGTCGCACCGCCGGCTTGCTGGATCACCTGGCCTCCTTTTTGAACCAGTCCACCAGCTCGCGCAACCCGTCCTCGAAAACGTGCTGCGGAGTCCATCCCAGGATCGTCTTGGCCTTGCTCACGTCGAGCGCGCTACGGAGGAGCTCGCCCGCCCGCGGAGCGGCGAACTCGATCGTCGGCTTCTGCCGCATGACCTCACCCACCGAAGCCGCCAGATCGAGCACGCTGCGCTGGATCGAGGTTGCGATATTGAAGGCCGGCGCATCGATGTCGCCGCTCGGGGCGCGCACCTTGCTGGCGAGGACGTTGGCCCGGGCCACGTCCTTGACGAAGACATAGTCACGGGTCTGCCGCCCATCCCCGAACACCATGAGGGGCTGGCCCGCAAGAAGCCGCGAGACGAAGATCGACACCACGCCCGCCTCGGACTTGGGATCCTGGCGGGGCCCAAACACGTTGGCGTAGCGCATCGCGATACCCTGGAAGCCCCGCAGGGCCCCCAGGGCGCGGAGATAATACTCGCCGGCCAGCTTGCTCACTCCATATGGTGAGATCGGAGCCTTGGGCGCCGTCTCGGGGGTGGGAATGACCGCAGGATCACCGTAGACCACGCCGCCGCTGCTGGCGAAGACCACTCGCTTGACCCCGCCCTCCCCTGCTCCCTCGAGCAGGTTGACGAAGCCTCCCACGTTGATGTCGCTGTCGAAAGCGGGCCGGTCCACCGAGACCCGCACGTCGATCTGCGCGGCATGATGGTTCAGCACGTCGAACTTGCCGGTGGCCAGGGTTCGCCTGGCCTCAGGTGACCGGATGTCCGCGCGCACCAGGCGCGCCCCCTTAGGGACGTTCGCCTCATGGCCGCGGGAGAGGTCGTCCAGGACCACGACCTCCCAGCCGTCGCGGAGATACGCCTCGGCGATGTGAGAGCCGATAAACCCAGCACCGCCGGTCACCAGGACCTTGCCGCTCATGCTATGCCTGCCGGCATTGAGCCTCTCTCGACATGGTTTGAGTCGAAACCGCCATCTCGGAACGCCCCGCAATATAGAAGCGGGTGGTGAGGAGGGAACCGGGCTCGGGGACGCCGGGGTAGGACCGCGGGGAAGAGGGGAAGCGGGGAAGCGGGTACGGGTTCCATAAACAGAGAGACCGAAGCCAGCCGGCTTCGGTCTCCCACTTCCCTGCTTCCCCGCTTCCCCGCCGATTTACGACGGCAGCTTTGCCACCTGAAGAACGTCGGTACCCGGCGGGATGTCGGGTGAGATCACGTTGAGCACCAGGCCCGTGGCCGTCCGGTCTCGCACGTGGACGATCTGAAGCGTGGCCATGAGCTCGTTCACGCGGATTGTGCCGTCCGGCAGACGCTTTGGCCGCCGGCGCACCTCAAAGAGGTCTCCCGGGGCGACGCCGTCTTCCCGACCCTTGTTGATGAAGACGACCATCTGGGGCTCCTTCAGCTCCTGGCGCCCCAAGCCGCCGATGAGCGAGCCGCGAACACCATCGGACACTGGCACGGCGCGCCGACCTGCACCCGCGGTGAAGCTTTCGACCGGGAGCACCTGCTGACCGTTCCGGACCGGTCCATATGTCGCGACGACATTGGCGAGATAATGCTCGTCCACCGTCTCGATGACGCGCGCCATCCCAGTGGGGGAGACCACCTCACCGTAGGGCTCGATCTCGCGGCCGACCTGGAGGATGAGCAGACTGTCGCCGATCTCGTAGGTGGCACCC
>Ga0193723_1000918_pt1 | contig 11493 bp, 7 predicted proteins | sample H2m2metaG_FD_143042 | JGI IMG/M metagenome (GOLD analysis project Ga0193723, IMG submission 143042) | Soil microbial communities from a riparian zone of the East river system, Colorado, United States - H2m2 | ecosystem: Environmental > Terrestrial > Soil > Riparian zone | place: USA: East River... | reverse complement strand
TTCGTGTTCCGTCACTTCCCCCTCGCCGAAGCGCATCCGCATGCGCAGCTCGCGGCGCAGGCCGCCGAAGCGGCCGGCGCGCAAGGACGCTTCTGGGAAATGCACGACATGATCTTCGAGCACCAGGATGCGCTGGAACCCGAGGACATAATCGGCTACGCCAAGTCGTTGGGGCTGGACGTCGCACAGCTCGCGCGCGAACTGGAGGCTGGAACCTACGTCAAGCGAGTACGCGATGACTTTCGGAGCGGCGTGCGGAGTGGCGTGAACGGCACGCCGACCTTCTTCGTGAACGGAGTTCGCTACGACGGGTCGTGGGCAAACGAGCAGGCCTTCATCGGTGCGTTGCGCGACGCAGCGCGGCAAGGGGTCCGCGCTGCGGTTGGTTCATCTTCGCGATGACCGGCTTAGTGGTGGTGCGCTCCGCCGATCGCGATCGTGTAAGCCGCTCCGGGAGTGCATTTTAGCGCCGCGTTTGTCGACGTGAACATACCACGCGGGTTGTCTTTCCAAAGCCAAACGTGGAGATCGTAGTGGCGTAGGCTCGTGGGCATGATCGGCTCGTGTCCATCCATCGGCCCCGCAAGCGTCTGACCGAAGATCGTCGGCACAACTCCACCGGCGGCCTGGACCGGAACGAACCATTCTGCGCCGGCCAATACGAGCTTGTCTCCAACCGGCTCATATATGAGCACCTGCGGCTTGGCGGGGTCGAGCTTGGGCCCAATGTTCGCCGGATTCAGGAGATGCACACCCATCGCGCCCGGCGGATACTCGACGGAGCCGTCCGTCATACCGGCCGGAAAATCGATGCACGCCAGCGTGGAGAAATACCCGTCTCTTACAGCGACGAATGGGTCGCTGTATTTCGAGAGCGCGGCTCGCGCTGCATCGAGGTCAGGAGACATTGCGGTTGGAGCCGCAGCCATCTTGGCCTGTCCTTGCGACGCACTGGGCGAGACGACGAGTGGGACTGCGACAGCGAACAACAGGCAGGACAGATACCGAGTGGTTGGCGAGCGGAAGTGCATATGTCTCCGAAGAGTTGGGGCGGCAAGAATGTTGAATTCGCGAGGGCGCGTCAATGAGGGGAGTTCGTTATGACCAAAGTGGTGATCGACATGACCACGTCCCTGGACGGATTGTGAAGGAACCATAGGGTACTTACCTGTGTTGCGTTCATTCCTGAGCGCTCGTATTGTGAATAGCCGAGTTGTGCGAGACCAGATGCTCGGCTGATTTCCCTCCGCGCTGCTGGCGACGCCTACCCCCTCACGGGATCGCTTTGACAACAAAGCCACGACCCCGTTCAGACGGAGGGAGTTCAATAGCGCCGAAGCAGGCGCTTGGTTCGAACGTGCGGCTGCGGACTTGGTTTTTTCTCCTCGCATTGCCGACAACCGCGGTTCTGATGGTATTGCTCGGCGGCGCAGTCTGGGGCACACGCCTGCGAGTGGACGAGCTCGAGAAGCTCAAGCGCGACGGTGCCTCGATTGCGGGGTTGGAACTCCTGGTAATGGCGCTCGCGGTGGAGCTGCGCGAAACGGCCACTTTCCTAGCTCCGGGCGACGGCGCAGAAGCGAGCGATTCAAAGCACACCCTGAAGGACCTCGCGGCCGCGCGGAAGACGACGGACAGCGCATTCGCGAGCAGCATGGCGAGCCTGGCGGCGGATCGTTCCAAACAAGGGACTGAAGAAAGCGCAGGTGAGCCGGTGGCACTTCTGGCCCTCGTCGACAGAATGCGCCAGGCTGAGAGCACCGTCCTGAGGTTCTCGAGCGAAGGGAGACATCCGGACGCCGATCGCGCCTTTGTTCGGTTCCAGTACATCAATGATGATTCACTGACGGCCGAGCTGGTGGCTCGGTTCCGGACGGAGAAAAACGAGCTCCAGGACGCTCTTGTTGCCCTCGGAACCGGCGATCCGTTCAACCGCCTCGCGCTGGGCGGTGCGCGTGTTCAACTGGACAGCCTGAAGGGGACGCTCGTGCGACTCGAGGGCGATATGGAGCTCGCCCGCACCTTTCAGCAACTGGTAACTCAGCTCGCCAGTCGCACAGCAGGAATCAGCGAAGGCAACCTGACGCGGCACAGTGCGAGGTCGGCAGCTGTAAGCGATGCGCTAGCCAAGCTGCTCAACGGGTCACGCAGCTCGCGCACTCGCTCCGACTGGCTCGCCATCCAGCAGGAGATCAACCGTGCAATATCGTTGAGCGATTCCGCGGAGTCGCTCCTTCGCAGCCATCGGCGCGATGCCGCCGCGGCCATCGTTACGGGTCCGCTCGACAAACACGTAGATGAAATGGTCTCTCCGCGGCTGGACGCAATGACGCGACATCACCTGGCCGCGTTCGACGCAGGCCTCGAAACACTCAGGTCGCGCGCCGTGATGCTCAATGCCTGGCTCGTGATCATCACGCTGCTTGTGCTCGCGCTCGGCATCAGCGGCCCCATAATGCTCTCGCGGTTTCTCATTCGTCCGGTCGCGTTTCTGACTCGCGTCGCCCACGAAATCGGATCCGGCAACTTCAAAACGCAGATTCGCCGTATGGGCGCGGGTGAGATCGGCGAGCTGCAGGCGAGCTTCATCGACATGAGTGCGAAACTGCAGCGCCTCCACGCAGAACAGGCGGCGACTGAGGCTGCCCTGCGAGAGGCCGCCGAGGCGCGCCTCGGGCGCGATGCAGCGGAAGCCGCGAGTCAGGCGAAGAGCGAGTTCCTGGCGAATATGAGCCACGAGATCCGAACTCCGATGAACGGCATCATCGGCATGACCGAGCTTGCACTAGGCACGGAGGTGACGGTGGAACAGCGCGAGTACCTCGAGACGGTCCGGTCGTCCGCCGATGCTCTGCTTGTGATCATCAACGACATCCTTGATTTCTCCAAGATCGAAGCGCGCAAGCTCGACATCGACGTGATCGACTTCGATCTGCGCTACGCCGTCTCCGACACCCTGCGCGCGCTCGCGCCGCGGGCGCACGCCAAAGGACTGGAGCTTGCTTGCCAGATCGCACCGGACGTTCCGCCGGCGCTCGGTGGCGATCCATCGCGCCTGCGCCAGATCCTGGTCAATCTGGTCGGCAACGCTGTGAAGTTCACCGAGACGGGAGAAGTGGTTGTGAGCGTGGAATGCGAACCGATCGATGCCGAGCGGGTGTCAGTGACCTTCATTGTCACCGATAGCGGCATCGGCATAGCGACCGAGAAACACGCGACAATCTTTGAACCCTTCGTGCAAGCGGACGGATCAACCACGCGTCGATTTGGAGGAACTGGTCTCGGGCTCACCATCTCGGCGCGTCTTGTCGAACTGATGGGTGGAGCGATCCGGATAGAGAGTGAGCTCGAACGCGGAACCCGGGTTTATGTCACGCTGCCGTTCGAGATCCGGGCTGCACTCGCCGTTCCTACCCCTCATCGGGAGCTGAAGGATCTCAATGGACTCGAGGTGCTGGTTGTCGACGACAACGCCACCAATCGGCGCATTCTGGAGGAGATCCTCAGCGCTTGGGGAATGAAACCGACGTTGGTTGATGGAGGCTTAGAGGCGATCGTCGCGCTCGACCGCGCGGCCGTCGCCGGCAAACCATTTCCATTGGCGATCATCGATTTTCAGATGCCGGATCTGGACGGATTCGGACTGGCTGAGCGCATCAAGGCGCAGCCGGAGCTTGGCACAACGATGATCATGATGCTTTCCTCGGTCGGCAATCCGGGTGACGCCATTCGCTGCAGAGAGCTTGGGGTTGCCTCCTATCTAACCAAGCCTGTGCGGCAGTCCGTCTTGCTCGGGGCCCTTCTCTCGGTGCTCGGGGCTAAGGATCGCCCGCTCGATCATCCGGTGCTTGTCACACGGCACACCATCAACGAAGCCCGGCGATCGTTGCGAATCCTCGTAGCGGAAGACAACGCCGTGAACAGAATGCTGGTAACCGCGATCCTCGAGAAGCGCGGTCACACCCCTGTCAACGTCACCAATGGCCGGGACGCCGTCGCTGCCGTCGGCGGAAGCGCATTCGATCTCGTTCTAATGGATGTGCAGATGCCGGAGATGGATGGCCTCCAGGCCACGACGGCTATCCGCAAAGCCGAGGCAGCGACGGGCGCCCATGTGCCGATCATCGCTCTCACGGCGCACGCGATGAAGGGCGACCGCGAGATCTGCATCGCCGCCGGCATGGACGAATACCTCTCGAAGCCGATAAACGCCGAGGAGCTGTTTGTACTCATCGAGGCTCTTACTGGCGTCACTGGGAGGACGGCGGAGCCGGAGCTGGGCTCCTGGCCAGCCACTTATTTGGAGTGAGCCAACAGTACCGACATGACAATCTCCGCGCGCATTGTGTGACTAAAATGCGAAAGCCCGTAGTCTCTCTCTTTGGACGCCTGATTCCGACGGGTTCCAACAGAGAGGGACTGACTTGGCAACAAATCCAGCGGGGAAAGTCCTCCATTTCAGTCAGGGACACAACTCAGTCGAGTGGCTTCTCGCTGATGCGTTCGAGCATGCGCCGAATGGCATGGCGCTACTCGACAGAGAGGGAAAGATTCACCACGCAAGCAGCGCCTTCTGCGACATCCTCGGATACACGAGGAACGAGCTCGCCAGTCTGGGCTTGAGTGAAATCACGCACTCCGACGACGCCGAGACGGAAGCAGAGCAACGCAAACGACTCCGCAGCAGCGAGATCGACCGCTACCAACTCGTCGAGCGCCTGATCCGGAAGGACGGAGCGGCAGCATGGGTGCTGTTGTCCGTTTCTGTGTGTCGCCGCGCTTCAGGATTCCCGGAGTACTACGTTGTTCAGGCGGAGAACGCCGGACGACATGTTTCGATCGGGGATCGTGCCGCGCCTGATGCCCTGGCCCACTACGTGGGCGAAGCAGTGCACGAGATCGGCAATACCCTCACACCGCTGATGGTCAACACCCAGCTGATCGTCGAGCAGTCGAAGGCCGGTGAGATCTCCGACTCGGCGCAGGTGATATTCAACGCGGCCCGCCGCATCGCGTTCACGCTGAGACGTTTGCGCGGCATAAAAGATTTACAGCCGGTGGCGTATCTGGGGCAAGGTCGAATGCTCGACTTGCACACGGTGCCCCCGCCCAAAGACCGCGACTAGCGAAGCCGATCTACACCGGAACCGGCACTACTCCCGTTGAAGCTGGAGGGTGCCCTGAAAACACACATTGAGCTTTCCGAATTCGCACGGCGTGATCCGGTGGAAAGTTGCGTGGACCCGCGCGCCGAGCATGAATCCCCACGTAACGATGCCATTGAGATTGTAGTTCCCCTCCCTGTTGTTCGACTTGCCCTGAAGAACGGCTTTGAAGGAGTGGGTTCCGCCCGGATCTGTAACTTCATAACGAGCGCTCAGGTGGGTGAACACACCGTCGTCGATTCGGCTAAGCATCTCGACCGCAATCGTGCCAGGGCCATAGGTGGTAACCCCGGTAAAGGCGGGGTAAGTCGAAACCCACTTCGTGAAAGTGAGCTCGATGATCGGAGGATTGAGTGAGAAGGGACTCTGATTCACGGGTCGCGGACTCCCCGCGACCGCCCGTGGTTCTTCGCCCAGAATCATCAGCAAGATGGTATACCACTGATGCGCCGTCACGTACGTGGGATCCGACTCGGTTGTCTTCGCAGTCACGTATGTTGGGTCGAGCGCGACAGCCTTCCGGAATTCTGAATCGGCGCCCGCAAAATCCCGCTCCCAAGTGAGCACGTACGCCAGTGCGGGGCGTGCCGACGCAAGCGTGCTGTCCAACTGCAGGCTGCGAAGCGCGGCTGCCTTCGCTTTGGGAAACTCTGCGTCTCTCTGTCGATACCCGAAATAACCGAGCATGACGTACGCGTCAGCGAGTCCGGCGTACGCCTCGGCGTATTCGGGATCGAGCTCGGTTGCCCGACGAAAGTAGACGACCGCGGTGTCGAGTCCTCCTTTCGATCCGTCGCTCCACGCATGGATCGCTCGCACGTACGAGTCCCGAGCCGCGGGCAACGCGATCGTTGATCCGCCCCGCGCCGCGTTTGGGCGGAGGCTGGTGCGATGATTCTGGCTTTGGCGGCTCTCCACCGTCGCGGCACCGATCAGCGATACAATCAGAATTGAAAAGGACAAAACTGCGGCCACTCGAGAATGCTTTGATCGCCGCAGGTTTCGTGAGAAAGGGACTGCTACAACGCTCGGTGCCATCCGTGGCGCCGCCGCGCCGACCGCTTCACTGCCAACGGTATGGCTGAAAGTGGAAGCGAGACTTTCGATCTCGGAATCCGGCTCCATCTCGAGCTCTTGTTGTATGAGCTCCTGGTAAAGGCGCGCTTGTTTCACTGCGCTGGCGCGGTCACCAGCGGCCGCGAGAGCGCGCATCAGCCTCTTGGTCGCGTCAGCTGAAAGCGGATCGGAGTTCGCAAGCCTGCGACACCACGCAACGCTCTGCAAGTGGTCGCCGGCCTCGGCCGACACGCTGGCAAGATTCGCGAGGGCGGACTGATACACCGTGCGCAGCCGTGCCCGCTCGGTCGTTACCCAGAACTCGAGCTCTTGGGTGTCGCCAAAATGAAATCCATCGAGCAGCGACCCCTTGTAGTGATCGATCGCCGCGTTCCACTGACCGGCACGTATCGCTTCCTCGAATGCCCATAGATCTGTTTGGAGGAATTCCGGATTGAGTCGCAGCTCTCTACCCGTCGACAGTACGGAGTCGGTGCCGAGAGCGCGTCGAATCGCGTAGACCGCCTGGTCGAGTGAATGCCGAGCGAGCTCGGCCGAGCTTTCCGGCCAGAGATACGCCTCGATCCGTTCGCGCGGGACCCCTTGCCTTCCGCCCAGGGCGAGGACTGCGAGCAGGCCCAATGACCGCTTTTGTTGCGCGGATACGGGGACCTGAAGCGTGTCGCTCCGCAGGGAAAGCGTTCCCAATAGCTCGAGGACGAACATTTTTTCCTCTGAGCGAGCTCTTTGATTTTTCTGTGAGATTCTGCTGAGGGGGTCTGTCTATCATGGGGAACGAAGACCGCCGGGTCAAGCGCGAGTGCGCTCGGACGGCGAATCCCAAACTGAATGGAGGCCCGTGATGCCGTACCGAAATGCTTTTCCTCTGCTGGCGTTGGCGTTGGTGAGTGGGTGTTTTGGAACAGATGCGACCGACCCAGTGAGTCCCAACGTTACCGTTGCGATCCGAGAGGCGCCTGCTCCGGCCTCGTCTGTGTCCTTCCCGCGAAGCGGAGCGCTTCATGCGACGAAGAATTGCCTGGAGTACAATGGGCTCCCCGGCGGCTTCTGCTCGATCACGTCGTCTAACCTCGACCAGATCGAGGTCGGCTCGAAGGTTATCTACGCGGTCATCCGTGGTGCTACCGAGCTGGATAGTGACGTGATCCTCGATTTGCCGGGGCCAGGCAACAACACCGCGTTCGGCCATTGCCATCTCATTTTTTCAACGGGCGTTGGGCTATGTACGTTCTCGGGGGGAACTGGCAAGTTCACACATTTCGAGGCGAGTGCCGTTGTCTCGCGCATTGGTCTTGCCGCAGAGAGAAACTGGGCCTGGGACGGCACGTACAGTTTCAGTCCGAAGGATTGAGGAGATCGTCCCCGCCGCACATTGCCTTGCTTTCGCAATTTGCGGCGGTTTCGCCTCAAAGCGCTCTTCAGCCCACACTACAAGCTCTTACACCATCACGAGTTGGCACTAAGTGCCAGTTTGGCTGCTTGCGTGCGATACTAGACCGTTGCGGTAATGCGAATGCTCCAGTCTCTCTAGCGTTGACGGCAGTGTCTCGCCGTCGCCAACTGACACAGGAGATATTCATGTCGCGCACCAAAAAGGGATTTACGCTTATCGAGCTTCTGATCGTGGTCGTCATCATCGGCATTCTTGCCGCGATTGCGATTCCGAAGTTTGCAAATACCAAGGACAAGGCCTATGTCGCAGCGATGAAGTCTGACCTGCGCAACATGGCGACCTATGAAGAGCAGTCTGCTGCCGACAACGGTGGTGCCTACTTCGGTGGAACCGCGACGTCAGCGGCTCCGCTACAGGGCTTCAGCCCGTCGCAGAACGTGACCGTCGTGATCGTGAACGTCGCCGGCCCACCGCCTTCGTGGAGCGGCACCGCAACGCACTCGCAGTCAGCGAAGGTTTGCACCATGGTGAACGGCGTTATCACCTGCGTCTAAGTTCGCCGAGATCTGGTTACAAGGCGGGGCCGGCTTCCAAGCCGGCCCCGTTTTGTTTTAACTCGTTGGCGTCATCACCGGGGCGCGAATTAGAGTTAAGTCATGTCCAACTATATTTACGCCTTTCGGGTCCTGTTCCTCGCCGCCATAGGCGCTGCTCTCTTTGGCCGCGCAGTCTCGGCGCAACCCGGCGCTGACCGCGCGACGTCAATCAAACCAGGGGAGTCGTGTCCACCGGGCACGACGGAGATTCGACCTCGTAGCTGCATGGGACCCGAGGAGGTGGCGCCGAGCATACTCGACTATCGACCGCGATCCACGTTGGTTGTGTCGGCGCACGTCGTAACGAGAGCCCGCTACCCGGCGATCGATTTTCACGGGCATCCGCAAGGGATGCTGGGCTCCGTAGAGTCGCTCGCGCGACTCGGCGCAGATCTCGACGGTCTCAACGTCCGAATGATGATCGTGGCGAACAATGTCTCTGGTGACGCGCTCAAGCGCATGGTCGCGACGATCAAATCGTCGCAGTCCATGAAGGACCGCGTGCGGGTGTTGACCGGGATCAACTTTCAGAACGTGGGACCGGGATGGGCGGAGCGCGCGGTGGCGCAGCTCGAGGCCGACGTCGCTGCAGGGGCAGTTGGCATCGGCGAGATCGGAAAGGGTTTTGGCCAGTCGATCCGTAAGGCCGACGGGTCGCGACTAGCGCTTGACGACCCAGAGCTCGATCCCATCTGGCAAGCGGCCGCGCGCCTCAAGCTTCCGGTGTTCATCCATACGGGCGATCCGCAGGAGTTTTACCAACCGGTCGATTACACCAATGAGCGGTGGCTCGAGCTGTCGCTCTTCCCTGGACGTCGCGTGTCCCCAAGCCAGCATCCGAACTTCGACGAGCTGATGAAGGAGCGCGACAATCTGTTCCGCCGGAATCCGAAGACGACCTTCGTCGCCGCGCACATGGGCTGGCACGCCAACGATCTAGGCCGCCTTGGAAGAATGCTGACGGAGATGCCCAATGTGTATGTGGATGTGGGTGCCGTGCTCTACGACATCGGGCGACAGCCGCGCGCATCGCACGACTTTTTTGTCAAATTCCAGGACCGAATTCTTTTCGGAAAGGACTCCTACCAGCCGGAGGAGTATCCGTATTACTGGCGCGTGTTCGAAACGCAGGACGATTACTTCGACTACTACCGCGACTATCATGCGACCTGGAAACTGTACGGTATCGATCTCCCGGACGATGTGCTGAAGAAAGTGTATTACAGGAACACGTTGAAGATCACGCCGGGCTTGCCGCAAACAGGGTGGCCACGCTGATGCGAATTCAGTACGAGAGAACAACTCCGGTCTGAATTGTGCGCGCTGTCATCCGGTAATACTGCGCGTCGCCGAACTCGCTTTCCGCCACGGCGTCTCGGCGATTGCTGAGATTCCGACCGTCGAGCCGAAGTTCCGCTCGGCCGGCCCGGTAGCCAACCCCGGCGTCAATCGTAGTAAATGCGGGTGCCAACGCCGTGTTGCGCTTGTTGAGGTAGCGGTCGCCACTGTAGTTCACCGATGCGTGGGCAACCAATCCGCTTTCCGGCGCGAATGTCAGACCAGCCGAAGCCAGGTGGCGTGCGGACATCTCGAAGCGGTTGCCGCCGAGCTGGGTTGGAACCCCACCGAAGTCCTGGACGAAGTCCACGAACTTGCCGTCATGGAAACTGTAAGTGGCGCGCGCGAGCGTCGAGAAAGGCAGTCGAAGCTCTGTCGCCAATTCGACTCCCTTGAAACGCGTCTTGCCGGAGTTGATCAGCGCGGGGAGGTTGTTGACGATCGTCGAGGTCACGAGGTTCTCGAAATCCATCCTGAATGCGGATACCTCGAAGTCAACACGGCCGTCCATTGCGCGCACCTTCACACCACCCTCATAACTGTGGGACGTTTCCGGATCGAGTACGCCCTCATTTTCGGCGAGACTAAAGTCGAACGCGGCCGGCTTGAACGTGTTGCGATAGTTCGCGAACAGGCGCACGTGATTCACATCGCGCTCCCAGAGGCCGAGCATCGCTCCGACGCTGCCGCTAAGCCGGCTATGTGTGACCTCCGCACCTTCGCCACGGCTTTCGCTGGTCGCGTTCAGTCGAAGACCACCGCTCAACATGAAGCGATTTATCGGTTGCCATTCCGTGGAGGCATACGCCCCGAGGAATCGGCGATCGTCGCCGGCGTCCAAGTCCAGTGTGGTCGGCTCCGGAACCGCCGCTTGAGACGCGCCGCTGAGCGGCGCCGTATACGTAAAGGTCGCGCCTTTCGCCTCGCCACCCGCAAACAGGGCGTCGACACCGGTCAGTAACCGGAGCTGTGACACGGGGGGCCAAATGACGTGCGAGTCGACGTAGATGTCGTGTATGTCGATGTCTTCCTTGTAGCCAGATGCGTTGTCCGGCGTGTTCGATACATCGGTCAGAAATCCTCTGAACATGCTCTGCCCAGAAAACGCGAACGACGCCGTAGTGCCCCACTTAGCCGCCCTCATGATCGGCCGCTCGAAACCCGCCGACAGCGCAATGCGATTCTCGTTGATGTAAGCTCCGGCCGGATTGTGATTCGCATCGAGTGGCACGTCCGGGGACAGCTCGGTTCCCACCCGTGGGTGGGGGCTGGCGGGATCCTGTTTCAACAGGTTGAGATCCGCCGTCAGCCACGTCTGCCGGTCACCGTCCCCCTTCGCAATGCGCCACAGGGCGTGACCTCGAGAGAATGACGTGTGGTCATCCCTGAAACCCTGACGGTCGAAATCGCCGCTCAGTCGTGACTGCCATGATCCGAAAGCAGGCATCGGGAGATCCAGTGCTCCTCCTCCTGACCCAAAGTTTCCGCCGTGTGCTTCTACGTACCTGCTGTTGGCAGCCGCCGAGTTGTGCACCACGTGGATGACGCCAACGAACGAGGTGGCGCCGTAGGTGACGGGTGCTGGTCCGCGAAGTATCTCGATGCGCTCGACGTCGCGCAGGCTTACGCTGGCTGCCGCGGGATTGAGAGCCCCGCCCCAAGGCACTCCATCGACCACCAGCAGAAAAGCGTCGAATTCGCGCAGCCCCCAGAACTCTGGTACTGCGCTGGCCGGACCGGCGTCGCCGCCCGGCGCTATCGCCACTCCGGTTGCCAGAGCGAGTGCATCCCTTAGCGACTTGACGCCGCGAGCCCGCAGGTCCTTGCCGCTGATGACTTCGATCGAAGCGGGCACATCGTGTGGTGCCTCAGGCATCCGCGTAGCGACAACTTCGACGGGTGGAAGGGAGACAGGAGGTTGCTG
>Ga0193723_1000917_pt1 | contig 11496 bp, 9 predicted proteins | sample H2m2metaG_FD_143042 | JGI IMG/M metagenome (GOLD analysis project Ga0193723, IMG submission 143042) | Soil microbial communities from a riparian zone of the East river system, Colorado, United States - H2m2 | ecosystem: Environmental > Terrestrial > Soil > Riparian zone | place: USA: East River... | reverse complement strand
TCGCGACGCGGGAATCATCGGCCGTGTCAGCCAGGTGCATCGAGTACTTCGACGAACGGGCGATCGAAATCGCGCGCAGCTTGGCTTCAGGCGGGATTATTTCCGCGGACGCAGGCGCAATGGTATATGTCGAAGAGGAAATCAACGATGACCTGGATTCGACTCTCGCCAGATGGCTGGAGCTGATCGAGGCGATCGCTGCGGATTTCGAGCCACTCGTGTTTGACGGTGAAGCGAGGCTCAGAGAAGCGCGAAAAATACGTCACAGCATTCCCGCAACTATGAACGAGCGCGGAAGCAGGTATCGTGAATCCGGGGGAAGAAAGATTTCGACCGACTGGGCGGTTCCGTACAGGAAGTTGCCTGAAGCGATTGAGACCGCGCGCTCATTGGTAAAGGAGCTGGGGATCGAACAGCCAGTCATTTACGGCCACGCCGGAAACGGTCACCCCCACCAGAACTTCATTGCTCGCGACGCACGCGAGGTCACTACCATAGAAGGGGTTGTGGAAGAGACTCTGAAGCGAGTGCTGGCTCTCAGAGGCACTGTGGCGGCTGAACACGGAATCGGGAAGATCAAGCGCAGGTGGCTTCCACTGCAGATGAATCCCCTTCAGATCTCGATGATGACCGCGGTGAAGAAGGAACTCGATCCAAATGGAATCCTTGCACCCGGCAACATCCTGTGAGTCGCTTCAATTCCATCATTCTCGATGTTGACTCCACGCTGAGTAACGTCGAAGGAATAGACTGGCTGGCGGCACAGCGTGGAGCCGAAATCGAAGCCTGGAGTGCAGGGCTGACCGAGAGGGCGATGCGAGGCGATCTCCCCATCGAAGCGGTCTACAGCGAGCGAATGCGAATTGTGAAGCCAACACTGCCTGAGATCCAGGAGCTGGGAAAGATCTACATCGAACGGGTGGCTACTCATGCCGCGGAGACCATTGCAGACTTTCGCGCCAACGATGTCGAAGTGGTGATGGTCAGCGGCGGGCTGCGCGAAGCCATACTTCCGTTGGCGAAAGAGCTCGGAGTGGGCCAGGAGAATGTTTACGCCGTCTCTGTATTTTTCGACCAGGATGGGGGATACGCGGGATTCGACGATGCTTCGTTGCTGACCCGCCAGAGTGGGAAACGAACCATTGTCGGACAAATGGACCTCAAGGGTCCGATACTCGCAGTCGGCGACGGGATGACAGATTGCGAGATCAAGTCGGTAGTGCAAGGCTTTGCAGCCTTCACTGCCTTCACCAGGCGCGAAGCAGTGATAGAACGGGCTGACTACGTCATCGAGAGTTTCGATCAACTGAGAGACCTGGTATTGGAATGAGCACGACAAAACCTTTTGGAACTTTCTTTCTGCCGGGACCGACCGAGGTTCGCGCAGAGGTCATGGCTGCCATGATGCAACCGATGATCGCTCATCGCGGTGCCGAATTCGAAAAACTATTCGGGCGACTTCAGGATGGCCTTCGTCCCGTTTTCAAAACGGACCGTCCCGTCTACATAAGCTCTTCTTCCGCGACGGGGATGATGGAGGCAGGAATTCGCTGTGCTCCTCCCGGACGGATTCTCTGTCTGGTGAATGGAGCGTTCTCGGAACGGTTTGCTCACATCGCCTCGATGTGCGGACGGGATGTCGACCGCTACGATGTCGCCTGGGGGCAGATTCACACCGTTCCACAGCTCGATGAAAGGCTCTCGATACGAAAGTACAGCGCGATCACGGTAGCTCATTCCGAAACATCGACCGGCGCACTCAATGATGTTCGCGCAATCTCGGATTGCGCCCACCGTCGTGGAATTGTTTGCCTCGTCGACAGCGTGAGTGGGCTTGCGGGAGCGGAGCTGCGTTTTGACGAATGGAACCTCGACTACGCCTTGACCGGATCGCAAAAAGCGCTGGCTCTTCCACCGGGTCTTTCCTTCGCCGTCGCTTCACCAGCCTATGTAGATCAGGCGAGCGGCACGCACGACCGCGGAATCTACTTCGACCTGGTTGAGCTCGATGCCTACGCTCGCCGGAATCAGACGCCGAGCACGCCGGCGATCTCACTTCTTTACGCGCTGGAAGTCCAGCTCCAGTCGATTGCGGCGGAAGGACTCGAGGCTCGGTGGGCGCGCCACAAAGCGATGGCGGCCCGAACCCAGGAATGGATAACAAAAATCAGCGACGAGACCGGGAAAAAGCTGGGCAACATCGCTCCTCTTGGATCACAGTCGCCGACGGTATCGACGATCAGGCTTCCGTCCGATCTTCCCGCTGAGAACTTCACGGCTGTGGTGGCGAAGCGCGGAATCGTCATTGGGAGCGGATACGGCAAGCTCAAGAGCTCGACGTTTCGCATCGGACACATGGGCGATCACACTGTGGAGTCCGTCGAGCGGTGTCTCGCAGCGTGCTCGAGTGTTCTGCGCTCTTGACCCAGATATCAGTCTCGAATGCCGGCGTTGAATTTGGCGCGACGAGAATCTTTCAGGGAATAACGTTCACCGTCGGGCAAGGAGAGCATTGGGCGATCCTGGGCAGGAATGGCAGCGGCAAGACAACTCTTTTCCGGCTGATCACGGGATCACAGCAACCGACTGAAGGCGCCGTAACCCGTGAGCCAGGCATCCGCCTGGCACTTCTGGAGCAACACCGTGATTTCGGCGGCGCTAGCACCGTGTGGGAAGCTGGAGCAGGCGAATTCGCTGATCTCCTCGCACTCGAGCGGTCTCTGTCGGAACAGGGGAACGTGCTGGCCGCGGTCGGAGAAGCCGCCACGCCGCAGCTGCTCGCCAGGTACGATCGGGATCTCGAGCGGTTCGATCGGGAAGGCGGATATACGTTCGCTCCGCGAGTGGACGCCGTACTACAGGGCCTCGGCTTCGACGCCGAGAAGGCTCGAACCCAGCCTCTCGAGCAGTTGAGCGGTGGGGAGCGCGGAAGGTTGGGTCTCGCGCGGCAACTGGTGAGCGCTGCTGATGTCCTGCTTCTGGACGAGCCCACGAATCACCTCGATCTCGAGACGACGCGGTGGCTGGAAGAGTACCTCCAAGGTACGCAGAAGACCCTCCTTCTGATCAGTCACGACCGCGCCTTTCTCGCCAATGTCACCGATCACGTTCTCCACCTGGAGGGAGGAAGCGCTGTCGCGTATACCGGAGGCTACGAGGCTTTCGTGGTTCAGCGCGCGGAGCGGAGATTGAGCCAGGAACGCGCCTTCGAGAAACAGCGCAAGGTGATTGCCGAAGAAGAGGATTACATCCGGCGCAACATCGCGGGCCAGAACTCCAAACAGGCCAAGGGCAGGAGAAAGCGCCTGAACAGAACACCCAGACTGAGCGGCCCAACCGCCGATGAGGGCAGCTCAATGGGGCTCAGACTCGAGGTAAACGAACGTGGTGGAGATCAGGTGGCTATCGCGCGCGACCTTACCATCGCTGTTGAGGGCCGCACGCTAATCAAGGACTTTACCGCGACGATCCAGCGCGGAGAGGTCGTTGGCTTCGTGGGACCAAACGGGAGCGGGAAATCCACCTTTCTCCGCGCGCTGATCGGTGAACGCGCCGTCGCATCCGGAGAGCTGAAAATCGGTGGGTCTGTTCGGCCAAGCTACTATCGGCAGGACATGGCGCAGGTGCCAATCGACCAAACGCTGTATGAAGTCATAAATGAGCTGAGACCGCAGTGGGAACGGAGGCAGGTACAGGGGCATCTGGCTCGATTCGGCTTCTCGGGCGACGAAGCCCAACGCCGTGCCGATACACTGTCTGGCGGAGAGCGAGCACGCGTCGCCCTCGCGATGATGGTTCTCACACGGGCGAACTTTCTCCTTCTCGATGAGCCCACGAACCATCTGGACATCGAATCGGTAGAAGCACTCGAGGACGCTCTGGAGGAGTACGAGGGGACGATTCTGCTGGTGAGTCACGACCGCGCGATGCTGGAGGCGCTGACATCCAGGGTGTGGGTCCTTCACGATCAACGCGTCACGGATTTCCCTGGTTCCTTTGCGGAGTGGGAAGAGCAAAGTCGGGAGCGGGAGCACGCGGCGTCCGTCGCTGCAGCGGAGCACGAAGCACTTCGGCGAGTCAGGGAGCGAAAGACGACCAGAAGGCGTGAAGTGCAGGGAGACGACAGTCGAGCAGCACTGCGGGAGCTACGCCAAAAGGTCGAGGCTTGCGAGAAGGAGGTCGCCACGCTGGAAAGCAGAATTGCGGAATTGACCGCGCTCCTCGAGGATCCGGAGCTTTATACCACGCGTGAGGGAACGGAACGGTCGCTCCTCGCGGGCAAAGAACTCGATGTAGTGCGCCGGAAGCTCGACACCGCGATCGAGATGTGGACGGCTGCGACCGAGCGCGCCGAGCAGTTGTCAGCGACCTGACGTTCAGAATTCGCCGATAAAGCCGATCTCCACCTCTAATTGTTGATTGAACCGCTCCCGCACTTTGTCCTGCGCCATGGTGATCAGCTCACGGACATCCTTGGCAGTCGCCTTCCCGAGGTTGACCATGATGTTCGCGTGGATGTGTGAAATCTGCGCGTCTCCGTGTCGAAAGCCCTTCAATCCGACTTGGTCAATCAGCCGGCCGGCTCCAACGCCCTCAATCTTCTTGAAAATCGAACCTGCACTGGGGTGATACTCGAGCCACGGATGCTTGCCGCCCCGCCAGCTCAGATTCTCCTGCATTATGCGGTGCATCACTGCCTTGTCCCCGCGTTCGAGCTGAAAGGTGACGGCGAGCGCGATATCCCGCTGCTTATGGAGAGTGCTGGTGTCGTAACCGAACTGCATGTAGTCCCGGTCGACGGTTCTGCGTTTCCCGTCGAAGGTAAGCAGTTCGGCCGATTCGAAGACCTCAGCGATGAACATCGTTCTCTCACGTTCCGGGGCCGGCGAGAGAAAATGCAAGTTCTGCCAAACAGCTCCGCCCACGGTGCTCGGAATTCCCACATAGTGTTCCAATCCTGACAGCCCGCGCTCGACCGCTTGCGGTATGAGCTTGGCCATGACTGCGCCGCTCTCGACCCATAGCTTTCCATCGTCCAGGAATTTGAGATGGCTGGACGTATTGCGGATCACGAGGCCGCGGAATCCTTTGTCGCCAACGAGAATGTTGGCGCCCAGTCCGAGCACGAAATACTCGATCTCGAGTTCCCGGGCAGCGGTAACAGCCACTGCCAGATCCTCGACCGATGTGGCATCGTAGAAGAGGTCGGCTGGACCGCCAATCCTGAATGTGGTGTATTGAGCAAGAGGCTCACTGCGCTTGAGCCTCTTCGCGTCTAATCGAGTCATCAATTGCCCGTAGAGGTCCGAACGGGCTTTCACAGAATCTGACATGTCAGAAAGAAAAGGTGTCCTGCGTTACTGCGCCACTCTCGCTCTCATCGCGCTGCTCGCTCCGGTACAGGTGTGGGGCCAGCGAGCGGAGCTCGACAAGATCATTCAGCGCAAGGTTCTCGCTAATGGCCTCGAGGTAATAGTCGTCGAGAACCACGGCGTTCCGTTAGCGACGATCGAGATCGACGTAAAGAACGGATCGTTCACGCAGTCGTCCGAATACGAAGGGCTGGCTCACATGTACGAGCACATGTTCTTCAAGGCGAACTCGAAGTATCCCGAGGTGAATCAGTTCTGGGATCGGGCTTCGGAGCTGGGAGCCGTCTTCAATGGCACTACGGAGGAAGAACGCGTCAACTACTACATGACTGTGCCCGCGGAGAAGCTGGGAGACGCGATTCAATTGGTTGCGAGCGCGATACGAGGCCCGCTCTTTCGCCAGGACGAGCTGGAGCGGGAACGTCAGGTCGTGATCGGCGAGTACGATCGCAACGAATCAATTCCCTTCTTCGCGCTCGACCGCGACATGAAGGCGAAGCTCTACCCGGGCAACTACAGCCGCAAGAACACCATCGGAGACCGGCAGATCATTCTGACCACCACGCCGCAGAAAATGCGGGTGATTCAGAACAAGTACTACGTTCCGAACAATTCCGTCCTGATCGTTGCGGGCGATGTAAATCCGGTGGTCGTTTTCGCGCTCGCAGAACGCGAGCTGGGTCAGTGGAGCCGAGGCGCGGATCCATTCGTTACGGACCCCATACCAGCGATCCCCCCGCTCCAGAAGAGTGAGGGAGTCGTAGTCGAAGCACCCGTAAGCGCGGTCACCGTTCAGATACAATGGCAGGGACCGAGCATCGGACAGGATCCGAAGTCGACATACGCGGCGGATGTGTTTTCGGACGTGCTCAACGACCCACGCTCGCAATTCCAGCAGAGACTCGTCGACAGCGGATTGTGGCAGGGAGTCATAGTCAATTACTACACGCTCAATCATACGGGTCCCATCACCATCAGTGGTCAGACATCACCCGAGCAGCTTCGCGATGCGCTTGCCGCTCTCTATGGAGAGGTCGCCAAGTTCGATACTCCAGGCTACTTCACCTCTGAAGAGCTCGAGGCAGTGAAGGCGCACCGCGCGGTGACATCAGCATTCGATCGGGAGCGCTCTTCCGGATTTGCGCACACGCTCGGCTTCTGGTGGAGTGTCGCCAGTCTCGAGTACTACATGGGATATGTCGACTACATGGCACAGCAGACGATTGCGGATCTCCGCGCGTACGCGCGACGCTACATTCTTGGCAAGCCGCACATCACGGGAGTTCTCATCGCGCCCGAAGCGCGCCAGTCGCTGAAGCTCGGTCCTGAAGACCTCATGACGGTGGGGACACGCTGATGCTGCTCTCTATCGCGTTGGCTATGGCTTCGCTCACCACGAGCTTCGACGTGGCCGGGGTGCACGTAATTCTGCGGCAGAACAACGCAAACAACGTCGTCGCGGCCAATCTCTATCTGTTGGGAGGCTCGCGACAGCTCACGGATGCCAACGCCGGCATCGAGCCAATGCTTCTCGAAGTCTCTGATCGTGGAACGCAGCGTTATCCAAAGAATGCGCAGCGCCGGGCAATGTCCCGGCTGGGGAGTGAGATCGTAACGGCTCCAAGCGCCGACTGGACAATGTTCGGAATTCGGTCGAGCACCGAGGTGTTCGATTCCACCTGGGCGATTTTTGCCGATCGAATCATGCGCCCGACACTGGCGAAATCCGAAATCAGTCTGGTGAGGGCGCAATACCTGTCGGGGATCAGGCAGCGTCGAGACGATCCGGAGGCATTGGCCGACTATCTCGCGGACAGCATAACCTACGTCGGGCACCCGTATGCCGTTTCCGTCGTCGGAAACGAGAACTCGATTCAAGCCATTGATTCAGCGGCTCTGCGCGAATATCACCGAACCCAGTTCGTCACATCACGGATGCTGCTCGTCGTGGTTGGAAACGTGGACAGGGCGCACATCGAGCGACTCGTTACTCAATCACTCGGACAGCTGCCTCGTGGCAGCTACAAGTGGTCACCCCCGCCGCGCATTCCGGAGCTATCAACGGCGGTGGTGGTTGCACGCCGTCAGCTGCCGACCAACTACATCCTCGGCTACTACAGCGGTCCGCTGGCGAGCGGTAGGGACTACCAGGCGCTGAGAGTAGCGACTTCGGTGCTGACGGGACGCATGTTCGCGGAGATCAGGGCGCGTCAGAGCCTCACGTACGATGTCCACGCGCCTTTCGTCGATCGCGCCGCGACGACAGGCGGACTTTCTGTGTCGACAGTCTCTCCCGATACGACGCTCAAATTGATGCGCGCGGCTATCGTGGACCTTCAGCAGGGGATGCTCGACCCGGCAGGACTGAAACAGCTGGAAGAGCAATTCATCACCGAGTATTTCCTCGACAATGAGACGAATGCGGCACAGGCTGACTTTCTCGCCAGATCGCAGCTATACGGGGGCGACTACAGAGAAGCTGACCGATTCATGGACGAGGTAAAAAGCGTAACGCCCGAGGATGTTCAGCGCGTGGCGAGGAAGTACATGAAAGGCTTTCGGTTCGCATACGTCGGCGATCCATCGAAGCTCAATCCACGGACAATCAGTTTGTTCTGAGGTTCGCGGATCGATAGGCTGTCATTCAGCGAACTCTTGCGCGACAGCCCACGGATCCATGGCTCCGTTGTAGAGAGCCATTCCGATGACTGCGCACGCAACTCCACGGTCCGCCAACGCGCGAAGGTCCCCGATACTTCCCAGCCCGCCGGATGCAAAGACGGGGAATTCAGCGGCCTCGGCGAGATCTTCCATGAGCGGCAAGTCCGTTCCGTGCATTGCCTCCTCGCGGTGCACGGCGGTTACCAGCACACCGGCGAGCGGAAGCCCATTGAGCTCTTCGACGAGATCCAGCACGAGTTTCGGGTGGGTGCGGGTCCAGCCGTGAGAGAGAACCCTTCGATCGCGGACGTCAGCGGCAACGACTATTGAGCCGGGAAAATCGATGCTCATTTCCACCAGCCAATCCGGGTCTTCCAGCGCGTGTGTCCCGATCACGACACGTTGAGCTCCGTCGCTTAGCGACTGACGGATCGCCTCCCTGTTTCTGATTCCGCCTCCGACCTGAACTTCGACATCGGTGGCTCCGAGGATCGCGTGAATCTCGGGAGCGTTGTTGCCACGTCTTGCTACTCCATCGAGATCCACCACATGGAGATGGCGAAAACCGTACTGTCTCCACGCGACTGCGACCCCGACGGGATCGGGAATGCGGATCACCTCTTCGTCATAAGATCCCGCGGCGAGCTGGACGCAGGCCCCGCCACGCAGGTCAAGCGCGGGAATTGCTATCATCGGGCGCGCAGCCCGGTCAGGGCACAGATCATGAGAAGCGAAGGTGTCGCCGCGATTGCGGGTCGGCGAGCTTGTGAATAAATTCACAATCTCTGGCAGTAAGAAAATCTACCTTGTTGGTGCACTACTGTACGGCTTTGGAGGCCTTTAAAGATGCGGTTTCATGGATTCGCGGTTGCAGTTGGAGCAATTGCGCTGGGCGCTTGTGCAGGTGGAGAGAAGAAGCCTGCGGATACTACACACGTGGCGGTTGATACGACCGCAACGTCTACCACTACTACGACCGGGACCAGCACCACTACGTCTGGTGCAGGCACAATGGCCCCGATTACGGGGAAGACCCACGAAGTCAAAATGGTCGGCGATGCGAAGGGGTATCGCTTCGAGCCCGCGAACATCACAGTCAAGCAGGGCGATGGCATCAAGTTCGTCGTCGTGAGCGGCGGCCCACACAACGTCGCATTCGATCCGGCCACCGTTCCGTCGGACGTGAAGGGACAGCTCGACGCAAACATGGGCTCCGACAAGATGGGTGAGTTGTCGAGCAACATGAAAATGAATGCGGGGGAGTCGGTCACGGTTTCCTTCGCGAACATCAAGGCCGGACAGTACCCGTACCACTGCGTGCCCCACCTTGCGTTGAACATGAAGGGTGTCATCACCGTTCAGTAGAACCGATTTGATCGATGAAACGGCGGGGGCGAAAGCTCCCGCCGTTTTGCTATCCATGATCGCAGTTTCCGAAATGGCGCTTAGATTGTATAGGGACACAAACACAGTTGTGATGCTGGCTTTCTGCCGTCGTGTGTCCCAGACCGAACGGCCTCTCGCGCGTCCGCCATACTCAGTGAATCTTTGAGTCATGAACGTCCATAGTATCGCACGGATGAGCGGAGGCTCTGCCTACCTGTGGATGGCGGCGCGCGCGAGAAACGCGCTGCGGCGAGTAGTGGTGTTCGGGATCGTAGGCGGAGTGGTGTTCATTGCCGCGTTGATCGCGTTCGTCATCGTGCCGCGAAACGCTTCGCGGAAAGCGCTGGCGGTAGCATCGCGGATCGAGGCGCGTACCGACTCCTCACCAGCCGTGACCGCGAGAGACCGCTTCCTCGCCGAAGTCAATAATACCGACTCAGTGCTGAATGCCGCCCGGCGGGCGGCGATGCCCGTCCCGGTTCCTGTCATCGACACGTTTCCGCCGGCAGTGCGCGCGCAGCGAGATTCACTGAATGCGGAGCTCACGACGCTCAACCGCTTGATCGACAGAGCGGAGAATGCTCCCCTTCCCACCTCATACCGAGCGCTTGCGGCGTCGCCTGCAGTAGCTGCCGACCCCCGAGTGCGCATCCTGCTCGATTCGCTCGCGGATATCGAGCGCGAGCGCAATGCGTTCGGCGCGGTGGGAGGAGTGGACCCCGTCTACCTGTCGCTGACCTCGAGGGCGACGGCAATAGGCCGGTCCATCCAGGGAATCGCCGATGTAAAAAGAGGCGAAGTAAGGGGTAAGCTCGCTCTCATCAGACCTGTACCAGCTCCTGTCGAACGGCCAAAAATCTCGGTTGATACCAACGCGCTGCTGGCGCAGAACGCCACGGCGCAGCAGAACTACGCGCTCGCGGTCAAGCAGGTGGACCAGATCAAGCAGAGAAACGTGCGCATAGATCGCGAATCCGCCCATGCACGGGAGCTCGCGAACGTAGGTGCACCTCCCTGGGCAATGCTTGCCGCAGCACTCGTGCTGGCGCTGGCAGTCGGGTTCGCAGCGTCCTTTGGAACGGAGCTGAAACGCCCACACATCGCGGATCTCCGGGAGGCGGAGCAAATCACCGGAGCACGAGTGCTCACGGTGGTCAGGCCACCCGAAGTCGTCGTCGAGAGAAGCAGGCGTCAAGCAGATGTTGAAGCACCACCGCTCATCGATGTGGTCTCCGAGAGCTATCGAACGCTCTACCTGCACATCGCCTCGGTGGAAGCAAGCGTGCCGATCGTCACGATCACGGGTGACGATCCAGGCATCGTTGCAACCGTTGCTTCAAATCTGGCTGCGTCGGCGGCGTACGAGGCGCGCAGCACGCTGCTAGTCGACGTTGACCCGACAACCTGCAGCGTCGCGAGCGTCCTGCGTATTCGACCCGACCCTGGACTTTCAGGAATCATTACGGGAACAGCGACCTGGCCAGAGGCGATCGTTCCGACGACGATCGGGCGGGACCGTCCGCTCGACGTCCTTCCGAGCGGGACCCGGCGCTCGGGGCCGGCTGAGCCGGATGTCGTCGAGGAGGTACGGAAAGAGCTCGCACGAATGCAACGGCGCTACGACTTCATCATAATCACGGCTCCGACGAGCTACGTTCAGCGCAGCGCGAGCAGCATCATCCCCGCTCCCGACGTAATACTTTGTGCCCGCATCGCACACACATCTGTTGGAGGGCTGAAGACCGCCGTGGACAGTCTTCGCGGAGCGGATATGCGCATTCACGGGCTCGTGCTTTGGGATGCGGAGATGCCGCAGCTGGAGACTCGAGAAGAAATGCTTGGCGCTACACGTCAATCAGGAGCGTTTCAGCCCGAGCTCGCCACGGCTCAATAGCCTTCATGGCAGAGACCATCCCGGATCTCCGGAAAGTGCCCAAGGCACGGGCATACGCTGAACTGCAAGGACACCTGGACGCGATCCTTGATGGAGTGGATGACGAGGTGGCGGCCATGGCAACGATGGCCGCTCTACTCCACCACTCACTCGGACACCTGTGGACTGGTTTCTATCGGGTCG
>Ga0193723_1000916_pt1 | contig 11498 bp, 11 predicted proteins | sample H2m2metaG_FD_143042 | JGI IMG/M metagenome (GOLD analysis project Ga0193723, IMG submission 143042) | Soil microbial communities from a riparian zone of the East river system, Colorado, United States - H2m2 | ecosystem: Environmental > Terrestrial > Soil > Riparian zone | place: USA: East River... | reverse complement strand
AGCGGCTGGAGCGTCGTGCTGTATAACGGCAACGGCGGCGCCACGTACGGCACCCTCGCGTTGAGCGGCACCATCGCCGATCAGTGCGGCGGTCGCGGGACGGTCGTCGTGGCCGCGCCGGGTCTCCAAAACGGCTCTCCGGACGGGCTGGCGCTGGTCAACGGCACGGCGGTGGTAGAGTTCCTGTCGTACGAGGGCGTCTTCGCGGCGACGAACGGTCCCGCGTCCGGCATGACGTCGACGGATATCGGCGTCGCCGAAACTGGCGAGGCGATCGGGAACTCCCTGCAGAAGGATGCAGCGGGGTGGTACGGCCCAACGACGTCGAGTTTTGGCGCGTGCAATGTGCGGCCCGCGAGCAAGATCAGTTTCACCGGACGGTTTGCGGGCGACGTCCCACTACCGGTCGGCTTTGAGGATCAGCTCTTCGCGTCGCTGCTGGACGCGAGCGGCAACCCGGTGCCGACGACGATCACCTGGAGCGCCGAGACACCCGGCGTTGCCAGCGTGGACCAGAACGGCGTCATTCACGCGCTGGCTGCGGGGTCCGCGGTGTTTCGGGCGACGGCAGGGGACGGCACCACCGGCACCTGGACGCTGCCGACGCGCGTGGCACAGCTCGGCACAGCGAGCTACGCGGGGAACGCCGAATTCGGTGAGCCGACCGACGCCGATCCGTCGGACGACTTCATCGTGCGGCACCTCGAGTACACGACGTCATACAATCGCAATCGCGGCGAGCCGAACTGGGTGAGCTACGACCTCGACGCGTCGCACTTCGGCCCCGAAGACCGGTGCGATTGCTTCACGTTCGATCCGTCGCTGCCGGCGGATGTCCCGCGCTACACGACCGCCGACTACACCGGGGCCGGCGCTGCGGCGGGGTTCGGCATTGATCGAGGGCATCTGGCGCGTTCGTTCGACCGCACGTCCGGCAGTCTCGACAACGCCTTCACGTTCTATTTCTCGAACATCGTCCCGCAGGCGTCCGATCTGAACCAGGGCCCCTGGGCAGTGCTCGAGAACTACCTCGGCGACCGGGCGCGGTTCGACAATCGGGAGGTGTACGTCATCGCGGGCGGCGCGGGCAACAAGGGGACGATCAAGAATGAAGGGAAGATTGTCATCCCGGAATTCATGTGGAAGGTCGCGCTGATCCTGCCCCGCGATCACGGCCTTGCCGATGTACACTCCTACCGCGACGTCGAGGTTGTTGCGGTGATCATGCCCAACGTGCCGGGCATCCGGAACGACAACTGGGAGAATTACAAGACAACGGTCGATGCCGTGGAAGCGCTGAGCGGCTATGACCTGCTCGCGTTGCTGCCGGATCCGATTGAAATCGCCGTCGAGAGCAATACGAAGCCGCCGACCGCGGTGGCGGACGGGCCGTACGAGTCGTTACCCCATCTGTCCGTAGCGATGAGCGCCGCGGGGTCGAGCGACCCGGATGGCGACGCGCTTACCTTCTCTTGGGGCTTTGGCGATGGCAGCGCCGGGACGGGTGCGACGGTCGCACACGCGTATGCGGCGCCAGGTACCTATGCGGTGCGGCTCATTGCCACTGACATCCGTGGTCTGTCCGACACCAGGTTCACCAACGCCGTCATTCTGACACCGGGGCAAGCGATCGACGAGGCGCTGGGCCACGTCGCCGAGCTCGTGTCTGTGGGCGTGCTCGATGCCGGTGATGCAAAGTGGATCAATACCAAACTCGATATCGCGGCCAAATTGGTCGGCCGCGGGGACAACACTGGCGCGGTGAATCAACTGCAAGAGATCATTCGTCGGGCGGTGGATCGGGGGCCGGGAACAGCGGCCCTGGTCGACGCGCTGCGACACCTGATGCAATCCATCCTGGCTTCGGAGACACCATGATCATTGGCTTGCTGCTTCCGGCCGTCATCCTCGCTCAAGCACAACAGCCTGCCACGCCGCTGCGGATCGCGGCGAGCAGCTTCGCGTCGGTGGAAGTGCATCTCAACGCGCGTCGCATCGGGAACCAGTGGTATGAAGAAGATGCGAGCCTGTCCGGCCCGTCGCGCATCGCCGTCTCGTACGGCCAGCCGCACGCCCGCGGCCGCAAGGTCGAAGGCGGGCTGATCCCGCTCGATACGGTCTGGCGCTTCGGGGCCAACATGGCGACGACGCTCCATACCGATCTCACCATCACCCTGGGCGATCTGAAGCTGCCCCAGGGCGACTACTCACTCTTCATTCTCTACGCCCGCACCGGCTACGTATTGATCGTGAATCGGGGCACGGGGCAATGGGGTACAGACCGCGATGCATCCAAGGACATCGGGCGGATCGCGTTGGGGAGCCGCACTATGGCGGAGCCCGAGCCTTCGTTGTCGATTTATCTCGTGCCCGATGCTGCCGACCCCAAGACGGGCTATGCCGACCTCCGAGGGACGCTGCGCATCAAATGGGGGACCACGGAATTGACGACCATCTGGCGAGTGGACCAGTGAGCGACGAGCGGTATCCGATCGGCAAGTTCACACCGGTGAGCGCACTCTCGACGGCAGCGCGGGCCGCGGCGATCGAACAGATCACCGCGGCACCGACGAACTTTCGTCGGGCGGTGGCCGGTCTCAATGACTCGCAGCTCGACACGCCGTACCGTACGGGTGGGTGGACGGTGCGCCAGGTGGCGCACCATCTCCCTGACAGTCATATGAACGCGTACTTGCGCTTCAAGTGGGGCCTCACGGAGCAAACCCCGGCCATCAAGACCTATGAAGAGAAGGACTGGGCGAAGACCCCAGAGGTGCGTGCCCCCATCGCGATGTCGCTCGACCTGCTCGCGACGCTGCATACCCGTTGGGTCACGCTGCTCTTGGCGATGTCGCCGGCCGACTTCGCACGCACGATCAAACACCCGGACCTGGGAACGCCGTCGCTCGACACGATGCTCGCGCTGTACGCGTGGCATGGCCGGCATCACACCGCACACGTCACCGGACTGCGGCAGCGCATGGGGTGGGCCGACTGATGGTCGATTTCGCCGATGACGATCTGGACGAGGACTTTCCGCTCGGCGACGGGACCGCCGACACGGAGGGGATCGTGATGTGCCCCTATTGCGGCGAGCCGAACGAAATCGGGATCGATGCGGGCGGAGGAGCGAATCAGGATTACGTCGAGGACTGCCAGGTCTGCTGTCGGCCATTGCGTATTACCGTCGCCTATGATGACCAGGGGAACGCCGAGATCGTAGCCTCACCGCTCGACGAGTAAATCCGCCCGCGTCAGATCTCCTGTGGTCAATGCCTCTCAGTCCGAAGATCTAGCCCCAATGATTCTTCACTCTCTCAGCTCCGTTCCATTACTGTCCCCAAATGACTGCAATCCTGTTAGTAGATGACGAAATCGATACCCGCCTCGCCCTGAGGGACTTCCTGACGGAGGCTGGGTTTGTCGTACATACGGCTCGTGACGGGCAGCACGCCCTGCATGTGCTCGAGAAGATGGACCCGCCCGATCTGATCCTGCTCGATTACAAGATGCCGGTGATGGACGGCAAGCAATTCCTGGGGGTGCAGCGGACGATCCCGCGGCTGCAGGGGATTCCGGTGGTAATCCTCTCGGCGGCAACGCGAGAATGGTCCGGCGCGCACCTCGAGGTCGAAGAGGTCCTGTCGAAGCCCATCGACCTCGAGCTACTGCTGCTTACCGTGAACCGGATTTTTGCCGCGCGCTCATAGAGCCGCTGCGTAGCGGCGCGCCACTTCTTCCCAATTGACCACGTTCCACCACGCCGTCAGGTACTCTGGCCGGCGGTTCTGGTACTTCAGGTAGTACGCGTGCTCCCAGACATCGACGCCGAGGATGGGGACCTTGCCGTCCATCAGCGGGCTGTCCTGATTCGGGCGGCCGCCGATTTCGAGCTTGCCTTTGGCGACCGTCAGCCATCCCCAGCCACTCCCGAACTGCGTGGTTGCGGCGTTGGAGAGCTGCTCCTTGAATCTCGCGAAGTCGCCAAACGTGCGTGTGATGGCATCGGCGAGCTTCCCGGTCGGTTCGCCGCCGCCGCCTGTGCCGGCTGGAGCCATGATCGTCCAGAACAGCGAGTGATTGTGATGTCCCCCGCCGTTGTTGCGAACGGCCGTGCGAATGTCCTCGGGAACTGCATTGATGCCCCGCAGCAGATCTTCGAGACTTCGCTCGAGCAGCTCGGGATGCTTGCCGAGTGCGTTGTTGAGATTGGTGATGTAGGCCTGATGATGTTTGCCGTGGTGGATCTGCATCGTCTGCGCGTCGATGTAGGGCTCGAGGGCCGCGAAATCGTACGGCAGCGGCGGAAGCACATGTCGCGTCTCGGGCGTAGCCGTGCGTTGTTCTTTTACCTGTGCCATCGCGATTATCCTGAGAGGTTTGGTTTTCAAACCCCGCATTGCGCGGCACAGTTCCCCCCATATCTTGCTCCGCGGACGTGCTGTCCTCTCCCACATCAGGAGGCGCTCGTGGCGGAGTTCGTGCTGCGCTGGTTCCATTACCTGGGCGGCATTACGTGGATCGGGCTGCTGTACTATTTCAATTTTGTACAGGGCCCGTTCATGGCGGAGGCCGACCCCGGTGCAAAGAGCACCGCGACGCAAAAGCTGGTGCCGCGCGCGCTGGCCTGGTTCCGCGGGGGCGCGATCGTCACGTTCCTGACCGGCATCCTGATCATCTCGAAACGCATCGGCGAATCACCGCTCGGCGCGGCCGCGTGGTCGACGCCCTGGGCGATCACCATTCTGACCGGCGCGTTGTTCGGCACGCTGATGTTCTTCAATGTCGTGTGGGTCATCTGGCCCAAACAGCAAATCGTGATCGCGTCGGCGAAAGCGGCCGCGTCGGGTGGGCAGGCGAATGCCGCGGCGCCGGTAGCCGCGCGCCGTGCATTCCTCGCCTCGCGTACCAACGTCGTGTTCTCGATTCCGATGCTCTTCTTCATGGGCGCGGCATCGCACTTCACGTTGCCGGGAGGCGGGAATCACGCCCTGTACTGGGCGACCGTCATCGCCGTGGCGGCGCTCCTCGAAGTCAACGCGCTGACCGCGACGACCGGAACCACCACGAAGCCCATTGAGAAGATCCCGGGTGTGATCGTGACGGGATTCGTCGTATGGGCCGTCGTGTACGCGCTCGCCCGGGCGTTCCTATCGCCCTGATCGGCTAACCGATGGCGTCGGTCACGGTCCGCCGGCTGAGCAAAGTCTTCGACGGCGGCGTCCAGGCGTTGCACCCTCTCGATCTCGACGTGCGCGACGGGGAGCTGCTCGTGCTCCTCGGCCCGTCCGGATCCGGCAAGACCACGGTGCTCCGCTGCGTTGCGGGCCTGGAAGAGCCGACCACGGGTGAGGTCGTGATCGGCGAGCGCGTAGTGACGCACGCCCCGCCTGCCGAGCGCGACGTCGCGATGGTGTTTCAAACGCCCGCGCTCTATCCCCACCTCACGGTCCGCGAAAACATCGCCTTCCCGCTCGAGCTGCGCGGCGTGTCGGATGCCCAGATCGCCCGTCGGGTCATCGAGGCCGCGCAGCGTCTGGGGTTGGAGAGCGTGCTCGATCGCCCGCCCGCGCAGCTGTCGGAGGGACAACGCCAGCGTGCCGCGCTCGGTCGCGCGATCGTTCGCGCTCCGCAAGCCTTTCTCCTCGACGAACCGCTGTCACGCCTCGACGCGGCGCTCCGCATCGAGCTGCGCGGCGAGCTGCTGGCGCTGCACCGTTCCCTCGGTGCGACGATGATCTACGTGACACACGATCAGACCGAAGCGATGACGATGGGCCAGCGCATCGCCGTGCTGCACGAAGGTCGGCTGCGGCAGGTCGGCACGCCCGAAGATGTGTACCAGCGTCCTGCTGACGTGCACGTCGCGCGCTTTATCGGCACGCCGGGGATGAATGTGCTCCAAGGACGGGGACGAGGGACGGGGGAAGAGGGAAGGGTCATCGAAGCCGGAAGCCTCACGATTCCGATCGAGCTGTCCACGTATGAAGGCGAGCTGCAGGTGGGGATCCGGCCGGAATACGTGGGACTCTGCGCTGTGGACAAGGGCGTCGGCAACGCCGACGTGCTGGTCGTCGAGCCGCTCGGAAGCGAAACGCTGGTTCACATGAATTCGGGTGGCCAGACCCTCGTCGCGCGTTTGCCCGGCTTTGCCGATGTGCGCGTCGGGACGCGCGTCGGCGTCAAAGTGGATCGGCGCCGTCTGTATCTGTTCGATGCCGCTGGGGCGCCGCTCGCATGAGCCCACGCATCTGGGCCGCTGGCGCGACCGCCGCGGCGACAGTTGCCGCCATCCTGGTGCTCGTCGTGGTTGTGACAGCGCAGCGGCGCTACGAGCGGGCGTTCGCGCTCCGCATGGCGGGGACAACGGCGGACTACGTCGCGGCCGTCACACCGCCCCCGCCGCCGCCGCCCCCGCCTCCCCGACCACGGCCCGTGCCCCGCGGTCGGCGGCGCACACCGGTGCCCCCGCCTCCGCCGCCCGCGCCGCCCGCGCCGCCCGCGCCGCCCCCGCCGCAATCGCCGGCGGCGCGCAGCTATGATCTGCCGTCACTGCTCACGCAGTCTCATGCGCTCTCTACGCTTCCCGGGTGGTCGTCCGATGTCGAGGTGTACTTCGGCACGGCGCCGCTGGTGGATGCGACGGCGCCACCGTTGTCCCCTGACGATCTGCAGCTTCTCGATGCCGGCGGACGGTGGCGCGACGGTGCCGCGCTCGTCCCGCTCAAAGACCGCGAAGGACAGGAAGTCGTGGGCGCGGTTGCGGTGCGGCCTCGCCCGGTGCCCCACGGTCCGCTTCCGGGCGGCATGGGATTCGCTTTCCCAGCGGCGATCATCGCCGTCGGCGCGGCCGCCACGATCGCGTTCCGCCAGCACTCGCTGCGCCGTGGCGGCTACATGGGCGCGGCCCTGCTGCTCGCGCTCGCCGGCTATCTCGACGTCTGGGCGGCGGCGCGCCAGAGCACGGACCGCTGGCTCGTGGACACGCGCCGCCTGCTCACGGAGGCGGCGACGCGGCTCCCACCGCCGCGCACGCGTGTGGCGATCAGCGATCTCGCGTCGATGGTCCGCGATGGTGAGATCGTCTTGGGCGAGCCGGGGGAGTCCGCGCCGCGCCGGGTGCGGATAGATGGCGAGCGGCGCGCAGTCGTGGCCGTGCTGATCGGATCGGGCCGCTGGATCGAGCTTCGCTCGGTACCGGCCGAGGCCGAGGCGCCAAAGTGGTTGATCCTGCTGCTGCCGGGTGCGCTGCTGGGGCCGCTCGCAATCATGGCGCTGCGCTGGGCCGAGCGGACGCCGGTGCGCAGCCGGCGCGAGACCGCGATGGCCTGGGGCTTCCTGGCGCCGGCAGCGCTGCACCTGCTGATGTTCACGATCGGTCCCGCGATCTACGCCATCTATCTCGCGAGTCTCGCGAACTTCCGTGCGCTGGTGCGCGACCCGTTGACCTGGAATTCGTTTGTCACGAGCGTCGCCTATGCGCTGTACGTCCCCGTATCCATCGGGCTCGCGCTCGCCGCGGCGCTGGCCGTGCATCGCTACCGGCGGCGAGGAGGTCGTCTGTACCGGGCGGCGTTCCTGCTGCCATACGTCTCGTCGGTCGTCGCGGTCGGGTTGCTCTGGCAGGCGGTCTATCGTGCGGGGTCGGTCGGATTGGGCCGACCCGACTGGCTGACCAATCCGCACACCGCGCTGCCTGCGCTCATGCTCGCGTCGATCTGGGTGCATGTCGGCGGCCAGATGCTGGTCTTCCTCGGCGGCCTGGACGCGATTCCGCAGGCGTACTTCGACGCGGCCCGCATCGATGGAGCGGGGGCGTGGCGCCGCTTCTGGCGCGTGACGCTGCCACTGCTCCGACCCGTGACGTGGTTCGTGGTCCTCACCGGTGTGATCAGCGCGCTGCAGATGTTCACCCTGGTGTTCGTGCTCACGCAGGGCGGTCCGTTTCCCTCGCATGCGACCGACGTCGTGGTCCATCGCATCTACCGCACCGCATTTGGACCGCAGGCCCTGGGGATGGCGGGTGCGCTCGCACTGATGCTTGGCATCGTCCTGCTGATCTTCCGGTGGCCGCAGCTCAAGCTGCTGCGCAGGCAGGAGCGCCATGCGTAGGGTCCTGCTCGGCGTACTGGGCGTCGTGATGGTCGCCCCCTTCCTCTATATGATGTCGGTCTCGTTCATGGGCGAGGGCGACCTGCTGCGCTGGCCGCCGGCGTTGCTCCCAGCGTCCCCCACGACCGGCAACTACGCCGCGGCGTTCGAGGCGTTGCCCTACACCCGCGTGCTCCTGAACACGGGGATCCTCGCCGGGTGTGTCATGATCGGCCAAGTGCTCACGAGCGCGGCTGCGGGATATGCGTTTGCGCGGATGCGGTTTCCTGGCCGTGATAGGATCTGGACCTCGTTGCTCGCGATGCTGGCGGTCCCAGCGATCCTGCTCCTGATTCCTCGCTATCTGATGATCGACGCGCTCGGCTGGGTGGACACGTACCCGGGCCTCATCTCCACGGAGCTCGTCTCGGTGTGGGGCATTGTCCTCATGCGGCAGACGTTTGTGATGCTGCCCCGTGATGTGGAGGATGCGGCGCGCCTGGATGGTGCAGGGGAGTGGACGCTGTTCTGGCGCGTCGCGCTTCCGCTGGCGCGGCCAGCGGTGGCGGCTGTCGCTGTGCTCGCGTTCATGGATCAGTGGCGCAACTTCCTATGGCCGCTGGTCGTCACGCGCACGGCCAGGATGGAAGTCGCGGAGGTCGCGCTGGCGCACTTCCACACGGCGTACGCTGCCAACTGGCCGTATCAGATGGCGGCTGCGGTCCTCGTGACGTTGCCCGCACTCGTGGTGTGTCTGTTGGCCCAGCGATACGTGACGCACGGAGTGCGCTTCACCGGTGCGCGGGTCCAGCTCTAGCACGTCCCGTCTGCAGTTTCCCGCCGTTACCAGAATGCTGCAACACCGTTGCACCTGCGTGTCAGCATGATCGTGCTCGTCGCGCCTTGGCGCAGCGGAGACAACTCTGGCTCGGAAGTTGCAAAGTAGGTAGCGAGCGATCGCCGATCTGGGCGCCCCTTGCTGCATTTTCGCAGCAACTGGACGCGTCGAGAGCGTCACTGCGGTCGCAAGCGTCGGGAGTAGGCACGTGGGCCGGTCCATCATACCAACGTTGGTTGCGCTGGGAGCTTTGACTACGACGCTCGCCGCGCAATCGAGTACGGCACAAGCGGATAGCACCCAAGCAAGCAAAGCCCCGCGGCACGCCATCGGGTTCGGTCTCGTGGCGACGCTCGGTGCGAATTGGCAAATCGAATCGGCCGAGATCGGCTACGTGCACCGACCCACACGCGGCTTCGCCGCGGTCGGGATCGCCGCGCGCCTAGGCACGTTCATGAACGAGAGCGCGATGATCGGTGGAAATCGCGGCTTCGTATTCGCGACCACACTGTCCTTCCGGACACAGATGAAGTCGATTGCACAGTTTGGAACCGACGAGAACGGCACGGGCCTCGGGTTCGACCTGACCTTCGAGCTCAGCGGCTACCTTGCCGCCGGCTCGCCGATGTCGCTGGGCTCCCATTGGCTGGGGGTCTCCATGCTGCCCGCGTTCAGCGTGGGGAGCGGCAGCGCCCCGCATTTCGCGCTTGTGGTCGGTCCCACCGCGTTCTTCACCGGCGGGAAGCCGGTTATGCGTGGTCTGCTTGCGATCCGTGGTGAGGCGCCGCTGGCGCGCCGGGAGCGGCATCCCTAGGTTAGCGACCTAATGGTCGCGCCGACGCTGACCTCGGACCATCCCGGTCTCGAGGTGCTCGCCGAAGTCGCTAAAGTGCTGGCTGCGGGCCGGCCTGCCGAAGAAGGGCTGGCAGGGGTCGTCGGCGTGCTGCGCCGGGGACTCGCGTTGCGCCGGTGCCGCCTCTGGCTCCGCTCGCCCGACGGCTCTCGCTATGTCCCAATCTCCAGTCCTGAAGACGAAGCACCGCTCCCTGGATACATGTCCGCGGTCGCCGCTTGGGTGACCCAGGGGCCGCACCAGGAAGCGGTCCCGGGCGGCACGCTGCTGCGCCTGCCGCTGCTCCACGAAGACGAAGCCCTGGGTTGTTTCGAAGGCATCATTCCGGAGGGCCGCCACGAGCGCATGGCGCACGACGTCCTGGTGGTCGTGGCGCAGATGCTCGCGCCGGTGCTTGCGGCGCACGAGCTGTCCCAGGACCTGGCCTCCGAGGTCGCGCTTCGCACCCGGGAGCTCGAGGCACAGCGCAACTTCGCTGCCCGCATCATCGATTCCATGCCCGTTGGCCTGTACGTGATCGACCGCGGGTACCGCATACGCGCCTGGAACCGGAAGCGTGAGGCCGGGACGCAGGGTGTGTCGCGCGAAGACGCGCTGGGGCGCGAGGTGTTCGAGGTCCTGGACCGTCAGCCCCGCGACCTGCTCAAGCTCGAGTTCGATCGGGTGTTTGCGACGGGCGAGATCCAAACCGTGGACATGGACTCCCAGGCGACCGGCGAAGCGCGTCATTACCGCATCACCAAGATCCCGATGCGGCTGGACGGCGAGGACATCTCGCACGTCATCACCATCGGTGAGGACGTCACCGCCTGGCGGCAGGCGCAGCAGCGACTCGGGCAAAGCGAAAAGTTGGCGGCGGTCGGGCAGCTGGCGGCCGGCGTCATGCACGAGATCAACAATCCGCTCGCCACGATTCTCGCGTGCAGCGAGGCTCTCGCGCTTCGCTTCGGCGAGCAAGACGAGTATCTGAAGATCATCGATACGGAGGTGCAGCGCTGCCGCCGCATCGTCGATGGGTTGCTCGACTTCTCGCGGCCCAAGCAGAGTGCGCACAAGACCGCGGCCGACATCAATGCGATCATCGAGCAGACGCTCTTCCTCTTGAAGCACCATGAGCGCTTCAAGTGGCTCACGATCGAACGGCAGCTCGAGCCCGGGCTGCCGCAGTTCCAGGCCGATGCGGAACGGTTGGTGCAGTGTTTCATGGCGCTGATGCTGAACGCGATGGATGCGATGAACTCGCGCGGCGTGCTCACGGTCCGGACGCACCGCAATCCGCAGCGCAACGACGAAATCATGGCGGAGTTCATCGATACCGGCACCGGCATCCGCCAGGAAGACTTGCCCAAGATTTTCGAGCCCTTTTTCACGACCAAGCCGCAGGGGCGGGGCACGGGGCTCGGGTTGTCGGTCGCCTACGGCATCGTCGAGGAGCATCGCGGCCGCATCGAGGTAGAATCGCAGATGGGCGTGGGGACCAACTTCAAGGTGTTCCTGCCGGTCGGATGAAAATCCTCGTCGTCGAGGACGACAAGACGGTAGGCGACTACGTCCGCCGCGGTCTCGACGAGGCGGGCTACCACGTCGAGCTCGTCGGCGATGGCGACGAAGGGCTCCGGCGCGCCAGCGGGCGAGACGCGAACTACGACATCATGGTGCTCGATCTCCGCCTGCCGAAGGTGTCCGGCATCGACGTGTTGCGCACCCTGCGCGACC
>Ga0193723_1000914_pt1 | contig 11522 bp, 9 predicted proteins | sample H2m2metaG_FD_143042 | JGI IMG/M metagenome (GOLD analysis project Ga0193723, IMG submission 143042) | Soil microbial communities from a riparian zone of the East river system, Colorado, United States - H2m2 | ecosystem: Environmental > Terrestrial > Soil > Riparian zone | place: USA: East River... | reverse complement strand
GCCGAGGACTATCGGGCGTACGCGATCGGCAACACACACCGCCACCTCGCCGAGCTGAAGCAATCGTTGTCGCGCGAGGGCGGCTTTACCGGCGATCTCGTCTTCACACCGCACCTCCTGCCGGTGAAACGCGGCATCCTGGAAACGATCCATGTTCCGCTCACGCGGGTGCTCGATCAGGCGACGGCCGAAGGACTGTACAGCGCCACCTACGACGCCGAGCCGTGCGTGCAGGTGATGCATGGCGCGCTGCCGTCGCTCAAAGACGTGGTCTATCGGAATCGCGTCGCGATCGGAGTGGCTGAGGTCATCGACGTTCGGCGGCCGCGGCTCACGGTCATCGCCGCGATCGACAACCTCGTGAAGGGTGCGGCGGGGCAGGCGATCCAGAACATGAACGTGATGCTCGGGCTGCCCGAGACGGCGGGACTGGCATGCTGACGGTGCGCGTCGTCAAGATCGGCGGCAACGAGCTCGATCGGCCCGAATGGGTCGCCGAGTGCGCTCGCGCCTTGAGTACCATCGGTCACGCCGTCGTCGTCCACGGCGGTGGCCGGGCGGTGAGCGACTGGTCGCGCCGGCTCGGTCTGCCGGTCGAGCAGCGTGACGGCTTGCGCGTGACGACGCCTGAGATCGCCCAGCTGGTCGAGATGGTGCTCGGCGGCCCGATGAATCGGCTGCTCGTCACCGCGCTGCGCGCCGCCGGGCTCGATGCGATCGGACTGTCGGGCGTTGACGGCGGCCTCCTGACCGCCCAGCCGCTCCAGAACGGAACGGCCCTTGGCGAGGTTGGGGAGATCGTGAGCGTGCGGGGGTCGCTGTTGCAGAGTCTGCTGCTCGCAGGCCTCACGCCCGTGGTGGCGCCGGTCGCCCCGTCGCTGAGCGCGCCGGTGCGGCCCTTGAACGTGAACGCCGACCAGGCCGCGGCGGCTATTGCCGCCGCCCTGGGGGCGCATGAGCTGCTGTTCGTATCCGACGTGCCCGGTGTGACGATCGCAGGTGTCACCCAGCCCACCCTTGCGGCGGCCGAAATCGAGACAATGATTGAAGGAGGCGTAGCGACGGGCGGCATGGCCGCCAAGTTGCGCGCCGCCGCGCAAGCGTTGAGGGCGGGTGTTCGGGCCGTACGGATTGGCGATCTCGATATGTTCGCGCACGCCACCGCCGGCACCCGCCTTCTCGCGGCTCCACCCGCCACTGCAGCGCAACCCGCGTGACAACTCCGCTGACGACTGCCGACGCCACGGCATTGCTGGGCGTCTATGCGCGCGTCGGGCCGCTGTTCGTCGCCGGCGAGGGCTCGGAGCTGATCGCCGAGGACGGCACACGCTATCTCGACTTCGTCGCCGGCATCGCTGTCAACGCCCTGGGTTACAACAGCCCGGTCATCCGCGAAGCCGCCCTGCGCGCGCTGGACACCGGTCTGATCCACGTCTCGAACCTGTATCGCACCGAACCCGGCGAACGGCTGGCGGCTGAGCTCACGAAGACATTCGGCGGCCAGGCCTTCTTCTGTAACTCGGGTGCCGAGGCGAACGAGGGCGCGTTCAAGTTTGCGCGCAAATGGTCGAAGAAGACCGAGATCGTCGCGTTCAGCGGCTCGTTCCATGGCCGGCTGTTCGCGTCGCTCGCCGCGACCGATCGCCCCGACTATCGTCGCCCGTTCGAGCCGCTCCTCGCGGGCGTGCAGATCGTTCCGCTGGGCGACGTCGAAGCCGCGACTCGCGCCATCACGAAAGAACGCACCGCGGCCGTCATCATCGAGCCGGTGCAGGGCGAGGGGGGCGTTCGCTGCGTAGCGGATGAGTTTCTGGTCTTCTTACGGAAACGGTGCAGTGAAACAGCCACCGCATTGATCTTCGACGAAGTGCAGTGTGGCCTCGGCCGCACCGGGACGCTGTTTGCTTCCGAGCCCTCGGGTGTCGTGCCCGACATGTACACACTCGCGAAGCCGCTCGGCGGCGGTTTGCCGATGGGCGCCATCCTGGTGAGCGATGCCATTGCTGCGGCGCTCGCGCCCGGGGATCACGCGACCACCTTCGGTGGTGGCCCGTTTGTGGCTACGGTCGCCCTCGACGTGCTGCGCACGATTACCGAACCTGACTTTCTCGCCGCCGTTCGCACGAAGGGCGAGTGGCTGGGGACGCAGCTGAACAGACTCGCCGCGGGCTCACCCCGCGTGCGCGAAGCGCGCGGCCGCGGTCTGATGTGGGGCCTCGAGCTCAACGAAGTCGCCGCCCCGGTCGTCGCCGCGGCGCGCGAGCGTCACCTCCTGATTCTGACCGCAGGGCCGACCGTGATACGCATCGTTCCGCCTCTCACGATCACGCGTGAGGAGCTCGAGCGCGGTGTCACCATCCTCGAAGAGGTGCTTGCGTGACCGGTCTGTCGATCAAGCCACGCCGCGCTCCCCAGCCCGAAGCGACGCTGCGCCCAGCCACCCTCGCCGACGTCGCCGCGATGGAAGCATTGATGGCGCCGTTCGTCGTGACGGGCGACCTGCTGCCGCGCTCGAACTACGATCTCTGCAGGCACATCAAGGAGTACGTCGTGGCACTCGCACCCGACGGCAGTCTCGTCGGCACCGGGAGTCTCAAGGTCTACAGCACGCAGCTCGCCGAGATCGCGGGGCTCGCCGTGCGCGACGACCAGCAGGGCCGCGGCGTGGGCAAGGCGCTGGTCGAAGCACTGCTCATAGACGCGCGTGCGCTCGGGTTGGACGAGGTGTTCGGCCTGACGCGCAAACCCCTGTTCTTCTTGAGGCTTGGCTTCCGCGTCGCCGAGAAGGAGCAATTCCCGCTCAAGGTGTGGGCCGACTGCACGCGCTGCCCTCGGCAGCACGCCTGCGATGAAGTGGCCGTAGCGCTGAAGCTTTAGCCCCGTCTAGATTTCCCGTCCCATGCCTCCTTCTCGCGTCATTTTCTGGGACGTTGACACCCAGTACGACTTCATGAAAGCGGACGGCAAGCTCTACGTGCCCGACGCGGAGCAGCTCATACCGAATCTCCGGAAGCTCACGGACTATGCGCACGGGCACGGCATCTGCATCATCGCGAGCGCCGACGATCACGTCGTAAACCACAGCGAGATCTCGGCGACACCGGATTGGAAAACCACCTTTCCGCCGCACTGTCTCCGAGGCACCCCAGGCCAGCGCAAGATCCCGGAAACCGCCCTGCGGGATCCGCTCGTCATCGAGCCGGAGCCACAGGACGCCGCGGCGCTGGCGGCCCAGGTGCGCAGCCATCGTGGCGACATCCTCTTTCATAAGCACCGGTTCGACGTCTTCTCGAATCCGAATGTTCTTCCCGTACTCGACGCCCTCAGTCCCCACGACATCGTCCTCTACGGCGTCGCGCTCGACGTGTGCGACAAGTACGCGATCGAAGGGCTGCTGCAGCATCGCCCGCAGGTCCGGCTGTTTGCGGTGGTGGACGCCATGAAGCCGATCGACCGCGACGTCGCCGAGCATCTGCTCAAGGAGTGGGGCGAAGAGGGTGTCCGGTTGGTGAAGACGAGTGAGGTCGTCGTGGGTGGTCTGGTCGAGGAGCTGGAGCGGGCGAGCGCATGACATCCACGGCATCGGTGCCGACCCACGCGGTAGCTGTGCCCTCATTCGGCAAGTTCTTCCTGCCCGGACCGACGGACGTTCATCCTGAAGTTCTGGAGGCCATGATCCGGCCGATGGTCGGGCATCGTTCCGGGACGATGGAGAAGCTGCTCCAGAACGTCGCGCCCAAGCTCGGCGCCGTGGCTCGCACGAGCCGCCCCGTCTTTATCGGCACGAACTCGGCGACTGGATTCATGGAGATGGCGGTGCGCAACGGCGTACGGCGCCGCGCGCTGTCGCTCGTCAACGGCGCGTTCAGCGAACGGTTCGCCGGCATCGTCGGTGCGTGCGGCAAGGAGTGCATCCGGCTCGACGTACCGCTCGGCGCCGCGGTCGAACCCGACATGCTGCGCGACGCGTTGAAGCGCACGCCCGTGGACGCCGTCACCTGCGTCCACTCGGAGACGTCGACCGGCGTGCTCCAGGACGTCGCCGCCTACGCTGAAGTCGTCCAGGAATTCGATGACGTCCTGCTGCTCGTCGACTGCGTGACCTCGATGGTGGGCTCCCCGGTCGAGACCGATGCCTGGAAGCTCGACTTCACGTTCACCGGTTCGCAAAAGGCTCTGGCGCTCCCGCCCGGGCTCGCGCTGGGCGTGGCGTCGGAGCGGATGGTCGAGCGCGCGAAGACGCTCGAGGAGCGCGGCGCATACTTCGACTTGATCAGCTTCCTGACGGCAACGACCAAATTCCAGCCGACCAACACACCGGCGATCTCGTTGCTCTACGCACTCGAGGTGCAGCTCGGGCGGATCGAGCGCGAGGGCGGCATCGAAGCACGCTGGAAACGGCACGACGCCATGCGGCGGCGCGTCGAAGCGTGGGCTCCCGAGCACGGCATCAAGTTCCTGCCGCGCGAGGGGCGCCACAGCTGGACGGTGTCGTGCCTCCGACTGCCCGATGGGAAACACTCCAAGGATGTGGTCGGCGCGCTCAAGCAGCAGGGGTGGACGATTGGGGCGGGCTACGGCGCGTTGAAAGACACCACGATCCGCATCGGGCACATGGGCGATCACACCGTCGCCGCGCTGGATGAGCTGCTGCCGTTGATCGCCCGGGCGCTGGAATGACCTGGCGCGTGGTCGTCGCCGATCGGGTGGCGAAGAGCGGTCTCGACCTGCTGTCCAATACATCTGACATCGAAGTCGTCGACGTCGCGGGCAAGCCGGCGGAGCTGGACACAGCGATCGCCGGCGCGCACGCGCTGATCGTGCGCAGCGAAACGCGCGTGACGGCGCCTCTGATGGCCCGCGCGCCGCACCTCCGCGTCGGCGCGCGGGCCGGCACCGGCGTCGACACGATCGACGTCCCGGCCGCCACGCGCCGCGGCATTGCGGTCATGAATACGCCCGGCGCCAACACCGTCAGCGCCGGCGAGCACGCGATGGGTCTGCTGCTCGCGCTGGTGCGGCGCATTTCGGACGCCGCGGCCGCCATGCGGCGCGGGGAATGGGACCGCAAGCGCTTCGAAGGGACTGAGCTCCGCGGCAAGACGATGGGCGTCGTGGGCCTGGGACGGATCGGCGGCCACGTCGCGCAGCTGGCGCGCGCGTTCGGCATGCAGGTGGTCGGTCACGATCCGTATTTGCCGCCCGAGCGCGCCAGCGAAATGCACGTCCGCCTGCTCCCGATCGATCAGCTGATCCGCACGGCGGACGTCGTCACGCTGCATGTCGCGCTGACCGACCAGACGCATCATCTCATCGACGCAAACCGCCTCAAGCTGATGAAGCCGACCGCCGTCCTGATCAACACCGCGCGCGGCGAGCTGGTGGACGAAGTGGCACTGGCGGACGCGATCAAGGAAAAGCGCATCGGCGGCGCGGCCATCGACGTGTTCGCCGTCGAGCCGCTGCCCGCGGACTCGCCACTGCGGTCGCTCGATCGCGTGATCCTGACCCCGCACCTCGCCGCCTCGACCGCCGAAGCGCAGGAGCGCGTGGCGATGGAGATCTGCAGCGCCGTGCGCGAGGCACTGGTCGCCGGCGACCTCTCGTTCGCGATCAATGTGCCGGGGATGGGCGGTGACCTGCTGCGCCGGTTGGCGCCGCTCCTCGATCTGGCGCGCCGCCTGGGCCGTCTTGCGCTGGCGCTGGCAGACGGACCAGTCAAGGCTGTCGAAGTCGCCTACGGCGGCAAGGAAGAGGCGGCGCAGCGTCCAGTGCTCGTGTCAGCGCTCGAGGGGCTGCTTGCGGCGATGAACGCCGGCCCCGTGAGCCTGGTGAATGCGCAGGTGTTGGCCGAAGAAAAGGGCATCAAGCTCGGCACGAAGACCGGCGCGCCCGAAGCGGGTTTCGAGACGTCGATCGGTGTGAAGGTGGACACCGCCCGGGGACGCGTGCGCGTCACCGGCGCGCTCATCGGCGGCAGCCATGGCCGGGTCATCCGGATCGACGACTATCACGTTGACGTCGCTCCCGATGGCTGGATGCTCGTGATCCGCAACCGCGACGTGCCGGGCGTAATCGGCCGAGTCGGATCGGCGCTCGGCAGCGCCGGCATCAACATCGCGAGCTACCACCAGGCGCGTCGCTCATCGCCCACAGTGGATGGCCCAGGGGACGCGCTCGCCGCGATCAACGTCGATCAGGCGCTGACCAATGGGGTGCTCGACAAGCTGCAGGGATTGCCGGATGTTCTGGACGTCCGGCTGGCGAACTTCGGCGACTAGAAGAAAGAGACCAAGCATGAAAGTCTTAGTCGGCCTGCTCGCGGTGTTCGCAACCACCTCCGCGATGGCGCAGGTCCCCGATAACGTGAACGACCTGCTGCGCCGCATCTATGCCTCTCCGGAATTCGCGCCGCAGCGCTTCGGCCCGGCGCGCTGGATCGAAAACGGCATCGCTTACACCACCGTGGAGAAATCGGCTGCGATGGCGGATGCGTTCGACATCGTCCGCTACGAGACCGCCACCGGTGCCCGGAGCGTCTACATCTCGGCGCGCCAGCTGGTGCCCGCCGGGGCGACCGAAGCGCTGGACTTCGACGACTACGCCTGGTCGGCCGACGGCAACCTGCTGCTGCTCTTTACCAACACCCAACGCGTGTGGCGGCAGAATACGCGCGGCGACTACTGGGTGCTCAACCGCAAGACCGGCGCGCTGCAAAAGCTTGGCGGACCGAATGCCCCGCCGTCCACGCTCATGTATGCCAAGTTTTCGCCCACCGGCGATCGCGTGGCCTACGTGCGGCAGGGAAACGTCTACGTGGAGCGACTGTCGGATGGCGCTATCACGGCCCTGACGAGCGATGCCGACTCGCTGCACGTGAACGGCATGACCGATTGGGTTTACGAGGAGGAGTTCGACCTGCGCGATGCCTTCCGCTGGTCACCCGACGGCTCGAAGATCGCCTACTGGCGGTTCGACATGACAGGGCTCGGCACCTATTTCCTCATCAACGACACCGACTCGCTCTATCCGAAAATCACGCCGATTCAGTATCCCAAGGTCGGGACCACGAACTCGGCGGTGCGTGCCGGCGTCGTCAGTGCCGCTGGGGGCCCCACGACGTGGCTGCAGATCCCCGATGACCCGCGCGAGAACTACGTCCCCCGGATGGAATGGGCGGGACCGAACGAGCTGATCCTCCAGCGCATCAACCGGCTCCAGAACACCGACCGCGTGATGCTGGCGGATGCGGCGACGGGAGCAACCCGGACCGTCCTGACCGAGCGCGACTCGGCCTGGGTCGATGTGGTGGACGACGTCGAGTGGCTCGCGAAGGGAACCGAGTTCCTGTGGACGAGTGAACGCGACGGCTGGAGACACGTGTATCGCGTGAGCCGCGATGGCAAACGAGTCACCAACATTACGGCCGGCAACTTCGACGTTGTCGCGGTAGCAGCGGTGGACGAAGCCGGCGGCTGGCTCTACTACATCGCGTCTCCCGACAACGCGACCCAGCGCTATCTGTATCGCGCGCGCCTGGACGGAAAACAACCGGCCGTACGCGTGTCACCGGCTGGTGCAGCGGGTTCGCACTCCTACCGCATTTCCCCCGACGCCCACTGGGCGTTTCACACCTACTCGCACTTCGACAGCCCGGCGGTGATCGAGCTCGTCCAGCTGCCGTCTCACCGCGGCGTGCGGACGCTCGTCGACAATGCCAAACAGCGCGCGGCGGTGGCACCACTCATCGCAGGTCACGGTGAGTTCTTCAAGGTGACGGTGTCCGACGGAATCTCGCTCGATGGCTGGATGATCAAGCCCGCGAATTTCGACTCAACGCGGGCCTATCCGCTCCTGATGTACGTCTACGGCGAGCCGGCCGGTCAGACTGCCCAGGATTCCTGGGGCGGCGGTCACTTGTGGGAACACATGATCGCGGATCAGGGCTACGTGGTGGCCACGGTGGACAATCGCGGTACGCCGTCCCCGCGCGGACGCGCCTGGCGCAAGGTGGTCTACGGCGCGATCGGCATCTTGTCGAGCCGGGAGCAAGCGGACGCGGTGCGGGCGCTGACGGGATCCCGCCGCTATCTCGATCCGACGCGCGTCGCGATCTGGGGTTGGAGCGGCGGCGGATCGAGCACGCTGCAGGCGATGTTTCGTTACCCCGACGTCTACCAGGTCGGTATGTCGGTGGCGCCGGTGCCGGACGAGCGTCTCTACGACACGGTTTATCAGGAGCGCTACATGGGTCTCCTGGCCAGCTCGGCGGACAGCGCGCGCTACCAGCGTGCCTCTCCGATCAATCAGGCCGAGGGGCTCAAGGGACGCCTGTTGATCGTGCATGGCTCCGGCGACGACAATGTGCATTACCAGGGCACGGAACGCCTGGTGAACCGTCTGGTCGCGCTCGGCAAGCCCTTCGACTTCATGGCGTATCCCAATCGCTCGCATTGCATCTGCGAGGGTCGCGGCACGACGCTACACATCTACTCGCTGCTCACCCGGTACCTGATGGAGCATCTCCCCGCCGGGCCGCGAGCCCGCCCGCCGGTTGATTGAGCTAGCACCGTGCTCGTCGCGATCACGCGCGCCGTCAGTCCCACGCTCGCGGAATGCGAGCTGACGCACCAGGCCCGCGAGCCGATCGACGTCGACAAGGCCGTGGCGGAGCACGCGGTATATGAAGAAACGTTGCGCTCCTGCGGCGCGACGATCGTTCACGCACCGGCGGAGCCGGCATTGCCGGACGCCGTGTTTGTAGAGGATGCGGCGCTCGTGTTCGCTGAGACCGCGGTGATGACGAGGCCCGGGGCTCCGGTGCGCCGACGTGAAGTCGAGTCCATGGCCAAAGTCTTGAGCGCGTACCGACCACTGTTTGCCGTTCAGCCACCCGGCACGCTCGATGGCGGGGATGTGATGGTGGTGGGACGAAAGATCTACGTCGGTCTGTCGTCACGCACGAACCACGACGGGATTACCCAGCTCGACACGCACCTCAGCGAGTGGGGCTACGAGGTGATCCCCGTTCCAGTGACCGGCTGTCTCCATCTGAAGAGCGCGGTGACGCCTGTGGCGGACAATCTGCTCCTCATCAATGACCGCTGGGTGAATCCGGAGTGCTTTGGGTCCGTGGAGATGGTGACGGTTGCGCCAGACGAACCCCATGCCGCCAATGCGTTGTTGATCGGGGCCTCGGTGATTTACCCGACACACCATCCCGCAACGGCCGAGCGGCTGGATCGCGCCGGCGTGCGCCTGGTCCCGGTCCCCTGTGGAGAACTTGCCAAGGCCGAAGGTGGAGTGACGTGCTGCAGCGTGTTGTTTGAGGCGGAGCGTTAGTCGGCGGCCTGCGGCACCTCGTCCGCCAACAATCGGAATGATTTCACGGCGCCGGTAAGCCGGTCCGCCGCTTCGGCGAGCTGATTCGCCGAGGAGGCGATTTCTTCCGTCGACGCGCTTTGCTGCTCGCCCGACGCAGCGAGCTCCTCGGCGGACGCGAGGAGCGTGTCGGTCTGGCCGGCGATGGTGCCGAGCCGGTTCGCGATCTCTTCGACGAGCGAGCGCAGCTCACCGGCCGACCCCGCGATTTCCCGGCTCCAGGCATCGTTGGCATCGGCCTCGCTGGCCACCGTCGCCAGCCCGTGCGCCGCAGTCTGCGACGCCTCGCGCACCGCCGTGCCTCCCTCGGCCAGCCGCACGAGCCGGTCGCGCATCGCCTGCACGCGAGTCAGCACGCCCCGGACCGTGTCTGCCGTCTCGCCGGCGGCCGCCGCGGCCACTGACGCCAGCTTCCGCACCTCGTCGGCAACAACGGCAAAGCCGCGTCCCTGCGGGCCCGCACGTGCCGCTTCGATCGCGGCATTGAGCGCCAGCATGTTCGTCTGCGTGGCGACCGCCTTGGTCTGGGCCACGAACGTCTGGATCCGTGCCGTGGCCTGCGCCAGCGACTCCGCTTCCTCGGCGCCTTTCGCGACCTCGTCGGCGAGCTTGGCGAGACGCACCGTGCTCTGATCCAGGCCGTCCTTGTGACGTCGCGCCAGCGCCGCCAGGTCCGCGTTGCGGCGCGCCGCCTCGTCCGCGCCCCCGGCGAGCTTTGCGGCGATCTGGAGGATCCGCGCCGCGTCGTCGGCGGCGGCGCGCACCAGCTGCGCCTGTTCCCCGGCGCGCCGGGAGAGGTCCTGCGACGTCGACGCCATCTCCTGGGTCGACGCGCTCATCTGTTCGGTAGACGCGGAGATTTCGGTCGCCATCGCGGCCGCCTCGTCGGCGGCAGCGCGGATGGCGCCGACGAGCCGCCGCAGCGCCACTACCATCGAGTGCACGGACGACAGCAGCTCTGCGACCTCGCTGGCGTCGGAGCGTTGCGTCGACACCGTCACGGACAGGTCGCCGCCGGCGACCCGGCTCGCGATGGCGCCCGCGGCTTTCACCGGCTCCGTCACCAGCCGTCCGAGTCGGCTCGAGAGCCAGAACAGCGCGCCCACCACGATTCCTGCCACGAGCAGCGCGCCGAGCCAAACCGCTCGCTGCGTGCTGCGCGCGGTTGCGAAGGCGGTAGCCGCCGGCTCCCGGTACAACACCCACCATTGCCCCTGATTCGCGGGCACCGAGGCGACCAGCTCGGCTTCGCCGCGGACCGTGGTGATGTGCGCGGTCGCGGTCGCGGCGCCGAGTGGGACCCGATCTCGATCGGGGAGACTTTGCAGCAACAACGCTTCGTCTTTCGCGACGAGCACGTTGCCGCGGCTGTCCACGATCTGGAGGTAGGCACGGTCGGCCAGGTCCCCGGCGCCGAGCGCCGCGGTCAGCCGGTCGAGCGGAAAGACCGCCTTGAGCACGCCGACAGGCCGCTGGGCCTGGGACGCGCGAATGGCGACGTCGAACTCGAGCGACGCCGTGGCGGCCGACGAGTCGAACCGGGCACTGCCCTCGTACACCCCCTCCGAGATCGCGCGCTGCCACCAGGACTCATCGCGTTGCACGAAATCGGACGGACGCTCGGACGCGAAGACGTTCAGCCCATGGCTCTCCGTCACGATGACTTCCACGAAATCGGAGGTCGCTGGATAGCTGCGGAGATAGGCCCCCACGACAGGGTCGCCGCCCAGCTGGCGCGTGCTGTTGAACGCGCGCTCGAGATCGGGGATCGTCGTCCGGTCCAGGCCGCGCGTCACGGCCGACTGGCCCGCATCGCGGACTGCCGTGACGATGTGCGGTTCGCTCGCGAGCGCCATCGCCTCGCGGCGGCGCTCTTTCAGGTATTGCGAGACGATGGCGGCGACGCGGGTGGCGTCATCTCGCCCGCGCGCGTCCGCCTCCTGCTCGAGGACCTTGCCGACGCGGTTGCTCGTGAGCCAGGCCATGGAGACGACCAAGAGGGCCGCGGCGCCCGCCCCGGAAATCAGAAAACTCTGCCGCAGTTGCTGTGACTTGATGGCCATTCGGGTGGTTGCGTGCTAAGGTACTGCTCAGACTAGATTTTGCGCAATGAAATCCACAAGTCCTACCTCAATGCTCGT
>Ga0193723_1000913_pt1 | contig 11525 bp, 12 predicted proteins | sample H2m2metaG_FD_143042 | JGI IMG/M metagenome (GOLD analysis project Ga0193723, IMG submission 143042) | Soil microbial communities from a riparian zone of the East river system, Colorado, United States - H2m2 | ecosystem: Environmental > Terrestrial > Soil > Riparian zone | place: USA: East River... | reverse complement strand
GCCGGCACGTTCCACCCCTTTGGCCAGCGAATCGGTGGCCGCGGCGAGATCGCGCTCGGCGGCAGCCGCGGCGGAATCGGGACGCTGCGCGTCTTCCTTGTTCCATTCCGTCTGGCGGCGCTGCAGGTCCTCCGCGTCCTTGGCGAGCGAGGCGAGCTCGCCCTCGAGCGCGGCCCGTTTGAACAGCTCCTGACTCCGCTCCAACTCACGCCGCAGCTCCTGCTGCGCTTCGGCGAGGCGTTGCAGGGCCTGGCGGGTCGCTTCGGGATCGAGGCGCGCGAGCGCTTCCTGCAGCTCGCGGAGCCGCTGCTCGAGCTCGGGCGTGAGGGCCCGCTGCAGCAGCTCTTGCACCTCGCGCAAGCGATTCTGGAACGCGCTGTCGTCCACACCCGCGGCCTTCGCGGCGCGCGCGATCTCTTCGACCGCCTGCGCCAGCTCCTGCACGCGCTGCGACATCGCCGCCTGATCGCGGGCGATTTCCTCCGCGCGCTGGCTGGACTGGAACGACATCGTGCCGTTCTGCTGGTTACTACGGCCGTCAGGCCGTCCGGCCGTCCGACCGTCCGCATCACGGCTCCGCTCTTGCGCCAGATCCCGCGTCCGGTCGCTCAATTCGCGCTGCGCCGCCGACACGGAGTCGGCCGCCTCGGCGACGGACCGCGCCGCCTCGCGCGCCTGGGCCCGCAACTCTTCCATGCTCGGCAGCCGCAACGCGATCTCGGTGCTGCGGCCGGCGTGCGGCGTCGGCGCGTTGTCGAGCGCTTCGACGTACAGACGCAGCGTGTCACCGGGGAGCAGCCCGCGCTTCTCGGCATCGAGCCGTCCCTGCACGATTGCCCGGTCTCCGACGCCGCTCACGTCGAGCGACTCACGCACTGCGTCGAAGACGCGGCCGGTGCGGCTCACGCGCCAGCTGACCACGGAGAGCCGCGCGATCCCGTGATCGTCGCGCACATCCACGACGAGCGGCTGGTGCAGCGAAATCGGCAGCGTCGTGTCCCGGCTCGGGACCGGCAGCGTGACGACGGGCGCCGAATCGGGAACGAGCAGCAGGTGCAGCTCCGGCGCGGCGCCTTCAAGCGCGGAACCGTCGGCGCTCAGGGCGCGCAGGCTCCAGGTGCCACTCGCCGCGGGCGTGAAGCGGCCGTCGATGCGCGTGCCGACCACGCGCATCTGCTCGACGCGCAACTCGAGCGTCCAGGCAGCGCTCGCGAGCGGCACACTCGCCGTCCCGTTGGTCAGGACCGTGGTACCGGCCGGTAGCGGAATCACATCGGGACCGACCAGCAGCGGCTCGTCGGCGCGGCCGAGATATGAAGGAAAGCGCGCGGTGAGTCCGAGATCGGCGAGAAACGCCGGCAGCGCGACGTCGATCTTGACCTCGGCGCTGCGGCGTCCGCCGCTCGATGCGCGGAGATAGAGATCGGATTCGATCGGACCGACATGCTGAACCACTCGGCCGTCTGGATCGAGGGCAAGCACCATCGGCTTCCACGGCTCGCCGGGTCCGCGTGTCCACAACGTCGCGCGCACCGCCCCCGGGACGGTGACTGTCGCCGTGACGCTGCCACCGCGACGCACCGTCCGCTGATCGACGACCAGGCGGACCGGCTCGCGCGCTTCCCGCCACGTGCGCAGCGGATGCCAGAATGCCGCCGCGCGACCCGACGCCGGCGAGCTTGCAAGAAAGAGCAGCCCGCCCGTGAGCGCGGCGCCCGCACCGTACGAGACTCGTCGCAGCGTCGTGCGCCGCATGGCGCTCGAGACGCCAGGTGCCGCGACCGACACCACCGCGGCAGCCCGCGTGTCGGCAGCGAGGAGGAGCTCGGCGCTCGAACCGGTGCCCTTGCCTGCGGTGGGGCTGACGACTCCGACGATGCTTCCGGCCCGGCCACCAGCCGCGCTCTCGACCAGCCTGCCCAGCGCCGACGCGTCGGCTTCATGACGGGTGCGGCGCACGGCCCATGTTGCCGCTCCGGCGCTCGCCACAATGAGCGCCCAGGCGAGCGTCACTCCCGACAGCGCCGGCGACAACGCGAGCCCGAGCGCGGCCGCCGCGAGCGCCGCCCCGACGCCGCCGAGCAGCACGGCGAACGCCCGCGCGCGTGCGTGGGGCGCCCCCAGGCGACGCAGCCGGCGCGCCGTCTCGGTCATTTGGTCCCGCTTACCGCATACGTGAAGAGATTCACGCCCATCCGCAGCGCCGCCTCATGAAGCTCAGGGGGGTCATGGTGGACATCGGGATCCTCCCACCCATCCCCGAGATCGGACTGATAGGAGTAGTATACGACAAGCCGGTCTCCCAAAAAAATGCCGAACCCCTGCGCGGGCAGCCCGTCGTGCTCGTGGATCTTGGGGATCCCCTTGGGGAAGGCGTACACGAGGTTGTAAATCGGGTGCGTCAACGGCACCTCAACCAACGGATGGTCCGGAAAGACGCGGGCGATCTCGCGCCGGAACGACGCGTTCATGCCGTAATTGTCGTCGGCGTGCAGAAAGCCGCCCTGCTCCAGGTAGCGCCGCAGATTCCTGAGCTCGACGTCGGAGAAGTGCACGTTCCCGTGACCGGTCATATAGATGTAAGGGACGTCCCACAGCTCCGGCCCAGTCAGCGTCACGACGCGCTCGCGATCGGTGACGGGTAGTGTCGTCCGCTCGCGCAGCGCCGTCAGCAGGTTCGGCAAACTCGAGGGGTTCGCGTACCAGTCGCCGCCGCCGTCGTAGTGGAGGCGACCGATGGTGAGGCTGGCGGCCGGATGGGCCGATGGGCCGATGGGCAGCAACAACGTGGCGATCATAAGCGGCCGCACAGCCCATCCGCCCATCCGCCCATCGATTCTCATAATTCACTCACCAATCTGTACGCTGCATTCCGTGAAATTCCCGTTTCTTCTGCCAATCGATGAGCCACGTCTTTCCGCGACAGCCCCTCAGCAAGGAGAGCCTTGGCGCGCTCGCCCGGATCGGGCGGCGGCGCCTCGACGCGCTCCTTCCCGGTCCCCGCGAGCACTACTGTAACCTCTCCCCGCACGGGGGCCGCCGCATAGTGCTCTGACAATTCCTGCAACGTCCCCGCACGTGTCTCCTCGAACACCTTGGTCAGCTCTCGAGAGACGGCTGCCTGGCGTTCAGGACCACACACCTCGATCAGGTCGGCGAGCAGCTGCGTGACGCGATTCGGCGCCTCGAAGATCACGACGGTCCATTCCGACCGGGCGGCGGTCAAGAGGAAACGGCGGCGGTCAGTTCCTTTGCGCGGGAGAAATCCCAGGAACAAATAGCGGTCGCCTCCGATGCCCGAAACAGACAAGCTGGCTGCGACGGCGGTCGGGCCAGGGATCGTTACTACCTGAATCCCCCGCTCTCGCGCCCCCGCGACCAATGCCACCCCCGGATCACTGATCACCGGCGTGCCGGCGTCGGTGATGAAGGCAACGTCCCGCCCATCTGCGAGGATGCGCAGGATGCGCTCGAGGGCGCGGTCCGACGAATGCTCGTGGAAGCTGATCAGCTCGACGTGCGAGCCGGCGTGGTGCAGCAGCGGTTTACTGTGGCGCGTGTCTTCGGCGGCAACCACCGCCACACGCTTTAGCGTGTCGGCGGCCCGTGGTGAGAGGTCGCCGAGGTTCCCAAGGGGCGTCGCGACGACGTAGAGGGTGCCGGCCACGTCACCACGTCACCCGCCAGGGGAGTTTTCCATAAAACCCGGCGGCCTGGAGGACGTAGCGATGCTCCCGAGTCGCGTCCTTCAGCACCTTCAGCGCGGTGCCCGGCATCATCACCTCCGCGCCCTCGAGGAGCTGCAGTGCCCAGTCGGTCAGTGCGATCGACAGCTCCTCGGGCCGCACCACGGCGTCCGGGGTGTCGGTGCCGCGCGGCACGCTGAGCAGCGCGAGCGCCTGATGCGTGTCGACGATGGCGGACGTGACTTTCTGCGCGCGTCGCCTCGCTTCGCCCGGAAACTCCCGATCGACGGCGTCCACGATCCGCCAGTAGAGCTCGCGATACGTACTGACCAACGCGGTCGCGGCCTGGGCCGGGAGATCGTCAGCGGCGGGGAATGTACCCGCGCACATCGCGGGCGTGGCACCGCCCGGCCCCGCGTCGAACAACGACTCGAGATAGCGGGCGGGCGGCACGTTGTCGGGTTTGTCGCAGAAATGCCCGCTCAGATACTTCCCTTGATCGAACTTCAGGTAGGAGACCCGGCCGTTCGCAATCAGTTCCAGCACGCCCGTCACCTTTTGCTGTTGCAACAGCGGAAAGAACTTCTCCGGCTCCTTCACGTCGATGACGCGCGGCTGGTAGGCGCCGCCGCAGGCTGTGTACATCCACGCGAGCTGCTCCATGGGCGCGGCGCAATACGTGAGGTCGCCGCGTTCGACTTCGGTGCGCATGCGTTTCAGCGCTTCGGTGATCGTGATGACGTGGCGCCCGGCCGTATGCAGCGACGCCGCGTTGACCGCTTCACCTTTCCGGAAGAACAGCAGCACGCACTCGTCGGGCATGTGCGCCGCGAGGTAGCCGTCGATGCGGCCGTCGCGGTCGCGCTTAGCGTAGGCGAGCAGGTTGTCGAGATGAATGAATGCGAGCCGGGTACGATGAATAAGCCGGCTCACCTGCGGAAACTGGAGATCCGCGAGGCGAACCGGCGAATTCGTCAGGCGAGCAGTGCTCGCGCGCATCGTCCTCCGGTGCGGAAGCTACTGAAGGTGTTGGTCGATCTTTTGCTCGAACGCCTGCGCCGGATAGGCACCCACCAGCGTGTCCACGTGGCGTCCGTCCTTGAAGAATAGAATACTCGGAATCGAGCGGACGTTAAAGCGCATCGCCGTCGTCTGGTTGGCGTCCACGTCCACCTTCACGATCTTCACCTTGCCGTTGTACTTGCCCGCGAGCTGGTCCAGGATCGGCGCCACCATGTGACATGGACCGCACCAGGTCGCCCAGAAGTCCACGACCGCGAGCCCTTTGTGCTCCAGCACTTCCACCGGGAATGTGGTGTCTGTTACGTTCAACATTCGCCTTCACGCTCCCTCGAGAACCGTTAGTTTGACTTTCTATGAACCCGTCTGTCGCTCACGTCGGCATCGCCGTTCCGAGCATCACCGAGGCCCTGGCCTTTTATCGCGACGTCCTGGGACTCACGCCGGGACGGCCCGAAACCGCTGATGGCGCCACGATCGTCAGCCTCCACTTTGGCGGTGTGGACGTCGAGCTTCTCGAGCCAAGCGATCCCGCGAGTCCCGTAGCGAAATACCTTGCGAAGCGCGGGCCCGGCATCCACCACGTGTGCTACCGCGTGCCCGATCTTGACGCCGCGCTCGCGCGCTGCCGCGCAGCCGGCTACCAGCTGGTCGATGAAACGCCCCGGCGCGGGGCCGGCGGACGACGCATCGCTTTTCTGCATCCCAAAGCCACCAACGGCATTCTGCTGGAGCTGACTGAGTAGGTGGAACGCCCGTCCCTAGGGCCTGGTTCCCGACCCGGTCTGCTGCGGGCAACGTCCGCCCGGACTCCCCGCACTCTCGAGATGCACGTCGTAAACCAGCCAGCCGCCGCTGCGGGTGCGCACCACGTCGATCGGCAGCCCCTGATTGCAATTCGTGCGCTGGAGCTCCACGCGGAAGGTCCGCAGCTCGTCGCGACCGGGCACGAGCAGCGGGCCTTCGATGATGCGGTAGCCGGTGTGGTCGAGGTATTTCTGGATGACCGTGAGGCGCTGCTGCAGGACGCCGGCATTCATGTTGTCGGCCGCCGGCCCGCGCTCGGTGCCCCAGAGCTGGCCCATGCGCTTGAGATCGTTTGCTTTGACTGCGGCGAGAAACTGTGCGACCGACTCGTTCATCGACTGCGGAACCGGCGTTCCCGCGCTGGGATTCTTCCCGCAGGCGGCGCTGCCGGCGAGCAAGAGCAGAGCAAGCGCGAGTCGTCGCTTCACGAGGCACGACCTGTCGTCAAGGTGACCCGAAGGTAAGACACGATGCGTCTCTACGTCAACATTGATCATGTTGCGACCCTGCGCGAGGCGCGCAAGACCGACGAGCCCGATCCGGTCCAGGCGGCGGCCGCGGCCGAGCGGGCCGGCGCCGATGGCATCACGGTCCATCTGCGCGAGGACCGGCGCCACATCCAGGACGCCGACGTCGTCGCGCTCGCGCGCAGCGTCCGCACCGTCCTCAATCTCGAGCTGGGCGCGCACGACGAAATCGTGCGACTCGCGGCGCGCGTCAAGCCGTTTCAAGCGACGCTCGTCCCGGAGAAGCGGCAGGAGATCACGACCGAGGGCGGGCTGGCACTGCGCAAAGGAGATCGGCGCCTGAAGAACGCGATCGCGCGGCTCCAGGGCGCCGGGATACGCGTGAGCGTGTTCATCGATCCGTCACTGAAGACCATCGATATTGCGCGGGAGCTCGGCGTCCCCGCGATCGAAATTCACACGGGTCGCTATGCGCACACCTGGCGTCGCGGCGATGCCGCGCTGAAAGAGCTGCGGCGCGCCGCGACGCATGCCAAAAAAATTGGCCTCGCCGTGCACGCCGGACATGGCCTCACGTATCAGAATGTCAAACCCGTCGCCGCGATTCCGGAAATCGAGGAGCTCAACATCGGACACTCGATTGTGAGCAACGCGATCTTCTGGGGACTCGAAGACGCAGTCCGCCGGATGAAGCAACTGGTGACAACGTCCCGGACGGCGTAGGGACCACGCCGTCCGGGACCTCAGCTCAGTTCACGCTGCTCGTTGCCGAGCCGACGATGATGTTGCCGGTCGTCCGCGGGATTCCCAGCAGCGTCGACTGTAACACGACGTGAATCATGTTGACGGTCATGCCACCGCTCGTGGGGATCTGCTCGTTCAGCACCACAAAGCCCACGCCCGGCAGACTCATGCGGGTGTTCGGAGCGGGGTTGTCCACCTGCACCCCGTTCACGACCAGATTCGCGAGACTCGAGCCCTCGGCATTGGCATCGCCGATGGTGCTGGTCGCCATGGCAACCACACCGTCAGCGGTGATCAGACCGCTGAGAACATTCACAGCGCCGAGCGTCACACTGCTTACGGCGTCGGAGCCGTCCGTTCCGCCACCGTTGACGATGGCGAAAATGCTTTGGGCAGTCACCAGGCCCGGCACTGTGGCATCACTCACCTGATTCTGCGCGAGCATCTCGCCCGCCGGCAGCACTGCTTGCGCGACCTTCTGATTGACGAGCGCGGTGGTCACGCCGACACCGTACGACTGGCCTGTCGCGGTCCCCTGGGCCACAGCGGCGCGCGGCGCCCAGGTCAACGGCAGCACGAGTCCCAGGAAACGGACCGCCCGCCGGATGCTATCGGTTTTCATTGTATCCTCCTCTGCCTGGCATCAGTGGGTCGGGTGGAACTGCCTGTTGCCGCCGGTAAGCGTGCACGAAGGCTCCGCTGGCGGAAGATCGGGATCGGGGCACGTCACGTCATAGCCAATCTCCGGCACTCGGATCGCGAAGCCGTCGTGACCGTTGCCCGGCTCACCGTTGTCACAATCCCAGACTTCAAAGTCCAGGTTCTCTTGTCCGGTATTCTGCACGCGAAGCTTGCCACCCCAATGCACCGCCCCATCGCTGCAGTCGGTGTCCACGGCCAGCTCGGCGAAGGTCACCGACGTGGCGTGGAGGTTGAGCGGATGGCCGTTGATCTCCATCTCGGGGCGGTGATCCACCCACTCCAGCGCGCCCTTGTCCGCCACGCACACGCCATTCTCGTCAAATTGGCCGGATGCCATAACGTGCGCGCCGAATGTCTCATATTCGTGGCTGGCGGGAGGGTTTTGATCGGCGGTGCCCGGCGGGAAATCGATGCGGCCGCCGCCGGTCATTTTGAGCGGCTGACACTGAAATACAAAGAAATGGAATCGTGGTCCGCCGGTCGATGGTGCGAGCGCAGTGCGGGTCGTCTCGCAGCTCCACCCGACCAGCGCGACTACCGCGGTCGCCGTTAGCCCGGCGAGGGCCTTGAGCCTGGACATGACGCAACCTCCGTGGAGAGTAATCGGGAAGAGTCCGTCCAGCACAAAGGCAAGCGTCGTGCCTCGTCAGAAGTCGCTGAAACCGTCGCGTCACAAGGAGTTTTGAAGTCGTGGAGCGGCTGCCATAGTGCACGCGCGCAGCAGCACGCTGGAGGAGCGCCGCAGCTATCGCGCTGCGCCTGATGGACCAGCTCGCTACGGGATAGTCACTCCGCCAGGATCTGGTGGACGGTCGCTACCGCGATCGAGCCCTCGCCGACGGCCGACGCCACGCGCTTGGTGCTGCCGCTGCGCACGTCGCCAACGGCGAGGACACCGGGAAGGCTCGTTTCGAGGAGATGTGGCGGACGACGCAGCGGCCACTTCGCGGTGGCAAGGTCGTCGGTGCTCAGCGCCGCACCAGTCTTGATGAATCCCTTGTCATCGAGCGCCAGACAGCCAGCGAGCCACTTGGTGCTCGGCTCCGCGCCGGTCATCGTGAAGACGTGGCGCAGCGTCCGCCGCTCCACCGGTCCAGTGCGGCCTGTGCGCCAGGCGACCTGCTCGAGGTGCCCGTTCCCGTCCAAGCCCACGATTTCCGTGCGTGGGTGCAGCTCGATCCCCGGATGTGCTTCGATGCGGCTGATGAGGTAGCGCGACATCGTTCTCGCCAGACCGTCGCCACGAATGAGCATGTGCACGCGCTTCGCGGTCTCCGCGAGGAACATCGCGGCCTGGCCCGCCGAGTTCGCGCCGCCCACGACGGCGATTTCCTCGTCGGTGCAGAGCTGTGCCTCCATGCGCGTGGCGGCGTAATACACGCCGGCGCCCTCGAAGCGCGACAGATTCTCGACAGCCAGCCGCCGGTACTCCACGCCGCTCGCGATGATGATCGCGCGTGTGAGCAACCCGCCGTCAGCCTGGTCGCAGAGCACGCGGTACGGCTTCTGGTCGCAGTTTATGCGGGCGACCTTTCTCGCGATGAGGATCTTCGCGCCGAACTTCTGTGCCTGGTCGTACGCGCGAGCAGCCAGCTCCTGCCCCGATATGCCGAGTGGGAAGCCGAGGTAGTTCTCGATGCGGGAGCTTGTTCCCGCCTGACCGCCGGGCGCGTTTCCTTCGATCATCACGACGTTCAGGCCTTCCGACGCCGCGTACACGGCGGCACCGAGCCCCGCCGGCCCCGCACCGATGATGACGAGGTCGCACACCGCGGTCCGGTCGATCTTGGGATTCAACCCGAGACAGTCGGCGACCTGTTGAATCGTCGGATTGCGCAGCACCAGAGTGCCGCGGCAGATCACCACCGGGATATCGCCGGCCTTGACTTGGAACTGGTCGAGCATCGCCTGGCTGTCGGCGTCGGTGTCGAGGTCAACGAACTTGTAGGGATGCCCGTTGCGGGTGAGAAACTCGCGGATGTGCAGCGATCCCTGACAGTGATTCGATCCCAGCAACAGCACGTCGCCCAAGCCCTGATCGATCAGCTGCAGGCGGCGCAGGATGAATGCGCGGAGGAAGATGTCGCTCAGCTCGGAGTCGGTCTGAATGAGCTGGAGCAGCTCATCGCGGGCGACCTCGATGACGTCGCCCGGCGTGCTCGCCTGAATGCGAGCCAGGAAACGCCCGCCCGCCAGGATCGACCGCTCGCCCGTGAACATCCCCTCACTGAAGCTCGGCACGTCCTCGCCCACCCAGCGGGGCGGGCGGACGAGGTCGAGCCGTCCCGATACGACCACGAATATTTTTGTCACCGGTTCGCCCGCATCGCCGAGGATCTCGCCAGCCTCGACCGTGCGCCGCCGGCCGTGGGGTTCGATGCGCGCGATTTGCGCCGTCGTCAGCCGCGGGAACGCCTGCTCTTGACGGGTGGGTTCGATGGCGACAGCTGTCATGGCTTGAATACTACCACGCGAAGGAAGAGCTTCCGACATGGCCCAACAATGCACGCATCTCGCGCAGGTTCGCGCCGTCACGCCGAAGACGCCTGACGGGTGCGAGGAGTGTCTGGCCAGCGGCGATGAGTGGGTGCACCTGCGGCTCTGCCTCGAGTGCGGTCACGTCGGCTGCTGCGACGATTCGAAGAACCGGCACTCCACGAAGCATTTCTACAAGACCAAGCATCCCGTCATGCGCAGCTTCGAGCCTGAAGAAGATTGGGGATTCTGCTTCGTAGACCAGCTGATGTTTGAGCCCGCGCCGCGACCGCTCGCGCGTTGAGGCTCGGAGCATGTCTTCTCAGGCCCGGCCAAGGAACGCCGCAACCTGCCGGATCACACCTGGATCGCTCACGATCCGGTGATGTCCCAACCCGGTCGTCGTCACAAGCTCAGCACCCGGCCAGGCGTGGGTGATGGCGGCGCCATCGTTCCAGCCCACCTCACGATCGTCGCGATCGTGGATCACGAGCAGCGGCACCTGCATCTCGGGCGCGAACGCGGGGACGTTGAGATCCTTCCAGGAAAAGCCCAGCCGCCGCTCGAGGCGACCGCGCATCGACGCCATCACGGGTCCATGGACGCCGAGCAGCGTTTCGAACTGCGCACTGTAGTTGTTGGGGCTGGCCGATGGGGCAAGGAACACCGCGCGACGGACCGGGAGTCCCCGCTCTATCGCGAGCGCCGACGCGAATCCGCCGACCGAATGCCCGACGACGTGGCTGACGGACCCGACCGCATTCACCACGGCCTGCGCGGCGCGGGCGAACTCGGGACCCGAGCTGAGCCGGCCTGACGAGGCGCCGTGTCCCGGGGCATCGAAGGTCACGACGCGGTGCCCCTCGCTCAGCAGCGCATTCCCGAGATCGACGAAGCGGGCGCCGCGGCTTCCCCAGCCATGCACCAGCAGAACCCCTGCTCCCCCCTCGCCCCACGACCACGCCGCCACGCGCCGGCCCCCGACGGTGACCGTAAACCGCTGCGCCTCGCGGAGCCAACTGGCCATGCGTTCGCTGATCGGGCGGCGCGGAGGCGTACAGAAAATCCGCTCGGCCCACAGCGCCGCGAGGCGGGGGGAGGCCCGCTGCACGGCGCCGAAGGCCGCTCGGGTCAAACGGAGGGTTGCGCTCATACGGTTGTGCTCATGACTGCCAAACTGAACGCTTGGTCACCGGCAACAGTTTCGTCCGTACTAGGACACCTCCCGAATTTCGATCTGGGACTTGAGGGTCCGATGGACGGGACACTTGTGCGCAACCTCCATCAGTTTCTGCTCTTGCTCCGCCGTGAGCGGGCCCGAGAGCTGCACCGCAGTATCGATGCGATCGAGCAGGGTATCGTCCCGCACCACGCAATCCAGGCAGTCCTTGGCGTACACTCGCGAGTGGGTCAGCCGGATGGTGACGGTCTCGAGCGGCCACTTTTTCGTTCGCGCATACAGCGCAATGGTCATCGACATGCAGGAACCAAGCGCGGACATGAGTAGATCGTACGGACCGGGCCCACGGTCGGTCCCACCGGCGGCGACGGGCTCATCGGCGACGAGATGATGACGGCCGGCAGTGACTTCCTGAACAAACCCCTGCGCACCACCCCGAACAAC
>Ga0193723_1000912_pt1 | contig 11530 bp, 8 predicted proteins | sample H2m2metaG_FD_143042 | JGI IMG/M metagenome (GOLD analysis project Ga0193723, IMG submission 143042) | Soil microbial communities from a riparian zone of the East river system, Colorado, United States - H2m2 | ecosystem: Environmental > Terrestrial > Soil > Riparian zone | place: USA: East River... | reverse complement strand
TGTCGATCTTGCCGGTGAACTGAGCCGAACCGGTTAATTGAACAGGTCTTCCTGTCGTTAGTCGTTGAAGGTCTGGTGCCGTTCCCGCGATTTCCAGAGTCGTCGGAGTCCGGCCGAAATCCTGAACCGTAGAAGGCAGTTCCATTGTCCCGTGAAGATGAAATTCGTTCTTGTCCTGGACGATGTCGGCTGACCGCAAAATCGCTCTGCCCTGTTCTGCTGACACGTCGATTATGCCCGTATCGAAATGAATTTCAGGCCGATCGACATCGTTAATTTGCGCCGACATCGCCCCACTCCACGTGCGGGGAACATCGATGGTCCCCGCTCCATCAATGGCGAGTCGCTCGATTTTGCCGGAAAGAGAATCCGCCGGCAAAAACAAGAATTTGTTCAAAGATTCCGCTGCAATTTTTTGCGCAGCCACGTTTACTTTTGTGTTCAACGAAGAGCCTGTTTCGGTTAACGCACCCGACGCGGATAATTGGCCGCCGCTAATCGCGCAATCGAGTTTGAATTCTAGCGTTTTGTCGTCGATGCGCGATGCATCAACGTTTAAGAGACGGATCTGTTCCTGGTCGCTCAGAATCAGATCACGCAAAGCAAGGTTCTTGTTCGAGTAAGAAGTTTTCCCGGAAATTCTGGACCAACCGTCACCGGATGGAAGTTGCAGTTTTTCGATGCGGACGTCGCCTGGACTGCGCGGGTTCAAATCAAGGTCAACGTGTTCGACGACGAAGTCGTTAGGCTTGTTTCTGATAACCAGTGTTACGTCTGCCAATCGAATCCGCTCTGGAAATACCGAAGGCAACGTCAGCTTTTGTTTCGGACGCGGTTTGCGTAGCGGCGCTCTCGCCGGATTCAACACAACCTGCGCAGAACGCAGTTCGACATCTTCCAAAAAGTGAGAGAGCCCATGTCGCGTCAATCCGAACAAACTGTAATCAACATATAACTGATCGATATCGATCGATTCGATAGCTGATGCCCCCGTCGGTAAGGCGCGAAAGTTTCGTACAGTCAGATGGCTAAAAGGATTGCCTTCGAGCCGAAAGTCGATCTTTAGATTTTCTCGCGCAGCGTACCGCAGTACGATCTGCCGCCCGATTGCCAGCAAAATTGGACGATGAAAAATGATCAGGAGTGCCGCGCACACAGCGAGGCCTATCAACACACGATGCCAAATCCGACCGGGGCGCAGCACCTCTTTCTGATCGTTTTCGGCCACCACAACGATTGTATTGCCGCCTTCCGAGAGAGCAAATATCTGATTCCTCGCCGACCTTCGACTTCATCATTGCGTGCCGAGACCTATAGCGTGACGCTTTCCAAGTTCCCGAATAATGAATCCGGACAAGCTTTTTGATTACCTCGAGGGCAGGCTACCTGCGACAGAGCGCGCCGCGCTAGAACAGCGATTGCTCTCAGACAAACCGCTGCAACACGAGCTGGCGGTGGCGCGCCAGATTCATGCGGGAATGCGCGGCGATTCTCGTGAGGTTCTGTTGCCACCACGATCCGATGTGACGGAGCAAGGCCGTAAAATGGCCCTTCGCGTAGGCGCGGCATTCATAGTCCTCATGGCGGTCAACGTTGGCATCGGTCTTTGGTTAATCGCCAGACACGAAACAAAGAACCCGAATCGGGCGTTGCTGGAAAAGCAAATGCGGGAGCAGATCACGAATTCTTTGGAGCACGCAGCGGCGACCTTCACACCTGCGCCGCTGGGTGTTGGCGAAATCGTGGTTCCCGCAGTAGCTGGGAAACTGGAGACAGTTGCTGACGAAGTGGTCACCATCGCAACTCGATTCGGCGGTTCTGCTACTAAAGGTCTCGCGGACCAGGGCCGGCTTAGTGTTCTTGTCGATCTTCCATCAAGTCGCGAGCCGGAATTTCGCGCAGCGATTTCATCGATCACGGGCGAAGCGCCGCCGGGGTCAGCGACTCCAGGTACAGCAGCTGCCACAACCGAGAAGAAGAGTTTCGTTGTCCAAATTGTCGAGCAATCAGCAACGCCAAATTGATATCTATCGATTTTAATTCCGGCTAGGATGAAAGCGGCGCAGCAGCGCCGCACTCCAAGATGCAAGCGCACAATGTGCCTCCGATTCACGGCCACGTTTTGGAGTGCGGCACTGCTTTGCCGCTTTCACCATTGATCGCCGAAACAATTGCCACGACAAAATCACATCATGATCGCAGTCACGTTTGCGTTGCCAACCGAAAGCGCGGAGTTCTTGCGCCGTGTGACCAACAAATCCCGAAGTGATCGCAATGGCATCAGAACAATTCGCGGCAAGATCGATGATCGCGCGATTGAAGTTCTTCATACCGGCGTCGGAGAGAAGGTTTGCCGGCAACGGCTGGAGAAATTTCTGTCCGCCACAAGCCGGATTCGCCGCGGCGAACAAGATCAGCGTTTCGACTGTTTGATCAGCACAGGCTTTGCAGGCGCGCTCAAAGATGATCTGCAAATCGGTGATCTCCTTTTGGCAGAGAATTTTTCGACCGTTGACCTAAGTGAGACGCGTGCATCGCTTTCAGGTTTGCCAATTCATATCGCGAATCTTCTGACAGTGCCCGCGTTGATCGATTCTTCCGAAGAGCGAAACAAACTTGCACTCACATCAAGTGCGGTGGCAGTGGACATGGAGACGGAGTTCATCGCGCGGGCCTGTGCTGCCTGCGGCATTCCGCTGCTTTCACTCCGAGTAATAAGCGATACGCCTCGCAACCTTTTGCCGGCTCCAGCAAACGTCTTGTTCGATATCGAACGCCAGCAAACTCGAATGCTGAAGCTGGCGACGCACCTGCTTGCGCATCCAACCCATGTCCCCCGACTGGTTCGGTTCGCGCGAAGGATTGCGCGCGCGAGAAAGATTTTGGCAGATGCACTAATCACGCTGGTCAATAAATTGTAGGGCGGGCGCATCGCCTGCCGTTTGGCAACCGGAGCGGTTGCCCTACAAATCTTCCCGTGAAGTGCAAAGCAGAGGATGCAAGCACATCAGCGCCGCGCGTCGCAGAGCGACGCAGTTACAGTTGTGCCGGCTCGATGTGAACAAGCACGTCGGCAACGCGTGAGTCGTTTTGCTGGATTGCGGTTTTTACTCGATGCGCGATCTCGTGGCCTTCGTAAACGGAAATTTTGCCATCCACTCCGACGTGGAGATCGACGTAAAAATCCAAGCCCATCTTGCGAGCACGGCATTTTTCAACTTCGATGACACCGGGGACGGACCTGGCAACCGAGCAAATGTCTTTGACGATTTTTCGCGGCGCGGTGTCCATGATTTCGTAAAACGCGGGGCGCATAAGCCTGATGCCATTCGCCGCGATCACCACGCAGGCGAAAATGGCAGCCCAATCGTCCGCACTCTGCCAACGCTTGCCACCGACCAAGGCCACTGAAATCCCAATGAATGCAGCGGCAGACGTGAGCGCGTCGCTGCGATGATGCCAGGCGTCTGTTTGCACAGCGGTACTTTCGACGTCTCGGCCGATCCGGTTGACGTAACGGAACAAAGTTTCTTTCACAACGATTACGACAATCAATATCACGAGCGTGTACGGCGCCGGCGCGTGATGGGGCAGAAAGATTTCGCGAACGCTTTGAATGGCAAGACCAACTGCGGCAGCCAGAACCCCAATTGCAACAATCACTGCAGCAATCGGCTCCGCTTTTCCGTGGCCATAGGGATGCGAAGCATCAGGCGGGCGCGCCGCAACTTTCAGCCCGCTCCAGATGACGAACGAGCCCGCGATGTCGAGTCCGGATTCGATGCCATCGGCAATGAGGACATAGGCGTGACCGAATACGCCGCCGAGAATCTTTGCCACCGCGAAAATCGAATTCACGACCATGCCGAAAAGAGCGACCCGTGCAGCCGTCTGCCAGGCAGACGAGGTCATCCCGCCAGGGGGCCGGTGCGTTTGCAGATTGTCTGCGGAGGCGTGAGGATGCTGGGGCGAGGCCATCATGAAAACTATAAGCGCAGCCGTGTACGAAACGCACGGAAATCCGGCGGACGTGTTGCGCGTCGAATCACGACCATGGCCAACGCCAGCCGCCGGCGAGGCCATCGTGAAAATGCGCGCAGCGCCGATCAATCCGGCCGACTTAAATCAGATCGAAGGAAAATATCCGGTGCGAGCAGAGCTTCCGGCGACACCGGGGTTCGAAGGTGCAGGAATCGTTGTGGATGTTGGCACAGATGTAAAAGGCCTATCGAGTGGCGCCCTGGTGATTTTGCCGCACAACACCGGAACATGGCGCGACGCCGTTGCAGTGAAAGCTGACGAACTGGTTATCGTCCCTGCTGGAATCAAACCCGTGCATGCGGCTACGTTGAAAATCAATCCGATGACGGCGTGGCGTTTGCTGCACGATTATGTCGATCTTGCACGCGGCGACTGGCTGATTCAGAACGCGGCGAATTCGGCCGCCGGCCGCGCGGTCATCCAAATCGCGCGCGAGCTAGGTTACAAGACGGTGAATGTCGTCCGGCGCTCGGAACTAATCGGCGAATTGCGAGCGGAGGGTGGTGATGTCGTCCTGGTCGACAGCGAAAATCTTCGCCACGAAGTGGAAGGCGCGATTGGCGGACCGCCGATTCGTCTTGGTTTGAACGCCGTCGGTGGCGAAAGCGCGCTGCGGCTGGCAAATTGTCTCGCTCCAGGATCAACGCTGGTGACTTACGGAGCGATGAGTTTGCAGCCGCTTAAAATCCCCAACGGTCTGCTTATTTTCAAAGACCTCCGCTTCCGCGGTATTTGGATTAACAAATGGTACGACAATGCGACGCCGGCTCAGCGAATGGAAGCGTTTCAACATTTATTCGAAATGGCGAAACGGGATCTGCTACAAACGAAAGTAGAGAAAGCTTATCCATTGAGCGAAGCGAAGACGGCCGTGGCCCATGCAGCACGCGGCCAGCGTAGCGGCAAAATCATTTTCGAATTTGCGACGTAGCCACAGAGGTGTAGCCTCGAAAATGGTGCGTTCCCTTCCCCTTCGCGCATTTTTTCTCTTCGGGCTAGCCAGCAATCTCGCCGTAGGTCCCGTCGAATGCGCCGCCGTTCCTGAACCCGGTGATTTGCGCGCGGCCGGGAAAGTAGAGTTCCCGGTTTCGTGCGCGTCGTCCGTCCAATCTGAATTCTCCCGCGGCGTGGCGTTGCTGCATTCATTTTTTTACGAGGAGGCGCGGCGCGTGTTCACCTCGGTAGCCGAGCGCGACCCAAAGTGTGCGATGGCTCAGTGGGGAATCGCCATGACATGGTGGCATCCGATCTGGACACCTCCCACTCCCGATGAGATGAGCGCAGGTAAGGCAGCCATTGAAAAAGCAATGGCGATGAACGCCGGAACGGACCGGGAGCGAGGATTCATCACCGCGCTCAATGTTTATTACAGTACGCCGGACAGCTCGAGCGCGGGCGCGGTTGGACAATCTTGTCATGGACCAGTTGGACCGCGCGACCGTGTGATCGCTTACGAAAAAGCGATGCATCAGCTGCGCGACAAGTATCCGGGCGATTTCGAAATCCAAGCTTTCCACGCCTTCGCAGTCCTGGGTGTCGGTTATGCCACGCCCAACGACACGAGCCTGTCGAAACAGCTCGAGGCAGCTGCCATTTTTGAGAAGCTGTGGAAACAAAATGCAAACCATCCCGGTGTCGTTCATTACCTGATCCATTGTTACGACTACCCTGCGCTCGCTCAACGCGGACTCGCTCCGGCACGAAGCTATGGTTCCATCGCGCCATGGGTACCTCACGCGCTGCACATGCCGTCGCACATCTTCACGCGTCTGGGTATGTGGGATGAATCGATCGCCGCGAATCGAGTTTCGGCTGAAGCTTCGCGCGCATACGCGGCCATGCGCCATCGCGACGCCACCGAAGCCGAGGAATTACACGCGCTCGATTACATGGCCTATTCCTATTTGCAGGAGGCCCAGGACACTGAGGCGAAGAAGATTGTCGATCTTGCCGCCAAAGTGCGGAAGACAAATCCTGAACTGGAATTCAGCGCGGCTTACGCTCTGGCAGCCATTCCGACACGTTACGCGTTCGAGCGAAATGATTGGGCGGCGGCGGCGACATTGACTATTCCAAACCTCCCGCACTGGTCCTCGTTCCCATTCATGGAGGCCCTGATCGAATATGGTCACGCGCTCGGACGAGCGCATACCGGCGACCTCGACGGTGCGCGAAAAGCGATCGCGCGAATGCAGCAACTACGTGATGCGACGAAGGAACCCACGTTCGACTATTTCAAGAACCATCTCGATCTGCAGATGCAAGCGGCTTCGGCCTGGGTGGCAGCAGCCGAGGGCAAAAAGAACGAAGCGATCGACATGCTGCGGCGTGCTGCGGATGCCGAAGACATTCTGGGCAAGCATCCAGTTTCACCCGGAGCGTTTGTTCCCGTTCGCGAACAACTCGGCAGTCTCCTCCTCGAAGTGGGCCAACCAAAAGAAGCGCAGCAAGAATTTGAAGCTGCGCTCAAAATCTATCCGGGACGATTCAGAGGACTCTATGGAGCGGCGCGAGCTGCGGAGCAAAGCGGGGACAAGAAAAATGCACACCGTTATTACGCGAAGCTGGCCACGCAATCGGCAAAGGCTGGCGGCTCACGAGATGAATTGAACCACGTCCGTGAATTCCTTACCGCCGAAGCTAAAGCAATGGCTCCAAATAACGTCAGCGCGCGGGAATAGAAACGATCGGCGCGTCTTGCGTGCAAAACGATCAAGCTAGCCGCACGGCGCTGCTGATTGCTGCGAGCCTGGTTCTTCTGGATCGCAGCCCACAATACACAGGCCTTGTCCCGGGAACGTCGGCAGAGTTATGTGCTCAGATACTCGAGAGACATTCGGGGCAGTCGCGTTTGTTCTTAAAGATCGTGCGGCAGGACTGGTTTCGACCGATCGCAAAGTTGATCGAGCGCATCACGATCCCAGGAATCTTGCTGCATTATGCCTTGCGAAAGAAATGTATCGCGGGGCTTGTGCGCTCAGCACTTATCAATGGAGCCACACAAGTCGTCATAATCGGTGCAGGTTTTGATCCGCTTAGTTTCCAATTACATCAGGAATTCCCCAGTGCCCAATTTTGGGAAATAGATCATCCCGCAACGCAGCGTCACAAAGTGCGCCCCTTTTCTAAGATCGGCGCCGAACGATTGCATTTTGTGGCGATGGATTTGAGCGCCACTACCTTCGATAGCGAGGCGCTGATCAAGAGTAGTTTTGATTCGACTCAACGCTCGGTCTGGATCGCCGAAGGTCTCTTGATGTATCTGACCTTGGATGTCGTCGCATCATTGATGAAAACATTGAAAAGTCTGAGCGCGCCCGGTAGCCGGCTTGTATTCACATTCATGGAGAAACAAAGCGACGGCCGGATTCGTTTCGATTCGCAAAGTAAATTGGTTGATTGGTGGTTGCGCCGACACGGCGAACCATTTGTCTGGGGGACAACGCGAAGCGAACTTGTTCACCTGGTGCGTCCCTGGCGCGTGACGCGATTTTATGATCACGATGATTTGCGCAACCTGGGATCTGGATTGGCCAACGAACGTATCGCCAAAGGCGAGGTAATTTGCCTGGCTGAGAGTTAACCGGACCGATTATACTTTCGCGTGCTGACCCGGCGCGAATTCATACGCACGGCCGCGCTCTTCGCGCTGGCGCCGCGCATACTAGCAGAACCCGAACGAGAGATCTGGGTAAATGACGTTCATTCACAGCTCAATCGCACCCGCGTTCGCGAGCTTCTGACGGCGCGTACCCGAGACGAACTCGCACAGATTGTGCGTTCCGCGTCACAAAAAGCTTTGCCCATCTCCGTTTCTGGTTGCAGGCATTCGATGGGTGGCCAGCAATTCGCCACAGACAGTATTTGCATCGATACGCGTTCGCTCAATCGCGTAATTTCCTTCGATCGGGAGCATGGTTTGATCGGAGCGGAAGCGGGCATCCAATGGCCAAAATTGATTCGCACTTATCTGGACGCCCAAGCCGGTAGCGCAAAGCAATGGGGTATCGCGCAAAAGCAAACCGGCGCGGACACATTTACCCTTGGCGGGAGCCTCTCCTCGAACGTGCACGGACGCGGGCTGGTGATGAAGCCTCTTATTTCCAATGTTGAATCATTTACCCTGATCAATGCCGAGGGAAAATCGATGCTCTGTTCGCGGGACGAAAACAACGAATTGTTCCGACTCGCGATCGGTGGTTACGGGCTGTTCGGGTTAATCGACACGGTAACGCTTCGGCTTGTTCCCAGGCAAAAACTGCGACGTGTGGTCGAGATAATTCGCGCGAGTGATCTGCCCAAGCGTTTTGAAGAGCGAATCGCGGAAACGTTTGTTTATGGGGATTTCCAGTTTTCAGTCGATGAAAAATCGCCGGACTTTCTCCAACGCGGCGTGTTTTCTTGCTACCAGCGTATCGACGAACACGAACCAATGGTCGCTAAAAGGCAGCTACGCGACGAAGATTGGCTTGAGCTCTTGCGATTGGCCTACACCGACCGTGAAAAAGCTTTCAAGCGGTACAGTGATTACTATTTATCGACAAACGGACAGACTTATTGGTCCGACACAAATCAACTTAGCCCGTACCTGCCGGATTATGCGCAGAAGATCCGGAACCAGATCGGAGGAGACGAATCGAGCCTTATCATCACGGAAATTTATGTTCCGCGAGCGGACCTTCCTGACTTTTTAGCGCAAGCGGCGGAACTCCTGCGCTCGAATCGAACAATCGTCATCTACGGCACCGTCCGGTTAGTCGAAAAAGATAATGAGAGTTTCCTGGCTTGGGCCAAGGAACCTTACGCGTGCATCATCTTTAATTTGCACACCCTCCACACACCGGCAGGCATTGAAGCGTCCGGGCACGCGTTTCGCGGACTGATTGATTTGGCGATAGCCCGCGGCGGAAGTTATTATCTGACTTACCATAAATTCGCGAAACCAGAGCAGGTCATGGCGTGCTACCCGCAGTTCAAAGAATTTCTCGAGCTGAAAAGAAAGCACGACCCGACTGAATGCTTTCAGAGCGATTGGTACCGGTACTACCGGAAGCTATTCACGAGCTGATGTTCTGAGGAGCATTAGCTCGATTCTTTCATGCAGCCGTTCGCCATCATTGCTCTGGTTCTAATTCTCGCGCGCGCCGTCACTGAACTGTGGCTGAGCCGACTAAATCGATGTCACGTACGCGCACACAGGAATGAAGTGCCGCCAGCATTTCGAGGAGCCATGGACGAATCGGCGTATCGCCGTTCGATTGATTACACGATGGCCAAGAGCCGCTTTGGAAACATCGTCAACGTATTTGATGCCGTAGTGTTGATCGCAGTGCTTTTTAGCGGCCTGTTGCCATGGGCGTTTGGAAAATTCGGTTTCGGTACTTCGACCTTAGCGATGGCTGGCTTTCTCTTCGTCACAGGGATCGCATTGAGCATACCCGGATTGCCATTCGCCTGGTACGCGCAATTCAAAATCGAAGAGCGATTCGGTTTCAACACCACAAGCATGAAGATGTGGATCGTGGATCGTCTCAAAGGGTTGCTGCTCGCCGTGTTGCTTGGCTGTCCAGTGCTTGTGCTGGTGTTGAAACTGATCGAATGGACCGGCATCAACTGGTGGCTTTGGGCTGCGGCAGTTGTTGTCGCGTTTCAATTGCTCGTGCTGCTCATCGCGCCGGCGATCATCATGCCGCTCTTCAACAAGTTTACGCCGCTGGCGGAAGGAGCCTTGCGCGAGCGCCTGTTTGCGCTGGCGCGACGCACAGGTTTTCCCACCCGCAGCATCGAGGTGATGGATGGCAGCAAACGCTCACGTCACTCCAACGCCTTCTTCACCGGGTTCGGACGTTTTCGAAAAATCGTTCTGTTCGACACACTGATCGCGCAGCTTACAGAGCCGGAAGTGGAATCCGTCCTTGCGCATGAAATTGGCCATTACAAAAAGCGCCATGTAGTGAAACTGTTTGGCGTTTCCATCGCCGGCATTGTCATGGCGTTCGCCGCCATCGCCTGGCTGGCGCGCCAGCAATGGTTTTATCATGCGTTCGGTTTCGAGCATCGGGTAGGATTTGCCGCTACAAATGTCGTTCCTGCGATGCTGTTGTTTGCGCTGCTTTCGGGGACGATAACTTTCTGGGTTTCGCCGCTCATTCACATCTGGTCGCGCCGTTTTGAATACGACGCGGACGCATTCGCAGGTGCGACAATGGGAGAGCCGCAGTCATTGATTCAAGCGCTGCGCAAATTGAGCGAAAAAAACCTGAGCAATCTCACGCCGCACCCGTTTTATAGCAGCTTTTATTACTCCCATCCGACCTTGCTTGAACGGGAACGTGCGCTGCGAGTAGCAGCGTAGCGCGAGCAGAGGATGCTTGGCCGACACTGCGCGTTGCATGTTCCTTGTCATGCTGAGCGAAGCGAAACATCTCTCGCCATTTCCTGGCACGTTGTGGAATAAAGGACCTGGGATTCTTCTCCCGCGACTGCGGGATCAGAATGACAGGGTCTTATTATGTCGAAAGTCATTGTTATCGGCGCTGGAATTAATGGCGTTACCGCCGCGATCGAGCTAAAGAAACGTGGCCACGGAGTGATTCTGGTCGATCCGGGGCCGTTGCCGCATCACCTCGCGGCATCTACCGACATCAGCAAAGCCGTTCGCGCAGCTTATGGAGCAGATCAAGACTACACCGAGCTCGCGGAACGCTCGATTAAACTCTGGCGCAAATGGAACGAAGAATTCGGAATTGAGTTGTATCACGAGACTGGCGTGATGTTCGTGCGCCAACGCGAAATGAAGCCCGGCGATTTCGAATACGAAACCTTCAAAATGCTACAACGGCGCGGACACAAGGTTGAACGCATGAATTCAGCGCAACTGTGGAGGCGATTTCCAGCCTGGAATCCTAAATTGTTCCAAGATGGTGTTCTTGAGCTCGAAGCGGGTTATGCGGAAAGCGGCCGCGCAGTCGCGACGTTAATCCAACGCGCAGAGTCTATCGGTGTCGAACTACGCAGCAACAGCCGTTTCGCCCATTTGGATGAACACGATCACCGCATTGAAGGAATTATCCTCCACAACGGAGAGCGCATCGCGGGCGACCGCGTTGTGATGGCCGTCGGCGCGTGGACGCCGTATCTGCTGCCTTTCACAAAAAAGTTTTTTCGCGCCAGCGGGCAGCCGGTGTTTCACTTGAAACCTCCGCAGCCTGATCTCTTTGCGCCTGAGCGTTTCCCCGTCTTTGGGGCGGACATTACGACGACCGGCTATTACGGATTCCCACTCAACCGCGATGGAATCGTGAAAATCGCAAACCACGGTCCAGGCCGTGAGATGTCGCCCGAATCGCCCGACCGCGCCGTTACTTCCGGAGAAGAAGAGAATCTGCGCAGGTTTTTGTCATGGGCATTTCCCGCGCTGGCCGATGCGCCAATTGTTTATACCCGTGTGTGCATGTATTGCGAAACGCATGATGGAAATTTCTGGATC
>Ga0193723_1000911_pt1 | contig 11530 bp, 9 predicted proteins | sample H2m2metaG_FD_143042 | JGI IMG/M metagenome (GOLD analysis project Ga0193723, IMG submission 143042) | Soil microbial communities from a riparian zone of the East river system, Colorado, United States - H2m2 | ecosystem: Environmental > Terrestrial > Soil > Riparian zone | place: USA: East River... | reverse complement strand
GTACACCTGCCGTCCCCACATGATGGAACGGCCGCCGACCTGGCGTCCGCGGATCCAGGAAAACGGCTTGCCTTCAGGCGTGGTGTAGGGGTTGTCGAGATCGTTGACGAAGAACTTGTAGGCCATCTCATCGCACGCGTAGCACTGTTGCTGGATCGGTTGCGTCGCGTTCCGGGCCTTCCGATCGCCCTGGCCGCGGAACTTCATCTCCCACACGGGGACGTGCTCGACGTAGTCGGTCTCAGGATTGATCGGCCGGCCCGCTTCGAGTACGAGCGTGTTGAGCCCGCGCTCGCACAGCTCCTTGGCCGCCCAGCCGCCGCTGATTCCCGATCCGATGACGATGGCGTCGTATGTCTTGGCCATGGCTACTTCCCCCTCTGCTCGAGCAGGACGCAGCCGTCGTAGCGGCCCGGGATGATCGGGTTATGCAGCTCTTCGGCGTCCCCGATTTCGGATGTGTAGTAGCCCAGCAGCGTGAGCCGCTTGAGTGTTTGGAAAAACGCCTGCGCCGGCGTCGGCTCGCGGTGCATGCCCTGTTTGTCCGCGTCGCGCACCCCGGCCACCTCCGCGTCCACCAGCTGCAGCATCTCGGTCTGCTGGTCGGAGGTGCAGCCCGTGAACTGATTGGCGAAGCGCTTGCGGCTGCGGTCGTCGAGCTCACCGATGCCCTGGAGGAACTTCGCCCGCTCCTTGTCGTCGAACCATTCGCTGAGCGCGAGATCGACGAACTCGTTGACCTTCGCGGCCGTCGCGCCGGGCGTGTCCGTCGCCGGAATGATCATCTCGGCGATCGAAACGACGGTTTCATTCTGATGCGGGTCGAGGACTTTGAGCGTTGTGCCGCTCGAGAGTCGGGAGCGGAGCGTGCGGCCGGCGGCAAGAAGGGGATCGGCGAACACCGCCGTGCCGCCAAGGGCGATCAGGACCTCACGCCTGTTCATGCGATGATCTCCGAAGGTGGGGCACCGCGGTCAAGAATGGCACGAGACTGGGGCGGCGTCTAGTCGATGCGAATAGCAACGCCCTATCCCGTGTTCTGCAGTCCCTGAGCGATTCCCCGCACGGTGGCGAGGAGCGCCCCGAACAGCTCATCGTCCGCCCGGCCGCCCGCCCGCCAACGCGCGAGCAGGTCCACCTGGAGCAGACTCATGGGGTCCACGTACGGGTTCCGCAGGCGAATGGCCCGCTGCACCACGGGATCCTCGTCGAGCAGCGCCGTCGTGCCCTTCAGGCGTAGCACCAGTGCCACAGTGCGGTCGAATTCCGCTTTGATCGTCGGGAAGAACGCCGGCTCGAGCGTCCCGGCGAGCCGGGCGTACCGCGCCGCAATGCCGATATCGGCCTTCGCCAGCACCATCTCCACGTCGTCCACGAGCGCCTTCACGAAGGGCCAGTGGCGCAGCATCTCTGCCACCGCATCCTCGCCATGTCGCGCCACCGCGCGTTCGAGGCCCGTGCCGAAGCCGTACCAGCCCGGCAGCACGTTGCGGTTCTGCATCCACGAGAACACCCAGGGAATCGCCCGCAGCTGCTCGATGCCGGATCCCGCGCGCCGCGACGGCGGCCGGGACCCCATGGGCATCCGTTCGATGACGTCGATCGGCGTCGCGAGCCGGAAGTACTCCACGAACTTTGGGTCGCCGTAGACGAGCGCGCGGTAGCTGTCGCGGCTCGTGGCGGCGATCTCGTCCATGAGCGCCTCCCACTGGGGCGCTCTCGCGTCCCGATTGGGGGCGACGGCCGTCGCGATCGCCACCGCCCCCACCGCCTGCTCGAGCGTGCGCATCGCGATGCCGCGCAGGCCGTAGTTGGCGCTGATGACCTCGCCTTGCTCGGTCACCCGCAAGTGGCCGCGCACGGAGCCGGGCGGCGCGCTGAGCACCGCGCGCGTGAGCTTCCCGCCGCCGCGGCTCACGGTGCCGCCGCGACCGTGGAAAATCGTCAGCTCGATTCCGGCGGGGTCGAGCGTCGCCACCAGCGCCGCCTGGGCCCGCTGCACGGCCCAGCGCGACGCCCCAATCCCGCCATCCTTGTTGCTGTCGGAGTATCCCAGCATGACCACCTGACGCTTGCCGCGCTGCTCGAGGTGCGCGCGATAAACGTGGTCTTCGAGGAGCCCACGCATCACGTCCGGCGCATCGCCGAGGTCGTCGAGTGTCTCGAACAGAGGAGCCACATCGAGGGGCACGCCCTGCTTCTCCACCAGTCCGGCCCACCGCGCCAACAGCAGGACCGTGAGCACGTCGTCGGCCCCCTGCGTCATGCTGATGATGTAGGGACCGATCGCGTGCGCTCCGTATCGCGCCCGGCATTCTGTGATCGCGCGGAACACCGCCAGCGTCCGCTCCGCGTCCGCGTCGGCAAGGGCGGTCGCCACCGGCGACTCGCCACTCTCGATAGCGCGCCGCAGGCGCGTGGCTCGCTCCGCGGCGGGACGGTCGAGCCAGCCAGGGTCTCCCAGCAGCCGGCCGACGACCGCCCGGTGCACGAGGGCGTTCTGGCGCACGTCGAGCGTGGCCAGGTGAAACCCAAACGTCTCGAGTCGCCGCACGAGACGGCGCAAGCTGAAGAGGCCCGCATGGGAGGCCTGCTGGTTCGCAAGGCTCGTGGCGATGCACTGCAAGTCGTCCGCGAATTCCGTCGCGCTCGCGTAGCCGGATGCCTCGTCGAGCGATGTCGCCATGAGTCGAGCGGCGATCAGGCGGAGCAGCACGCGGTAGGGCATGTCACGATGGCGCGGAGGCACCGCGTCACGCGCGTCGGGGAAGCGGGAGCCGTACTCCTCCGCGCGACGCAGCACCGCCTCATCGACCTTTACGCGGGAAGAGGACTGCGACAGACGCCGCGCCAGGTCCAGGGTCTCCCGGTGGTAGCGCTCGAGAATGAGCGCGCGGTGACGCGCCAGGGCGGCGCGCACCGTATCGGCCGAGACGTTCGGGTTGCCGTCCATGTCACCGCCGACCCATGACGCGAAGCGCAGCACGGGCGGCACCGGGATCGCGGCGGCGGCCGTTCCGAACACCGTCGCCAGCGCGTCTTCCAGCGCTTCGTAAAACGGCGGGACGACGCGATACACCACGTCGGTGAGGAAGAACAGCACGTGCTCGAGCTCATCGAGTACGGTCGGGCGCTGGGCGGGGTACGCTTCGGTCTGCCATCCGATCGTGACCTGCTCGCGGATGCGGCCCAGCGTGGCCTGCTCCTCGCCCGGCGTGAGCGACGGGTCGAGGCGCCGCACCAGCAGCCGGCTGATGGCCTGCTCCTTGTCGAGTAGCGTGCGGCGCGTGGCTTCGGTGGGGTGCGCGGTGAACACGGGCTCGAACAACAGACGCTGCAGCAGTTCGCGCACGTCCTCGGGGCGGAGGCCCGCCGCCGCGAGACGCCGGACGGTGTCGTCGAGCGTGCCCTCCTGGGGCGCTCGTCCGGCACGCAGGTGGTCGCGGCCGCGGCGAATGCGGTTGATCCGCTCGGCGAGGTTGACGACCGTGAAGTAGGTGGCGAAGCCGCGCACCAACTCACCCGCGTCGCGGGGGCTCAGCGCGCCCACGAGAGACTGGAGCTCGGCTTCCGCGGCGGGTTCGCCCTCGCGGCGACGGATGGCGGCGACGCGGGCGCCCTCGACCTTCTCGAACAGCTCGTCGCCGCCTTGTTCCCGAATCACCGCCCCCACGAGGGCACCGAGGGTGCGGACGTCGTCCCGCAGGTCGGTGTCTTTTTCGGCGAAGGAGATCTCGCGGCGCAGGTTCAGAGAGCGAAGACCTCCAACGCGATCTCGACCTTGCCGAACGGCGCGCTCACTTGCACGCCCTGCACCATGCTCTTCACACGCGCGAACATCTCCCGCGCGATCGCCACGCCTTCGGCGAGCGCGGCTTCTTTGCCCTTTTCTTGCGCGGCCTTCATGCGCTGCAGAATCTCCTCCGGCACTGAAACGCCCGGCACCTCGTTCGCGAGGAACTCCGCGTTGCGCAAGGATACGAGCGGCCACACCCCGGCCACGACGGGGATGCGGAACTCCTCGACGCGCTTCAAGAACTTCTCGAGCTGGCGCGGATCGAACACGGGCTGCGTGACCGCAAACTCAGCGCCCGCGTCGACCTTCCACGCGAAGCGCGACAGCTCGCGATCGAGATCGATCGCTCCCGGGTTCACGCCCACGCCGGCGACCCAGCGCGTGGGCGCGCCGATCGGGTTGTTACCCGGATCGAGTCCGTGATTGAGCCGATACACGAGATTCGTGAGCCCGATCGAATCGATGTCGAAGACCGCCGTCGCCTCGGGGTAGGGGCCCATCTTGGGTGGGTCCCCCGTGATGATGAGGATGTTGCGCAGCCCCGCGGCGTGCGCGCCGAGGATGTCGGAGAGCATGCCGAGGAGGTTGCGGTCGCGGCAACAGTAGTGGATGACCGTCTCGAGTCCCACCTCGCGCTCGATCATGATCGCGGACGGCAAGACGCCCATACGGCTCTGGGCGCGTGGCCCGTCGGGCACGTTCACGGCATCGACGCCCGCGTTCTTGAGCGCGCGACACTGCTCGAGCATCGGTGCCGGGTCGACCCCTTTGGGGGGCACGATCTCGACGCTCGTCACCAGCTCGCCGCGCGCCAGTTTTGCGCCCCAGCGCGACTTGTCGGCCAGGGGCGTCGGCGTCACGCCCGCGGGCGCCTGGACCTGGGCGCGCGACACGACCGCGCTGGGCTGGCGCGGCACGACGCTCGCCACGTAGTCGCGGATCTTCTTGATGTGCTCCGGCGTCGATCCGCAGCAGCCACCGACGAAGCGGGCGCCTGCTTCGATCATCCGCTTGGCGTAGCTCGCCATGTACTCGGGGGAGGCGAGATAGATCTTGCGGTCGCCCACGTCGCGCGGCAGGCCGGCGTTGGGTTGTCCCGAAATCGGCCGGTCCGTGACCTTCACCATCTTTTCCACCGCCTCGAGCACGCCGGCGGGCCCCACGGAGCAATTCACCCCGATCACGTCGGCGCCCCACTCCGTGAGGCGCCTGGCCAGGGTCTCGGCATCGGTGCCGTAGTAGGTCAGGCCGTCGGTCCCGACCGTCATCTGGCACACGACGGGCAGGTCGCAGGCGGCGCGCACCGCGGCGAGCGCGGCGTGGATTTCGTCCAGGTCGCTGAAGGTCTCGAGGATGAACCCGTCGACGTCGCCGGCGAGCAGGCCTTTGACTTGCCGCGCGAAGAGCGCCTCGGCCTCCGCCCGCGATGTCGGACCGAACGGTTCGATGCGGATGCCGAGGGGACCGATCGCGCCGACCACGCTCGCCTTGCCACCGGCCGCGGCGCGCGCCAGCTCGGCAGCCGTCTGGTTGATCTTCTCGGTCTCATCGGCGAGGCCGTAGCTGCCGAGCTTCAGCGGGTTCGCGCCGAAGGTGTTCGTCTCGAGGATCTCGGCGCCGGCCCGCACGTACTCGGCGTGCACTTCCTGCACGAGCTTCGGCTGCTTGAGGACGAGCTCGTCATAGCACACGTTGAGGAAGAAGCCCTTGGCATAGAGCATCGTCCCCATCGCGCCGTCAAAGACGTGCACGCGGCCGTCAGCGATCAGTTGTTTCAGGGTAGGCAAAATAGACCAAGGCCTTTTAGCGGGTTGTTTAACGTGGCCGCAATACGCCGCAAATCACCACGGAATCCGTTGTCCCATCTGAACCTAGCGGCATGAGAAAATAATCGCCAGGGTGGCACGTACTCTTACCTAACATGGCCATCATCGCGGCCGACCAGCTCCTCGCCGAGTACGCTCCGGCGCTCAAGAACTTTCTCGGCGCCCGCTGCCGGGACGCCGATCTCACCTCCGAAATGATGCAGGAGGTGGCCGCGCGCCTCGTGACCGCCGCGCCCCGGCTGCAGCTGAAGAACGGCAACCTCCGTGGCTACCTGTTTCGGATCGCGGCGAGCGTGTGGCACGATCACCTGCGGCGCGAGATCGTGCGGCGCCGCGGCGCGCATGTGCTGCAGGAAGATGAGCGTTCTGCGCCCTCCGCCGACGCGCCGCTCCTCGAGCGCGAGCTCCAGGATGCCGTTCGCCGCGTGGTCGCCGAGCTGCCGGCGGCGCAACGCGACGTGGTGCGGCTGCGTCATGAACGCGGCCTGACATTCCAACAGATCGCCGACCGATTGGGCCGTCCACTCGGCACGGTGTTGACGCAGATGCGCGCCGCGCTCTCCAGGATCGGACCGGCGCTGGAGGAGTACCGATGAACCATCCACAGGAAGACCGGCTGCTCTTGTTGGCGTACGGCGACCTCCCCGCGGCCGAGGCCACCGAGCTGGAGGCTCACGTCGCCGCGTGTGCGGTCTGCGGCGCGGCACTCGAGCGGCTCGAGCGGGCGCGCGTGGCGCTCGACTGGGCCGTACCCGAGCGGCGGCGGCCGGCGCGTTGGCTCGCCGCCGGTCTCGCCGCCGCCGCGGTGGTGGCGGCTGTGCTGCTCACGCGCGGCGGCGCGAGCACGCCAGAGACGTGGCCGCCGCCGCACGTCTGGTCCACGACCGCGGGCTACATCGCGGGGGGACAGCCGCTGGTGGAGATCGATGCCCAACTCACTCGTCTGGAACAGGAGCGGTCCTATGTTCGTCCCTAAGCTCACGCTCGCGTTCGTCTTCATTGCCTCGTTGGCCTCGGTAGCGGCGGCGCAGGATCCCAACGCGCAGGCGATGCAGATGCAGGTGCAGAAGATCGCGCAGGAGCGGCCGCGCGAAGCCGAAGCGGCGGCGCGGGCGTTCATGATGCTCATCGCCCCCGAACGTGCCGAGGGGCCGCGCAGCCTCGATTCGCTGAAGGCTCGTTCGCTCGACCAGTACTGGATGGAAGTCGCGCAGCTGACGGTGCAGTTCGACATGGTGCAGAACCTGGTACGGCGCGACAGCGTGCGGGCCCAACTCGTCGCGAGGATGTTCGGCCTCGAGTCGTCTGCACGCGAGCTGCAACGCGCCTATCGCGGCGCCGGCGAAACGCAGCGTACGGCGCTGCGAGCGCAGCTCGAGACGCTGATCGGGGGTCACTTCGACATCGAAAACCAGCTGCGGGTGCTCGAGATGAAAGACATCGAGCGGCGTCTGACTGACGTGCGCACCGAGACACAGCGCCGGATCGACAAGCGCGTGGAGTTCGTGAAGTGGGCGGTGGACGACATCATCCGGGATGCGACGCGGCCCCAATAAACCTGAAGGCGTGGGGGCGTGGGGAGTGGGATGTGGGGCCCACTTCCCCACGTCACGTCCCCACAATTTTCCCTCCCATGCCCAATCTCGCCGCGTTCCACCCCCAAATCGTTCACTTCGCCATCGTGCTGCTCGTCGTTGGCGTCCTGTTCCGCTGGATCTCTCTCACCGGCCGCGCGGCCTTCACGGGTCCCGCGGCCGCTGTGCTACTGCTCGCCGGCACGCTGGCGGCCGTGCTCGCGGTGCAATCGGGCACCGACGCCCACGGCCCCGTCGAGCGCGTGCCCGGTGCCCGGACGGCGGTCCAGGAACACGAGGACGCCGGCCACTGGGCGCGCAACGTGTTCCTGGTCATCGCGGTCCTCGAGATCGGCGCGCTGATCTTCACGCGCCGCTCTGCCCGCGTCGCGCAGGGGCTCAGGTGGGCGTCGGCCGTGGTGGGACTGGCGGGCATGGCGGCCATCTACGAGGCCGGTGAGCACGGCGGTACCCTGGTCTACAGCTACGCGGGGGGGGTCGGGATCCGCTCAGGTGACACGACCGACGTGAGCCATCTGCTCATGGCCGGGCTGTACCACTCAGCGCAGGCGGCCCGCACCCGGCATGACAGCGCCGCGGCGGCCGAGCTGTTCGCCGAGATCGGGCGCCGCTTCCCCAACGACACCACCGTGTGGTTCCTCTCGGCCGAGTCGCTCCTGCGAGATCGCAACGATGGGAAGGGGACGCTCGCGGCCCTGGCGCGCTTCTCGGTGCCCGCCGACAATCCCCGCGTGCGGATCCGCTACGACTTTCTCAAGGCCGATGCCTTCGTCGCGGCGGGGCGGTCAGACTCCGCGCGCGCGACGCTCGAGCGGCTCGCGGCGCAGTTCCCGGATAATCCGCGGATCAAGGATCGGCTCGCCCAGATGACGCAGGGGAAGTGAGGGGAAAACCCGCCGGGTTAATCCGTGCCCTAAAGGGCCGGCTCGGCTAGTACACTCGCCCTAAAGGGCGCTCCGAACCACGTCCTTCAGGACGCGTGTCTTGGCCGAGCCGGGGCTTCAGCCCACGGATCAACCAAAACCGATCCCTACAAATCCAGTTTCAATCGCCGAACACTCTCCGGGCCGCCCACCAGGCGGCGACGCCCCCGGCGATGAACCCGACGACCATGCCGAAAGGGCCCATGAGCTTATCGCCGATCGCGCCGACGATCGTGCCGACGATGAAGCTCACCAAGGCCTTGATTAGTTTCACGTGGCCTCCCCCTCCAGAGCGCGTAGCGCAGCCGCGGTTTCGATACCGCTGACTTTCACGGTCTTACGCCGGCTCGTGTGACCGGCGGCGATGGTGATCGCACTGCGCGGCACCGCGAGTCGCTCGGCCAGGAACCGGATCAACTCGTCGTTCGCCGCGCCAGCCACCGGTGGCGCCGCCAGCCGGATCTTCAGTGCGTCACCGTGACGGCCCGCGAGCGCGGTGACCCGAGCACGCGGGACAACGTGCAAGAGCAGCGTCGCCGTCAGCCCCCCAATGGCTTCAAGAGCAGCCACCGCAGGAACATCAGCGCGATCAACGCCGCGAATGGACTGAGGTCGATCATCCCGATGGGCGGGATGATGCGACGCATCGGCAGGACAATCCAATCCGTGATCGCGTAAACGGGGCGCAGCCATTTCGTGTACTGAAAGTATCCAAGCCACGAAGCGACGACGCGCACGATGATCGCGTAGAAGACGACCTTGTAGGCAATCTGCACAATCAGCCGGAACATATCGGCGGGTCCCCCGGCAGCCTGGCTGGCCGCCGCCGGAAAGGCGTCGACCGCCCAGCCCATGAGCGAGATGAAGACCACGCCGCCCGCCGCGACGATCACGACGAGCCACCACCCGGCGTTGACGGGATTCCCACCCATCCGGACGAGCCGCCGCTCGACCGGCCGTACGATCGGGTCGGTGATGGCGCGGAGACTCCGGCCGAACGACGTGAATGGAGAGATGCGGCGCGTGCGGACGAGCCAGGAGCCGCAGGCGACGAGTCCGGACAGCGCGAAGAGCCCGAACACGGTGTAGCGCGTGACGGTCAGAGTATCGAGCACCTAGTCTCCGAACGCTGCCGCCACGATGCGATCCTGCTCGGCCTTGTGAGCTGCTGGATACCCCTCTGCGGGACTCGAGCGCTCCGGCCGCGACACGTCACGCAACACCACCGTCTCGGGGGTGACGTCGCGGATCTTGGGCAGCACGAACTTGCGCGCCCCGAAATTGCGCGGCTCTTCCTGCACCCAGACGATCTCTTTCAGGTTGCGGTAGCGCGCCAGATACTGGCCGATCTCCTCCGACGGGAACGGATAGAGCAGCTCCACTCGCCCGATCGCGATGTGCGGCGTTTCGGCGCGCCGTGGTGACGCCGCGAGATCGTAGTACACCTTGCCGCTGCACAGGACGAGCCGCGTCACGGCATCCAGCGCGGGTCGCTCGCTGTCCCACAGCACGGCACGGAACCGGCCTTGCGTCAGGTCCTCGAGCTTGGAGCTGGCGGCCGGCAAGCGCAGCAGGCCTTTAGGCGTCATCACGATCAGCGGCCGGATCTCCTCATGGCGCGCCTGGCGTCGCAACAGATGGAAGTATTGAGCCGGCGTCGTGCAGTTAGCCACGCGGATGTTGCCTTCGGCGCCGAGGGAGAGATAGCGCTCGAGGCGCGCGCTCGAATGCTCTGGGCCACCGCCTTCGTAGCCGTGCGGCAAGAGCATCGTAAGCCGCGACGTGTCGCCCCACTTGGCGAGCCCCGCCACGATGAACTGATCGATGATCACTTCGGCGCCGTTCGCGAAGTCGCCGTACTGCGCCTCCCACAGCACCAACGCCGGATGCGCGGCGGTGGCGTAGCCGTACTCAAACCCCAGGCACGCGGCCTCGGAGAGCGGGCTGTTGTGCAGCTCGAACGGCGCGCGCGCGCCGGGCAGATGCTGGATCGGCGCCCAGCGGTCGTCGTTGGTCGGGTTGTGGAGAACGAGGTGGCGCTGACTGAAGGTGCCGCGTTCGACGTCCTGTCCCGTGAGACGGATCGGAGAGCCCTCGATCAGCAGCGATCCGAACGCCAACGCCTCGGCGTGCGACCATTCCATGCCTCCCTGGACGATCGTCTCGCGGCGCCGCTCCAGCTGACGCTTGAGCTTGGGATGGATCGTGAAGCCATCGGGCACGACGAGCAACGCGTCGTTGAGGCGCGTGAGCACATCGACCGGCACGGCCGTATCGGGCTCCGCCACAGCTGCGCGCACGATGCGCCGCTCCTCGCCCGATGCGCGCGACCGTTTGGCCTTCAGCGCCTGTTGCACCTCGGTCAGCCTCGCGTATGCCGCGTCCGCCTCTGCCTGCGCCGCGTCGGGCGTGACCAGACCTTCGGCGGCGAGTTGCGCCGCATACTTCTCGCGCACCGGCGGCGTCTTCTTGATGACTTCGTACATCACGGGCTGGGTGTACGCCGGCTCGTCGCCCTCGTTGTGGCCCCAGCGCCGGTACCCCACGACGTCGATCACGACGTCGCCGTGGAACCTCTCCCGATACATCCATGCGAGGCGGACTGCCGCGATGCACGCTTCGGGATCGTCGGCGTTGACGTGGATGATGGGGACGTCGAACCCCTTGGCGAGATCGCTCGAGTAATCGGTCGAGCGCCCGTCGCGCGGATCGGTGGTGAAGCCGACCTGGTTGTTGGTGATGAGATGGATCGTGCCGCCCGTCGTGTAGCCGCGCAACCGCGCCAGGTTGAACGTCTCGGCCACGACGCCCTGGCCCGCGAATGCCGCGTCGCCGTGAATCAGCACCGGCAGGACCGTGGACGCGTCGTGCTTGGCCTCGGCGCCGGAGCGATCGGTCTGCTCTGCGCGCGTCCATCCTTCCACCACGGGGTTCACGGCTTCGAGGTGGCTGGGATTCGAGAGGAGGGAGACCGTGACCTCTTTGCCCTTCGCCGTCTTGTACGTGCCCTCGGCGCCGAGGTGGTATTTCACGTCGCCGGTGACAGCCTCGGGGTCGGACACCGAGCCGCCACCGCCACCTTCGAACTCCTCGAGGATTGCCTCGTAGGGCAGGTTCACCACGTGCGCCAACACGTTGAGGCGGCCGCGATGCGCCATCCCCATCACGACTCGATGCGCGCCGAACGCCGCGGCCAACTCCAGGGTGGTATCGAGCATCGGCACAGTGATGTCGACGCCTTCGATCGAGAAGCGCTTCTGGCCGAGGTAGGCACGCTGCAGGAAACGTTCCAGCGTGTCGACGAGCGTGAGCCGCGAGAGCAACTGTCGCTTCTCATCGGCGGACAGCGGCTTGCGGTGCTCCCCCGACTCGATCACGCGGCGCAGCCAC
>Ga0193723_1000910_pt1 | contig 11531 bp, 10 predicted proteins | sample H2m2metaG_FD_143042 | JGI IMG/M metagenome (GOLD analysis project Ga0193723, IMG submission 143042) | Soil microbial communities from a riparian zone of the East river system, Colorado, United States - H2m2 | ecosystem: Environmental > Terrestrial > Soil > Riparian zone | place: USA: East River... | reverse complement strand
GGCGACAAGCTCCGAGAAGCGGAGAAACACCTCGTACTCGGCCCTCGCATCGAGCGCCGCGGTCGGCTCGTCGAGAATGAGGACCTGCGCGTCTCGAATGTAGGCGCGGGCTAGCGCGATTTTCTGCCATTCGCCGCCGGACAGATCCACGCCGTCGTCGAACCTCCGCCCTAGCATCTGCTGGTATCCTTTCGTGAATCTCGGCAGCAGCGAAGCCGCCAGAGAATTCTCTGCGGCGTTGGTTATCGATGTGGGTGTTCCGTTGTTCTTGTCGAGGTCGGCGCGAACCGAATCGATCTCGCCTACGCCGATGTTCTCATCGAAGCGCATGTCGTAACGCACGAAATCCTGGAAGATCACTCCGATCGCGTGCCTGAGGCTGACCAGATCGTATTCCCTGAGATCGACTCCATCGAGAGTGATCCTTCCTTCCGTGGGATCGTACAGGCGCGCCATGAGCTTCGTGATGGTAGTCTTTCCGGCGCCATTCTCGCCTACGAGAGCGACGCGCTCGCCCGGCTTCAGCGAGAGGTCTACGTTCCGTATCGCCCAGCGGTCGCTTCCCGGGTACCTGAACCCGACGTTCTCGAAGACGAACCCGGATTGGATCTTTGGCGGAACGGGGCGCGCATTCGAGGGAGATTCAATCGTTGGCCGCATGTCGAGGAACACGAACAGATCGCGCAGATAGAGTGCCTGCTCGTAAACGTTGCTCGCAGACATGAGGATGCTCTGAATCACGTCGCGTCCGCGGCCGAACGATGCGGCAAGAAACGTCAGCGTCCCGATCGTGATCTCGCCGCGCACGGCGTTGAGCAGGACGACCACGTAGGCGGCGTAGTAGCCTATTGTCCCCAGAATAGAGAGCACGGCGCTCACCGCGCCGCGGCGGATCGACAGCGAGCGATTCTCCTCGTAGAACCGCTGTGATAGTACCCGGTACCGTTCGGTGAGCCAGGGCGCGAGGCCGAACATCTGAACCTCTTTCGCACTCTTGTCACTCGCGCCGATAAACCGGAGGTAATCGAGCTGCCGGCGCTCGGGCGTCCAGCGAAACAGGAGAGAGTATCCCAATGAGGCGAAGTGGGTCTCGCCGAGGAAGCTCGGTATCACCGCGATCACGAGGAGCAGGAGGAGCCAGGGGTTGTAGGCTATGAGCGCGCCCGCCAGGGTCAGCAGCGTGAGTGCATCCTGTGACATTGAAACGAGGAGTGTGAGAAGGGCGATCCGTCCCACCGTCTGACGACGCGCGCGCTCGAGGTGGTCGTAGAACTCGGGGTCCTCGAATTGTGCCAGGTCGAGCGTCGCAGCGTGCTCCATCAGTCGCACGCTCATCGCGTTCGAGAATAGATCTCCGAGCAGGCTCTCGATCAGCGACGATGCTCTGGCGAGAACTTCGCCAACAAGAACGATCGCAACCTCGAGGGCCAGGTACTTCCAAACCTGATCGAGGCTTCCGCGGCCTGCCTTCGCCGCGATCACCGAATCGAGGATCAGCTTTCCGACCCAGAACGTCGTCACTGGAACCACGGAGCGGACGACACGCAGCGCCAGCATGGCCGTTGCGTAGCCCCGGTGCGTCCGCCAGATCAATCGGAAGAGGGCAGGCACGTAGCGTAGCGCTGCCAGTTTCTCCTTCCACCCCGCCGGCTGCTTATCTGTCCCGCGTCGCCGGCCCAATGGCGCGGGCACGAACACAGGATGACTCATCTCTCGACTTCGAATCCCTCGGCCACCCAGCCCTCGTAGCCGCCGGCGAGGTTCGAAACGCCGCCGATTCCTTTCGACTGGAGGAAACTGGCCGCAATCGACGATCTGCCACCGCCTTTGCAGTGCAGCACGATCGGGACGGATGCGTCGAGCTCGCCTACTCTTTCCGGGAGCGCGGCCAACGGGATATGGATTGCGCCAGGTAAGTGTCCCCGACTCCATTCGTCGGGGGCTCGCACGTCAACGACCTGAATCTCTTTCCGTCCGAGCATCTCGTGCAGCTGGCTGGAATCCAGCTGGGGAACTTGCTCCGGCTCGCCGCGCTTCGATTTCCAGTCGTGCAGAACGTTCGACTGGAAAAAACCTGCGACTCGCGTCAGTCCGATCTTCACCAGATCGCTGAAGACTGCCTTTACGGCGTCGTCGCTCTCCGACTCGGTAATCAGATAGAACTCGTGGTCCTCAGGCACGAGCGCACCGGCCCAATTGAGAAACGATTTGCCGAGGGGGATGTTGAGCGTGCCCGGGATGTGTGCCGCCGCAAACTTGTCCGCGCCCCGTGTGTCGATGACGAGCCCGCCACTGCGAAGCGCCGCCTCGAGTTTCTCGAGACCAAGCAAGGGTGGGGCGGCAGGCGTCGCCGGCAGGGGAGCGGCGCGATTCACCCGCTTCATCACGGCGAAGTAGCGCGGTGGCACTGGTTGATCTTCGAGAACCTTCGCGACGAATTCCTTCTCGCTCATTTCCGCAAACGCCCAGTTGAACAACTTCTCGTACCCTAGGGTCGTCTGCGGCATGGCGCCAAGCGACTTCCCGCAGGCGGAGCCTGCGCCGTGCCCGGGCCAGATCTGCAGATGATCCGGCTGTGCCGCCAACGTCCTGAGCGATTTGAACAGGTCACGAGCTGACGTTTCCATGCTCCCTTTCGCGCCCGCCGCACGCTCGAGCAGGTCAGGACGTCCCACGTCTCCAACGAAGACGAAGTCGCCGGAAATAGCGCCGACGGGATCCTCCCCGCGCTCGAGGTCGGACACGAAAAACACAAGGTGCTCCGGGGTATGCCCTGGGGTATGGACAGCTCGCAAGCGAACCCTTCCGACGAGAATTTCCGAGCCGTCGCGGAGAGGTCTTGCCGCCTTCATCGCAGCGTCCGTGTAGCCCCATTCCTTCCCACCTTCCGCCGAAAGGTGGAGCTGCGCGCCGGTAGCCTCGGCAAGCGCGCGCGCTCCGGACACGAAGTCGGCGTGGATGTGCGTTTCGGTGACGTGCGCAATGCGAGTGCGCTGCGCACCCGCCGCTCTGGTGTATTGCGACACGTCGAAGTTTGGATCGACGATTACGGCTTCACGCGTGTTTTCGCAGGCAATCATGTAGCTCGCCTGCGCCAGGTTTTCGTCGTAAAATCGCTGGAAGAACATCGAGTTCCGTTGGGTGCGTCGAGAGCGTTGCTGGATGAGCGGACAGTCGTTAGCGTCCTATTGACGGACGACTGACTCAGTGCGGAATATATCATGGGTGTGGATACTCGAACCCAGCGCGACACGACCGAGCTGAATCGCGAAGAGCTCATTCGCTACAGCCGCCACATTCTCCTGCCGCAAGTGGGAGAGGAAGGCCAGCGCGCGCTCAAGAAGGCGCGAGTGCTCCTCATCGGGGCGGGCGGCCTCGGATCTCCGGTCGGGCTCTATCTCGCCGCCGCCGGCGTAGGAACTCTGGGGCTCGTCGACTTTGACGTGGTCGACCTGTCCAATCTGCAGCGGCAGATCCTTCACGGCTCGTCGGGAATCGGGAGGCCGAAAATCGATTCCGCGCGGGACCGGCTGCGCGATATCAATCCGAACGTTCACGTCGAAGCATACGAAACGAGACTCACGTCTGGCAACGCACTCGACATTGCGCGTGACTACGATCTCATCGTCGACGGAACTGACAACTTCGCTACACGCTACCTCGTCAACGACACGTCGGTCCTGCTCGGAATTCCGAACGTGTACGGCAGCGTCTATCGGTTCGAGGGCCAGGCATCCGTCTTCGGCGCGGCAGATGGGCCGTGCTACCGCTGTCTCTTTCGAGAGGCCCCGCCGCCCGACCTCATCCCGAGTTGCGCCGAGGCGGGTGTGCTTGGCGTGGTCCCTGGTCTCGTTGGAACCATTCAGGCAACCGAGGCGATCAAGATCATTCTCGGCCTCGGCGACACGCTTGTCGGCAGGCTGCTCCTGATCGACGCGATGACGATGGCGTTCCGGACACTCGAGATTCGCCGAGACCCCGAGTGTCCGGCGTGCGGGACGCGAGAAATCACGGAGCTGATGGACTACGACGTCCTGTGCGGGGTCGTGTCCGAAGCGGTTCCGGGCGAAGCGATCAGGGAAATCCAGCCATCGCAGCTCGCGCAGCGCCTCGAGCGCGGCGAAAAGCTGGAAATCATCGATGTCCGTGAGCCCTACGAGTGGCAAATTGGCCACATCCCGGGGGCGCGCCTCGTGCCGCTGAGTCAGATTCCCGAGGAGATTCCGCGTCTGGACAAGAGGCGTGAGACGATCCTGTATTGCAAAGCCGGCGTGCGCAGCATGCGGGCCGCGCAGCAGCTCGCGGATGCGGGTGTCACTGACGTCCGCAGTCTCACTGGCGGCATTCTACGCTGGATCGACGACGTCGATCCGACGATGCCGAGGTATTAGTTGATCCCACCCGATCCGATCGAGCGATTTCGCAGCGTCTACGCTCTCGCCGAGAAGATCGATCGCGCAGTCATTCCCGATCCGAATGCGATGTCACTCGGGACGGTCGACGAGACTGGGCAGCCAACTGTGCGGATCGTGCTCCTCAAGGCGTACGACGAGCGCGGATTCGTCTTCTACACGAATCACGAAGGAAGAAAGGGGCGGCACCTCCTCGCCCAGCCCCGCGCCGCTCTCTGTTTCTATTGGGCTCCCATCGACATCCAGGTCAGAATCGAAGGAACCGTGACGAAGGTGTCGGATGAAGATGCGGATGCCTACTTCGCCAGCCGCAAGCGCCCAAGTCAGATCGGCGCGTGGGCTTCGCGCCAGAGCGAGCCGGTGGAGGGTCCTACCGCGCTCGCCGAACGCGTCGCGAAGTACGAGAAAGAGTTCGAGGGGCGAGATGTTCCTCGTCCCAAATTCTGGTCGGGCTTTCGCGTGCTGCCGGAGCGAATCGAATTCTGGAAAGGGCGCCCCAACCGGCTCCATGAGCGGCACCTGTATACGAGGGCCGGCAAGGTTTGGAAGATTGAAACGCTCTATCCGTGAGCGAACGCGGGTACCACTCGCCCGTCATATGCCATAAAATGTTGTGATGACCAGCACCCGCATTTCTCCTTCGAAGCCTTCGCATCCGGCGCCGCCGCCTGAACCGGTCGAGCCGTGGACAGTCGGGTCGGCCCGCACGCTCTACAACATCGAGGGCTGGGGAATCGGCTTCTTCGACATCAACGAAGCGGGCCATGTCGTTGTCCGGCCCGACCGCGAGAAGACGGACAGAGAGCTCGATCTGTTCGAGCTGGCAAGAGATCTCGAGGAGCAGGGAGTCGGGTTGCCTCTGCTTCTCAGATTCTCCGACATCCTGCGCTCGAGAATCGAGTCGCTGAACCAGAAGTTCGCGCACGCTCGCGAGGAGTACGCCTACGAGGGCGGCTACACGACTGTCTACCCGATCAAGGTGAATCAGCAGCGCCACGTGGTCGAGGAGATCGTTGAATTCGGGAAGACTGCCGGCGTCGGACTGGAGTGCGGCAGCAAGCCCGAGCTCCAGGCGGTACTGGGGCTGGCCGAGCACACGGATCACCTGATCGTCTGCAACGGGTACAAGGACGACGAGTTCATGCGCCTCGCACTCATGGGCCAGAAGCTTGGACACCAGGTCTTCATCGTGCTCGAGCAGCTGAGCGAAGTGGACGTTCTCCTTCAGGTCGCCGACGAGCTGGGTGTGAATCCGACGGCGGGAGTGCGCATCAAGCTCTACTCGGAGGGCTCGGGCAGGTGGGCCAAGAGTGGCGGCGAGAAATCGAAGTTCGGATTGAGCACCGCACAGCTCGTGCGGCTCGTGGACAAGCTGAAGGCCCTCGGGCGTCTCGACATCCTGAAGCTCATTCATTTCCACCTCGGCTCGCAGATCACCGACATCCGCTACATCAAGGCGGGACTGCAGGAGGTCGCGCGCTATTACGCCGAGCTGCGCGGGCTTGGGGTCGACATCACTCACGTGGATGTTGGCGGCGGTCTTGGCGTCGATTACGACGGCAGCGGCTCCACCTCACAGGCGAGCGTCAACTACACGCTCCAGGAATACGCCGACGACGTGATCTACACCTTGGCCGAAGCGTGCCGCGAGCACGAGCTCCCGATGCCGCACATCATCAGCGAATCGGGGCGAGCTCTGACGGCGCACCACGCCCTGTTGCTCCTCAGCGTGATCGATGTCGAGTCACAGGCTGACAACACCGTGCCGGAGCTCAATGAAGAACATCATACGTTGCTGCACGAGATGGCAGCTGACTACGCGAGCGTCTCGAAGCGCGTGTCCAGGAAGCGAGTACGCGAAGTCTATCACGATGCCACGTTCGACAAGGAGCGCGCGCAGGAGCTGTTCAACACGGGCGTCTTGAGTCTCCGCGATCGCGCGGTTGGTGAGCAGATCTATCTGGCGACGATCTCGGCGGTGGCGAGAATCGCACAGAAGGATCGCGACGAGTACTCAGACATCATCGACGATCTCGAAGCAAATCTGGTCGATCGCTACTTCTGCAACTTCTCGCTCTTCCAATCGCTGCCCGACAGCTGGGCGATCGATCAGATCTTCCCGATCATGCCCATCCACCGCCTGAACGAAGAGCCGACGCGGCGAGGAACCATTCAGGACGTGACGTGCGATTCGGACGGCAAGATCGAGAAGTTCATCGGCGATCGCACATCGAGGCCGAGCCTGGAGCTGCACCCGTTCAACGACGGCGATCCTTACATAATCGGGATCTTTCTAACCGGCGCGTACCAGGAGATTCTCGGGGACCTGCACAACCTGTTCGGCGATACGAACGCGGTGCACATTCGACTTTCCTCGACGGACGGATACGAAGTGACCGATCTCGTGCACGGCGACACTGTGACGGAGGTGCTCGCGTACGTGCAGTTCCGAGCTTCGGATCTTCTGGCAACGTTCCGACGCAAGGTGGCGAACGCGACGAAACTGGAGCGTCAGGAGGCGAACACGTTCATCGCCGATTATGTCGCGGGGCTCGAGGGGTACACCTACCTGGAAGGTGAGGCGGCAAGGTAGGACTACAACTTTGAACAGGTCCCAACAGAACTAAACGGGGCTGGAGGCGTCAGTGGCGTAGCGGCCAGGCGTCGGTTCACTACGCCCAGACTTTCCTAGCCGCCGATCTGAACACAGGCAACTGCTTGTGCCGTCACGCCACTGAGTGAAGTCAATGCGGCTTGACCTGACGCCAGGCACCTGTGCTACTGAAGACTCCAGCCCCGTTCAGTTCAATTGACAACTGCAGTTGCAGTTGCTCAGGCCGAGAACCGTTTCTCGACCTCTTTCCAGTTGACGACGTTCCACCAGGCGTTGATGTAATCGGGCCGACGGTTCTGGTACTTGAGGTAGTACGCGTGCTCCCACACGTCGAGGCCCATGATCGCCGTCTGTCCCTCCATCAGCGGATTGTCCTGGTTCGGCGTGCTGATGATGGAAAGCTTGCCGCCCTTATTGATCAACCACGCCCAGCCCGAGCCGAAGCGTCCCACGCCGGCGGCGCTGAACTGCTCCCGGAATTTCGCGAAATCACCGAAGGCGCTCTTGATCGCAGCTCCCAGGTTGCCGCCTGGCTCACCGCCAGCCTTGGCCGACATGATTTGCCAGAACATCGAGTGGTTCCAGTGTCCGCCACCGTTATTGCGAATGGTCGTGCGGACTGCTTCGGGAAGCGAGTTGACGTTTCGCATGAGATCGTCGAGCGACTTGCTTGCCAGCTCCGGAGCTTTCTCGATCGCGGCATTCAGATTGTTCACGTACGTCTGATGGTGCTTCCCGTGATGGATCTCCATCGTTTTTGCATCTATGTGCGGCTCGAGTGCGGCGAAATCGTAGGGAAGCGCTGGAAGTGTAAACGCCATTGTCTTTCTCCTGGTTGGTTCTCTGCTCAGCGTCGGCTGAGCGACGTACGGTCCCGATTGTGCTTCAAAGCTTTCCGCGGTCGACGGCGGGAGCAGCGGCATAGCGCTTGGCCCGCCTGGCCCTGTAGCCCCCTATGAGTCCGGGGAGCAGCGAGATGAAAACCACGATTACGACGACTATCTCAATGTGCTGATCGATTCCCGGAATATAACTGCCCAGGAAATATCCAATCGCCAGCATGCTCCAGATCCAGATGAAAGCGCCAATGATGTTGAACGTCATGAACTGCCTGAATCCCATTCCAGCGACGCCGGCGATCACCGGCGAAAACGTCCGGATGACTGGCATGAATTGGGCTAGAATGATCGTTCCGCGCCCGTATTTCTCGTAGAATTCGTGCGCCCGGATAGCATGCTTTTTGTTGAAGAACAGGCTATTCTCTCGATTGAAGATGCGGGGACCTGTGGCGTGCCCGATGGCGTACCCGAGGGAGTTGCCGAAGATGGCTGCCAGAGTGAGCACGGGCGCAAGTGCGTATACATTGAGGTATCCGCGAGCGGCAAGAAGGCCTGCGGTAACCAGGAGGGAGTCGCCGGGTAGAAATACACCGAAGAGAAGACCGGTCTCGGAAAAAACTATGAGGGCAAGGCCGAAAAGTCCGGCCCACTGCACGAGCTCTGGAAGATTCGAGAGACGGTGGAACAGTTCGGTGATTGGCTGCATCAATCCGCGTTAATGAGGTAGAATGACCGAGAGACGTTCAAGTTCAACTCCACCCCAACGCAAAGCAACTCCGGGAGACTGGCTGCTCGCCTTTCCGGAGCAACGCCCACGGGGTTTTCGCCGGCTGCCTCCCGGCAGAGCTGAACGGGCCTTCAACGTCGCGTCGGTTGCAATGCTGGTGCTTTTCGCGGTGGGCTGGTCCTGGTCCATTGCGCGCGCTCGCGCAACTGGCGCTGGCGACGTGATTACGCCCGCGACGGCGAACATCGCCACCGCGCTTACGACTGGCTCAGCGCCGTCCGTAGCCTATTTGACCGATGCCGCCCTCACTGCTCTAGCCGCGCCCGCGCGCGGAGAAAGCGGCAAGCTCCGCGTGAGAATCCAGCAGCCCGGCACGCCGATCACGCCGATACTCGCGGACACTCTGCCAGCCGGCGCAGTCACAACGTTCTCTTACGGTGCGGCGGCGGAGTCGACGTCGACGGCCGTCGCGCCGAAGCGACCCGGTATCTGGAGCCTCGCCCTTCGCGTCGGGAATGCGATCAAACCACTCGCTGATTTCAGCGTCATCACCCTTCGTCCCGCAACGGAGAAGCGCGCCGGGCGACTCGGACTTTACTACATAGGAAACTGGCCGGCATCCAGAAAAGGCAGACCCGGCGTCAGCTACGATCCGCCCGGCGGATTCATCGAGGTGACACCGCAGAATCAGAACACCCAGCTATCCGAGCACTTCAAGCTCAAGGATTTTCTTCCGCACGACCAGCAGGGCATCTGGCCGAAATACATCGTGGTCGACATGAAACTGGTCGACAAGGACGAGTTGGTTCTCCAGGATCTGAAGGAGCACGGCATCAATCCCAACGGGGTTCGTGTCATGAGCGGATTCCGCACGCCGCAGTACAACGCTGGCGGGGGCGACCCCCGGGGACGAGCCGCCCTGAGCCGCCATATGTACGGCGACGCCAACGACATCTTCATCGACAACGACGGCAACGGGCAGAGGGACGACCTGAATCACGACGGGCGCGTGAATATTGCAGATGCCAAAGTCATCCAGGATGCCGTCAACCGCGTCGAGCGGGCACACCCTTCGCTGATAGGAGGGTGCGGCATATATTCTGGCACGTCAGCGCACGGGCCCTTCACCCATATTGACACGCGAGGCTACCCCGCTCGCTGGATAGGAACAGGAGATAGCTAATGGACAATGCAACTAGCGGCAGCCCCGCGACCGTCGAAGATCACAGACACACCCCGGCCAACCCGAAGCGGGACCCGGCGATGCCGGTGCGACTGGCCGATCTCGAGCCATACGTGGGACTCGGGTATCTGTCGAAGCTGTTCAAGCTGATGGCGATCATCCTGCTGCTGCTGCTCGTCTCGGAGATCATCACCGGACTCGTCACCCAGGGAACGACCTCGATTCCGACGCTGCTCGGCGAGATGAGCCGGCTGGTGGTGCTCGCGGGCCTGCTGTGGGGAAGCGGGGATCTCGCGCTGCTTCTCATCGACATGGGACATGACGTGCGAGCGACGAGGATTCTGCTCGGCAGGCAGGCGCTGCATCAGACCGGCTCCACCGGGATCACTCCTCCGTCCGGGTCTCCGCGTGTCGAGGGAGGCAGCTTCACGGAGCGTGGACCCCGCTAAGCTTTTTACGATCGGGCATTCTACCCGATCGCTCGAGGAGTTTCTCGGGTTGTTGGCAAGAGAAGGCGCGACACATCTGGTCGATGTGCGCGCCTTTCCCACATCGGCCAGATACCCGCACTTTTCGCGGCCGGCCTTCGACCGGGCGCTGATCGATGCTGGCCTGAGATATTCACACCTGCCGTCGCTTGGTGGTCGGCGACGCGGGCGACGCGACTCGCACAACACTCTCTGGAAAAATGCGAGCTTTCGCGCCTACGCGGACTACATGGAAACGCGCGAGTTCAAGGACGCGCTCGAAGATTTGCTGAAATTGGCCAGACTGGAGCCCACGGCAATCATGTGCGCCGAAGCCGTGCCGTGGCGATGTCACCGGCTGCTGATTTCCGATGCCGCTCTGGCCGCGGATTGTTCGGTGTTGCACATAATGGACGCCGGTACGGAGCCGCATCGTCTTACGTCATTCGGCCGCGTTGAAGCGGGGCGTGTCAGGTACGATGTCGCTCCGCAGACCAACCTGTTCTGAGGGCGACCGATGGCCGTCGCAACACGAGCTGTTCGAACCGGGGCCGCTCTAGAAGCTCGGGCATGCTCGTTGCCTATGTTGCGCCCAGCGTAACTCACTTCTTGCGAGGATGCCATCAATGCTTTGGACCATCGCGGTAATTCTCTTCGTCCTTTGGATTTTGGGGTTCCTGGCTTTCCACGTCGCTAGCCCGCTGATCCATCTCCTGCTCGTAGTGGCGGTGATCGTAATCGTCTATCGTCTCGTCACCGGGCGGCCGGTAGTCTAGCGGCTCGGCTCACCTGGCCGCGGCGACTCTGTTGCTTCGGCGCGATGCTGTCCTCCATTATCCGTGATGGCGCGGAAGGGGAGGGCAGCATTTTGCATCCGGTTACGTGACTCGCACGGCTGACCGCCGCAGCGAGAATACGGCTCCACCCGTGGACTCGATTCTGTCCGCGGTTCGCGTGGTCCTGTACGAGCCGCAGAACCCGGTCAACATCGCGGCGACCATTCGCGCGATGAAGAACATGGGGTGCCGCAACCTCTACCTCGTTCGCTCCGTCGAGTATGATCCATGGCGTCTCGAGGGAATTGCCCACGACACGGGCGACATCATCGAAGCCATCAGGAACTGCGACACAATCGAGGAAGCGCTGGAGGGGTGCGTTCGCGTCGCCGGCTTCACGGCGCGGCGACGAGCGGCCAAGCGCGACTTGACGACACCGCGGGCCGCGAGTGTCGATCTCCTGGACTTTGCCCGCTCTGGTCCCGTTGCGCTTCTCTTCGGAAGGGACGACAA
>Ga0193723_1000909_pt1 | contig 11534 bp, 11 predicted proteins | sample H2m2metaG_FD_143042 | JGI IMG/M metagenome (GOLD analysis project Ga0193723, IMG submission 143042) | Soil microbial communities from a riparian zone of the East river system, Colorado, United States - H2m2 | ecosystem: Environmental > Terrestrial > Soil > Riparian zone | place: USA: East River... | reverse complement strand
TTCAACACACCGGCAATCAGAAGAATCAGCAGGAAGTTGATTCCAGCGAACCGCATTCCTGCAAACGCACCTACGACCAGAGTTGCCAGGAAAAAATTCCGGATTGAGGCGCGCCCTAGCTTGATGATACCCGCGGCGATAATGCCCAGCACAGCCGGCTTAAGAACGTAGAGCGCGTTGTTAACCTGCGGCAGCTTGCCACACTTAACATAAAACCAACTCAGGACGATCATCACGGCTGCACCCGGCAGTATGAAAGTAAGGCCAGCCAGAATGCCGCCCCAAACCTTTCTTTTCAGATAGCCGACATAGATCGCAAGTTGGAGTGCCTCAGGACCGGGAAGCATATGACAGAACGCCATGATCTTGACGAAGCGATCCTTGGACAACCACCGCCGCTTTTCCACCATATGATTGAACATCATCGTGATCTGCGCGACGGGGCCGCCGATGTTAACGAAACCGAGAAAGAGGAAGTAAAGAAACACTTCGTGCCACGACGGCATCTGATGGTCCGCGTCGGACTCGTTCTGTTGATCGCGGTTCATCGGCGTTGCAGAAACGCGTAGAGCGCATCAAAGCATTCAAAGCCGCGTCGTAAAATCTCTTGGTCAGATAACCCCTGTTTTGCCCAACCTTTGAGGACGCGATCAATTCCTACGGCCTCGACGCGCTGAAATCGCGCGTCGTCTAAGTCCGCGTCGTGGATCATCTCCCCAATCTTCGCCAGCGATTTGTCTGAAATCGTAAACCGCCTGGTGAGCGTTTCGAACGTGCAGTAATTTCCGTGATGCGAGAACTCGGCGTCGAGCATGTCGAACGGAATAGCGTCTGGAATGGCATCGACAGTTGGGGCGAAGACGAATTTCGGTTTGCGATCAATAAATCTCGCGATCAGCCACGCGGACCCGACGCGGTCGATCTCCGGGCGCGGACGGGTAAGCCATGTTTTCTCCTGATATTGTTTTACGTTCAATGTTTCCAGTTGCCGCGAACGCTTCGGTCCTTCCGCTCGCCGAAGGAGCATCGCTATATCGTGTCCGCGCGGGCTGTCGAAAAAATCGACTGCGCGAATTTCCCGGAACTGCCGCATGAGCCGCTGGAGTTCCGACGCTCCTCCTTCCGCGTCCATTTTCTTTCGCCGGGTGATAAAACCCTGAAGAGATTTTCGTAACTCGCCGTAATCTTTTGCAAGGGCCTCATTAAACATGGCGATGACTTTCTCCTTGCTGAGGCCCTCGATTTCTTGTGCACGAACGAGCGTCGAATCACCTCCATAATCACGAATCTGTTGTGCGAGCCATTGGAACTGCTCGTACTGCGCAGGCTCATCCGGCAACAGATATGTCGACGTCTTAATCTGCACAGCGCCCATTTTTTTCAGCCGCCGCCACACTGCAACGCGTTCGGTATTGCGGTTCGTCGGAAGGCTGAACAGCAGTAGCAGCCAGGAGCTTGCCGTGATCACAACTCATCCTGATAAAATGAAAGATGTATTGCAAACGTTATTTGAACTTACATCAGGCCTGTGTTGTCTCAAGAGATTACACCGCAATCACGATGGAGGACGTCATGATAAAAAGCCTTATTTGTCGCACAACAATTCTCCTCGGACTTATCTCGAGTGCGCTCGCTGCTGACCTGGACACGGCGCGCATCGACGAACTAACCGGGCTCAAAGGAAAAATGAATGAGAAGGAAGGCGTTTATAAAATCACCCTTCCGCGCAACGACGTGAAGATCGCTGTCGATGGATGGACCATGCCTCCGTTCATGGGCCTGGGCACCTGGGCTGCGTTCACCCCCACACAAAATGGCGCCATGGTGATGGGCGACACCGTTCTTTTCGAAGATGAAGTGAACCCCGCGATGTCAGCCGCACTCGACAACGGACTCAACGTAACGGCGCTCCATAACCATTTCTTCTTCGATCGGCCCAAAGTTTACTTCATGCACATCGAAGGCGAAGGCACAGCTGACAAATTGGCCAGGGCCGTAAGAAAAGTCTACGACGCCATCAAACAAACTCGGGCAAGCAATCCGCAGCCCAAAGATTCATTCGGCGCCGGATCGTTGCCGGAAAAAAATTCGATTACTCCTGCTCCTCTCAACGAGATCTTTGGAACCCAAAGCGAATCGAAAGATGGAATGGTAAAATTCACGTTCGGTCGTCCTGCAAAAATGCACGGCGTCACGATCGGCAACAACATGGGCGTTAATACATGGGCGGCGTTCGCAGGCAGTGACGACAATGCAATTGTCGATGGGGATTTCGCAGTCACCGAAGATCAACTGCAACCGGTTTTGAGATCGCTGCTCAAGGACAAGATCAACATTGTCGCAATTCACCAACATATGACGCATGAAGAGCCGCGGATCATGTTTTTCCACTATTGGGGCAGAGGCGCGGCTAAAGAGCTGGCACAGGCTGTCAAAGGCGGATTCTTGGTTGGTGGACTGCTAGGGGTGAGCTCACCCTTGCAAAATTGAGCTCGTCTTTGTCCAGCAAGGCAGCTTGCGTTGCCGTCGCGCTTTGTTGCACAGGCATCGTCACGGTCGCTGCACAAAGCGCAGCGCCACTTAAATTAAAACAAACCATCCCATTATCGGGTGTCGAAGGACGCGTCGACCATTTGGCGTATGATCCTGCTGGCGAAAGATTGTTTGTTTGTGCGCTCGGCAATAACACCGTTGAAGTACTCGATTTGCGCAAGGGTGAGCGCGTCCACTCGATCACCGGCCTCGGTGCACCGCAGGGAGTCGCCTACGTCCCGGAACTCGATCGCGTCTTTGTTGCCAATGACAAAGACGGTATTTGCAGGATCTACGATGGAAAATCATTACAGGCTGTCGGGGAACTGAATTTTAAAGATGACGCTGACAATGTCCGTTACGATCAGGCGATGAAAAAGATTTATGTCGGATTTGGCAGCGGGGGCATCGCCGTTGTTAACGCACTGGACGGAAAACAGGTCGGCTCAATCAAACTCAGCGCACATCCCGAAGCTTTTCAGCTGGAGAAAAACGGTAGCCGGATTTTTGTCAATGTTCCCAATTCGCGTCACGTAGCGGTAATCGATCGCGACAAACGCGAAGTAGTTGCGAGATGGAAAACAGATCTAGCCTTTGGAAACTTCCCTATGGCGGTGGACGAATCGAATCATCGATTGTTTGTCGGCTGTCGCCTTCCCTCCAGGCTTGTCGTGCTCAATACCGATTCGGGCGATGTTGTTGCAAAAATCGATATCTCCGGTGATTCCGATGATGTTTTCTACGACAGCAAACGCCATCGCATTTATGCGATATGCGGCGCCGGTAAAATCGACATTATCGAGCAGACCGATCCAAAGACCTATAAAGCTTTAACCAAGGTCGACACCGCTAGTGGCGCTCGCACCGGACTGTTTGTTCCAGAACGCGACACGTTGTTCGTAGCCGTCCCCAATCGTGGTTCGCAACAAACGGAAATTCGCTCTTATCAAGTCGAATAATTCACCACTCCGGTTCACCAAGTATGCTGCCACATGGTAAAGTATTGCTCATAAGCAACTCGACCGTTTACGGCCGCGGCTATCTCGATCATGTCGAATACGAGATTAAGAGCTTCCTCGGTAGCGCGCGACGCGTACTATTTTTTCCCTTCGCCCTACATGATCGAAACGCTTATGCCTCTACGGTCAGGAAGCGGTTTGGTGCCATGGGTTACTCTATCGAATCCGCGCACGAAACAGGTGCTCCACAGAAAGCTGTCGAGGAAACCGACGCAATTTTTATCGGCGGAGGCAACACCTTCCGACTGCTCAAGGCTCTTGAGGATCTCGATGTCCTTGAAGCTATTCGCCACAAAGTAAGCCGCAGAGCGCCTTACATCGGCAGCAGCGCTGGTTCGAACGTTGCAGGGCCGACGATCAAAACGACCAAGGACATGCCAATCGTTCAGCCATGCTCGTTTGATTCCCTCGGCCTAGTGTCCTTTCAGATCAGTCCTCACTATCTCGATCCCGATCCGAATTCTACCCACATGGGAGAAACGCAGGAAGAACGAATTCTGCAGTTTCTCGAGGAAAATGATACGCCGGTCGTTGGCATTCGCGAAGGAGCGTGGTTGTTGTGCGATGACGGTACCATCACTTTGAAAGGCCAAACAGGAGCGAGGATTTTCCGGCGCGGGCACGTTCCAGTCGAGGCGATGCCTGGCACCGAAATCTCCAAGTTAGTAGAAAGGAAGAATGCAATTTGAAGGAACGCTGTTACTGCGTCGCAGCGATGTCGACCGCCTGCTGAGTCTGCGTGACTGCACAGACGCGGTGGAGAAAATCTTTCGTCTGCAAGGCGAGGGAAAGGTTCCGGCGCCTGGGATTCTGGGAGTGAAGTCCACGGGCGGTGGACTGCATGTTAAAGCCGGGTTGCTGCCGAACAGCAAGAACTATCTTGTTGCTAAACTCAACGCCAACTTCCCAGGCAACAACGCGCAATTCGGTTTACCGACTATTCAAGGCGTAATTGTCGTGTTCGATGCTGAAAACGGCGTCCCGCTCGCGATTCTCGACTCAATCGATGTTACGATTAAACGGACAGCCGCTGCTTCAGCAGTCGCAGCGAAATATCTCGCCCGGACTGATTCATCCGTCGCGATGATTTGCGGCTGCGGACAGCAAGCTCGGGCTCAACTTCGTGCGCTGCATTTGGCGCTTCCGCTCACAAAGGTCTATGCGTTCGACCTAGACGAGCGCGCAGCGATCGATCTCAAAAACGAACTTTCATCCGAACTTAAGATCGACATCGAATCTATTCGCGATTCCGCAATCGCAATGCAGAAGAGCGACGTTTGTATCACCTGCACCACTGCGAATGAATTTTTCGTACACAAACAAGACGTCAGGCCCGGTACTTTCATCGCGGCAGTGGGCGCCGATGACGTGCATAAACAGGAAATCGATCCAGCGCTGCTAGCTTCGGCCAAAGTTGTTGCCGACAGTTTGCAGCAATCGTGTGCGATCGGCGAGGTGCATCATGCGATCGCTCAGAGTTTGATGCGGAAGGAAGATGTTTACGCGGAGCTATGCGAAATCGTCGCGGGCCAAAAAACCGGCCGCGTCGCTGACGATGAAATCATCGTTTTCGACAGCACTGGCGTGGCGATTGAGGACGCCATAGCTGCGGCAGCCGTTTATGAAAGAGCTCTCGCGAACCACATCGGCACTAATTTCGACTTTGCGGTCTGAGGTTGTCAAAGCGAGTCACCAACGCGATGGTCGATGGAGCTTTCGCAATCACTCAAATCAACCACAACCTGGAATAAAGAAGTGTCTTCGGTTCCTCGATGGATAGCTGGCTGCTGGCTTGGTTTAGTTTGTGCGACTGCAATGGGCAACGGACCCTACCAGTTCGTAACTGAGATACCGATTGGCGGCGAAGGCGGCTGGGACATTTTGACGATAGATTCGGCTGCGAGCCGTCTCTATCTTTCGCACGCGACGAAGGTCGTCGTTGTCGATTTGCGTAAAAATGCCGTCGCCGGCGAAATTGCCGATACGCCTGGCGTCCACGGATTCGTGGCCATACCCGAAATACAACGCGGTTTCTCATCGAATGGCAAAGAATCGAAATCGAGCGCCATTGATCTCACAACGTTGAAAACGGTTTCGAAAATTGATACCGGCCCGAATCCAGACGCTATTGTTTACGAGCCGCGTCATGGTGAGGTCTACATTTTCAATCACACTGGAAATTCGGTCACCGTTATCAACTCTAAAACCGCTACCGTTTCAGCGACGATTCCGCTCGGAGGAACTCCAGAATTCGCGGCGGTGGATCAAGCAGCAGGGCGCGTTTACTGCAACATCGAAGACAAGAGTGAAGTTGCGGTGATCGATGCAGACAAACATGAAGTCGTCGCGCACTGGTCGCTTGCGCCGGGAGAAGAACCAAGCGGAATCGCGTTGGATGCTACGCATCATCGTTTGTTCTCGGGCTGCCACAACAAAATGATGGTGATGCTCGATACCGAAAGCGGAAAAGTCGTCGATACTGTTCCGATTGGCGCCGGCGTCGATGGCTGTGCGTTTGACGACGCACGGCAGCTTGCGTTCGCCTCTTGCGGAGACGGTACGACGACAATCGCGAGAGAAGTAGCACCAGGGAAATTGACCGTTATCCAAATTTTAAAGACGGAGCGCGGCGCACGGACAATGGCGCTCGATCCCAAAACCCATCGGATATATTTACCGTCGGCGAAATTTGAGCCGGCGCCCTCGCCGGGTGCATCGCCGACACGTCCCAGAATTGTCCCCAACACGCTTAAGTTACTCGTCTATACTTCGGGGGAACCGATAAAAGATTAAATGTGCGACGATTTGCGATTGCGGTAAGTCTCGCGTGCGCGGCGCGCGTTGTGTTTGGGCAAGGCGGACCGCCGATGATCACTGATGATCCCGGTACCCCTGGAAACGGTAAATGGGAAAACAATTTTGCGATCATATTTGAACATCGCCCGAATGAGACCTCGATCGACGTGCCAGAGATCGATCTGAATTATGGAGTGGGCGAGCACATTCAGCTCACATTGCAAAATGCGCCGGTACTCTTGAAGCGCAGCGGTCACGGGGTGATCGGCGGCCTTGGTAGTACTGAGGCAGCGGTAAAATGGCGCTTCCTCGATGAAGCAACCAGCGGCCTCGACATGTCGATGTTTCCGCGCGTCATTTTTAACGTCGTGCAGTCATCAGTGCGCCGCGGTCTCGCTGAAGACGGCACACGCTTTCAAATTCCATTTCAGATGGCGAAGACCTTCGGCCGCTGGCATGCGGACGTCGAGGTCGGTCCGCGAGCGAGCACTGTTGGTCGAAGCGAATGGTTATATGGAATTGTCTGCGGGTTCGATCTTGCCAAACCAACAATGCTGATGGCAGAGCTTCATGACGAATCGCGAATGAACTTCAGCCGCGACGTGCTCACGCTGAATGTCGGTTTGCGGCATGACTTTACCGAAAACTACATACTGATTGTGTCAATGGGGCACGAGCTTCGGTCGCCCGATCAGCCGACAGCGCTCATCGGCTATTTTGGGATGCAATTCGTTTATTGAATGAGATCAGTGCGCTTTCGAAGCGGGCTTCTGCGGAAAGATCAGGATCAATGCGACGATCACCGCCAGGAGCGCGAGCGATGCGGTGTAACGGCTCAGAGCCAGGCCGCCATGCGCGATCGGCTTGTCGAGAAAATCGCCGAGGGTGGCTCCGAGCGGGCGAGTCAAAATGAATGCAGCCCAAAACAAAATGACCCGCGAAAAGCTCGTGAGGTAGTAAAGAAGAGCGGTCAACAAAAGTAATCCGCCGAAAACGGCGGCAGCGCCGAGATAGCCCATTTCATTTGTATCGGCCACCCAATCGCCAAGCGCCGTCCCCAACGTCTGGGAGAACATAATCGTCACCCAATAGAAAATCTCGACCTTCGGCGTACTCACCGTTTCGATCGATATGCTCCCGGTCGACCAGCGCCAGATCAGAAGTGACGCAATTACACAGATGAGCAAGATGGTTGAACCGCCGGTGTAGCCGATGCCGAGCGATCTCGTGCAATAATCGGCCAGCGTTGTGCCGACGGTCGTCGTCGCAACAATCGTCAGCCAGTAAAGGAACGGGTGAAATTTTTTTGCCCTGATCTGCACCAGGACCGCAACGATAAAAATGACGCCGAAGATTGCCGTGCCGATAAGGTAGCCTGTGCCCTTCGCTTCGGAGGTCGTTTCGCCGAGCCACGACATAGTTACGGCGTCGCCACCGGTTTCGCCGAGCGTTGTCGCGAGGATCTTAACGACCCAGAACGCAAGCGTAACCAGCGGAACTTTACTGACAATGGCGTCGAGATTTGAATCACGCGTGTGCATTGGTTGCGTTCGATTAGCCGCGGCCCACAATGAATTTTTGCCACGCGGCGCGCATCTTGAGCTTGTAACCTACAATCGTTGCTGCCCTGTCAAAAAGCCGTGCAGTCAGTTGCTTGGACCTTGCATGATGTGGCGTCCCGCGTCCCAATGGCGGATTTATTTCCGCAACAAAAATAATCCAACGATCGCAAGAACGACACCGAGCAGCCGCTGCCAGGAGGACGTTTCATGAAAAAATAAGATGCCGGCGATAGCCATAATTGCCGCACCGCCGGCCAGAATCGCGGGAACCGAAGACAGCGGACCGCCCTTTTGAAAAAGCAGAAAGAACGCGATCGTTCCCGCGCCAACGCAGATGCCGGTCAGAATCGAGTAGAAGATTCCTTCTCCAGTCGACTTTTGATCCCATCGACTCATTAGCCAAAGAAATGCGAGATACAATAAGATCGATAATGCCGCTGTTGTTTCGACGATGAATCCGCCCAGTCCTTCGCCGATGCGATCCGCCGCGAGTCGTGTAAAAATTGATGTGCCCCGTAGAGAACAGCCGCGATAACTGCGTACCACAACCAGGGAGCCATGGAACGAGATTAGCCGGCACAATTACGACATCCAACTCCCAAAAACTTTCGCGAGCCAAGGGCTCGGCCCCCTTGGAGAATGTTCGGGCAAAGTTAAAGATTCCGCGATGTAACTCGAAATGACATAATCGCCATATGTCGATCTCGCTTGTTCGGATTGCGGCAACGCTTTGCTTCCTGGCGGTCGCGCTCGGCGCGTTTGGGGCGCACGCGCTACGATCGACAATCGAAAATCACGGCATGCTCGACGCCTGGAACAAGGCCGTGCTTTATCATTTTATTCACGCGATTGTATTGTTCGTTCTTGCGCTGTTCGGCGCAGCCAATCGCGAAGCATGGTGGATGCTGTTTGCGGGCATTTTTCTTTTCAGTGGAAGTTTGTATATGATGGCGCTCACCAATCTTCGCTGGCTCGGCTCAATCACGCCGCTCGGCGGCCTCTGTTTCCTCGCCGGTTGGGCGTGGCTGATCGTTGCGCCGCCGCGATAGGAATCGGGTAGAGGCGATTCGGTGTAACTGTACCACTACCGCCCAGAGAGAGAACTTGTTTCAGGGTGCTCCCGTTTGATATGTTCAAAGGCTGATGTTTAGCGGGTTACCTGAAACAGAGCGGGACGCGATCACAGTGGTCGTGTTCGTCGGAACATTTTTTGTCGCGGTTGCGATTGGCCGGTTTTTGAAACGGCGCGCGAAGGTCCGGCTTGGGTTCCTGTTCCGGCTCTTCTGTTTGACGCTTGCGTTCTACGCGGCCCTCGCTTTTTACGGAGTGCACGCGCCCTGGCGAAATCATGTTGGCGCAGCCGTTATCTTGTTGAGCACAGCGCTCGTGGTCGCTTTGGTCAATCGGTACGTTTGGGATTTGTACTTCGAACAGAAACGGCAGACACTGATTCCGCATTTTTTACGCGAGGTTATCGGCGGCCTCATTTTTCTGATCGCGCTGCTTTTCGTCCTGAGTTCCGGCTATCACGCTGAAGCGCAATTGAAAGGATTGCTAGCCGGCTCCGGCGTCGTCGCGATCATTCTCGGATTCGCCGGGCAAAATTTCTTCGCCGGAATCATCGGCGGGATATCGATTCAACTTAATCGCCCCTACAAGGTTGGCGACTGGTTGCAAGTGGGCGAGCGCTTCGCCGAAGTAATGGAGATCAACTGGCGCTCGACCCGCCTACGCACGAACGACGGTATTTATCTCGACATCCCGAACAACGAGATGGTTAGCCACGCGATCGTCAATCTCCATTACCCGACGGAAGTCCATGCGATGCGGATTCGCGTCGGAGTCGAGTATAAGAACCGACCGAATCGCGTGAAGGATGCGCTTTTTCGGGCGGCCTCTAGCGCAAACGGCGTGCTGGCCGAACCGAAGGTGAAAATTTTTCTGGTCGACTTCGCCGATTTCGCCGTGATCTACGAGATCAAATTCTACATGGGCAATCATGCAAGAATCAATGAGATCAACGACGCCGTCCGCACGAACGTTTGGTATGAACTGAAGCGGCAAGGCATCACAATCCCCTTCCCAATTCGCACATTGCAGATCGAGCGCCGCGCGCCAGTGCATGAAGACCATGACGAGGCACGCGCCATTCTGCGTGAGGAACCGCTCTTTGAGTGTTTGTCGGATGACCAGATCGACAATCTGGTCAAGGAGGCACGCCTCAATTGCTTCGGTCGTGGCGAGAACGTGATCAAGGAGGGCGCTGAAGGAGATTCAATGTTCATCTTACTACGAGGCGCCGCGCGGGTTTGGGTTTCAAAGAATGGCAGTTCGATTCCCGTCGCCACATTGAGCGCGGGCGATTGCTTCGGCGAGATGTCCCTGCTCACTGGAGAAAGCCGAACAGCAACGGTGCAGGCCGAAAGCGATTGTTATGTGCTGGAAATCGGCAAGCCCGTGATGGCGGGAGTGATCCGCGATTCGCCAGACTGCCTCGAGCGGCTGAGCGAGTTGCTGGCCAGACGCAAATTGGAAAATGAAGGTGTTTTGAAAGAAGCGGCCTCGCAAGCTCAGAACCAACAAAAAGAGCGCGAGTACACGGCCAGCTTTCTGCACCGTCTGCGGACTTTTTTTGAGCTCTAAGCAGCTCACTGAAGGTTCAGGCAGAGAACTCCTTGCCGCAGTCCCAAATAAGCAATTGCCAGAGGGGGAAAACCTACTAAAGTCCCCAACTTTCAGCCGGATCACGCACAATGATTTTATTTGGCCTAACGATTCTGAATTTAGGCGTACCAATGTCGATGCTATGCGCCGTTATCGGACTGGTATTTGCGTTTTTTCTAATCATCACGGTCATTCGTCGCTCGCCCGGCAACGAAAAAATGCGAGAGATCTCGGCGGCCGTGCAGGAAGGGGCGAAAGCATATCTCCATCGGCAAGTCGTCACCATCAGTGCGATCGCGGTCATCATTTTCCTTTTGCTTTTCTTTTTTAAGGATCATCCAACGGCGATTGGGTTTGTGATCGGCGCGTTCTGCTCCCTGGCGGCCGGTTATATCGGCATGCGCATCGCCGTCCTGGCAAATGTCCGCACGACGCAGGCCGCAAGTGTCACGCGTACCGCGGCCTTACGCATCGCATTCAATGGCGGAGCGGTGACGGGTTTGCTCGTGGTTGGGCTCGCGTTGCTCGCGGTATCGATCTTTTACACGGTTGCGCAACAAATGGTCGGGCACGCTCTGGCGGTACGAAGTCTGGTGGGTCTGGCTCTCGGCGGCAGTTTAATTAGCGTGTTTGCGCGACTCGGCGGCGGCATTTACACAAAAGCGGCCGATGTCGGCGCCGATCTGGTGGGAAAAATTGAGAAGGGCCTCGAGGAAGATGACCCGCGAAATCCAGCAACAATCGCAGACAACGTAGGGGACAACGTTGGTGATTGCGCCGGGATGGCGGCGGACGTTTTTGAGACTTATGCCGTAAGCTTGATCGGCGCCATTCTGGTAGGCGCGCTAACGTTGGCCGCAGAGCCCGCCGCCATTATTTATCCATTTGTGCTCGGAGGCATTTCCGTCCTGGGTGCGATTTGCGGAGTTTTTTTTGTCAATATTGCGGGGGGTAAACCCGC
>Ga0193723_1000908_pt1 | contig 11539 bp, 9 predicted proteins | sample H2m2metaG_FD_143042 | JGI IMG/M metagenome (GOLD analysis project Ga0193723, IMG submission 143042) | Soil microbial communities from a riparian zone of the East river system, Colorado, United States - H2m2 | ecosystem: Environmental > Terrestrial > Soil > Riparian zone | place: USA: East River... | reverse complement strand
GCCTTTCTACAATTCAACTCTGAGTTCGAGGTGTTAATGGCCAATAGTTATCTCAACCATTATTATCATGAGGAGCTCAAGACCACCTTTCCTGATTTGACTTGGTGGGAGGGCGGGAGCTTTTGGATGCGGCGAAGGTCCCGGAAACCCAGTCGCACCAATGAGAGTCGGCCAACAACGCTTAAAGAGAACAATGCGACATAAGCCAGCCAGACCGATCTTCATAGTGGGATCACCGCGATCGGGGACGAGCATTCTCGCTTGGTGCCTTGGCCAACATCCGAACATTTTTCCAGTCCCGGAATCGAATTGGATGGGCGAGTTCGCGCTCAGTGTCGCTGCCGCTCATCAAATTGGCGCTGCTCGCGGCGAGCGTTCGATCCTCAGCGCAATGGATATTCATGCAGGGGAGTTGTTCGCGATTTTCAGCCAAAGCATCAACGATCTCGTCCTTCGGCATCGCAGCGATTTGGAAAGAAAACGCACCCTGGGTGGCAGACTCAAAAGGAGACGTTCAAAATCCGAACCGAAGACGCGCTGGGTGGACGCAACTCCCGAGTACGCTTTCCACATCTGCGGCCTACGCAACTTGTTCCCAGAAGCGGTTTTTATCCATTTGGTGCGCGACGTCGATTCGGTCGTTCGTTCGATGCTCAATTTTCATCGCGTGACAGGCACTCGTCTCGTTGCTTCTGAACAGAATGCTTACGAGTACTGGCTCCGCGCGGTGAAGGCGTGCATGAATGCAGAACAGGCATACGGGCCGGAGGTGGTTTATCGGTTGCTCTATTCTACGCTGGTGAAGGAGCCTGAGTTGGCTTTCCGATCGCTTCTTGATTTTGTCGGCGAACCGTACAGTGACAAATGTCTAGACCCTCTGGCAGAGCGTATCAACAGTTCAAACGTCCCACCGGATTTCAAGTCCGATGAGGCTGCAACCGATCCAACAATCGTGGAAGAAGCGCGGCGACTTTCCGCCGAAATCCAGGAGACGGCACAACCCAGTAATGGTTCGCCTGCCCATCTCGCTGACTTGGAAAGCGCGTTTTGGGAAGCCTCCGTTGAATCCTGCGTTAAGGTTGCAAGACTTGAGCAGCAGTTATCCGAGCAGGAGCGGCATTACACCGCTGAGGTGGGACAGTACGAAACGCAGCTTGCCAGCCAGGAGGGGCATTATACCGCTGAAGTGGATCAGTACAAAGCGCGGCTTGCCAGCCAGGAGCGGCATTATACGGCTGAAGTCGGAGAGTACGAGGCGCAAATTGTCAGCCAAGAGCGGCATTACACGGCTGAGGCGGAGCAGTATAAGGCGCAAATTAAGGCGCAAATTGCCAGCCAGGAGCGCCAGCACACTGCCGAAGTAGAAGAATACAAAGTTCGACTGCGTAAACTGCAGCAGAAACTCATGCGGCTGCTCAGTAGGGTGGAAAAAGCTGCTGTGCGACTGCGCGAGTCGCGTAGGTGGAAACTCGTGAACTTCGCCGCAGTCATCAAAGCGAAGCTATCACCCGATAAGCAATTACCGGGCTATGGCGATCTTGACAAGATTGTCGCTGATTACGCTAAATGGCGAGTTTCCCGTGCGGAGCCTGCCAACACCGGTCGAACAGCTACGGTAACTACAGATAACTCAGCCAACAGTGGCGAGCGGCTTGCGAAAGGCGAAGGCTCCGCCAAACCTGCCATCCCGGATAGGCTGGCGAAGCCGACTGAGAACACGTGCGGCGTTTAACAGCTTCGCGGTGGTAGAGGAAGGGTGCGTCAAAACATGCGTGGAATTCACTGGCTGCGATCAAGACTTCCAAGGCATGAGTAGGTCGCAGAGCGTCTCCTCCAGCCACAGGGAACGAGTCGGGCTCAAGCGCTGGCACGAAAATTCAGTGGTCTTGCTGCTGTATACCGTTTTGACGGTAGCAATGACTTATCCAGTTGTTTTGTTTTTCCGTACCAAGGTTCTGGGCGGACCAGAAGATAATTTTCATTTCCTGTGGGAGTTGTGGTACGTCGCACACGCTCTTTTCGACCTGCACAAATCGCCTTTCTTCGATCCGGACGTGTTCGTTCCATTCGGATTCAGCTTGATTCGCAATCAAGACCTCTCTCCGGGGACGGTCCTTCTGTTCTCGCCATTAACGCACTTTTTCGGTGAAGTGTTTACTTATAATTTTCTGGTTCTCGCTTCGTTCGTTCTAACTGCGTTTGGAACGTATCTCCTGGCGCGCGAGTTATGGTCCAATCGGCTGGCGGCGGTTTTGGCGGGAATCATTGTTGGATTTTGCCCATATCGTTTCGCGCATGCCGGCGGCCATTTATCCATCGTTTCCACTGAATGGATTCCATTTTTCTTTCTTTACCTGGAGCGGCTGATCTCGAGACCGCGCTTAAGAAACGCCGTGCTAGCTGGCATTTTTTTCGGTCTGTCAGCGTGGACGACTTGGTACTACTTCTTCTTGGTCTCTATTGCGGCGGTATTTTATATCGCCTTCCGGATCGACTGGAAGTTACCGGGTAAAGACCTTTGGGATGTGTTGAAACTCGGCCTTGTTGCGGCCGGCGTCGCTCTAGTACTTGTGCTGCCGTTTCTGATTCCCTACTATTTCGCAACACACGGAGGTGTGGTTGACTACCGCGGCCCAGGTGAGTCTCAGGCCTTCGCCGCCGCATTAGCTGATTACATTATTCCACCCACAACTCACTTCCTTTGGGGATCTGCAGTTGATCGGTTGTGGCGCAATGGAGCAAACGGCCTTTGGCAATCGGAATGGCAACTTTACCTTGGTGGGGTCGCCCTGTTGCTGGCGCTGGCGGGTTTGTTTCATCCTCGTCGCCGTATCGTTGCCGCTCTGATCACGATGGCGCTAGCATGTCTCCTGTTCTCCTTTGGGCCGGGACTTTATGTGACCCATCCGGCACCGTCGAATCCAAACACGAACGATGTGGCATTGTCGCATATCGTGATGCCTGGCCGCTTTCTGCGAGAGCTTCCGGGTTTTAACAACCTCCGTGGATGGGCGCGGTTTGGTTTCCTTGTCCAGCTTTCCGTCGGCCTTCTGGCAGCCGGCGGCCTGACTCGGGTTCTCGACTGGATGCGTGAGCGTCTTCACGCATCTTTTACGGTGCAAACAGGAGTAGCTGGTATGGCTATGGCCTTTGCCATCGTCGATTTTTTTCCCCGGCCTTCAGATACGAGCATTGTCGCACCGCGTGCTGTTGATCAGTGGCTCTCAAGACAACCGGGCAACTTTGCGTTTATCGAGTATCCGATACCTCGGCACGGCTATGGTGGGCCTGCCATCTACTCCACAAGGTTGACGGGGAAGCAAATCATCATGGGCAGTTCGCAGAATCCGCCGAACCTCGCATACTGGAGCGATCTCAGCGCCTTTCCCTCGCCATTTACCCTGGATCTGCTCTACGGGTGGGGCGCAAAGTATGTGCTTGTTGACGAGAATCTTTACCAGGCGGGAACGTTGTTTTGGAACGTGTACCAGACTTGGGAAACTCTGGCATCCGCGATTAAGCAAAGTCCGCAGCTAAAGGAAGTCGCCATCATAGACAGAGTGCACATTTACCAAATCACGAATGAAACCCACGATCGTAGCGCAGAGCTACTCAAAAACGGGAGTTTTGAAGAGGGCAATGCCAGTTCTTTACCTGGGTGGAAAACTGTGGGCAAACCGAGAATTGATCGCACAAGCAAGTATTCTTTTGGAGGCAGAACGGGCTGTCGTGTGACCTCAAAAGACCTCTTGGTATCACAACCTGTTTCTATCGAGCCGGGCCGGTGCTATCGATTCAGTATGCGCGACAGAGCTGACTCAAAATCAGCAACGCTCATCATGCAACTGCACTGGAAAGACAAAGACAACAAGGATGTTGATGCCTCCAGCAGCGGCCGCGTGCGCGCGCGTTCAGCGCGGCGTTGGGGGCAGTCTAACATGACTGTTCGTGCACCTGAAAGGGCTAAGTCCGTCGTGTTGCGCGCAAAGGCAGCCGACGGTCAGGTCTGGGTAGACGATTTTTCTCTTAAGAGTATTCCTAACGACTGTGAGCCAGTGCTGTTTGTTACTCCTAAGCCAGTCTTTTTACAGAATGGACAAGTCGGCCGCGCTGCTGTGTCGTGGGATACCTGTTGCAACTTGGATGGGCGTGTAACCTTGACGAAAAGCAACGGTGCCGAGGAAGTTTTCGCTACAGGATCTTCCGGATTAGCATTCCTTGATGGCATCAAGCCCGGTATGCAGTACGAATTTCGACTTTACTCAGAACAAGGACGAACAGTGCTGCAAAGCGCCAGCGTAAGCGCGAGAGAAGGAACGCCCACAATTGCTGCCGACCCGAATCCGGTTCCTCCCGACGCTGGCTTGGGTCGAACCACAATTTCTTGGACGACACTGTCCAAAGATGACGGAGAAGTTCGTGTGTCCAAAGACGGCGGGCCCGAACAGCTTTTAGCCCGGGGGCCAAATGGTTCGGTTGAGGTTGGTTGGATTGCGACGGGAAGTAGCTACGAGTTCCGGCTATACTCCAGAGATGCATCGCGACGATTGCTGGCGAAGACGATTGTCAAACGCTGAACGGCCGTCTTATCCAAGGCAATCGTGCAAGTCTCTTCGAGTGCACGATGGTACGGCAGAGATTTTCGCGCGTTTCACCAACGTGCTTTTGGGATTCTTCATTTGCATACTGTTTATTACGTGTCACGACGCGCGGCAGCAGTCAGGCGAAAATGGAGGAGCGAGGCCGCTTTTATCGGCAACTCCGAACCCGGTGCCAGCCGGCGATCGCGACAAGCCCCTTGGAACGACGACAATCACCTGGGACACTGGCGATGGGGCACTCGGCGATCTCTATGTTAAAGTCGATCGGGAGCCGGAAAAGTTTATCACCCGTGCGACTTCGGGCAGAAATGAAGTTCGCTGGATTCAGTTCGACTCTGTTTACGAGTTCCGGCTGTACGACAAAAAGCGTTCTAAGCTTCTCGCGACGTTGACAGTGACTCGTGATGACTGAGGATATCGCTTGATTCGAGCTCGGACATCATGAGCAGCATATCGGAATTTCTGATGATCACCGTTTAAATGGAGAACAGACAAATAAACGTGGGCCTCATCGGTTACGGTTATTGGGGGCCTAATCTACTTCGCAATTTGCACGAGACCGACGGGGTCGAGGTGAGGCGGTGTGTCGATCTGCGGCCGGAGCGATGCGCCGCTGCAAGCAAACGCTATCCGACGGTTCAAGTTTCCGCCGAAGCCGACGACATACTAACCGACTCCGAAATAGATGCAGTGGTGATTGCCACTCCGGTGTTCACTCATCACGCGCTTGCGAGGCGAGCCTTGAAAGCTAACAAGCATGTGTTGGTGGAGAAACCAATAACTCGCACAGTGAAAGAAGCCGAGGATCTTATTCAACTGGCGAAAAGCAGAGAACTCATTCTGATGGTGGACCACACGTTCGTTTACACCGGAGCGGTCCGTCGAATGAAAGAAATAATTGAAGGCCAGGAACTCGGTGAGCTCTACTACTTCGATTCGGTGCGGGTAAATCTTGGGTTATTTCAGCACGATATAGACGTTATTTGGGATTTGGCGCCCCACGACGTGTCGATCTTGACGTACCTAATCCCGCAGAAACCGCAGTCCGTTTCCGCAGTAGGGGCCGATCACACCGGACGAGGTCTGGTCGACGTGGCATACCTCACGTTGCATTTCCCGAATAATTTCATTGCCCATTTTCACGTTAACTGGCTATCGCCTGTAAAACTGAGGCACAACTTGATCGGCGGGAGCCGTCGCATGCTTGTCTACGACGACATGGAGCCAAGCGAAAAAGTTCGCGTGTACGACCGCGGGATCCAGGTCAGATCGCAGGAGGGAATTTACAAGGCCCTGGTGGACTACCGAATGGGGGACGTTTGGTCTCCGAAGGTTGATGTGCGTGAAGCCTTGTCGGTCGAATGCGAACACTTCGTGAATTGCATCCGCACCGGCACGAATCCGAACTCGGATGGGGAGAGCGGGCTTGAAGTCGTAAAAATTCTCGAAGCTGCCACCGACTCTGTTGTAAACGGAGGACATCCTGTCGTTCTTGAGAAAACTACAGCTAACAATGTGACCGGGTGAACTGGATGGATAAGCCGGCGATTAAGGGTCAATTCTGTGTCGTTGCGGCAGATGTGCGCCTTGGACGTAACGTGATGATTCACAATTTCGTCAACCTCTACGGATGCACGATCGGAGATGAGACTCGGCTCGGCACGTTTGTAGAAGTGCAGAAGGGCTCTTCCATCGGTAAACGCTGCAAAATTTCGAGCCACAGCTTTATTTGTGAAGGCGTGACAATCGAGGATGAAGTGTTTATCGGCCACGGAGTGACATTCATCAACGACAAGTATCCGCAGGCTACAACAGCTGATGGCGCCTCAAAAACGGAAGCCGATTGGAAAGTCGAGCATACATTGGTGCGCCGTAGAGCGAGTGTCGGTAGCAACGCAACCATTCTCGGTGGCCTGGTCATCGGTGCGGGCGCAACTGTAGGTGCCGGCAGCGTGGTCACTCGAAGCGTCCCTGACGGAGCCGTTGTCGCAGGCAACCCTGCGCGACAAGTAACCCGGAAATCTGCAACTTCATGAAGCGGCCATTTTTTCTCTCCATTGTGATGCCGGCGTACAATGAGCAGGCTCATATTGAAGCTGTAATCCGAGAGCACATTGATATTGTCGCAAGGCTCAGTGATTCACTGGACGATTGGGAAATCGTGTGTCTGGACGATGGCAGCCAGGACGACACTGCTGAAATCGTTCGCAAGCTTTCGGAGCATACCAAGAGGGTCCGTCTGGTTGTGCATACGGAGAATAAGGGAATTCACCAATCCCTGGTCGATCTGTATCTCAACGCGCGCGGGACGCATATTTATTTCACGGGGTCCGACGGTGAGTGGCCGGCTGAAAACCTCATCAAAATGTTTGCGGCGCTTGAGGCGGGCGCTGATTTAGTAATTGGCGTGCGGCAAAACCGAAGCGAAGTCTACAGCTTGCGTCGCAGGTTCATATCCTATGGATTCAATTTGCTGACCAAACTGCTCTTTGGCCTTGCTACCCGGGATGCCGGCAGCATCAAACTAGGCGTGCGGGACGTCTTTACCTGTGATGTGATTTCCCAGAGTCCCTTTTCTGAGGCAGAAAGAATCATCCGGGCCCATCGACGTGGTTACCGCGTTGATTTCGTGCCGATTCAATTTTTGCATCGGCCGCATGGGAAAGGTAAGGGCGCGACATGGCGGAATGTTTTTGGTTCGCTTTGGGACTGTTTGCGGTTATTTACGCACATCAATGTTCAGGGGACGTCTAAACCGACGATCACGCAGCCAGCCCGGCACCGCTCATAGCTGGATCGCTGCGGTTTAAGGACACCTTATGAGGCGGAACTTTACCAATGTCATGCGGTACTGCATGGATGAGCTACTTCCACTAGCCATCAGGGACAATCATTACTTCATGTATCCTTTCTATCGGTACTGGTTCAATGGCTCGGAAAATCTAGGCGCCATCATGCGATTTAAAGAGATCGTTCATTCGATGAGCGACCAAGAGTTCACGACTTTCTACGAGACGCTTAAATGCCGGGCCAACATCCGGCCCACAGACTGCTCGGAAGCAAGCTTAAGGTGGGTTTTGGAAAGACTCGATCTTCGCAGAAACAGAACGTTGCTCGACGTCGGCTGCGGCCGTGGGCATTGCATCGAGAAATTCATAGGACTTGGTCTGGACGTTACGGGTTGCGACATCTACGCAAAGGCAACTGCCGAGTCGGTAGCCAAGTATGTTCAAGGCAACGTTGAACAGTTACCGTTTACGGATCAGTCATTCGATGTCGTCACCTGTTTTCACACCCTGGAGCATGTTCGGCGGTTGAGCGCCGCGCTGCATGAGCTCAAAAGAGTGGCTCGAAGGCAGCTTTTTTTGATTGTGCCACAACAGCGTTTCTTTCGTTTTACTCTCGATCTGCACATTCATTTCTTTTATTCGCCAACCTATTTTCAATCGCTGGTAGACTGTCCGCGAAGCGAATGCGCCCAAGTCGGTGGCGACATTGTTTACTGTGCGTACATTGATCCTGATGAAATCAGTGAATGTGATCCGGCCAAATCTCAATTTGAAACAAACTGATATGCAACGCGTGCCTTACCTGGATCTTCCGGCCCAGTACAATGGGATCCGCACCGAAGTGTTACGGGCGCTCGAGGAAATTTGTGAATCCGCCAGGTTTGCCCAGGGACCGGCGACCGCGAATTTCGAAGCGCAATTCGCAGAGTACTGCGGAGTCGACCATTGCGTCAGCCTGAACAGTGGAACCAGCGCACTTCATCTTGCACTCCGCTGCCTCGACATCGGGCCGGGTGATGAAGTGATTACGGTTGGAATGACTTTCATAGCGACTGCCTGGGCCATGAGCTATGCGGGCGCGACGCCGGTTTTTGTGGATATCGAACCGGTTCGTCGAACAATGTGCCCTGCGAAAATTGAAGACGTGATCACGCCCCGGACCAAAGCAATTATTCCGGTTCACCTTTATGGCATGCCGGCAGACATGGATGCTATCAACGCGATTGCTGCTCGGCATGGCGCGCGGTATCGAGGCACGCGTGTTGGCCAATTCAGCCGAATTGCGTGCTTTAGTTTTTATCCAAGCAAGAACCTCGGAGCGTACGGCGAGGGCGGAGCGTTGATCACGAATGATGCTTCTATCGCACAGCGCGCGCGTTGGCTGCGCGATCATGCACAGCGCGACAGGTACCTGCACGATGAGATCGGTTATAACTATCGCATGGACAGCTTCCAGGCGGCAGTGCTGGCGATCAAATTAAAGCGACTTGATGAATGGAATGCAGCTCGTGCTGATCGCGCAGCTTATTACAACGAGCTCCTTGCGAATTCGACCTACAAACTGCCAGCACATGTTTCCGATTCAGAATGCGTGTGGCATTGTTATGTGATTGAAACCGCCGAACGCGATCGGGTACGCTCTGAGTTGCTTGATGGAGGCATAGAGACGGCAATCCATTATCCTGTGCCTGTTCACTTGCAAAAAGTCTACGCACATCTGGGTTACAAACCCGGCGACTTACCTGTCACTGAAGCGCTTTGTCAGCAATGTTTGTCGCTTCCATTGTATCCGGAACTCTCAAAGGACAGGATGTTCACGGTTGCTTCAACTCTTCGCGAGCTCGAGCGACGACACTAAGCTTCGCAGTAACTGTTCGGATTGACTGGGTAAACAACTCACCGTGTCCTCGAACTCGCAAGATCACGCGTTGCGCGATCATGTGTTTGGCCGGCACTGGCGCGCCTTCCTGCGGAACCCTGTCACACTCTCACTTGTTGCTTACACAGCGATTGTTTTTGTCCTTATTTCTCCCACTCTTGGTTTGTACGCGTGGGCGGGGCACGACCAGCTGTTCCCCGTCATTCGTGTTTACGAGTTATGCAAGCTGTGGCGGGTCAACGGACCATTTCATGCTCCGTGGCAAGCTGACTGGGCTTTCGGCTACGGGTATCCCTTTTACACGTTCTACGCTCCACTTGGATACTATGCAGGCGCCATATCCCACTTCATTTTGGGATTGGATTATGGGCCTGCGACAAAGTTCAGCTTTTACGCCTCGTTGTATCTCAGCGGGTTGCTGATGTACGCTCTCGTGTATGTCATCGGGCAGCGTGAACAATGGCCTCGGCTCGCTTGGTGGGCGCTCGGGGCAGCAACGGTCTTCGCGCTGACGCGCTATCACTTGACGGACGTGTTTGTTCGCAATGCCCTCGCCGAGTGCTGGGCCTGGCCTACTCTGGTCGGAGTTTTTCTCGGGGCCGAAATCGCGCGGCGGCAACCGTGGCTCGGCGCCCTGTTAGTAGCACTCATGCAATGCGGATTAATGCTGAGTCATAATGTGATCGCTCTTTACGGCACAATTGCGGTCGGCTGTTATGTGATGCTGACCACCTCAAATGTGCGGTGGCCAGTTACTGTCATGGCTGGTGGGGCTTTGGGTGCGGCTATGGCGGCCTACTTCTGGCTCCCCGCACTGGTGCTGGTCAAGCTCACTAATGCCAGCCTGCCAGAGAGGCCGGACGTGGCATCTACAATCACTTCTGCGTCGGACCTGCATCTGCACGCTCTCTACTGGCAACAGCACTTTGTGGAGCGCCTCGGTATCGGGGGCAGCATCGCGGGTCCGGACGACCCGATGGGCATTAACCTTGGTATCGCCGTGTTGATCGGGATTGTGCTTGCCGCGATCGCGCTTTTTCGACCGGGGCTAAGCCGGGGCCAGCGCTACAGACTTTGTTTCTGCCTCGTACTGCTTGGCATTTTCATCTTCGCAATGTCCCCACAGATGAATTGGGCGCGTGTGCCTGCCATCTTGCGATACGTGCAGTTCCCATGGCGTCTGTTGATCTTCACGGCCTTTTTTGGATGCCTTGCTACTGTTATGGCGTCACCTGTGTTGGATAAGTGGCTTCACCCTCTGGTGTGGGTGCTAATTGCGGCGTTGATGGCGATTCCGACCTTGCCGGCGATCCTGAATCTTCCCGGCTTACTCACGGATCGGGGAACAACCAAACGTGCTTTGCGTTGGTATAACCGGCAAGAGCGCGGTGGATGGTTTGGAGGCGCTGCTCCCGAGGAATACTGGCCGTTAACCCTAAAAGCTCCCATAACCGATTTAAAATTCCTGGCTAATCATCCGGCCCCGGCAAATCGCGTTGTAGAAGCGAGCGCCGAATTCAACGTCGAGGATTACAAACACGAGGGCACAGCATACTCATACAAGTACAACGCCCCTTCGGATGTTACATCCACGATTGGCGTTGTTTATTTTCCCGGTTGGGAATTGAGACTCGATGGCCAAAGGCAACCGAAACGGATTTCGATGAGCGCAGTTGGACTTGTGAATGTACAGCTACCGGCCGGCTCTCACACGGCAGAACTTAAGTATACACTCTCGCCGATCGGTCGGACCGCGCGAATCGTGAGTTGTCTTGCCTGGGCTGTGTGGCTGTCGATGGCGATCCTGCTGGCGATCCGATGGCGGAGAAGAGGCAGCGGAAGAGCCTTTCCTCTACAAGCAATCGGCGCTTCATGATTTTTCAGTCTTTACGATTTGCGATCTGCTGCGCATCCAGCTTACTGATTTCCACAACGCTGATCTGGTAGAACCTGCTCTGCTTGTTTGTTAAATCTTGCAGCGAGACCCGCGACTTCGGCTTTCAGCTCTGCGATAGCGTACTCCTGTTCCTCAATCTTGCGATGAGCCTTGAGAAACTCGTTTAGCAACATCGCGTTCACTGCCTCGTAGCGGACCGTTTGGAGTTTCCCGTCGCGATCGCGTTTGACCAGATCGCCATTCACTTTCTCTACATCCTCAGCTACAAGGCCAAATTGCGAGGTACCTTTCGGATCAAGCTCCTTCTTGTAGCGAAAGGTAACAGGTTTCAGCGCAAGGATCGCTTCGCTTGCCTTATCCATTGGCCTGATCT
>Ga0193723_1000907_pt1 | contig 11563 bp, 6 predicted proteins | sample H2m2metaG_FD_143042 | JGI IMG/M metagenome (GOLD analysis project Ga0193723, IMG submission 143042) | Soil microbial communities from a riparian zone of the East river system, Colorado, United States - H2m2 | ecosystem: Environmental > Terrestrial > Soil > Riparian zone | place: USA: East River... | reverse complement strand
CGGGACGGCCAGGTTGTCCGCGGCCTTCGGGCCGCAAGCGGTCACCTTCGCGACGGCCCTGGCCACGGTCGTCGTTGCCCCTGTTGCCGGGGCGATCGCCTTGACCCGGTTGGCCCTGGCCGGGGCGATCGCGGCGGTCGCGCACATTGGGCGCGGGAATGCTGCCGATGCCACCAACATCGCGACCGGTGACCCCGCGGCGTCCATTGTCGTTCACGGGCCGCTCGCGCTCGCGCGTGACGAACCCATCCCGGTTGGGCTGGTTGCCACCCCAATCCTTGAAGATGAAGCGCGGCTGAGCCCGGTACGGCCGCCCGTAGACGACGCGGCGGCTGCCGTAGTACCGGTACGGATAGTACCAGGGATCGTCGTACACAACGATGCGGAACCGGATGCAGGAGTAGTTATACGGATCCCAGTACGGGTAGCTCACGTACGTGTGACAGTCGTAGCACAGGAACCGCGGATAACTGTGTTGTTGCTCGACGTTGTACGAGACGACGTCGTAGTCCCAGTCGGCATACCCTTCGGCGACGATGCGTTCGGCGAGGTCGGTCATGGCGACATACGGATCGCCGCGGACGCGACCATCGGCGATCGACCGGTAGTCCCAGTGGTCCCCGCTCTCGATGGCATCGTACGTGAAGGCATCAGCCGAGGCGATCGCGAAGAGATAGCCGACGCCAGGATAGTCGTCGATGGAGAAGGCATCATCGGCCGAGTGTCCTTCGACTTCGAACTCACGTCCACCGCGCGCGAAGTTGTCTTCCCACGGTTCGCGCGGGAACAGGACCCGCACGCGTCCGTCGGTATCGACGCGGAAGATGGTGACGAAGGCGTCGCGATCGAGCTTGAAGTAGACCCGGACGCGGTCGCCGCGGGTATAAACGGCGGCGTCGCCCCGGTTGGTCCAGAGCTCGATCTGCGGACGATAGATGGCGGGGGTTGGGCGCACCGTCGCCATGGCGAGCAACGCGAGTTGAGCGAGCATAAAACCTCCAGTGGAGCGGAGTTAAAGCACGGACCATGCCAGCCCATGACGTTCTGTAACCTGTTCCCTTGCAACCGCTTGGCGTCCTGGCATCCTGGCGTCTGTGTCCCGTGGTCAGGACATTCGTCTCACCATTAGCTTCCGCCACCGATGCCAACGGCCACTCGCGTAGACCTGCTCGACCCCGCTGAAGTCGCCCGGCTGGGGGGCATCGAGATCGTGGCCGAGGGGGTGGTGGAAGGGTTCCTCGCCGGGTTGCATCGCTCGCCGTTCCGCGGCTTTTCCGTCGAATTCACCGAACACCGCGCCTACCAGCCGGGCGATGAGCTGCGCTACCTCGATTGGCGGATCTTGGCGCGCTCCGATCGGTTGTTCGTCAAGCAATTCGAGGAAGAAACGAACCTCCGCGCGATGATTCTCGTGGATGCGAGTCGCTCGATGGCGTGGCGGGGCGTGCCGGAACGCCTCACCAAGCGCGCCTACGCCGACCGCCTGGCCGCTGCACTCGCGCTGATCCTGCTGCGCCAGCGAGACGCGACGGGACTCGTGACATTCGACGAAGAGGTCCGGCAGGTGATCCCGGCGCGAGTCAAGGCGGGGCAGTGGAGTCGTTTCGTGCGCGGGCTCCTCGACACACCCGACGGGAACGGCACCGCCGCCCACGCGGCGCTGCAGCGCCTCACGGCGTTGCTGGCGCGGCGCGGCCTCGTCGTCTTGCTCTCGGATCTGTTGTTCGATCGCGAGCTCGCGCTCGCGGCGTTGCGCTACCTGCGGCATCGCGGCCACCAGGTCATCGTCTTTCATCTGATGGATCCCGCCGAGGTGGAGTTGACCGGCCCGCCGGAAGTGCGTTTCACGGATCCCGAGTCACCTGCCAGCGTCGTCGTGCGGCCGCGGGAGTTGGCGCGCGCCTACGCGGAGACGGTCCAGCGGGAAGTCGCCGCGTGGCGCACCGCGTGCCGGCGCCATGGGATCGCGTATCACCACGTTCAGACGGACTTGCCGTTCGGCATGGCCTTGCGCCTGCTCACGTGAGTTTCCTCCATCCGCTGGCGCTGCTGGGCCTCGCCGCCGCGGCGATCCCGGCGTTGCTCCATCTGCTCCAGCGCCGCACGCCGCCCCAGCTCGACTTCCCACCGCTGCGCTACTTGAGCGAGGCGGAGCGGCAAAGCGCGCGACGCTTGAAGCTCCGCCATCTGTTGTTGCTGCTGCTCCGCACCGCGTTGATCGTCGTGATCGTCCTCGCGGCGGCCCGGCCCCTCGTGCCGGTGCGCGGCGGCGGCGCGCATGAACCGACGGCGTTGGTCGTCATCCTCGACAACTCGCCGTCGTCGGGCGCCGTGATCGACGGCCGGCCGGTGCTCGATCGTCTGCGAGTAGCGGCGCGTGCCTCGATCGCGCGCACATCAGCCGCGGACCGGGTATGGCTCGTGCTGGCGGACGGGGTGGTGCGCGGTGGCAGTCGCGAAGGGCTCCTGGCCGGCGCGGATAGTGCCACGCCCGACTGGCGCCGTCTCGATCTCGCGCTCGCCATTGAACGCGCGGCGCGGCTGGTGCACGCCGAGCCGTTACCGGGACGCGAAGTGCACGTCTTGAGCGACCTCCAACGGACGGCATTGGCCGCCGGGCGCGCGGATGTGCCGCGCGGCGTCCGGGTCCTCGCGCTCGCACCGGCTGGCGGGCGCGGGGCGGCGAACCGGGGTGTCGCGAGCGCCACGGTCGCCGAGGGCGCGGTGGTCGTTACGATCGCCGGTTCTGACGGCGGAGAGCCCGCGCCGGTGACGGTGCGGCTCGGTACGCGCGACGTGGGACGGGCTTTGGCGGCGTCCGGGGAGGGCGCCGCGGTTTCGGTCACGTTGCCGCAAGAACGCACGGGATGGTGGGTGGGCGAGGCCGTCCTCGAGCCCGACGAACTGCGGGCCGACGACCGGCGACCGTTCGTGTGGCGGGTCGCACCGCCCGCCCGCGTCGCCCTGGGCCCCGGGGCGGGTCCCTTCATCGGCACGGCGTTGAGCGTCTTGCGGGATGCGCGGCGGATCGCGGAGGGGCATGACGTCGTCGTCGGCGATGTATCGCCGGGGACTAGTGGGCGGTGGATTGTGCAGCCACCTGCCGACCCCGCACTCGTGGGTCAAGCGAACCGCGCGCTCGCGGCGCGCGGCGCTTCCTGGCGGTGGGCGACGGCAGGAACACCTGGTCCTCTTGCATCGCGTGACATCGAACCGATCGCCGGCACCCAAGTCACGCGGCGATACCGCATCGAGGGAACGGGTGGCGACGTCCTCGCGACGGTCAATGGTGAGCCGTGGCTCGTACGCGCCGGCGATATCGTCCTGCTGGGCAGCCGCCTCGACACCGCGTGGACGGCCCTGCCGTCGGCCCCCGGATTCGTGCCGTTCATCGACGCCCTCGTAAACCGTGTGGTGGCGGGCGCGGCGGCGGTGGTGACCGCCGAGGGTGCGCCGCGCGTGGAGTTCCGCGTGCGCGGTGCCGATACGGTCGGTGCCACAGTCTTCGGACTCGACCCGCGTGAGTCGGATCTCACGCCCGCGACTCCGGAGCTCGTGGCGGCCGCCATCGGACCCACCGTTCACGTGCTGAGCGACGCCGCATTCAGTGCGGAGCGTTTTGCCGGGACTCGGCGCGCGGACGCGAGCGGGGTTCTGCTCGCGTTGGCACTGCTGCTCGCGGCCACGGAGCTGGGCGTGGCCACGCTGACGCGCTGATGCCGCTCGATTTCCTGCTCGATCGATTTGACGAGGTTCCGGCCCTTCGGGCACTCGCGGGGACGTTGCCCGCGCCGGGTGCGCGCGTCGGTGTGGGCGGCTTGTTCGGTTCGAGTCCTGCCGTCTTGGTCGCGACGCTCGCCCGGCGCCTGCCGCAGCGCGTCTTCTGTGTCGTGGCCCCCACGCCCTCGGACGCCGAGCGCTGGCTCGCCGATCTGGAAACGCTGGCCGGCGGCGCGGCGGCGCTGTACCCGCAACGCGAGTCGCTCGGCGTCGAAGAGCCCCACTACGAGATCGCCGGAGAGCGGATCGAAACCCTCGAGCGCCTGCTGCGCGGCGCGGTGCGCGTGCTCGTGACCACGGCCAGAGGCACCGCGGAACGCACCGGCGTCCCTGGTGCGCTGGCCGCGATGCGCGTGGTCCTCGAGACCGGAGCCGCCAATCTCCGGGACGTCGTCGCCCGCCTCGAGGGCATGGGTTACGAGCGCGTGGCGACGGTGACGGAGGTGGCGCAGTTCAGCGTGCGCGGCGGCATCCTCGACGTATACGGCTTCGGCATGGCCGCGCCGGCGCGCGTCGAATGGTGGGGTGACGACATCGCCTCATTGCGCAGCTTCGATCTCGACACGCAACGGTCAGGCGATGCGATCGAGCGCATCACGGTGCTCCCCGTGAAGGCCGAGGACCGGGGAGTGGGAGAAGCAGGGCAGGTGCGCCTGTCCCTCCTGGACCTCCTCCCGACCGACACGATGGTCGTGGTGGACGAGGAATCAGCGGTAGGGCGGGAGGTGGATCGCGCGTGGGCGGACGCGGCGCACCACCTCGAGGTGGCCCGGCGCCTTGGCGAGGATCCGCCAGCGCGCGAGGAGCTGTTCATCGATCCTCTCGCGTGGAGGCAGCGGCTCGAGCGGTTCGGTCGCGTGGCCGTCGGCACGGCCGAGACCGACCAGCGTTTTCCGCTCGCGCCACCGGAGCCGGTCGAGCGAGACCTGAAGCGGTTGCGGCGCCTGGCTGCGGAGCCGCCGCCGACGGTCATTCTCTGCGACAACGAAGGGCAGCTGGAGCGTCTCGACGAGCTCCTGGGTGAGGGCAGTGCCACGCTCGCCGTGGGTGCGCTGGACGGCGGGTTCGTGTTGCCGTCGCTCCGCGTCATGACCGACCACGAGATTTTCCGGCGTGCGCGGCGGCTGCGGCGGCCGCGGCGTTACCGGAGCGCGGCGGCAACCGTCGCACAGCGGCCCTTGGCGCTGGGCGGGTACGTCGTGCACCTCGAGCACGGCATCGGCATCTACCGGGGCCTGCAGACGATCCCCGTGGGTGCCGAGGGCATGACCCTCGAGGTCGCCGTCGTGGAGTACGAAGGCGGTGATCGGCTCAATGTGCCGTTGTACCGGATCGATCAACTCGAGCCGTACCGGACCGCCGGAGACGCCGACGCGCCGCCGCCGCGACTACATCGTCTCGGTGCGACGACGTGGCAGCGCCAGCGCGACAAGGCCCGGGCCGCCATTCGCGAGATGACGGCCGAGCTGCTCGATCTGTACGCGCGGCGCCAGCTCGCGACGGGCTACTCATTCCCCGCGGACACGCCCTGGCAGCGAGAGCTCGAGTCGGCCTTCCTGTATGAAGACACGCCCGACCAGCGCCGCGCCTCAGAAGAGGTCAAGCGCGACATGGAGCGCGCGCGCCCGATGGACCGCCTGCTGGTGGGTGACGTCGGCTACGGCAAGACGGAGGTGGCGGTGCGGGCGGCCTTCAAGGCCGTGCAGGCGGGGAAGCAGGTCGTCGTGCTGGTGCCCACGACGATTCTGGCGGAACAGCACGGCCGGACGTTCCGCGAGCGCCTGGCCGATTATCCCGTGCGCAACGAAGTGTTGTCGCGCTTTCGCAGCGCCAAGGATACGAAGGCCGTCGTGGAACGCATCAAGCGCGGCGACGTGGACGTCGTGATCGGCACGCATCGTCTCCTGTCGAAGGACGTCGCCTTCAAGGATCTCGGCCTGCTCGTCGTGGACGAGGAGCACCGATTCGGGGTGCGCCACAAGGAGCGCCTCAAGGCGCTGAAGTTGGTGGTTGACGTGCTGACGCTCACGGCGACGCCGATCCCGCGCACGTTACACCTGTCGCTCGCCGGGCTGCGTGACCTGACCCTGCTCGAAACGCCACCCAAGGACCGCTCGCCCGTGCTGACGTTCGTCGAGCCGTGGGACGACGCGCTGCTCGAGGAGGCGATGGCGCGGGAGCTGGACCGGGGTGGTCAGGTGTACTTCGTGCACAACCGCATCGAAACGATCGCGACGATCGCCGAGCGCGTGCGGGCCCTCGCGCCGCGCGCGCGCGTGGCGGTGGCGCACGGCCAGATGCGGGAAGGCGATCTCGAAGGGGTGATGGCGCGGTTCGTTCGCGGGGAGGTCGATGTCCTGCTGTCGACGATGATCGTGGAATCGGGGCTCGACGTCCCGAATGCGAACACGATGATCGTCGATCGCGCGGACCGGTTGGGGCTGGCGCAGCTGTACCAATTGCGCGGCCGCGTAGGACGAAGTCACCGGCGGGCCTATTGCTACCTTCTGGTGCCCGACCAGGTCGATCCGCAGGCGGAGGAACGTTTACAGGTCCTCGAGCATCATACGGATCTAGGATCTGGGTATCGGATCGCCTTGCGCGACCTGGAGCTTCGCGGCGCCGGCAACCTGCTCGGCGGCGAGCAATCCGGTCACGTGCAGGCGGTCGGCTTCGACGTCTATCTGCGGTGGCTCGAAGAGACGGTGCGCGCGCTCAAGCGAGAACCCGGGGCCGCGCCGCGCGAGTGGAGTCCGCCCGACGTCACGCTCGACGCACCGGCGCACCTGCCGGACGCGTACGTCGGCGACGACGAAGCGAAGCTCGATCTGTACCGGCGGCTGGCGCGGGCCGAGCAACCGTGCGAGATTCCGCCCGTGCGCGAGGAGCTGCGCGACCGGTTCGGGCCGCTACCGCCGGAAGCCGAGCGTCTCCTCCTCGTCGCCGAGCTCCGCGCGCTCGGCGCCCAGGCGGGCCTGGAAACGGTCCTGATCAAGGGCGACGAGGCGCGGCTTACGTTTCGGCGGGACGCCACGCCGCGCCTCGCGGGGCTACAGGTGGCTCTGGAGCGAGTGCAGTTCGAGGCCGACGTGCGGCGCGCGGTGCCGCTCTCACTCCGACTCCGCCGGCTCGGCGGAGAGACGATCGGCCCCGGCCTGGTCCGGGCGCTCACGGCCGTCCTGCACGATCACCCTGCCTAGGAAAGAGGAGACGGGATGCGACGTTTGAGTTTGGTGCTGCTGGTTCTCACGGTCGCCGGGTGCGACGCCCTGCGGGACGCGTTCTCGGCCCGGGCGGAAGTCGTCGCCCGCGCCAACGGCCAGACCCTCACGGTCGATCGCCTGGCGGACCTCGCGGGGAACGGCAAGCAGGTCCCGCTCGATCCGCTCGCGCTCAACCGCCTGGCCCACGTGTGGGTCGACTACGCGCTCGTGGCGCAAGCCATGGCGAGGGGAGAGAACCTCCTCGACTCGGCGACGATGACGCAGGCGATGTGGCCGCTCGTTTCCCAGGTCAAGTGGGAGCGATTCCACGAGCGCCTCATCGAGCCCCGCGCGCATCTCAACGACGCGCAGGTCGACTCGGCCTACGCGGCCGGTGAGGCCCGCCTGTTCCAGCACATCCTGCTCCAAGTGCCGTCGAGCGCCGCGCCGCCGGTGGACGCGCAGAAACACGCGCTGGCGGAGCGCGTGTCGGCGCAGGCGAGGACCGCGGGCGCCGGGTTCGGGCGGTTGGCCACCCGCTACTCGGAGGACGCCGGCTCCAAGCCGCGCGGCGGCTCGCTCGGAGTGTCGGAGCGGGGGCAGTTCGTGCAGGCCTTCGAAGATGCCGCGTGGCAGCTGGCGCCGGGGGCCGTCAGCCCCGTGGTGAAGAGCCCGTTCGGCTACCACATCATCCGGCGGCCGCCGCTCGCCGAGGTGCGCGACTCGTTCCGCACCAGCCTCGAGGAGCGGCTGACCTACCGTCTCGATTCGCTGTACCTCGACAGCCTGTCGACGCAGCGGCGGATCGAGCCGGTGGACCGCGCGGCCGCGATGGTCAAGGCCGCGCTCCAGGATCTCGATGACGCGCGCAGCAGCAGCCGGACGCTGGTGCGCTACCGCGGCGGCACGTTCCAGATGAAGCACCTCGTGCGCTGGCTCGCCGCGCTCGATCCCTCGGTCGCGCAGTCCTTGTCCCAGGCCACCGACGAGCAGATCACGCAGTTCCTCAAGGTCGTCGTACAGCGCCAACTGCTCCTCCAGCAGGCGGATTCGGCCGGCATCACGCTGTCCGCCGAGGATTGGGGGCAGCTGCGCGCGCAACACGACTCCGCGGTCAGCATTCTCAGCGCGGTCCTGAACCTGACGCCCGCGACGCTGCACGACTCGGCCGCGACGCCCGAGGCGCGGCGCGACCTGGCGATGGCGCACGTCCAGGACTACTTCGAGCGGCTGGTGAAGGGTCGCGCGCGCTTCTATCCGGTGCCGCCATTCCTTGGGGAAACGCTGCGTGCGAAGGCCGACTGGAGGGTCGAGCAATCCGGTGTGCAGCGCGCGCTCGAGCGCGCCAAGGAGCTACGCGCGGCCGTCGATTCGATGCAGGCGCCGGGCGTCCCGCGCATGACGCCGCCGCCGACGGGCGGCGTGGACACGACGCCACGGCGTCGCTTGCAATGACGACGCCCCGCATCCTGATCGCCGCGATCCTCTGCGCCGGGAGCGTCCTCTCGCGGAGCGCGACTGCTCAGCAGCCGGCGCGGTCGATCGACCGGATCGTCGCGATCGTGGGGACGCGCCCCATCCTCTCGTCCCAGATAGACGAGGAGGTCGTGCGGTTCCAGGCGCAGGGTGGCCAGCTCCCGCCGGACTCCGCCGGTCGGGCCAAGATGCGGCGCTCGATCGTCGATCGCATGATCGAAGAGGAGCTCGTCGTCCAGCAGGCGCTGCGCGACACGAACGTGAAGGTGACGGAGCAGGAAGTGCTCGACGCGGTCGAGCAGACGTACCAGAACGCCCGCAAGCAGTTCAGCTCGGAGCTCGAGTTCCAGAATCAGCTGCGCGCGGTGGGGCTCGGCAGCGTGGAAGAATGGCGGCGCCAGCTCTCGGACGACCAACGGCGGCGGATTCTCCAGGACCGGCTCTTCGAGCATCTGCGCCAGAAGGGAAAACTCCGGCCGATTCCGCCGACCGACGCGCAGATGCGCGAGTTCTGGGAGTCGAACCGGGCGCAGCAGCCGAAACGTCCGGCAACCGTCTCGTTCCGCCAGATCGTCATCAAGCCACAGCCCGATTCGGCCGCCAAGGCGCGTGCCTACCAGATGGCGGAGTCGCTGCTGGTGGTCTTGCGCCACGGCGGCGATTTCGCGGCCATCGCAAAACGGTTCTCGGCCGACACGGCCTCGCGCGAGCAGGGCGGCGAGCTGGGGTGGTTCCGCCGTGGCGTGATGTTCCAGTCGTTCGAGGACGTGGCGTTCCGGCTTCGCCCCGGAGAGATCTCGGATGTCGTTGAAACGCCCTTCGGCTATCACATCATCCGGGTCGAACGCGTGCAACCCGCCGAAATCCTGGCGCGCCACGTGTTGATCATGGCGGATGTGAGTCCCGCGCAGATCGACGTCGCGCGGCACCTCGCCGACTCCCTGCACGATGCCCTGGCGCGGCGAGTTCCGTTCGATTCGCTGGCGCGGAACGCCGATCCCGAGGAGCCGAAGCTGGCGGAGGACGCGCCTATCAATCAGCTGCCGCAAGAGTACCAGGACCTCCTGGCGAGCGACACGACGGCCGGGATCAAGTCGGTCATCACGGTCGGCGCCCGGTCGGGCCGCCCGAAGTTCGTCGTGTACGAAGTCACGCAGCGTCACGCCGAGGGCGACCTGGGTTTCGAAGACGTGAAGGTGCGGATCAAGGAGATTCTCGGGAACGACCTCGCCATCCGACACTACATCGACCAGCTGCGCGGGCAGACGTACATCGACGTCCGACTCTAGGCTCGTGAGACCGCGGCTGGCTGTGACGACCGGTGACCCGCGGGGCATCGGTCCCGAAGTGGTCGAGAAAGCGTTGTCGCAGCCGCTCGCCGCAGACGTGACGCTGGTCGGGAGCACGGAGCACGAAGCAGGACTCTCGGAGGCAGCGGCAGGGCGCGTCTCGGGTGAAGCGATCGAGGAGGCTGCCCGTCTCGCTCTCGCCGGCGAAGTCGATGCGATCGTCACCGGCCCCGTTCACAAACAGGCGCTGCACGCCGCGGGCTACCGCTACCCTGGCGTCACCGAGTTGCTGGCGCACCTCGCGGGCGACGTGCCCGTCGCCATGATGCTCGCGACCGATCAACTGCGCGTCGTGCTCGTGACCACCCACATCGCGCTGCGCGACGTCCCTTCTCAGCTGACCACCGATCGCATCGTGCAGGTCGGTCGAATCACCGCCAGCGCGCTCCGTCAGTGGTGGGGTCTGGCGACGCCGCGCCTCGCAGTGTGCGCGCTCAATCCGCACGCAGGCGAGGGCGGTCTCTTCGGGGACGAGGACGACCGCGTCTTACGGCCCGCCGCGACGGCGCTCGGCGCTGCGGGGCCGCTGCCCGCTGATACCGTGTTCGTGAAAGCGCTACGCGGGGATTTCGATGCGGTGCTCGCGCCCTATCACGATGTCGGGATGACGGCCGTCAAGGTCGCGGGGTTCGGACGCGGGGTGAATGTGACGCTCGGGCTGCCGTTCATTCGGACGGCGCCCGATCACGGGACGGCGCTCGATATCGCGGGAACCGGTAAGGCCGATCCGGGCTCGATGCGGGCGGCGCTGGAGTTGGCGGCACGCCTCGCGAGCCGTCGCTAGTCGAGAGTTCCGCTTTTGGCGACTGGCCAGACACGTGTTTTTCCCACCCGCCGCCCGTCCATCTCCACGATCTCGAACGCCGCGCCGCTCACCGTGATGCGGTCCCCAACCTTGGGGAGGCGGCCGAGTGTGCCGAAGAGGAATCCGCCAATGGTCGTGTAGTCGGTATCGTCGAGTGTGAGGCCGAACTGGCGGTTCACGTCGCGGATTTCGGCACTGCCGGCGATGACGGGCGTGCCCCCAGTGCCGGCGGCGGCTTTTGGCGTCGGCGCGACGGGACGGTCGTATTCGTCGTAGATGGGCCCGACGATCTCCTCGAGCAAATCTTCCATGGTGACGAGCCCCGCCGTGCCGCCGAACTCGTCGAGCACGATCGCGAGGTGCACCTTCTGACGTTTCATGTCGGTGAGGACGTCTTCCACTTCGCGCGTGCCCGGCACGAAGAAGGCGGGGCGGGCGATCTCCTTCACGGTCTTTGCCGGCGTCGCGCGCAGACCCCTCAGGATGTCCTTCGCGTGGACGGTGCCCACGATGTCGTCGAGCGACTCTCCGTAGACCGGATAGCGCGATCGCCCCGCGGCCGCGACGGCGTCGGCGGCTTCGGCGAGCGTGAGCCCCGCCGTGAGCGCCACCATGTCGGTCCGCGGCGTCATCACGTCGCGCGCGTTCTTCTCGCTGAATTCGAACACGCCTTCGAGCATCCGGGCATCCGCGGCGCCGAGGCCACCGGTCTTGCGACTCTGCTGCACCAGCATGCGGATCTCTTCGGGAGAGTGCACCCGGTCGTGCTCGGGGTTCGTGCTCTTGATGCCCATCAGCCGCACGATGCCGTTGGCGCTCCAATTGAGGAGATCGGTGAAGGGCCGCGTGATCCACGAGAACAGGATCAGCGGTGTGGCGATCCAGCGGCTCGTGCCTTCTGGGTAGGTGATCGCCCATGCTTTCGGGGCCTGCTCGCCGAACACGACGTG
>Ga0193723_1000906_pt1 | contig 11578 bp, 12 predicted proteins | sample H2m2metaG_FD_143042 | JGI IMG/M metagenome (GOLD analysis project Ga0193723, IMG submission 143042) | Soil microbial communities from a riparian zone of the East river system, Colorado, United States - H2m2 | ecosystem: Environmental > Terrestrial > Soil > Riparian zone | place: USA: East River... | reverse complement strand
CGTCCTCGAGACGGAGACGCCGCCGCAGCGCCGCCACCGGAGCGCCGCTGTCGCCTACCTGCAGGGTCACGCCCTCCGGGATCGCGGGCCACCCACCGGCGGCCGCCACCTCGCGGTCCCTCGCCAGGGCCTCACGCAGCCGGCGGTACCCGAACTGCGTCGGGACCAGCGACTCGATCGCGCCCGGGATGTCTCCCGTCGCCAGCCCGTTTTCCAGCACCAGCGCTACATCGGCGGTGCGCCGATTCGACCCCCACTCCGGATTCAGCGTTTCGGGGTTCACCCGTCCCGCCGTCAGATGCGCGCCGTAGAGCAGGAAGGCATCCGTGAGCAGCAGGTCGAGCTCTGCCCATCGGTCGGGGGCAAGCGCCGGGCCGTGCTTGTCGTCGGCACGGACGGCGGCGAGCACCGCCTCGATGCCTGCGAGATGGTAGTCCTCGGACCGCAGCCCTTCGAGGTCCGCGCGGCGCAGCGCGTCCACCAGATCGTCGGCCAGCCGCGTCGGCCCGCGCGCGTCGCTCCACGCGGGGCGGTAGAGGCGCCGTTCGTAGAATTTCGGGAGGACCGAGCTGGCGTAGACCGGCTCGCCGCCCGCTCGCAGCTCCGCCACGACGCCCGCGGCTTCGATCCGGGTTCGGATTTGCTCCGCGACGAGCCGTTCCTCCGTGCTCGGCGGTGCCGCGCACGCTGCGAGGATCGCGAGCGTGGCGCCGACGAGCAAGGCGCGATGGATCACGCCGACCTACCGCCCCCGCGGCAGTTTTCCACGGATGATTTCGGATCGAGCTGCCGCGATCCCCGTGGCCACCGCCGCGACCAGCGCTGCCCGTCCGGCGGCCCGCAACACCCGCCCCGTCTTCGCGAGGGTCTGCTTGAGGCGCCGCCGCCGGTCCTCGGACTTCGCTTCCTTCCTGGCTTGCTCGATCAGGCGATCGGCTTCGCGCGCCGCGGCCATTGCCCACTCCCTGGCGCGACGCGCCGCGCCTACGGCCGCGTTCATGAAACGGTCTGTTCGGGTTGCCATGATTGTTGTCCTCGTTCGGTTGAATGTCTTCCGGCCACGAACCACGTCTGGATCTCCCCTTGGCCCTCCACGGCGAGCGCCCCGCGCTCTTCGAGCGTGAAGGGCTCACCCAGCTGCCGCCGAGTGCGCTCGGACACTTGCACGCGTCCGGCCACGCCGTGGGATTCCATCCGGCTGGCGGTGTTCACGGCCTCGCCCCACACGTCGTAGACGTACATGCGCTTGCCGATGACGCCGGCCACCACCGGGCCGCTCGCGATGCCGACGCGCACCTGGAGCGAGTGGCCGCTCCGCTCATTGAAGCGCTCCAGCGCCGCGATCATGTCGAGCGCCAGGTGCGCCGCTCGCACCGCATGGTCGGGCGATGCCACGGGCACACCGGCGGCGGCCATGTACGAATTGCCGAGCGTCTTGATCCGCTTGAGGCCCCGCTGCTTGGCCTGGCCATCGAAATCCGCGAAAACCTCCTCGAGGAGGAGCGTCAAGCGCTCGGGGGCCACGGCAGGCGTCAGCTCGCGGAACCCCACGATGTCGGCGATCACGACGGTCACGTCCGCGAAACTGTCTGCCGTGACGTCTGGGCGCGCCTGGAGCCGCGCGGCGATCGAATCGGGCGGCACCTGGAGCGCCAGCCGTTCCGACACTTTTCGCTCGGCCACCACTTGATCGAACAACGTCTTCAGTTCGGCGTTCTTACGCTGGATCTCAACGTGCAGCAGGCGCACCTCGAGCAGGTTGTGGACGCGGGTCAGGACCTCGGCGACATCAAATGGCTTGCTGATGAAGTCGCGCGCCCCAGCCTTCAGCGCGCGCAGCTTGTGGTCCGGCTGGGCCGTGATCACGAGGACGGGGAGATACCCGTTCTTTTCGACCCCCTTCAGGGCCTCCATCACCTCGAAGCCGTCCATGACGGGCATCTGGAGGTCGAGCACGATCAAGTCGTAGTCGTTCTTCACGTGCAGATCACACACCGCGCGCGGATCGAGAGTGGACGTGACGCCCAGGTATCCAGCGCCGGCGAGCATGCGCTCGAGCAGCAGGACGTTGGCCGGCAGATCGTCGACAATCAGGACCTTCGCCTTGAGGATCTCGGAAGCATCAAGCATTTGCCGGCCTCGACTCGAGCGCCGCGTCCAAGGCCGTCATGAACTCATCGACCTTGATCGGCTTGGTGAGGTACGAGAAAAACCCAGCCGTGATGCCCTTCTCGACGTCGCGGGGCATCGCGTTGGCGCTCAGCGCGACGATGGGGATGTGGGCGGTCGCCGGCTCGGCGCGGAGGATCGTCAGAGCCTCGATGCCGCTGATGCCGGGCAGGTTGATGTCCATGAGGATGACGTCCGGCTGGTGGGCGCGGGCCATCTGAATGCCCTGGTTGCCGTCCACCGCGGTGAGCAAACGAATGGTGGGGCGGCGCGCGATCAGCTGCTCGATCAGCTTCAGGTTCGCGGGGTTGTCTTCGACATACAGCAGCGTGCGGAGCGGTCCCCCGGCCTGCGCGTCCACGCGAGCAGCCTCGGGCAGGGCAGTCTTCAGGTGGAGTTTGGGCGCGGCCGCGGCCGCCAGTTCACACGAGAACACGCTGCCTACGCCCACGCTGCTCTCCACACCGAGCACGCCCCCCATCAGCTCGATGAGGCGCTTACTCATCACGAGCCCGATGCCGGTGCCCTGCTCCGCACCCCGCTCCTGCCCCAGGCGATTGAACGGTTGGAACAGCTGGGTCAGCTTCTCCGCCGACAATCCGGGGCCCGTGTCCCTCACGTTGAGGCGAATGCGTCCCGGCGCGTGGCAGCCGTCGCAGTCCACGACCACCGTGCCGCCCGTCTTGTTGTACTTGATCGCGTTGGACAGCAGGTTGATGAGCACTTGCTTGAGCCGCGTGCGATCGGCCTTGACGAAACACGGAACGGGGAACTGCGGGAACGTCATGGTGATGCCGCGTTGCTGCGCCTGTGGCTCGATCATCGCCTGGCATTCGAGGAGGACTTCGCCCAGCGACGTCGGCTCCGGCGACAACGACAGCTTCCCGGACTCGATCTGCGCCAGATCGAGAATCTCGTTGATCAGCTCCAGGAGATACCATCCGGCGCGCAGGATCTCGTCGATGCTCGCCTTCTGGGAGGGCGTCGGCGCCGCGGTGTCGGACTCCATCAGCTGGGCAAAACCGAGGATCGCGTTGAGCGGCGAGCGCAACTCGTGGCTCATGCTCGACAGGAATTCCGACTTGGCGAGGTTGGCCTTTTCCGCCGCCCCTTTGGCCAAGGTCAGCGTCTGCTCGACCGCCCGGCGCTCCGTCAGATCGCGCGTCAACTTCGCGAAGCCGCGGGGGTTGCCCGCCGGGTCGCGAATCGCGGTGAAGACGACGTTCGCCCAGAACAACGAGCCATCCTTGCGCAGCCGCCACCCCTCGACTTCGAACCGTCCCTGGGCCGCCGCCGCATCCAGATCGTGCTGCGGTGTGCCCTGCGCGACGTCTTCCGCCGGATAGAACAGGGAGAAGTGCTTGCCCACGATGTCTTCCGCCGAATACCCCTTGATCCGCTGGGCGCCCGTGTTCCAGCTCACGACGCAGCCCTCGGAGTTCAGCATCACGATGGCGGCGTCGGTGACGCTCTCCACCATCAGCCGGAACCCTTCTTCGGTCCAGCGCAACTTCTCTTCGACCTGCTTGCGGGCGGTGTTGTCGGTGCCGATCAACAGGTAGCCGATGATGGCTTCCTGCGCATCGCGCAGCGCCGTCACCGATACGACGGCCGGGAAGCGACTGCCGTCTTTGCGGATGTAGCTCAGCTCGTAGATGTCCTCGATGCCGCGCGAGGCCTTGAACACCAACGCCTCGAACCCCGGCGTGATCGTCGTGCCCAACTCGAGGCTGAGCGCCTCGGCGCGGGCGATCACTTCCTGCGGATCCGAGATGTCGGCCGGCGTGATCTTGTTCATCACCTCCACGGCCGTGTACCCCAGCATCCGCTCGGCACCGACGTTGAAGATCTGAATCACGCCCTTCGCATCGGTGGCGATGCTCGAGAAGTTGGCGCTGTTGAAGATCGCGTCCTGCAGGGCGCCGGTCTTCAGCTTGGCGACCGCCTCCAACGTGGGGACCGACACGCGGCGCGGGACGAGGGGCATGGTCGTCATGGCAAGACCTCCGCGGTTTCTTCTTCCCGGATCTCGTGCGCGAGAGTCCGCGCGATCTGTCCCGCCTCCGGCGGCGAGGCGCCGGCGCTCATGCGCTCGTACGTAGCCTCGGTCTTCGCGTCCTTGGCGAGCGCGGGCCGGTCGTCGCTGTCATCCCCCGGCATCTCTACGCGCAGCTCCTGCAGCGCCATCTGTAGACCCGCCGCGATCGGAAGAGCGAGCAGCGCCCCGATGACCCCCAGCAGGATGCCGCCGGCGAGCAGTGCGAGGACGATGGTGGCCGGGGAAAGGCGCAGCGTATGCTCGTAGACCCTGGGGATCAGAATTCGATTCTCGAACTCCTGATAGAGGCACAGGGCGACCAGCACCACGATGCCCGCGGGCACGCCTACGGACAGGGCGGAGAGCACCGCGGGCGTGGTGGCCAGCAGCCCGCCGATGAGGGGGATCACATCCACGACCGCCGCCAACAGCGCAAGCGACAGCGCGTTGGGCACGTGGAACAGCGCCAGGAGCACATAGGTGAAGACCCCGATCGCCACGGACGTGATGAGCTGGCCACGCATGTAGCCACCGACGATCGCTTCGAGGTTCTGGAGGATCCGCGCCAGCCGCATGTGGTAATCGCGCGGCACGACCGCGTAGAGGGCGCCCTGCGTGCGCTTGCCGTCGGCGAGGAGATAGAACGTCAGGAACAACGTGGTCACCGCCCACCCGAGCGCCGTCAACACGCGGGGCATATAGCCCACGAGGCCGGTCTCGAGGTGGGCGAGCCCCTGCTCCAGGCCCGCGTTCTGCACCGCGCGAGCCAGCGGAGCCGTGAATTCGCGCTCCTGCAGCAGGACCACCAGCTGGTCGCGATGATGGGGGGCGTCGCGCACGATCTGGGCGAGCTGCTCGAGCAGCGGAGGGAGGGTGAAGATGATCAGGACGGAGGTGACGACCAGCAACGCGACGAAGAGCACGGTGAGGGCGTAGATGCGCTTCAGGCCGCGGCGCTCCAGCCACTCGACCAACGGATTGAATGTGCCGGCGAACACGAGCGCCACCACCAGCAGCACCACGATCGCATGGAGCTGGAGGAACAACCACACACCCGCGATCGTCGCCAGGATCCACACGATCGCGCGCGGCGCGATCTCGAAGCGGACGACTGTTTTCGATGGCGCAGACGCTTGCATCGGATCTCCCATGGAGTAGAGGCCGCCTTGCGGCGGCCTCTGACCCCTTCAAAACCAAAGCCGCTTCTACCCTCGTGCGACTACGGCTGCACGACCGCGTTGCCCGCCAGAGTGACCTGGGTCTGCGCGAACAGCCTGCCGTTCACCGATGCGCCGGTGCCCAGCGTGATCTGCGTCTTCCCCAGCACGATGCCTTCCATGTGCGAGGTCGTGCCAAGGCTCACAATACCCGCGACCTGCCAGACAACGTTCTGCGGCAGTGCGCCGCCGCTCAGCACAACGCGCTTCGCGGAAGCGATCGACAGGCCGCCGGCGATCTGGAAGATCCAGGTGTCGTTGGCGCTGCCGGAGAGCGTGACGTTTACGGGGATCGTGACGCTGTTCGACCACTTGTAGAGGCCGGGGGGCAGCGTCAGTCCGCCGATGTTGCCCGCACCGAGGGCGACGTGATCAGGCAATGACCGTCCGGCGGCGTCGGTGTAGGCGGTTTGCATATTGCCAATCGCCGTGGTCAGGTTCGCTGGAGTCGGAACCGCATAATCGGCTGCGAATACGCTCCCCGTGACCTGCGCCGACGTCGAACTCGCTCCGCCGGCCGGGAGGCTGAGCGCCAAGCCGGTGATGAAGCTCGCCGCAGCCGGGCTCAAACCAATGTTCCCGGTGATCGCGGACGTCGGAACGTTCGAGGTCGCGGACTTCGCCAGAATCACGAAGCTGGCTGCTCCCCCAAGAACCACCGGCGCGGGACCATGAGCGCTCGGCTGACCGTTGCCTGGGCCTGCGCCTGGGTCGACGGGCGATACCACCGGGCCCGCGGGTGAGTCGCTACAGGCGACTGCAACGGCAACCATAAGAAGCGCCGTCAACCACGTTCCCCGTTTGGAATTCTTCGTAAGGCTGTTCATGTACTTCTCCTTCACTTCGCATTAACCTGCGGGCGGCTGGGATCCATTGCTCGTTGTTGGAACTCCCTCACCCACAGCTGGAAAGGTGCCCGCGCGTACGGCGCGCTGACATCGCTTCATGGGATGAAAGGCGAGGGGGGGTGTGTTGCCGAACTAGCTAGCTACTTGGGTTCAATCGGGGCACGCAGCAAGGCGGGCAGCTCGAGTGAGTGCCCGCCCAAATCCGCTCCGCTTCGCTGCCCACCCTACTGATTGTTTCCGTGGCCTTCGCGTTCGCGTTGCTTTCTGTCGGCTTCGCGGGCCCGTTCGGCGGACCGTGCACGTCTGTCCTCATCCTTGACGCGCTGGTTTCCGTCCTTGATGCGACGGTCGGCGGCCCGCCGCGCATCCTTCACTTCCTTCTTGTCGAGGCCAAGGCTCTGCAGCGTCTCGCCGAGGCTGTTGCCGTTTTGCAATCCGGCGAGGATCGCCGCGGTGGTGACGTTGGGATGCCGCGCGCCGAGGTTGTCCGCCAGCACGTTGGCCGCGATGAAGTTCCCGCGGCTGAGCTTCGGGTTCGTTTGGCGGGCGCGCTCGAATGCGCTCTGGAGCGCTTCGGGCGTCGTGTTGAGCCTCCGCGCGACCCCCCGGAACGCCTTGAGATTCACGCTATCCTTTGGAGCGCTCGCACTGAGCGCATACCCGGTGCTGGCCAACTGCTGCGCTGCGATGTTCACAGACACCGCCAGCAGACCCAGGGTGGTCGTAAAGACCGTGCCCGCGTACCACATCATCCGTGTGACTTTCATGGAATGCCTCCTAGTGGCTTCCCCGCCGTGAATCCCTCAGAGAGTACGAACGCAATCCGTGTCCCCGGCCCGACGACCACGACCGTCTCGCGTATCGGATAAAACCGGTGCGCGACCGTGACCGAGAGTACCGTGAACGTGAGGCTCGGCGGCCGCCAACGCACAACCTTCAGTCCCACTGGTGACCCCGCCGGGATCACCACCCGGTCATCCGCGTTGCGGATGTCGGCGTTCACCATCGCGATCAGGGTCTCCCCCAACGGATTGCGGCGCCACGAGCGCCCATCCTCGATGGTCGCCTCGACCAGCGTGCCTACGACCAGCGTTCGGTCCAGGGCTCCACCGGTTTCACGCTCGGGCACCTTCGCGGCAACCGTCGCGCACCCCATGAGGCCCAGCACCACCATTCCCGCCAATGTCGTGTTCGACATGCTCCTCCGTGACGCGGAGAAGAAAGAGGGCGGACGTGCCGCCCGCCTCCTCCCCACTGGCCCAGCAGCCTCAGGCTGCCCGGCCCCGCTTCCGCGCGCCGGCGCCCACCAACAGCATCCCGCCGACGATCGCCACCACGCCCAACCACGAGGGAATCGCCCGCTGCTCCTCGACCGAGGTCTGGAACTCCCCGACCCGGAGGACGCTGCGCTGCGAGCCGTAATTCAGGCCGCGGAGCACGATGAATGCCCCCAGGGCCACGAGCAGGATCCCCGCGATCAGTTGCGGCTTCATGGCTAGCTCCCGCTGACGCTGAGGCGCTGCCGGAGCGTCACGACGATGTGCGTACCTTCGGGCAGGCGGATGTCGCTGTCCTTCGTCGCCACCGCGTACCCTGCGCCGACTGCTCCGCCGACGACCGCGCCGATGACGGTCCCCTTCGTATTCTTGCCGATGATCTGGCCGATGATCGCGCCCGCGGCTGCTCCACCGGCTACCTTCGCGGCGTCGCCGGTGCTGATGCCACGTCCCTGACGCTCGGTCGCCAACGAGTCAATACTCGCGTCGATCGAGTAGTTCTTGCCGCGCACCGTCACGCTCGACACCACCAGGGTCAGCGTGCCGGAGCTGTTCGGCCCCGCCGCCGGCTTCACCTCGGTGATGGTCCCGTAGGCGACTGCGCCCGCCGGGATGGCCACGCGGCCCCAGTTGTCCTGCACATCATTCAGCACCGTGGCGGAGAAAGAGTCACCAGATTTCGCCGTCCGTGAGCTGATCGTATCCCGGGTCGCTACGGTGAAATGGCGTCCCGCGTCGAGCGACCGGCTGGAGCTCACCGACGCCGAGGCTTTCGCCGCCTTTTCCGCCTCTGCCGCCTGCCCCGTCTTGCTGCAACCACTGAGGGCCACGATGCTCAGCATCGCCGCCGCGTTGATCCAATAGGTCCGTTTCAAAGCACACCTCCGTTGTGAGACGCTACGTCGCTCTGCTATGCGAGTTGTAACTGGCACTCTTCAATAGGATGAGAAAACACATGCCGCTCACCACGACACCGCCGACGAAGGCACCGAGAGTCGTCAGCACCACGCCGGCGAAGATCGGGCCACTCATAATCCGATGACCCACTTCATGAGCCGGCCCGACGCGAACGGCGTCTGCAGCTCGACCTGGTTGATGAGCGCGAGCGTCGCGGCGCCAATCGGTGAGGACCGTTCGTTGGCCATCTGCGCGACCGTCGTGCTGCGCGTGAGAGTCAGGATGTCCACATGGTGCGGCTGCACGTTCAACGCCGCGGGGTCGGTCAGTGGCTGGAAGCTGCGCTGCGCGCGCTCGGCCACCGCCTGATAGGAGGGCCACCGCGCTTCCGGCGCGTAGCCGACCATGCCATACACCGCGCCGCCGTACTCCACAAACAGGACCGTACCGCGGAGCGTGCCGCCCTCGGTCGCCGCCGAGAAGGGCGTGCTGATGGCCGCGAGCGAGCCGGTGAGGGTCACGCGCGCAGACGAGCCGCTCGTGATCCCCTGCTGCGCCAGAAACGCGCTGGTCGCCGCGCTGGCGCTCGCCTCCGACGCCTGCGACAACTCGACCACGGCATCGCCCTGGGGGCTGACCGCGACGACGGCCTGGGCCCCATTGTTCGTGGTCCAGCCGTCGGGGAACGTCAGGCGGAAGCGCAGGTCGGGTTGCGAGAACTGGCTGCCGGTGAAGAAACCCTGGCGCGGGTTCAGTCCGTACACGAGTCCGTCCAGCAGCCGTTCGTAGGAGTCGCGGTTGACGCTCGTGCCGGAGAAGTCCTGCGGCAGGGCCGCGATCTGCTTGGTGATGGCCGCCACGCGATTCGCGGGGCTGGGGTGCGTCTCGAGCCACGCGGGGAGCCGGGCGCCGCCTTCCGCCGAGCTCAACCGGTCGAGCATGCGGAACACCTCGGGCATCTGGCGTGGATCGAAGTCGGCGCGGCGCATGTAGCGCAGCCCGAGCTGATCGGCCTGGCTTTCGTCGTCGCGGGAGAACTTGAGGTACAGGATCCCGAGCGCCTGGTTGGCGGTGCCCGCGTATTTCGCGATCTGCGAGTTCGCCAGGCTCCCGAGGGCCAGGCCCAGCCCGATGAGCTGCTGCTTGCTCATCGCGGCAACGGTATGCCGGGCTGTGACGTGGCCGATCTCGTGACCGACGACGGAGGCCAGCTCGGCCTCGGATGTGAGGTGCGCGAGCAGTCCGCGCGTCACGTAGACGAACCCACCCGGGACGGCGAAGGCGTTCACCGACGGGTCGTCGACGACCCGGAACGTCCACGGCAGGTTGGGGCGCTCCGAGACGGCGGCGAGCCGAGCGCCGAACTGCTGGATGTAGCGCTGCCAGACGGGGTCCGCGTACAGCCCGATGGTCTGGGCGACGGCCACGTCGGCCTGGCGCCCCATCTCGATTTCCTGCGCTTCGCTGACCAGCATGATCTGCCGGTTGCCCGTCGCCGGGTTGGTGGCGCAGCTGCTCGCGGTGAGACCCACGACGAGCGCGAGGGAGGTCCTGAGATTGGATTTCGTCATGTCGGATCTTGCACGCACGGGCCAGGCAGGGACATCGCTCAGCAGGATGAAAAACGACTTAACTACTTGGGTGCAGGCTCTGGAAACACAAACCGGGCGCGGTGTTCCCGCGCCCGGCTCGTTCCCGCACGTGTGGTGCTTACTTCTGTGGCGCCACCAGATACGGGTCGGCGATCAGGAGCCGGAACTGCCCACGCCGGTTCTCCGAATCCGCGACTTCGCCGGGGCCTTCCACCAGCAGCCCACCCTCACCGCGTGTAGCGATTTCGATCCGGACCGGATCGACGCCCTGCGAAACCAGGTACGCCTTGGCCGCTTCCGCGCGCCGTGTGCCGAGCGCGAGGTTGTACTCGGCCGTCCCGGGCTGGCTGGCAAATCCCACGATGACAATGCGCATCGCTGGGTTGGCTTTGAAGATCCCGACCTTCTCGTCCAGGATCGCCTTCGCCGAGTCGGAAATATTCGACTGGTCGTTGTCGAAGTGAATCACTGCTTTCATCGTCGCCAGCGCTGCGGCCGATGACGGCGTGACCGGCATCGCGCGGCTCGCCCAAAGCGAGTCACGCAGCTGGCGATAGTCGGCTGCCGTGTTCCGGAGCTGCCGCTGCTCGGCTGCACTGACCGAATCCGGCTGCTGCGGAGCATACACGACCGACCCGACCGTCATCGTGTTGGTCAAGCGGGCGGGGCTCCGATAGAAGCTGAGGCCCACGCGGACGCCCAGGTTCGTGTGCGGCGAATTCGCGAGGAAGTCCGCGATGCCGTCCACGCGCAACGCCATGCTCGGCGAGAACCCGAACTTCACGCCACCCAGCGCGCTGAAGCCGTAGCTCTCGAAGAACTCATAGTCGACGTGCGTGACGCCGGCGCCGAGGAGCAGCGACGTGCGGCCCCACTGCATGGGAGCCCACAGCGCCCGTCCGTAGATCATGCCGACATTCACCTTGGAACCGGCAAACCCGCTCGCGCGGTTCGCGCTCATGCCGACGCCATCCACTTCGAGCGAGAGCCGGGGCGTGAGGAACATGCCGAACCGGCCGCCAAAGCCTGAACCGTTATCGAGACCGATCTTGTTGTCGAAGGAACCAGCACTGCCGAAGGCCCCGAACTCCATCGAGCCCCGGCTCTGCGCGGCGGCGGGTGCGGCTCCAATGAGCAGCGCGGCACCAACCGCAATAAGTCGTGCGAACATAAAACATCTCCTTGCGAGCTCCCCGTGGCCTCGATTGTCGATTGGCCACCACTGCGCGGCTGCCGGTGGAGCTCGGTCCCGGAGCTGCCTGCTGAACGTCGAACACTATTGCTGCGACCGCCCCCAACCTTACGGCAGGGTGATCGTGTTATTGCTGCCCAGCGTCACGGCCCCATTGCGCGCCAACGCTCTGCCGAGCAGGGTCGCGTTGTCGTTCAGGGTGATGGTCGTGAACGCCACGACGTTGCCCTTCATCGCGCTGCCGCCGCCGATCGTGGCGGAGCTGCCGATCTGCCACCACACGTTCTTCGCCTGGGCGCCACCGATCAGATTGACTGAACCGGCGACCGTCAACGCGCTCGCGACCTG
>Ga0193723_1000905_pt1 | contig 11584 bp, 10 predicted proteins | sample H2m2metaG_FD_143042 | JGI IMG/M metagenome (GOLD analysis project Ga0193723, IMG submission 143042) | Soil microbial communities from a riparian zone of the East river system, Colorado, United States - H2m2 | ecosystem: Environmental > Terrestrial > Soil > Riparian zone | place: USA: East River... | reverse complement strand
GCGTGATCGACCACAACCGAAACCTACATCCGGTACAGGTAGCTCGCCTTCAGGAAGAAGCCGTCCGACGTGCGCCGCAGATCGCGGAAGGCGAATGCCGTCGGCTCGCTGAGCGAAGCGCCGTAACCAAAGAAGAACACGGTGCCCGGCGTCGGCCTGTACGAGAAGAGCAGGTCATTGCGGAAATCGTGTCTGACCTGCGGTCCCACCTGGAAGTAGCTCGCGGAATCGGGGTCGAAGAAATACAACGGTTGGCCGGTGCGCGGGTCGACCAGCGCCGCCTGTTCTTGCGACACGTATTGACCCACGTATCGAAAGAAGATCGAGCGGGAAAGCTGGTACTCGATCTTGAGGCGCGGGATGTTGGCCGTGGAGAAGCGGCTGCCGTCCCGCGCGCGTGTGAGGCGCTGGTGTACCCACTGCCCGTCGATCCGCAGGGCGGTCGTCGGCTTCCACGTCAGGCCGACGAACGCGTTCAGGCCTCGCCCTTCGGCCGCCTCGGCGAAGATCGCGCCTTGGCCGGCGCCGAGGTTCGCGCTCAGTGTGAGGGCCCGGTTCGGCGTGTTGAACCCTACGTTGCCGCCCCAGAGGTTATAGAGCCCGTGCGGGACGACAAACGGCGTGCCCACGCCGCTCGTCGCGTACCCGGCATAGTCTGGCGGGTCGAAACGCTGGTGGTTGTTCTGCCAATTGGCGTTCACACCCCACCCGCCCCGCAGCGTCAGCAGGATGGTCTCGCCAAGCGACCCCTCGAGAGTGCTGCCGGGGAAGTCGTGGTAGCGCCACGTCGGTTGAATCATGAAGAACGTGGTGCCCTGCTCGAGCAACGCCCCTGGCTTCCCGTAGATCGAGAACCGGTTGAAGATGCGGGCCTGCACGACGTTGACGCGGTTCACGAAGCCGCTCGACGCCTGGAAGTCGGGACTAATGCCGACGAGCTCGCCATGGTTGCCGTACGAGCGGCCCGTGCGGTCGTAAAACGTCACGTCCCACAGCTCACCGGCTCGGACGCCGGTTGCGTCCTGCGTCCACGAGCTGACGAACTGGGCGTCTGAGAACCAGATCTTCTTCCAAACCACACGCGCGTCGGTGCCGAGCACGCGATTGTACGCGTTGCCCTCGATGCGATCTGTATAGGCGAGGCCGAGTGTCGAGCTGGCGCCGAGGTCGCGCCGCAGACGCAGGAGGTTGACGATCGGGTGGTCGGTGCCTGGGACGAACGGGTTATCCTCGTCTACGGCGCCGATGTAGGCGACCGCGGTCCCACCGACCTTGCCAGTGAGTTTCGCTCCGGCAATCGGGGAGACGATGCGTCGTGTGTAGATCAGCGCGTTGGGCGTGTCGAACTGCTCGAGCCCCTCGAGGAAGAACGGTCGCTTCTCGGGGAAGAACAGCGCGAACCGCTGATTTACCGTGACCTGCCCGACATCGGCTTCGACCTGCGAGAAGTCGGGATTGGCGGTGCCCGTGAGGCTCAGGTTCTGCGTGATCCCCCACCGGAGATTGAGGCCGATCTGGGGGTCGACGGTGCCGTACCCGTATTCGGTCGCCTTCGGTGCGCCGTCGACGTGCGACGTGAACTCGGGGCTCACGTCCATGACCAGCCCGCGGCGCATGCCCGTCAACTCTTTCAAGCTCCCCGACTGAATCAGGTAACTCGCGCTGGCGCGGACCACCGGCGCCCAGGTGTCCTCATAGCCGGTGTGTTGCGTCGTGCGCACGACCTGGAGTCCCCAATCCTGCGTCGCGCCGCTCTGGTAACGGAGACTCTTGAAAGGGATCCGTACTTCGACTTCGTAGCCGAAGGGCGTGAGCCGGCCGTGCGACTGGTAGACGTAGTCCGGATTCAGATCGATCACGCCGTCGAACCGGAACCCCGCGTTCTGACCGCCCGCGGCCCCCGCCAGTCCCTCGCTGCGCACGCCGTCTTCCTGCGCGCCGTACGGGTTGACCGCGAAGAGCAGGGCTCGGCGCCGATCGTTGAAGGTGTCGAGCAGAATCTGAACGTTGTCGTCGGCGTCGATGTTGTCGCGGTCGGCCAGCGTGGCGCGTACCACGTTGCCGTGCGCTTCGTAGGCGCGGATGCCGAAGTAGATCGCGTCGGGCGCGTACCACGCCAACACTACCGTCGAGTCCGCGGCAGGCCGGCTGTCGATCGGGCGGTACTGGGTGAACCCTGTCAGGCGCGCGGCGCTCTTCCACACGGCTTCGTCGAGGGCGCCGTCGATCGTGACCGTCGCCTCGACCCGTGGGATGCGCACTTCGGTTTGCTTCAGACGGCCGTCGTAGACGGGCGGATTGCCACCGGCCTGCAGGAGCAGGAAGAGAACGGGGAGCATCGCGAGAATCTAACTGCGTTGTGGCGTGGGGAAGTGGGGAAGTGGGCTGTTAACCACATTCCCACACGCCACATCCCCACGCAGTTGGGGCTATTCGTACCGCAGCGCGACTATGGGATCCAGCGACGCCGCGCGCCGCGCCGGCCAGATCCCGAAGAAGAGCCCCACCACGGCGCTGAAGATGAAGGCGAGGAGCACGGCGAAGACGCTGATGGAGGTGTTCCAGTGCTTCAGGGCCGAGAGCGCTACGGCACCGAGCGAGCCAAATATGACTCCGATCAACCCACCCAACACGCACAGGACGAGGGCCTCGATCAGGAACTGAAGCAGGATGTGGCTCTTGGTGGCGCCGAGCGCCTTGCGGACTCCGATTTCGCGGGTGCGCTCCGTGACCGAGACGAGCATGATGTTCATGATGCCGATGCCGCCGACGAGCAAACTCACCGCGGCGATGCCGGCCAGCAGGTACGTGAACGTCTCGGTGGTCTCCTGGAACGTGGCGAGGACGTCCGCCTGGTTGCGGATCTGGAAATCGTTTTCCGCGCCGGGCCGGATCTTGTGCTCGCGCCGCAGCACCCGTTCGATCTCGATCATCGCGAGCGTCATGTGCTTCAGGTCGGCGGCGTCCACGGTGATCGACCGCAGCCGGTCGGTGCCCATGATACGGTAGCGCGCGGTCGAGAGCGGGATGAGGATCTGCTCGTCGGGATTGCCGAACCCGCCGCCCGAGCCTTTCACCGACAGCACCCCGATGATCTCGAACGGAATGCCGCGGATCTGAATCGACTGGCCGATCATGGCCGCCGGATTCGCGTTGAACATCTCTGGAATCGCCGATCCGAGCACGGCGTACCCGCGCCGCGACTCGTCCTCACCAGCGGTGAACATCCGTCCCGCCGTGACCGTGTAGTTCTTCACCTGCACGTAGTTCGGCGTGGTGCCGACGACGCTCACGTTGACGTTTTGGCCGGCGCGCTTGACCTGGAGGTTGCGAGTCAGCTCCGGGACCACCGCCTTCACGTAGCGCGTGTCGTTCGACAAGGCCTTGTAGTCGTCCACGGTGAGACTGACGCGCATATCGAACGCGATGCCGCCGCGGAACGCCTGGCCGGGATAGAGCGACAGCAGCGTCGGGCCGAGCGCCTGGATGCGCGCCTGGACCGCCTTTTGCGCGCCGCTCCCCAGCGCGACCATCGTTATGACCGCGCCGACGCCGATGATGATGCCCAGCATCGTCAGGAACGACCGGAGCTTGTTGGCTCGGATCGCCTGCAGCGCGACCTGGAAGATCTCGGTGAGCAGCATCGGTCAGGGCCTGGTCTGGACCTGCACCTGCGGCCGCGCGCCGCCGGTGGGCTGCTGCTGCAGCCCGGGGAGGCCGCCGCCCGTCACGCTGCGCATGCGATCGCGCATGTCCTTCTGTGCGTTGAGCAGCGACGCGCTCGGCAGCACGAGCACGGTGTCCTGCTCGGTGAGTCCGGTCACGACCTCGATGTAGTCGAGGTCGGTGAGCCCTGTGCGAATGTTGACCGCGGTCGGCTTGCCCTTCCGGAGCACAAAGACGATGTAGCTCGAAATGTCGCCGCCGCTGGCGCGGCGGAACCCGGTGCCTCCAGCACCGCCCGGGCCTCCGGCACGCTGGAACGCCGCGCGCATCGCGCGCATCGCGTTCTCTTCGTCGGCCGAGAGCGCCTGGCCCGACATGCGCTTCTGGAACGCCGAACGGACCTGCGCCTCCGTGACGCCCGGCGGCAACTGAATCGTGCGACCGTCGGGAGTCGTCATCGTGTTTCCGGCAGCCTTCGGCGCGGAGTCGGGGCGAGCCCGAGTGCCGCCGAGCGACGCGCTGTCACGGTTGACCTGTGTTGCGGGCCGCGCGGCAAGCTCCTGTTGCACTTGCGCGGGGTCGAGGCCGAGGACCTGTGCCGCCGACGCGACGTCCCGTTGCGTCCGCAGCGCCGCGTTGGGAATCGCGATCACGTTCTCGCGCCGCCCGACGTGAATCTCGACCTCGGTGTTCATGCCCGGCTTGAGCAAGTGGTTGGGATTTGCGATCCGCACCAGCACCGGGAACATCGTCACGTTCTGCTGCACCGTCGCCTGCGGCTCGATCTTCAGGACCGATCCTTCGAAGGGCCGGTTGGGATAGGCGTCCACCGTGATCGTCGCGGCCAGCCCCGGCGCCACCTTGCCGATGTCGGTCTCGTCCACCTGCGTGCGGACCTGCACGGTATCGAGATTCGCCATCCTGAAAAGCACCGTGCCGCCACCCACGTCGGTCGTCGGCGACGAAATCACGGTCCCGAGCTCGACGTTCTTCGCGATGATCGTGCCGCCGAGCGGCGCGCGAATGCGGGTGTCGGTCATGCGGTCGCGCGCGTTTTCGAGGTCGGTTCGCGCGCGCACGACGGCGGCGTTGGCGTTGGCGTAGCTCAGGTTCGCGGTCTCGTACTCCGTCTGCGTGATCGCCTGCGCCTTGAACAACGTGTCCGACCGGGCGAGCTGCGCCTTGGCGTTGGTGAGCTGCGCCTGCGCCACCACCAGGTTGGCGTCGGCCTGGGCCAGGTTGTTGCGCGGGATGCGCGGATCGATCGTCGCCAGCGGGTCGCCGTTCTTCACGTCGTCGCCCGTCTGGACGTGCATCCCGATGATCTCGCCCGAGGCTTTCGACTTGACGTCGACGGTGAGAATCGGCTCGATGGCACCCGACGCCACAGCCGAGACCACGACCGTCCGCCGTTCGACAGGCACGGCTTCGTACATCGGCGCGGAGTCCGCCTTTTTGCAGGCGGCCACGCCGAGGAGCAGCAACCCGGCTGCCCGGATGTATGTGTTCACGGCTACCGTTCCGTCCTCTCGTCGCGCTCGATTTTGCCGTCGAGCAAGTGAATCTGGCGGCGCGCATGCGCCGCGATGTCGTGTTCGTGCGTGACCAGCACGATGGTCTGGCCTGTGTCGTGGAGCGCCTGGAAGAGCCCCATGATCTCGTTGCCCGTCGCGGAATCGAGGTTCCCCGTCGGCTCGTCGGCGAGCAGGATGCTGGGCTCGTTCACCAGGGCGCGCGCGATCGCGACGCGCTGGCGCTGCCCGCCCGAGAGCTCGTTGGGGCGGTGATCCATGCGATCGCCCAGGCCCACTTTCTCGAGGGCGCCGGCGGCGCGCCGCTTGCGCTCCGCGGCGCCCAGCCCCGCGTAGATGAGGGGGAGCTCGACGTTGTGCAGCGCATCGGCGCGCGGCAGCAGGTTGAACGTCTGGAAGACGAACCCGATCTCCTTGTTACGGATGCGCGCCAGCTCGTCGTCCGTCAGATCGCTGACCTTCTGACTGTTGAGCCAGTATTCGCCGGCGGTCGGCGTGTCGAGGCAGCCGATCAGGTTCATGAGCGTGGACTTCCCCGATCCGGACGGGCCCATGCAGGCCACGTACTCGTTCTTGCGAATCTGGATATCCACGCCGCGCAGCGCGTGCACGACCTCCGCGCCCATGACGTACTCGCGCGTGAGCCGGTGCGTCAGAATGACGATATCCGGCGAGGGCGTCTCGCCCGTGCGGAAGGGGATGACCTGCGTCGCGGTCACAGCTCGTGTCCCACCAGGGCTTCGAGCTGTGCGCGCGCGATGAGGTAATCGAAGCGCACCTGCACAAAGTTCTGCTCGGCCTGCGTGAGCGAGGCTTGCGACGTCAGGAGGTCGAGGATCGTCGCGGCGCCGACGCGATAGCGCTCGTTCTGCACGCGCATGTCTTCTGTGGCGGCCGCGACGTTCGAGCGGGCGATGTCGATCTTCTCGTAGGCGGTGGTCAGGGCCGCGATCTGCTGCGCGAGCTGCGCGGTCACGGCCCGGCGCGTGTCCGCAGCGTCGGCCTCGGCGTTGTCACGGGCGACACTGGCCGACACGACCCCCGACTCCCGCGAGAACCCGTTGAACAGCGTCCAGCTGATCCCGATGCCGACGTTCCAGCCCTTCAGGTACGGCGTCTGGTTTTCCCACGGCGCCTCGGGGTTGGAGGTCGAGTTCCCCGCGGAGTAGGTGATGCGGGGGAAGTATGTCGACCGGCTCACGGCGACGCGGGCCTGCGCCGCGCGCGCCTGCGCGTCCTTTTGCTCGACCTGCGGCGCGCGGTCCACGGCGATGGCGCGTAACGCCGTCGTATCGGGCAGGGGAGGGAGAACGCTGTCAGGCACCGCCCGCACCGGCTGATCGACGCCGATCTGGCGGCCGAGGTTGGCCTGCGCCGTGGCGAGGTTCGCTTGCGCCTCGAGCAACGCGATCCGCGCGTTCCCGAAGTCCACGGTCGAGCGCAACGAGTCGGACCGCGTCGCGGAGCCAGCGTGCAACTTCTCGATTGAGATCTGCAGCTGCTGCTGCGCGCGCCGCACCTGCGACTGCGCTACGCGCACGAGCTCTTCCGTTGCCAGCGCGTCGTAAAAGAAGCCTCGCGTATCAAGCGTCACCCGGAAGCGCTGGTTCACCAACCCCGCGTCGGCGGCGTCCTGCGTCGCGGCTGATGCCCGGCGGTCGGCGAGGCGTCGAAAGCCGGTGAAGAGATCGACGCTCGCTGAAAGCGATCCCGAATACGCGTTGGAGGTCGGAAGCGTGACGACCTGGCCCGTGCTGTTCAGCGTTGTGCCACCGCGCCGACCCCAGGAGCCGCCCGTTGTGATCGTCGGCAGAAACGCACCGCTGCTGGCGCGCATCGCGGCACCGCTGGAGCGAACCTCGCCGCGCGCCGCCACCATCAGCGGCTGGACGTCGAGCGCTCGTTGGATCGCTTCCGTCAGCGTCACCTCGAGATGCTGCGGCGCCGGCGCCTGCTGGGCCTGGACCGGAAGGGCCATGGTCAGTGCGATAATCCCCGTCACCCAACGCATCAGTTCCGCCCTCCCTGAGGCTTGGCTTTCGTCGAGTCCCCCCTACGACGATGCTCAGCTTCCTCTATTAGTTGCGCATGCTTGGCGCGCTGATCGGCCGTCAGCTGGGCGTCGATCTCGCCGCGCACGACGGTCTTGATGGAATCGAACTTCGGCCGCACCTGGGCCGACAGGGCCTCGATCTCCGGCCGGTGACGCGCGAAGATCGCCCGCACGGAGTCGGCCTGCGCGGGCGTCAGGGTCAGCTCCTTGGTCAGATAGGCGACCATGGCGTCCGGGCCCCGCCCGCGCGGCCGGCGGTCGTGGCCGGTGCCTTCATTCACCAGCCACCCGGCGGCGCCGCCGGCGATGAACACGGCGGCGAGCAGGGCGATCGCGGAGACTTTGGAGCCCATCAGCGTTGCTCCACGAGCGACGCGAACACGATGCTCGCGTCTGGCGGATCGGTGGCCGTGACGAGCGCCGCCACACCCGGGCCGCTCGTCGGCGCCATCGCGGCCATAGTGGTATCGAAGGTTTCCGGCTCCGGAGACTGGAGCGCCCGGCCTAGCAGGACCCCGCCGACCACGGCCGCCACCAACGCGGCGGCGATGCCGCGCCGTGCCCAACCGGCGAGCACTTCCCACGTCGGGACCGTCGCTGCCGCCAACGCGCCGTCGTAGCGCGCCATCACGCGCGCCACGAACGCGGCCTGGTCGTTCCGCGGCGGATCGAGCGCGCGCCGCAGCGCTCCCCCGAGCTCGGGATCAGGGCGGTGATCGAACATCTTTTCGTCATTCATGTGCTACGCTCCCTTCCAATCGGCCAGCAGCGCGCGCAGACGGCGCCGCGCGTGAAATACCTCGGATCGAACCGTGCCTTCCGGGATGCCGAGCATCCCGGCGATCTCCGCGTGCGAATACCCTTCGACATCGAACAGCACCACCGCGGTGCGCCGGCGCGGCGGCAACTCGGCCAACGCCGCCCGCAACCGCTCGCCCAACTCGTTGCGTATGGCATCCGCATCGGGCCGCGGACCTCCACCGACGAGTCCGGGGTCGAGCGGTTCGACGCGCCGCACTTGGCGGCGGCGGCGCCGATCGGTCGCCGCGTTGGCGACAATCCGCATCAACCAGGGACCGAAGGGCCGGCGCGCGTCGTACTGCCCCAGCTTCACCAACGCCGACAAGAACCCATCCTGCGCCGCGTCGTCGGCCTCGTCGGGATCACCCAGCACCGCGCGTGCCACGCGGCGGGCCTGCGGGGCATACCGCTCGACGAGCACGCCGAACGCCGCCCGTTCTCCCGCCTGGGTGCGGGCGACCAGCTCGGCCTCGTCTGCTATACGCGGGGCCCCCTGGGGAGGTTGGGAGGGCGTGTCAGGCGGCATCAGTCTTGCGGCGCGAGCGGCGCCGGGCGAGCGCGTAACTGGCGAGGCCCACCGACAGTGCGAGCGAGCACGCGGCCAGGACAAGACTCGTCGCGGTGGGGAACACGAGGAGCAGCGCGCCCACCACGGCGAACGGAACGGCGGCCGCGCCCGCGACCATTCGGCGCGCGCCACCCGCCACCTGCACCAGCGCGATCGCCGCGGCTGCCTGCAGCTCGCGGCGTGAGCGTTTGTGGACCATCGAGGTCGCCGGTGCCGCGGGGTCGTCCGGTCCGCGGACGAGGCGCGCCGGGAGGAGCCGGCGCCGTTCGACCAACGCGATCTCCCGACTCTGCGCGGCGTCGTGCCGGAATTGCGCGGCCAGCGCTTCGGTCAGCGAGTCGCACTCGGCGATGATGTCGAGCTCGTAATTCCCGAGCAGACTCGAGACGTTGAGATTGGTCGAGCCGACACGGGCCCACTCGCGGTCGACGACGAGCGTCTTGGCGTGAATCATCGGCCCGCGGTACTCGAAGATGCGGACGCCGGCCCGCAACAGATCGCGATACCCGATCCGGCTGAACGTGCGCACGACGGGAAGGTCGCTCGTGCCGGGGAGAATCAAGCGCACATCGACACCGCTCTTGGCGGCGTCCACCAGGGCCGCGTAGAGCGGTGGCGGGGCGACGAGGTAGGCGTCGGTGATCCACAGCCGCTCGCGGGCCGCCGCGGCAAGCATCTGCACGGCGCGATAGGCGCGCGACTGCGCGGGGACGCCGTCGACCACGCGCAGCGAAGAGGTGCCGCACGGGTCCGACGCCGGAACGAGTGCGTCCGGGGGAAGGGGGGCGCCCATTGTCGCCCACACGCGGGCGAACGAACCCTCCAGCACCGCCACTGCCGGTCCACAGACCGCCAGCATCGTGTCGCGCCACGGCAGCCGTCCCCGTTCCGGGTCCCCGGCCCACTCGTCACCGATGCAGAGACCACCCATCATCGCTTCGCCCCCATCGACGACGAGGAGCTTGCGATGGTCGCGACTCAGGAGCTGGAAGAGCCCGCTGGTGAGCAGCGGCCCGAACACTCGTACCTCGGCCCCCGCCCGCCGCAACTCGCGCCAAAACCGCCCGCTGGTCCCGACGCTGCCGAAACCGTCGTACAACACTCGCACCCGCACGCCGGCGCGCGCTCGCTCCTCCAGAGCGGCGGCGAAGCGGTGCCCGGTGCGGTCGTCGCGGATGATGTAGTTCTCGAAATGGACGGTGCGGCGCGCACCGGCGATCAGCTCGAGCATCGCCTCGAGCGCCGCCGGGCTGTCGGGAATGTGCCGGATCGTGTTGCCGGGAATCAGGCGCGCAGCACTCGCCCGGTCGAGCGCGAGCGCGAGTCGGTCCGTCACCCTCCAGCTCCGCCGAGACCCAGCGTGGGCTCCACGGGACGCAGTGCCTGGATACAGAAGGCCCCCCGCCGCACGTCGTCGCGGTTCACGCCACGTGCGAAAGCCTTGTCCTTCAACTTCTTCTTGACCGACGACGCCTCGAGGTCGGAGAAGCTCTTGGACGGACGGACCAGCGCGCAGGCCACCAGAAACCCGCACAGCTCGTCCACGGCGTAGAGCGCCTTGGCCATCGGCGTGTCTCGCGGCACGCCGGTGTAGTCGCCGTGTCCCATGATGGCGCGGCAGATGGGCTCCGCCACACCATTCGCGCGCAGCTGCTGCACGCCCCACGCCGGGTGCCCTTCGGTGGGCGAATGCTCCGGGTTCGGGTAGCGCTCGTAGTCGTAGTCGTGCAACAGCCCCGCCAGGCCCCACGACTCGACGTCTTCACCCGATTTGACGGCGTACGCTCGCATCGTCGCTTCGACAGCCAGCATGTGCTGGCGCAGGGAGGGCGACTGCGTGTGCTCGTGCATCAGGGCCAGCGCTTCTTCTCGCGTCATGAGATGTCCACTTGCCAGCGTTCGGCCCACAGGGCCAGCATGAGGAGCGGCCACAGTTTTCGGGCGTGATTGGCCTTGCCGGACCGGTGCTCCGCGAGCAGCGGCGTGTCGAGGAGGCGGTCGGCGAGCGGCGCCAGTCCGGTGTTGAGCCACCGCGCGACGGGCACCGAGAGACCCCGTTTGCGGCGATCGATCACCGCATCGGGCACGAGACCGCGCGCCGCTTCCTTTAATATCGCCTTGGTGGTGAAGCCCCGCACCTTCCGCCCCGACGGGACCGGAAGGATGAGTTCCATCATCTCACGGTCGAGGAAAGGCGCACGCGCCTCGACCGACGCCAGCATCGTCGCGCGATCGACCTTCACGAGCAAGTCGTCGGGCAGATAGGTGACGAAGTCGAGCCACAGGACCCGGTTCAGTGGATCGTCGTGTGGGAAGCCCGTCAACTTGCAAGCAAGCTCGGGCACGACCCCCCCCTGCCCGGAGGGGCCAAGCGCACCGAACCAGGCGAGGTGGCGCTCGAGCCAGGGCAGCTCCGCGGCCGCGACGAACTGCTTCAGCATGAACTCGAACGTGACTTTCCCCGTGGAAGCCGGCCAGGCATTCACAGCCCAACGCAATCCGCGCCGCACCGCGCCGGGAAGCCGGAGCCATGCGGCGGCGGCCTTGTGACCCAGATACGTCGGGTAGCCTCCGAACAACTCGTCGGCCCCTTCGCCCGACAGCACGACCTTCACATCGTTGCGCGCGGCCTCGGCGAGCAGGTAGGTCGGCAGAATGGCGGGATCGCCGAGCGGCTCCGCCATCGATCGCTTGACGACGTCCAGGGCGCGGTTCAGTCCCTCGTCGTCGGCGGTGACAACGTGATGTACGGTCTTGATGTCGTGGGTCACGGCTTCGGCGTACGCGCTCTCGTCGTAGCCCGGCTCGACGAAACGCACCGCGTAGGTGTGGATCCGCTCTCCCGGCAACACGCGCGCGGCGGCTCCCACGAGCAGCGACGAATCGAGGCCTCCACTCGTGAACACACCGAGGGGCACGTCCGACATCAGCTCGCGCTCGACGGCACGGAGCAGCGTGCCGCGC
>Ga0193723_1000904_pt1 | contig 11609 bp, 9 predicted proteins | sample H2m2metaG_FD_143042 | JGI IMG/M metagenome (GOLD analysis project Ga0193723, IMG submission 143042) | Soil microbial communities from a riparian zone of the East river system, Colorado, United States - H2m2 | ecosystem: Environmental > Terrestrial > Soil > Riparian zone | place: USA: East River... | reverse complement strand
GATCGCCCAGCTCGCCAGCGCCCCGCTGTGGGGCCGCTTCTCCGATCGTTATGGCCGGCGACCAGCGCTACTCGCTGGACTGCTGATTTCCGCGGTCGCCTACGTGATCTTCGCTTACGCCAGCACGCTGTGGCTCCTTCTCCTCTGCCGGGTCGTCCAGGGCCTCGGTGGCGGGACCATCGGCGTCGTCCAGGCGTACGTCGCCGATGCCAGCGATCCAAAGGACCGCGCCAAAAGCCTCGGCTGGCTTTCGGCGGCGACCAGCTTCGGCGCCGTTGTTGGTCCGGCGATCGGTTCGGCACTTATCCACTGGGGACGCCACGCGCCGGGTATCGCATCCGCGATCTTCTGCATCCTCGTCAGCATTTTCGCCGGTATCTATTTGCGCGAGTCGCGCGAGGAAACTCCCGTCACCAGCGAGCACGGCGTCGTTCACCAGACCAGCGCCAGCGCCGTCTGGAGCGTCATCGCCCGTCCGAAGGAGCCGGCCCAGCGGCTGATCTGGATCTACGCGATCGCCATCGGCGCGTTCTACGGCACCGTTCCCACTTTGCCGCTCATTCTCATGCATCGCTTACCCATCACGGAGTCGAACGTCGGCTACTTCGTGATGTACCTGGGTGGGATGGGTGTGTTCGTACGAGCGGGAATCCTTGGCCGCATGATCGAATGGCTCGGGGAGGCCAGACTGACACGCCTCGGGCTCGTGCTTCTCGCGCTCGGCCTGGCACTGGTGGCGACGGTACACTCTTATCTAACGCTTCTTCTCGCCCTGTCCCTCATGCCCCTTGGCACCGCCTTCGTTTTCCCCTGCGTTACGGCGACGCTGTCGCGCGTCGTGCCCAACCGGCATCGCGGCCTCTACATGGGGGTGCAGCACACCTTTGGCGGGATCTCTCGTGTTGTCTTCCCGCTCGGTGCCGGAATCGCCATGGACCACCTGGGCCTGGGCTTCCCGTTTGTCCTGGCCGGGGTTCTCGTCCTCGCTACGCTTCCGCTGACGGCCTCCATGGAAGACTATGGCGCAACCCGCATCCCTTCGGTCACGAAAGTAGGCTAGCTCCGGCTAAGGTCGGCACATGCCGACCCCGGCCGAGCGCAAAGCCCTCCTTTTCTTCTCTGTCGTTCTGGTCCTTGGTGCCTCAACACGCGCCTACCGTGCGCTGCACAGCCGGTCACCGGCCGATACGCGCGCGCGATCGGCGCTCGAACGGCAGATAAAAGCAGCGGATTCCGCCCGCCGGGCCGGCCTTCGCAAACCAAAACGGGGTCAGAAACAGAAGGCGCCGCCCAAGCCAGTCGGACCCCTCGATCTGGACATCGCCAGCGCGAAGGAAATCGAAGCCTTGAGGCACATCGGGCCCACGCTGGCGAGCCGCATCGTGGCCGACCGGGATTCGCTCGGTCCGTTCGGCTCTATGGAAGGACTGATGCGTGTAAAAGGGGTCGGTCCATCTATGGTAGCAAAGCTCGACTCTGCGGTAACCTTCTCGCTGGTTCCGCGTCCTACAAACAGAGTCATATCCAGGCAATCCGAGCTGCCAAAAGCACGAGGAAAGCCTCATCATAGGGACATCCGTCGTTGACAGCTCCTGCCACCAAGAATGCGCCGCGTATCGGCGATCTGCTATTGAAGGAAGGGCTGATCACCCAGGATCAGCTCAATAAGGCCCTTCAGGAGCAGAGACACAACGGTACGCGCGTCGGATACAACCTGGTCAAGCTCGGTTACGTCAAGGAAACTGACCTAACCAGGATGCTTGCGCGCCAGCACAAGATGCCCGCTGTCGACCTCACGAAGTTCCAGGTCGATCCGCGCATCGCCAAGCTCATTCCCGCCGAGCTTGCGCTGAAGCACAGTGTCCTTCCGTTGAAGCGCGACGGTCGCACCCTCACTGTCGCCATGTCGGATCCGGCGACGATGTCGGTCCTCGACGACATCAAGTTCATCACCCGTCTGGACATATTCCCGGTCATCGCTGGCGAGTTCACTCTGCGCAACGCGATCGAGAAGTTCTATGAGTCGGGTGAAGCGCAGATGCAGAGCCTGCTCTCCGAGATCCCCGATGACGACATCGAGATCCTCGAGAGCGAAGCAGAGGAGCCGGCCAACGCCGGCATGGCGCTCATCGACGAAGCGCCGGTTGTAAAGCTGATCAACGCCATCATGACCGACGCGCTGAAGAAGGGTGCTTCGGATATTCACTTCGAGTGCTTCGAAAAGGAGCTCCGCGTCCGCTATCGCATCGACGGAGCGCTGCAGGAGATCATGAAGCCGCCCATCAAGATGCGACCGGCTCTCATCTCCCGATTCAAGATCATGGCGAGCCTCAACATCGCCGAGCGTCGCGTGCCCCAGGACGGGCGCATCAAGCTGAAGATCGGGACCAAGGTCATCGACTTCCGTGTCTCCACCCTCCCGACTCTGTTCGGCGAGAAGGTGGTGCTTCGTATTCTCGACAAGGGAAACCTGACCCTCGACCTCGGCACCTTCGGCATCGAGCCGCGCGCCGAGCGCGAGCTGATGGAAGCGATCTCCAATCCGTACGGAATGGTGCTCGTCACCGGACCAACGGGTTCCGGTAAGACGACGACCCTCTATTCGGCCCTCTCGAAGATCAACAACATCGACGTCAACATCATGACGGCCGAGGACCCGGTCGAGTACAATCTCTTCGGCATCAACCAGGTGCTGGTGAGAACCGACATCGGGATGACCTTTGCCGCGGCACTGAAGGCGTTCCTTCGTCAGGACCCCAACATCATCATGTTGGGAGAAATTCGAGACCTGGAGACGGGTGGCATCGCCATCAAGGCCGCCCTCACGGGTCACTTGGTGCTCTCGACTCTGCACACGAACTCCGCGCCTGAGACCGTAACGCGTCTGATGGACATGGGCATCGAGCCGTTCAACGTTGCCTCGGCGCTCAATCTTATTCTGGCGCAGCGTCTCGTGCGGCGGGTCTGCAGCGGCTGCGCGGAAGCCTACAAGATGGACAAGGCCGAGATCGCCGGCGCCAAGATCGGTGGCGGCGTAACTCTTCGTGATCTCCACTTCACGGACATGGCGCTGAACGACGCCAAGGGTCGCGCTACCTCCGCGGCGAAGCCCTTCATGGATCGGATCACTCTCGACACCAAGATGGAAGACCTCCCGACCTTCCGCGGCAAGGGTTGCGAGCAGTGCGATGGTACCGGCTTGAAGGGCCGGCAGGGACTCTACGAAGTGATGTACATGACGCCCGCTTTGAGAAAGCTGATCATGCAGAGCGCCGGCGCGGCCGAGATCCAAAAGGTCGCCATCGAAGAGGGAATGCTTACCCTCCGCATGGATGGCTGGCTGAAGGTCCTCAAGGGGATCTGTCCCCTCGAGCAGATAGTCCGCGAGACAGCGGCTTGATCAACAACACTCGAATCGATATCCGATGACCTCCTTACCGTTCATAGACACGTCAACGCCGTCGGGCGCGCCTCCGTCGACAGGTATCAATCTCCGCTCCTTGCTGGAGGAGATGGTATCCCGGAACGCTTCCGACCTTCACGTCGTTGCTGGCGAGAGACCGAAGTTGCGCGTCGACGGCGACATCACGAATTCGGGTGTCGACCACGTGATGACCCCGAAGGACACGCTCCAGATCGCCTATTCGGTATTGACGGAACAGCAGAAGAAGCGATTCGAGCTGGAGGATGAGTTGGATTTTTCCTTCGGCATCCAGAACCTCGCCCGCTTCCGCGGCAATGTCTTCAAGCAGCGCGGCTGCGTCTCGATGGTGGTCCGGCAGATCCCGTTCGCGATCAAAACCTTCGATCAGCTCGGCCTTCCCGGCTCGATCGCCAAGATGGCGGAAAAGCCGCGCGGTCTCGTGCTCGTTACCGGCCCGACCGGCTCGGGTAAATCGACCACCCTCGCCGCCATGATCGACAAGATCAATCGCGAGCGTAAGGGACACATAATCACCGTCGAAGACCCGATCGAGTTCATTCACAAGCACCAGGCCTGCATCATCAACCAGCGCGAGATCGGGAGCGACACCAAGTCGTTCGCCAACGCCCTCAAGTACGCACTGCGCGAAGATCCGGACATCATTCTGGTCGGTGAAATGCGCGACCTGGAGACGATCGCCGCCACGTTGACGATCGCCGAAACAGGTCACCTCGCGTTCGCCACTCTGCACACCAACTCGGCAGCCGAGGCGATCAACCGTATCATCGACGTGTTCCCATCTCACCAGCAGTCGCAGGTGAGGGCGCAGCTGGCCTTCGTGCTCGAGGGAATCGTCACCCAGACGCTGTTGCCGAAAGCGCAAGGCAAGGGACGCGTCATGGCGGCAGAGATCCTGGTCGTAACACCTGCTATCCGCGCCCTCATTCGTGACGACAAGGTCCACCAGATCTACTCGTCGATGCAGGCCGGAAAGAAGTGGGGCATGCAGACCCTGAACGATGCGCTATACGCGCTGTACATGAACCGCGAAGTCACGGCGGACGAGTGCCTGCGAGTGAGCGGCGACCCAACCGAGTTCCAGCGCATGATTGGTCAGCTGGATCCCGCAGACGAAGGCAGAACCGGCCAGCCGCCGGCCGGAAAGCAGGCTACCAAGCCCGCACCGGGTTCCCCAGTGAGACGTTAAAGAGGATTAGGACATGGCTACGTTTACCTACACGGCAAGAGCATTCAACGGCGACCTGCGCACGGCTACCATCGACGCAGCGTCGCGCGATGACGTCATATCGCAGCTCCGAAAACAGCGGCTCAGCGTCGTCAAGATCGACCAGGACGCCACCAAGAAGATCGGCCGCGGTTCAATCAAGACCCGCGACGTCGTCATCTTCACGCGTCAGTTCTCGACGATGATCAACTCCGGTCTGCCGCTGGTGCAGGCCCTGACGATTCTCGCCGAGCAGACGGACAACAAGTCGTTGTCGGAAGTCACCAAGAAAGTGGTGTTCGACGTCGAATCCGGTAACACCGTCGCGGACGCACTCTCCAAGCACCCGCGGGCGTTCACAAACCTCTACGTCAACATGGTCGCCGCCGGTGAAGCCGGTGGTATTCTCGACACGATTCTCATGCGACTCGCAACCTTCCTCGAGAAGAACGACGCGCTGGTGAGAAAGGTGAAGGGAGCCATGATTTATCCGACGGTCATCATGAGCGTCGCGGGCATCGCGGTCGTGACCCTCTTGATCTTCGTCATCCCGGTGTTCGCGGGCATGTTCGCGTCGTCAGGCATGGCGCTTCCACTGCCGACCCGAATCGTTATCGGCGCCTCGGACTTCCTCAAGGCCTACTGGTGGGTGATCGGCGCGGTGATCATCATCGGCGGATACACTGGGAGGAAGTACTACGCCACGTCGAGCGGAAAGCTGGTGATCGACCGGCTGATGCTGAGAGTGCCGGTTCTCGGAGACGTTCTCCGCAAGTCGGCCGTGTCGCGCTTCACCCGCACGCTCGGCACGCTCATCAGCTCCGGCGTAAGCATTCTCGAAGGATTGGAGATTACGGCGAAGACTGCCGGCAACCGCGTCATTCAGGACGCGATCATGCAGTCCCGTTCCTCGATCGCCGGCGGTGACACGATTGCGCAGCCGCTGCAGAAGTCGAAGGTCTTCCCGCCCATGGTTATCTCGATGATTGCGGTCGGTGAGCAAACCGGTGGTCTGGACGAGATGCTGTCCAAGATCGCTGACTTCTACGACGAAGAGGTCGATGCTGCAGTGAGCAACCTGCTGTCGCTGCTGGAGCCGATCATGATCGTGTTCCTCGGCGTCGTGGTCGGAGGCATGGTCGTGGCCATGTACCTGCCGATCTTCGACATGGTCAACGCGGTTCAGTAGGCAAGCGGACGTACAAACAAAATGGCCAGCCTTTCGAGGCTGGCCATTTTGTTTTTAACCCGCTTGTGTCTACCACATGATTCCGACGGTGACCGGAATGAAGCTCAGGTTGAAGTTGTCCACAGAGACCTTATTGTAGCGCGCCTCAACGAACGTCTCGAAACTCGAGCTGAGTGGAATCTTGATTCCGCCGCCAATGTTGAACCCGAAATGGTTCTCCCGGTCGTTGCCCGTTCCAATGTTCGGGGTGTAGAGTCCAGCCCCACCAATGATGTACGGCGAGAAGCTGACTCCGGGGAGAGCGTACACCAGGTTGCCGGTGAACGCGGGAACATTGAGGTTGCTCGCGCCGCCCTGACCGCCGAACTCATTGTACGCGGCTTCGACGCGGACGCCGATCGGCGTCAGCATCGGCTTATAGCCTACTGCAAGGGTGACGTTGTAGCCGGTGTTAACGATGTCGCTCAGGTCGCCCATCGGAAACGCAATTCCCGCCGCGCCCCCAATCTGAAACGGGTTCGACGAGAGCTGTGCGCTCGCGTTGGATGTGGCGGCAGCCACTGCTACCAACGCGGCCACGCCGGAAAGAAGGATTCGGTTCACGTTATCTCCAGTGTTATGGATGACGCTGTAACCTACACCCGCCGAAATACCCAATTGGACCCTTGATGATCCGTGCTCACCCTTTTATAGCGGCTTCGGTGCCCGTACGCAGCAGTGCGTCGATCTCGTGGAGGTTATCTGCGGTGAGCTTCCACGTCGCTGCAGACGCATTGTCAGCGACCTGACGGGCGGAGGACGCACCGGCAATGACCGATGCGACGACCTCATGAGCGAGCAGCCATGAAAACGCCAGCTCGAGCACGGTGTGCCCGCGAGATTCGGCGAACCCGATCAGCGCTTCGACTTTGTCGAGATTCTCTTCGGTGAGCAGCTTCCTGTAGCGCTCGAACTTCGCCACCCGGGTGTCCGGCGGAATTGGCTGTCCCTTCCGGTACTTGCCCGTCAGCAGACCGCTCATGAGCGGAAAGAAGGGCAGAAACGCCAGATGTTGCCGCTCGCATTCAGCGAGCACGCCTTCCTCGGGCTCCCGATGGAGGAGACTGTATTCGTTCTGCACGCTCACGAAACGTGCGGAGCCGGGGCGTGCCGCGCCCCCAGCTGTCGCTTCTCGTAGCTGCTGCGCGGAGAAATTCGAGCAACCGATCTCGCGCACCTTGCCAGCTTTTACCAGGTCGTCGAGTGCTCCAAGAGTCTCGGCGATCGGGACGTCGGGATCCGGCTTGTGCAGCTGGTACAGATCGATGTAGTCCGTCTTGAGCCGCCGGAGGCTCGCATCGAAGGCCTTTCGGATGTATTCGGGACGCGCGCCGCTTCCTTGACCAGCTATCTCGAGACCGAACTTGGTGGCGACGATTGTCTGCGATCTCCGATTCCCGAGAAAGCGGCCGAGCAGCTCTTCGCTCTTTCCTTCGCCGTAGGCGTCGGCGGTGTCGAAGAAGTTGATCCCCGCGGCTAGTGCCGCATTGACGACTTCCTCGGTCCGCTTTTCGTCGATCCGCGCGCCGAAGTTGTTGCAGCCGATCCCGACTACGGTTACCGAGAGCGAGCCAATCTTTCGTTGTTCCACCTTTACACCGCCGCGGTCGCCCCGAGCTCGACGCGCGTCGTCGCGTCGTCCGGCCGCTCGCCGAGGAACTCTACCCACTGCTTCTTGATGTTCGGGTAGTGCTTGGAGGCCTCGACCAGATCGATGAAGCACTCGATCGTTTTCTCGAACCAGTTCTGCAGTTTGCTGTCCGCGATACGCCCATTCGAGTCGAACGCGCGGTGCGCCTGAGCGAGCGCGAACATGTCAGGGTAGACCCGCGCGCCGAGGTGCTCGAGTGGCTGCCGGAGCGCCCACAGGCCGATCTTCCCGCCCGTCATCGAGGGAGACGCGGCGATCAGGAATGCCTGCTTGCCATTGAAGGGTTGCGGGCGGAAGCGTGATGTCCAGTCGATCGTATTCTTGAGAACGCCGGGCATCGACGCATTGTACTCGGGCGAGGCGATGACGAAACCATCGGCGGCCAGAAGCTTGTCGTGCAGGCGTTGCGCTCCGGCTGGAATTCCCGTCGCCAGCTCGACGTCCGTGTCGTAGGGCGGACATTCGAAATCGGCCATCGTCGCGCGCTCGACGGAGCCTCCCTTCTTCTGCAGCACCGTGGCCGCGAGCGACGCGAGCGTGTCGTTCATCGATCCCTCTCGCATCGACGCGCCGAAGACAAGGAATCGGACGGAGCAGCGTCGTTCAGTTGCCATATTGAGCCCCTTTAATTTGGATGGTTCTTCGCTGGCGCTGCCCGCACGACACCGGCTGCTTCCACGCAGGCTCCGACGTCGGCCGCTGATTCCGACTGACAAGCCCGCTCACGGGACGCTTGATCGGAAAAGAATCCGCCCACCTGCAGTCCAATGCCAATCCAGCAGCGCAAATGCGCCTCACCATCGGGCAGTGACCTGCAGAACGCGATCCCGCGCGGCAGCTCGCTCGGTGCGTACGCGAGGTGACGGACCGCACCCTGATAGCAGAACGGCATTCCCGCTGGGGAGGCAAGGTCGCACCGCTTTCTAATGCCGGCGTACTGAAACGCCGACGCGCCCGACGCATTCCTGCCCAGTCCCACGTAACACTCGCGCACCAGGTCCTGAGTTCCAGCGGCGTCGCACACCTGGCTCGCCTTGCGGTAGTCCTGGCCGAGCGCGGGAAGAATGAGATCCGTCTGCAGCTCATAACACTCCCGGCGATAGCGCACGGGAGTCGAATCGCACGGGTAGTGCAGGTCGTTGGGCTTGAACAGAACGACGGAAGCAGCGGGAGTCGAATGGCGGTGCATGCCGAACGCACCGTCGCCGAAGGTCTGCATCCGTGCTCCCATGTTGTGCTCCATGAAGACTCCGCTGTAACAGCTGCGCTGATCCCAATCCGCGGTGAGCCGATCGCAGTCCTTGAGCGACGCATTGACGTCGTAGCGATGATACATCATCAACCCGTGACCAGTCCCGTGCAGGCAGTCAAACAGTCGGAACTGTTCCCGGGTGCCGCGCAATCCATCGCACGGGGCGAGCAACACGGTTTGAGCGATAGGCATTCCGATGCGCGCGTCGAAGTAGCGCTGCAGGATTCCGTGATAGCAGCCTGATTGATACCGGTCATCGCACTGCGATAGCAATCGCGTCGCGGTAGCGGGAGTCGATCGAACCGCGTATCCGAGCGCGTGGGCGAGGGGATGCCCGAGCAGAACCAGCGAAGGATCACTGTGGATGACGTAATCCAGCGTCCCCATCGCGACAGCGATGTTGCCCGCCGATGACAGCGACGCGATGCCGTCTCCGATGCACGTGGAGTACGCGTCGATCGAATGACTGACGTGGGGCTTGCACAGCGTGAGCAGGGAATCGGCGACCTTAGCCGAATCTGAAACCGGCCGAGTGGGTTTGGTCGGCGCCGTTGCCAACGTGTCGGCAGGCATGCCCGCCATGCCGGCGTGGCCGGTGTGCTGCGATTTGGCGCGCGTCGGAACTGCCGCGAGCAGGAGAAGAGCCAGGAATCCAGCGAAGCTGTACCGCGCGCGCACCGGCAAATGAAGGATCACGACCGGAGTATCACCGCGTGCGGCCTGGGATTCAACCGTCGTCAATGGTTTTTCGCTAGGCTTTTTTGACCCTCCCCAGCGGGGGAAAGGTGGCGTAGAGCGCCGCGCGATCGGAGAAGTGATGCTTGAATTTCACAATCGTCTCCGATGGAGACGCGCGGGCGACTCTACTCCAGACTCAGGCTGCGGTTCAGCGCGGTGGCGACATAGACCATGTCGATGCTCTTGAGGAACTCGTGCCACGGTGGAGGAGCGCGGAACGCCATTCTCCCGGAAGAATCCTCCCAAACCGGTACCACCACGCCCGGGATGTCGACGGCGGCTGCGCTCCGCTGGAACGCTTCCTGGATGCGTGCCTGCTCCGCGGGCGATCGCGCGCCGAACGATCGATCCACCGGCACGATGATCACGTCCTTTCCATCCCGTCTCAGGTGAGCCACCTGAAATGTTGGCATCGCATCCATGCGGTTTGTAGCCGTTTTTCCCATGAGTCACGGATGTTTCAACACTTTCAAGTGATGGTCAATGTCGGTTTTCTATCATCCAACTGTCGGTTTTCTATCACCGGATGACTTAGCTCCTTCCACGCGCGAACGACAGCGCTACCTTCTTTGCATGAAGCACGCTCTCGTACTTCTTTCTGTTTCGTTGGTTGCTGCGTGCAGTGACCGAAACACGGCTGGTGTCGCCGCTGATACTGGTGGCACCGTAGTCATTGCAACGATAGCTGATCCCGGGACCCTCTTTCCCCCGCTGATCGTGTTCACATCGGCCAAGCAAATCACCGAACAGATCTACGACTACCTCGCCGATGTTGGCGCTGCGATGAACACGCTCAGCGATGAAGGCTTCCGGCCCCAGCTGAGTGACCGATGGCGGTGGTCGAGTGATTCACTGATGCTCGCGTTTCATCTGAATCCGCGCGCAAAATGGCACGACGGCCGTGATGTCACCGCGCGCGATGTGCAGTTCACGCTGTCGCTCTACAAGAATCCGGTGCTCGGCGGCGAATCGCGCACCGAGCTCGCCAACATCGATTCAGTGACGGTGACGGATTCTCTCACCGCCGTTTTCTGGTTCCACGAGAGAACGCCGTCGCAGTTCCTCGACGCGGCGGCCCAGATGCTCATTCTGCCGGCGCACCAGCTCGAGAAAATCCCTGTCGACTCGCTGCGCGAGGCGACGCCCCCACCCATCGGCAGCGGACGCTTTCGCTTTCGCGCCTGGAACAAGGGCGCATCAGTCGAAATAGTCGCCGATACGGCGAACTATCGCGGGCGTGCGAGACTGGATCGGGTTATCTGGAGCGTTGCGCCAGAGTTCACGACGGCGGTAACAAGACTCTTCAGTGGAGACGCCGACGTCTTTGACGCGCTGCGCGTCGAGAATCAAGCCATACTCCAGAGTCACAGCAATCTGCGCTCGGCCGTTCTGACGGGAACTGGATATGGCTTCATGCAGTTCAACTTGCGAGACCCGGCAAATCACTCCCGACCGCACCCGCTCTTTGGCGATCGCAACATCAGGCGCGCCATCACCATGTCGATTGATCGTAACTCTCTCGTGAAGAGTGTGTTCGACACCTTCGCTGTGGTCCCGGTCGGTCCGACCACGCGTGCCTATCCGACAACGGACCCGCGGCTCGTTCAGCTGCCATTCGATACTTCGCGTGCGGGCGCGCTCCTGGACTCGTTGGGGTGGATTCGCCGCCCACCGGGCGGTATGAGATCCAAAAACGGGCGGGAGCTCGCGTTCCCGCTGCTCACCACGATGGGCAGCATGACCAGAATCCGAATGGGGGTGCTCATTCAGGAGCAACTGCGCCGCATGGGGATTCGGGTCGACCTCGACCAACTCGAGGTGCGCACGCTGGAGACGAAGCGAGCCACCCATAACTTCGACGCCGCTATCGGTATCTGGTTCCTGGGTGCAAGCCCGGATGGAGTCAGGCAAACCTGGACCACCGCGGGGATGGGCAAGGAGGGAGTCAACTATGGGTCCTACTCAAACCCTGCCTTCGACGCCAAGGTGGACAGCGCTCTCGGATCGGATCCGGCCCACGCGCGAGAGCGATTCACTGCGGCGTATCAGATCATAAACAACGACGCCCCGGCCGTCTGGCTGTACGAGCCC
>Ga0193723_1000903_pt1 | contig 11622 bp, 11 predicted proteins | sample H2m2metaG_FD_143042 | JGI IMG/M metagenome (GOLD analysis project Ga0193723, IMG submission 143042) | Soil microbial communities from a riparian zone of the East river system, Colorado, United States - H2m2 | ecosystem: Environmental > Terrestrial > Soil > Riparian zone | place: USA: East River... | reverse complement strand
CAGACGCCAAGCTACAAGTGGCTTCAAGCTCAAAGCTTGCAGCCACTTAGCAACTTGGCGTCTGGGCAACTTTTCTTGAGTCTTGGAGCTACCGGACTGCGCACTGGTTTGGACCCGATTCCAGCACATCAGCATCGGCATCCAACACGTCCACCAGCCCCAGATTGGCCTGCTTAATGGTTCGGTACGCCGGAGGTGGCGTCATCTGGTGCTTGGCAACCCAGCCGAGGAATTCCCGCTCATCCTGGATGGCGGCAGCGGCGTTTGTAGCGGCAATGACGTCGAAGCGGGCGGCGACGGCGCGGTCGGCCCGGCGCTCGTCTTCACTCGAGTAGTGACCGGGGAGCACGAGCAGATCGCCGGACCACTCGCGCCGCGCGCGCTCGAGGCTCTGCCACAGCAACTTCGCCCAGGCGTCGGCCTGGCCGCCCAGGTCGGGTCGTCCGACCGACCGGACGAAGAGAAAGTCCCCCGTGAGGACGAGGCCATCGTCCGCGAGGAGCGCGACGCTGCCGAGCGTGTGCCCCGGGACGTGCACCGCGCGCAGCAGCGCCCGCCCGAACACGATCGTGTCGCCGTCCGACAACGCCTGATGCGAGAACCGTCCCGGCGTTCCGTCGTAGGGCGAGACGGCGTCGTCGTCGTGGACGAAGTACGGAACCTGCCAGCGAGCCGCCGCCGCGCGCGCGCCGCTCAGATAGTCGGCGTGCATGTGCGTGTCCACCACCGCGGCCGGAGTAGCAGACAGCTCCGTCAGGAGCGCGTCGTACCGGGCCAGGTGCCGGCCGGGATCCACCACCACGGCGTCGCCATCGCTGACGAGCACGTAGCTCAGCGCACCTTTCCCCAGGCGGTCGAGCTGGACGACGTGCGCGAGCGACGGCGTCGGTGCCAGCCGCCGCGCGACGTAGATCATCTCCCACGCCGCCATGCCGCCGGTGACCGAGAAGGCCTCGTATCCCCGTTCGCGCAGGAACGCAGTCGACTGTTTGCTCGAGTTGCCACGATTGCAGATCACGGCGACGGGCCGCCTAGGGTCGAGACCGAGGCCGTCAAGCGAGGACAAGGCGAGCAGCTTGGAGTTTGGCATCGCCCGGAAGTCGAGCGCTGATCCGAGCATGACGTGCCCTGCGGCGACCTTCTCGGCGGCGCGCACGTCGAGCACCTGCAGCGGCTCGCCGTGATCGAGCCGCTCCGCGAGCTCCTGGGGCGCGATCTGGGGCAGGGGAGAGGATGACATTGGAGCAGAATCTACATGACGCAAACGGCCCCCGTTGCCGGGGGCCGCCCTCATGCATCGTGCACCACTGATAGGCTACTTCAGCGGTACCGTGGCGCCGAACAAGATCCCCACCGTGTTCGTCGCTAATTGCAGATCGTCATTGTGCGGGAACGTGAGATAGTTCAGCTCGATCCGTCCACCCAGGTCCCCACCTAGACGGAAGCGGTATCCCCAAGCGACGTTGCCGCCGAACAACGAGATGGAGTTGCCGGCGCCTGGTTTGATGTAGTTCAGGTTCACGCCGCCCGCGGCGTACCAGTTGCCCGACACGGCGTAGTTGAGGCGCAGGCCGAGCATCGCGGACGTACTCGGGTCAGACGTTCCGAGCTTCACGCGAGCAAAATCGATCCCGGGCTCGAGTGCCGTTTTCGTGCCGATCGGGAGAATGGCGAACAGCCCGGACATCGTTGGCGCCGGGACTCCAAGGGCAGCGAGCTGTCCGCCGATGGCCGGGGCGGAAATCGTGATGATGTTACCACCCCCCACAGCGTGCGTGCGCGACACGCCTGCGTTCACGCCGATCACCGAGGACCATGCCTGGTTGGCGGCACCGGCTGAGCGCCGCGCCGTCGGCGCAGAACTACCGCCGATCCGGGACGACATGCCGAAGAGGACCTGGTATGCGTTGAAAGCCGGGTTTAGGTCGGACCCCTTCGTGGTGACCCACTGTGCTTCGATCCGGCCGTTGATGCGGCTCGTGAAGCGAATGCGGTAACCCGCCGCGAGCTGGAGTCCTACCTGCGTCTCAGTCGCGCTGGTAGTATCGCTGGACTGCTCGGCAAGGCTGAACACGCCGCCTGCAGCCACATAGAACTTGGGCGACAGGGCGTAGTCGCCCCGTAGGCCCACGCGCAGGGTCATGATCGCCTGGCCGCCGACCTGAATCGTCGAATGCCCGAGGGAAGGCTCAATCGCGATCTTTTCCTTCCAAGGGAAAATGGCATAGAGAGGCGCGTAACTGAGCACGGGGACGAGCACAGTCCCGCCGGGCAGGAAGAACAGATCGGTGGGATCGGCACCAGTGCCTGCGGCCTGCACTCTGGCGAAGCCGCCCTGAATGCCGATCTCCTTCTGCCAAGCCTGCTGCGCCTGCGCGCTCGTGGCGAGACCAGCTGCCAGAACGATCACTGCGAACACTTTCTGCACGGTGAAACCTCCGGTGCTATTGTGTAGGGTACCAGCCCGGGGCGCCGGGCAGGTGCTAAAGAAGGGCGCCACAATATTGGGGAAAGCCCCCGGAACGCAATACCGTGCAGCACGCGCCGCTGGGGCGGAATGCCAGAAAAGCCAGGACATTCGAGGGCTTTCTGGCCTCCCGTTTTCCCATCCGCTGCCTATATTGTGAATGCGTTCACAAGCCCACCAGCCAAACGTACCCGGAGGTCATTCGCAATGCGCTTCACTCTGCTCACGACCGTTGTCGCGCTCGGCGCGCTCGCCTGTGGCGGCGAAAAGCAGGCCAGCCAGACGCCGGCCGCCGGTACACCGGCCGCGACGCCCGCGGCGACCGGTCCTGTGGTCGAGGTCAAGATGACGGGCAACGGCACCAACGTGGCGGCGTTCGAGCCGAAGGCGCTCACGATCGCCCCGGGCACCACCGTGCGCTTCATCAACGTCTCGGGCGGTATGCACAACATCGCCTTTTGGGGCGACTCGGTTCCCGCGGGCGGCGCGGCCGCACTCGCCGCGGGCATGGCCAACACCGTCGACAACATGCAGGGCGCGTTCCTCATGAACGCGAACGACACCTACGAGGTCTCTTTCGCGAACGCGCCGAAGGGCGTGTACAAGGGCTACTGCGTCCCGCACGCGGCGTTGGGGATGAAGATTGCCATCACGGTTCAGTAAGGCTCACGCACCAGTGATCGCCGACACGGCTCCGGGATGCATCCCGGAGCCGTTTCGCTTTACTTAGAAGCCCTATGACGCGCAGCTGGGATTTGGTCGTCGTCGGGACGGGGTTCGGCGGCAGCATGGTGGCGCTCGCCGCCGTGCGCGCCGGCCTGCGCGTGTTGCTCATCGAGCGCGGGCGCTGGGTGGACCGCGACGATTCGGCGTGGGATACGCGGAGCATCCTGATCGACCGGAAGTACCGCAGCGCGTCGCCGTTCGAGACCCCGGGCTCGATGTTTGGGCGATCCCAGTACTTCCCCGACGAAGCCGTCGGCGGCAAATCGCCGTTCTACGGCGCCGCGTCGTTTCGGTTTCGCGAAGACGACTTCCGCCTGCGGCAGCGTTACCCTGACGTCTGCTCGGACCTCGTCGACTGGCCGATTACCTACGCTGATCTCGCGCCGTACTACGAACAAGCGGAGGGGCTCCTCGGCGTCGCCGGTGTGGCCGGGCAAGACCCCACCGAGCCCCCGCGCCGGCCGTACGCCGCGGCGCCCCCGTCGTTCTCGACGCCGGCCCGGCGAGTCGCGGCCGCCGCCGCATCCCTCGGGTTGAAACCGTTTCCGATCCCGCTGGCCATCAACTTCGCGTCGACGGACGGGCGCCGGCCCTGCGTGCAGTGCCTCACCTGCGATCTCTTCCCCTGCAAGATCGGGGCGAAAAACGATCTCTCCGTCACGGTGCTCCCCGGCGCGATCGCTGCCGGTGCCACGGTGCTGCACAGCACGGTGGCCCTACGCCTCAAGCGCGCCGGGGAGGCGGAGGGCGCTCGCATCTCGGAGGTCGAGTGCCTGGACACCACGAGCGGCGAACGCTTCTCGGTGAAGTGCCGCGTGTGCGTCGTGAGCGCGGGCGCCATTCCGACGCCGGCGCTGCTGCTCGCCTCCGGTTTGGGCGACGTGGGGCCGAACGGGGCATGGATCGGCCGCTGTCTCATGCGTCACTGCTCCGGGATCGTCATCGGGATCTTCGGCGAGCGCACGAACCCGGAGCGCGCGTTCCACAAACAGGTCGCGCTGACCGATTTCTATTTCGGGGAGGGCCGGAGATCTCCGCCCGGGCCCTGGGGGATGATCCAGGGTCTCCAGGTCCCGCCGCCCGAGTTCATCGCGTCTGAGGGCGGGTTCCCGATCGGGACGCTCGGTGCGAAGGCGGCGGATCGTTTGGTGTTCCTCCTGTGCATCGGACAGGACCTGCCCGATCCCGAGAATCGCGTGGCGATCGACCCCGCCATGACCGATCGCTACGGCGCGCCGACTCCGCGCGTATTCCACCGCTATTCGCGACGCGACCGCCAGGCGCGCAGCCAGCTGTATCGCGTGGGAACGCGGGTCCTCCGAAAAGCCGGCGCGCTGATCCGCGTGCGCAAGCCGATCCACACGTTCTCGCACGCGCTCGGCAGCTGCCGCTTCGGGACGGACCCCGCGCGGGCCGTGCTCGACCCGTGGTGCCGGATGTTCGGCGTCCCGAACCTGTTCGTGGTCGACGCGAGCTTCATGCCGAGTTCCGGGGGTGTGAATCCGAGCCTCACCATCGCCGCGAACGCGCTGCGCGTGGGTGAGCACCTCGTCGCGGAGTGGGATCGGCTCGCATGAAAGCCATTCGTCTTGTGTTGCTCGGCTGCGGGAAGGTGGCCCGGACGCACAGTCGCGTCGCCCGGTCGCTGGGCGGGATCGAGCTGCTGTACGCGAGTCGCTCGCTCGAAAAGGCGGAGGCCTACAACCGCAAGTACGGCGGCGTGGGTGCGTTTGGCAGCTACGAGGCCGCCTGCGCCGAGGCCAGTGTCGACGCGGTCTTCGTTTGCACGCCCCAGGCGTTCCATGTCGAACACGCCGGCCTGGCGGCGCGCCACGGCAAGGCGGTGCTGATCGAGAAACCGGTGGCGCGGACGCTCGACGAGCTGGCGCAGATCGAAGCCGCGGTGCGTCGGGCCGGCACGATCGCGATGGTGGCCGAGAACTATTACTTCAAACCCGCCGTCCGGGTGCTGCGCGAGCACATCGCGCGCGGCGACCTGGGCCAGGTGCTCTTCATCGAGCTGAACCGCGCCGGACGCCAACGCCCCACGGGGTGGCGGGCGGACGCGGCCCTGATGGGCGGTGGGGCGCTGCTCGAGGGCGGCGTCCACTGGGTCAATTATCTTTCTTGCCTGGGAGGCACGGTGCGCGAGGTTTGCGCCGTGCGCCCCGAGGTCGATCGAACGCTGGTCGCCCCATTCGAAGACGGTCTCGAAGTCCTGGTGCGCTTCGAGAGCGGCGCCGTCGGCAAGTTGCTCCACGCGTGGAGCGTGACGAATCGGCTCGCGGGTCTCGGCCTCTCGAAGATCTACGGCACCGAAGGCAACGTCACCTTCGAGAGCAACGGCCTCTTCGCGCTCGTTACCGGGCGGCGGACGCGCCTGCGGTTTCCCGGCGTCCGCGACCTGATGGGGTACCGCGCGATGTTGCGGCACTTCATTGACTGCGTGCGCGAGCGGCGCGAGCCCGAGATGTCGCTCGCCGCCGCGCGCCACGACCTCGCCGTGGTCACGGCGGCCTACCGGTCGCTCGAGTCCCGGCGGTTTGAACCCCTTTCTACGGAGAACTGAATGCAAGCCGGTCACGTCCCGCTCGCGCTCGCCATTGCCACGTACGACTGGAGCCCCGAGATGGGGGTGTTCTGTCTCGGCATGCACTTCTTGCCGAACGCCGATTCGCTCGTCGTGAAGGCGGGGTTCGCGAAGCCCGACTTCCATTGCACGGTGACGCACAGCATCCTCTTCGCGCTGGTCGTGAGCGGCATCGTGGCTTTGTTCTCGCCGCACTACGCGATCTTCGCGCTGATCGCGATCCTCGCGCACTACGCGGCCGACATCGGGAGCACCGTGGGGTTGCCGCTGCTGTGGCCGTTCTCGAAAAAGAAGTTCACGCTCGCCTTCTTCAAGGACACCGGGTACTGGGGCTGGCAGATGCTCACCGGGTACTACCGCCAGCCGATGGCGTGGGTGCTCGAGGGCGCCGTCCTGGCCTTCTTTATCTATCGGCTCTACGTGATATCGGCATAGTGCTCGGCGCCCTGGGTCGGGCACTCGTCAAGAAACACGGCACGCCGCAATGGGACGCGGTCATTCGCGCCACCGGCGCGCTGTGTTTGTTGGCGATTTATCCGACGCTGCGGTGGCCCCAGATCGCGGGGCTGGTGGGATTCTTCGTCATCTCGGTCGTGATGAACGGGCCGCTCTCGCCGTTATTCCCGGTGTTCTTCGAGCCGGTGATGTTCGTGGCGGCGCGCGTGTACTCGCCCTTCCTCGTGGGGCTCATCGCGACGCTGGGCGCGTGCTACATGGAGTACCTCAACTATTACCTCCATGAGTACGCCATCTTCCACCCGAAACTCGACCGCGTCCGCTCGAACTACTGGGTCCGGAAGTCTGTCGAGCTGTTCGAGATCAGCCCCTTCTGGGCCATCGTGCTCATGGCCTTCACACCGCTGCCGTACTGGCCAGCCCGCATTCTCGGGCCCCTGACGCGCTACCCGATCGAGCGTTATCTGCTGGCGACCTTTGTGGGCCGCCTTCCGGAGTGGTGGCTGTACGCCGCATTCGGCAAATGGTTACCGATCTCGACGCCCGTGTTGATTGTTGGAACGCTGGCGTTCACAGTCCTCTTCCTTCTCTTCGTCCTGGTACAGCGTCACCGCGCCGCCCGCCGGGCGACCACCTAGGCGGGGAACCGGCCGCGCCGGGGTCTTGTTTGTGGCGAGGACTCCTTCTTAAATAGGTATCCGTGACGAGACGCGCCCTCATAGTCCTCGGTATCGCGGCCGTGGTCGTGGCGTCCTATGTGGCGTCCGCAGCGGCCCGGAGTTCGCCGCGCCCCGTCTCCCCACGGTCGCTCGTGCAACCCCTTTCGTCGGAGCTGAGTGACCTGCCGCTGGCCCGGGTCAGCGCGAACGCCGAGAAGGGCGAGCTCGTGATCGAGCTGCCCCCGGTGGACCTGCCCGCCGGGGCCGAGCACCACAGCACTGATCAGCCTCCGGTGTCGTTGGCGGAGCTCCCCGTCGACGGGGCCATCTACGGCTTCCGCACCGAACTGGTGGATGAACAGGGCCGTCAGTTGTCTCCCACGTTGGTCCACCATTTCAACGTGCTCGATCCGTCGCACCGCGAGCTGTTCCTGCCGATCGGCCAGCGCATCGCGGCGGCCGGCCAGGAAACGGGCGTCGTGCGGCTGCCGAGACTGTTGCTCGGGTCGCCGTTCAGGCGCGGGTCGAAGGTTGTGGCCAGCGCGATGCTGCACAATCCGACCGCCGAGACGTATCACGGCGTCCGTGTCCGGCTGGTGCTCTCCTACACGCCCCAGGGCCGACCCTGGCCGCTCTTCCGGGCATTCCCGTGGCAGCTCGACGTCGGCTTCCCGGTCGGCGACAAGTCGTTCGATCTGCCGCCGGGTCGGAGCGAGCGGTCGTACGAAGGATCGCCGGCGGTCGCGGGGAGCATCGTCGCCATCGGCGGGCACCTCCACGACTACGGCCTGAGCATCGAGTTCGACGACGCGACGACGGGAGAAGTGATCTGGCGCGCGGAGCCCGTGCGGGACGCGCGCAGTGATGTGGTGTCGATGCCGATCGGGACGTTGTACGGCCTGACGCACATCGGGGCGCGCATCGTGCCGGATCATCGTTACCGCGTCCGGGTGGTCTACGACAATCCGACGGGAAGGACGCTGCCGGGCGGTGGGATGGGGGTCGTCGGGGGACTCTTCGTTCCGGACGGCGATGCGCCCTGGCCTTCGATCAACCCCAACGATTCACTCTACCAGGAAGACCTGCGACACTTCCTGCGGCTCCACGGCATCTGGCTCGAGGGGCGCCGGGGCCGGATGCCGCACATGCATCACTAGGCGCCGCCGCCCGGCTCCACCCCCAGGTTGGCGACAGGGACGCGGCGCGGCGCATCCGCCTCAGCGGTCTGCATGATGCCGAGAATCGCGGCGGCCACCACGAGCCCCGCGAGCGCGTCGACCGCGTAGTGGAACTGGCCGTAGACGACGGCCAGGATCAGCCCCGCGGTGAATGGCAACAGCACCCACCCCAGCGGCCGCGAATACCGCATTGCCATGCCGGTCGCGACGACCGACGCCGCCACGTGTGATGACGGGAAGGCCGCGCCCCACGAATCTCCGTGATCGAGCACCCACTGCACGACGCGCGCCGGCCCGACGTTGGTGGCCGCGTTGTGCGCGGCGTCGAAGGCGTAGCGCGGGCCCGCGACCGGGAAGAACAGGAATACGAGGTAGCAGAAGTAGAACGTGACCATCACCGCGAAGATGGTCTGTCGCGCGGCGTCGCGCTTCCCGACGAGCCAGAGGCCCAGCGGAGAGGCGTAGAGGATCGGGTAATACGCGAGGTAGCAGGAGTGCAGGATCCAGGACAGCAACACATTCGGATCTTCGCGGATCCAGCGGTACGCGACCTGCGATCCGAACACCCACGCCTCGAAACGCTGGATGCCGAGGTCGTTCTGGAATCCGGCGTCGAGCGTGAGCACGCCGATTTCGCCGTACAGGCCGGCGAGCAGCAGCATCGGATACCACTCGCCGAGGAACCGGCCCGTGGCGCTCCCGGCGCGCGCCCGCGGCGCGAGAAACACCAGCAGCACGAGCAAGGCGTGCGCGAGAAAGAGCCACGGCCACCCGGGAATCGGGTCGCCCTGGAACGACAGGGCCAGCGCGACCGACGCGAGCGCCACGTACGCGAGCGTCGCGATGTCGATCCCGGTGAAGCGTCGTGGCGTTGCTTCTGCGGCTACAGCCATCCCACCTCCCGATACCATGCGGCCGTCCGGGCGAGACCCGGCTCGAGGTCGATCTTGGCGTGCCAACCTGTGTCCCGTGTCAGGGCATCGCCCCGGCACGTCCACGCGGCGGCGAGGTATTCGTTCGCTTTGTCCGCCGACAGAAATGTGGCACGCCCAACCAAATGTGCGAGTGAGCCCACCGTCCACAGCAGACCACGTGCCACGACCTTTGGCAGGGGCACGATCCGGGGCGGTGACGCCCCCAGGGCCTTGGCGCACGCCATGAGGAGGCCTCGGCTCGTCGTGGTCGTGGGATGCGCAGCGAAGTAGATCCGCCCCTGGGCCGCCGGGCTCGTGCCCGCGGCAATGAGGGCGCGTGCCAGGTCGTCCGCGTGTATGACCGACAACTCTTGGGATCCGTCACCGAACACCGGGGCGAAGGGGGCGCGAGCGAGCTGAAACACCTTGAGCGTGCCCCGGTCCCATTCGCCGTACACGACCGGGGGCCGCACGATCGTCCACGGAAACGGCATCGCCCGTACGAGGACCTCGGCGGCCAGTTTCGAGCGTCCGTAATCCGTGACCGGAGCGGGGTGGCGGGACTCGTCGATCGGGTGTCCCGGGACCGTCGGCCCCGCGGCCGCGAGGGAAGAGACGAGGACGAAGCGCGAGACCCCGTGCTCCTCCGCGGCCTCGAGGACGTTAGCGGTGCCATCCCGGTTCGTGGTCATGAACTGGACCGCGTCCTTCGCGATGACGCGCCCCGCGACGTGGAACACGACCTCGGCGCCCTCGCAGCCCTGGAGCAATGCCGCGGCGTCGTCCAAGTCGCCGCGCACCAGGCGCACGTCACGCCAGCCGAGGCGCTCCGCCAGCTCCGGCCGGCGCACGAGGCAAGTCACGCGGTCGCCCCGCTCCCGAAGCGCGCGCACGAGGTGGGCCCCGACGAAGCCGGTGCCCCCGGTCACGAAAACGTTCACAGCGCTTTGTCGTAGACGCGGTAGGTCTTGTAGGGCTTGAACCCGAGCGCCAGGGCGGCGTTGTTCATGGGCGCGTTGTCCTCGAGGATCCAGCCGCCCTCGCCCCAGTTGTAGCCCTTCTTGACGCCGTGGGTCCAGATCCAATCGTACATCAGGCCGTCGATCCCGCGGCCGCGGTATTCGGGGATCACGCCGAGCAGCAGCACCCGCGCGCGGTTGGTCTTGCGGTTCAGCAGGACCTTGATGATCCCCGGGAACAGACGGCCCGACGGGTTGTGCTTGAGGGCGACGTTCAAGTCGGGGAGCGCCACGCCGAAGCCCACGACCTCGCCGGCCCGTTCCGCGAAGACCACCAGGTCTGGGACCACGATCGGCTTCAGCTGCTTCGCGAGATGGTCGATTTCGGCCTCGGTCAGCGGCACGAAACCCCAGTTTTTCTCCCACGCCTTGTTGTAGAGCGCCTTGACCAACTCCACTTCCTGGGCGAACCGCTTCATGTTCAGCGGCCGCAGCGTGATGCCGGCGCGCTCGGCGACGCGCTTCGCGATGCGGACCAGCCGCTCCGGAGGACCGTCGCCGCTGCCCTCGTACGCGAGTAGATCCTTGGCTTTGACGAATCCGTAACGCTCGTGCAGGGTCGTGTAGTACGGCGGATTGTGCGGCATCATCAGGGTGGGCGGGGTGGAGAACCCGTCCACGAGGAGGCCGCACTCATCGTTGACCGAGGGGCTCATCGGACCCCGCATGGTGTCGAAGCCTCTCGAGCGGAGCCAGCTCCCGGCGGCGTCCCACAGCGCGTTGGCTACACGCTGATCGTCGACGGACTCGAAGAATCCGTAGAACCCAACCTTGTCGTTCCAGGTGTGGTTGTGCGCGTCGTTCTTGATCGCGGCAATCCGCCCCACGATGCGGCCGTTCGACCGGGCGAGGAAGTACTGCGCCTCGGCGTGCTGGAAGAAGGGATTCTTCCCCGGGGAGAGCATCGTGCGGACGTCCATCCGCAACTGCGGGACCCAGAGGGGGTCGCCGCGATAATGCTCGTAGGGGAAGCCGATGAAGCGTTCGAGATCGCGCCCGCCGGAGACGGGCGCGATCTCCACCGTGCTCAGATGACGCCTAACGCTTTCCCGAGCCGGGCGAAGGCCTCGAGCGCGAGATCGATCTGCTCCGCCGTGTGCGTCGCCATGAGGCTGGTGCGCAGGCGGCACTGTGACGGCGGCACCGCGGGCGGCACGACGGGGTTCGTGAACACGCCCGCGTCGAACAGCTGGCGCCAGAACATGAACGTCTTGTCGAGGGGCCCGATCAGCACGGGGACGATCGGTGTCTCGGTCGGCCCAATGTCGAAGCCAAGCGAGCGGAGGCCTTCCTGGAAACGGCGCGCATTCACCCACAGCCGCTCGCGCCGCTCCGGCTCTCGCTGCATGACGTGCAGCGCTGCGAGCACACCGGCCGTGTTCGCCGGGGGCAGGGCAGCCGTGAAGATCAGCGGGCGCGAGTGGTGCTTCAGGAAGTGGATCACGTTCTCGGTGCCCGCCGCGAAGCCGCCGATCGATGCCAGCGACTTCGAGAAGGTGCCGACGATGATATCCACGTCGTCCACGAGGTTGAAGTGCGCCGCGGTACCGTCCCCCTTGGGGCCGAGCACGCCGACGGAGTGCGCGTCGTCGATGGCGAGGGCCGCGCCGTAC
>Ga0193723_1000900_pt1 | contig 11638 bp, 10 predicted proteins | sample H2m2metaG_FD_143042 | JGI IMG/M metagenome (GOLD analysis project Ga0193723, IMG submission 143042) | Soil microbial communities from a riparian zone of the East river system, Colorado, United States - H2m2 | ecosystem: Environmental > Terrestrial > Soil > Riparian zone | place: USA: East River... | reverse complement strand
CGACGTGATCGCGACCCTGTTTTTGGCAACGGGTGAAGCCTTGGTCTTGCTCGGTTTGTTTGAATTAATTTGGAGAACAGTGGCGCGAAGATGGGCGCCGGGCGTTTACGCCCGCCATCCGAGTTTAATCTCGACAGGGAGACGAATCTCCGCCTTCCCTAGTCCGGATTCGGAAGTCGGAAGCTCGCGCCACATCTCATGAGCACGACGCGCTCGGTCTATTTTTTTGTCATCGCGTTAACGGTGATTCGATTGTCGATGTTAGCGACGACCGACCTTGAATTCGACGAAGCGCATTACTGGATGTGGTCAGAGCGCCTGGCGCCAGCGTATTTCAGCAAAGGACCGGGCATCGCTTTCGCGATGCGCGCAAGCACCGCAATCTTCGGCGCGAACGAATTCGGTGTCCGCTTTTTTAGTCCAATCCTGGCAGCGGGCACGAGCCTGCTCATGTTTTATTTTGCGCGGCGATTGTTCAGCGCGAGCGCGGGATTATGGACAGTCGTTGCCTTAAACGTCACACCGATTTTCAACATCGGCGCCTTCGTCATGACAATTGATTCCTTATCGGTCTTTTTCTGGTTAGCGGGGATGTTCACATTCTGGCTCGCACTGGAACGAAGCCCGCGATTCTCGTGGCACTGGCCGCTCACCGGATTATTGATTGGCCTTGGATTTCTCTCCAAATACACGAATGCGCTTGAGCTTGTTTCGATTTTGCTCGTGCTTGCGCTGGCTCGCCGGCTCAGACAGGAGTTTGCGCGGCCTGGCTTATATTTATTGCTTACCGTCTTCGCTCTTTGCACGATCCCGCCGATTCTCTGGAACGCGCAGCACGCCTGGATTACGCTGACTCATCTGCGGTCTCGCGGGGGGATTGAACAGGGCTTTGGCTTCCATCCACCCGAGATAATGTCGTTTCTTGGCGAGCATTTTTTGGCCTATTCGCCATTCCTGTTTCTCGCACTGGCCTGGGGCGTGATCGCCAGCTGGCGGCGCGTGAACCAACAATTCAAAGTGTTGTTTCTAATGTGGTTTGGTTTGCCGGTGTTCGCTTTTTACTTCCTCTTGTCGATGAACAAAAGTGCCGCGCCGAACTGGGACGCACTCGCCTTCCCGGGTTTCGGCTTGCTGGCAATTTATTTCTGGTGGGAGCGCCTCCAAAGGAGCTTGGTCTTGCGACTCTGCGCCGGTGCGGCGTTGCTGGTCGGCTTAATCATGAGCGTGATCGCACTGGACACAGACTTGTTGCGCACAGCGGGTGTCGAGTTGCAGCGAAGTGATCCGAGCGACCGGATGCGCGGATGGAAAAGCGCGACCAGCGCGGTCGAAAAGACGCGCAACAGTCTCGAAGCGAAACTGGGAGAGAAATTGTTTCTCATCGCCGATGCACGCGATCGCGCGTCAGAAATTTCTTTTTATCTGCGCGATAAACGGCCAGAGAGTCCGGGTCATCCGCCCGTTTACATCATCGAATCACAGGACATGGTAAATCAGTTTTCGTTCTGGCCGCGCTACGATGAATTTGTCGAGATCAAGCCCGGTACACCCCGCCCGGAAGGTGAGGTTTACACTGAGGAGAACGGCATTAATCCATTCGTTGGGCGCAGCGCGCTCTTCATTCGAGAGGGTGAAAAAGAGGGCGTGCCGCACAATATCCGGGCCGGGTTTCAATCGACTGAACCGGTTGGCACAATTGAAGTGCGCCGTTACGGCAAGTTGCTGCGCATCTGGCAGGTTTTTCTTTGCCGAAATTATCGCACGCTTCCGCTATGACGGAGACGACAAAATCACCCGCTGTGTCCGTGATCGTGCCGCTTTTCAATGAGGAAGAGAACGTGTCGATCTTGCAATCGGAGTTGAATGCGACGCTGGGTGGAATTGATCACGAAATCATTTTTGTCGACGACGGATCGGTCGATCGCACGGTCGAGCGAATCCTACCTGCACCGAACATTCGAGTGATTCGTTTCGGAAAAAATACGGGACAAAGCGCCGCCATTTACGCTGGTCTCGAGGCAGCTCGCGGCGCGATCGCTGTTCTCATCGATGGCGATTTGCAGAATGACCCTGCCGACATTCCGCGACTTCTCGCAGAAATTGACCGCGGCGCCGATCTCGTTTGTGGTTATCGCGCGCAACGCAAAGACACACTGGTGAAACGGTTGACAAGCCGCATCGCCAATTTTGTTCGCAGCCGTTTTACAAAGGATGGCGTGCGCGATACAGGCTGCACACTGAAGGCAATGCGGTGCGAATGCGCGAACGTATTGGTCCCATTTAAAGGCATGCACCGTTTCATCCCTGCGCTCGTTAAGGCCGCCGGATATCGGCTTGTGGAGGTTCCCGTCAATCATCGTCCGCGTCGCTTCGGTCACAGTAAGTATGGCCTGGGTAACCGCGCCCTCCGTGCCACCATCGACATGTTCGGGGTGCGCTGGCTGCTTTCGCGCAGATTGAACTACAAAATACGTAGCTCGTAATCGCGGCCGACAGGGCGGAAATCCCGCTTGTCAACCTAGCCGCCCCCGCTAAGCTTCCGCTCCCGACGGGGATTTCTGCATGTCCTTGGACAATTTATTATCCGCCGAGCAAATCGTCCCGGAGATGAAGGCAACGGAGCGTTGGCCGGCCATTGTCGAGCTGATCGACTTGCTCGTTGGGTTGGCCAAAATCAAAACCGCGGACCGGGAGAGCATTCTGGCGTCGCTCAAACAGCGCGAGGAAACGATGAGCACCGGCATCGGCTTCGGGATAGCCATTCCGCACTGCTCATCCGATCGCATTGAGGAAGTGGTGGCGGCATTTGGAAGGTCGACAAGCGGAATTGAGTTTGACGCGCTGGATAATGCGCCGGTGAAATTCGTTGTCTTGTTTATCGTGCCAAAAAATCAGTTTCAGACGCATCTGCGCACGCTGGCTTCGATCGCAAAGTTCTTGAATGATCGCGCCACGCGTGAGCGTCTGGCTGAGGCGAAATCAGCTGACGAAATCTTGTCGATCTTTCGCGACCGCTCGCAAAAGGTTTAGTAGTACTGGGCTTTCTCGTCGCAGGACGAGTCGATCCGATTGGTGGATAACCCGTGAACTTCAGCGGCAAGATGCCGATCCCACGAAAATGTGTGAATCTGTGGCTCACGAATCCATGGAGACGTTCCAAACACTTCTCGCAAACAGACTTTCGGATGCAATGGCAAAGGCTGGCTTATCGACAGCAGGCGAATTGACGCCGGCGACGGACCCGCGTTTCGGCGATTATCAGACGAATGCCGCTCTCGTGCTGGGCAAGCAGCGGGGCGAAAATCCGAGAACTCTCGCCGAGAAAATTCTCGCCGGTATTGATGTTAGCGATCTTTGCGAACCGCCCACCGTCGCGGGCGCCGGCTTCATCAATTTCACGTTACGGAGTGATGCGGTCGCAAAAAAAGCGGGCGAGCTTCTGCCAGACGAACGACTTGGTGTGGCAAAGGCAAGCTCGACAAAGAGGATCGTGATCGATTTCGGATCGCCCAACGTGGCCAAGCCGATGCACGTCGGTCATATCCGCAGCACCGTGCTCGGCGATGCCCTGGCGCGTGTCGCAAGTCTTCTCGGTCACGAAGTCATTCGGGACAATCACATCGGGGATTGGGGGACGCAGTTCGGGATGGTGATCTACGGCTGGAAAAATCTGTTGGATCAACAATCACTCCAGCGCGATCCGCTCGCCGAGATCGTTCGCATTTACAAGGAGACGAATGAAAGAGCGACAGGCGATCCTCAAGTCCGCGAAGCGTGTCGGCAGGAACTGGTCAAGCTGCAGGCCGGGGACAAAGAAAATATCGACATCTGGAACGAGTGCGTCGCGTTCTCCATGCAGGATTTCGATCACGTTTACAGATTGCTCGACATTCATTTCGATATCCAATGCGGCGAAAGTTTTTACAACGATCGCTTGCCCGGGGTCGTGGATCGCTTGCTCAAATCCGGCATCGCGGAAATCAGTGAAGGCGCAGTCTGCGTTTTCTTTCGCGACATTCCCCAGCTGGCGGACAAGCCGTGCATCATTCGCAAACGCGACGGCGGCTTCAATTATGCGACAACCGATGTAGCGACCGTCGATTATCGCATCAACGATTTAAAAGCCGACACGGTATGGATCGTGACCGGTGCGCCGCAAATTTTGCATTTTCGGCAGATTTTTGAAATCGCGCGACGCGAAGGGTACAAAGCAGATTTTCGCCACATTACACACGGCAGCATTCTGGGCGAGGACCGCAAGCTGATGAAAACGCGCTCGGGCGAGAACGTTCCATTGCGTGAATTTCTCGATGAGGCGTGCAAACGCGCCCGCAAGATTATTGAGGAAAAGAATCCCGATTTCAGTGAAGCGGACAAGGCCGACATTGCGCAAAAGATTGGGATTAGTGCGGTCAAGTACGCCGATCTCTCGCAGTACCGGATGACCGATTACGTGTTTTCCTGGGACAGAATGCTTTCACTGCAGGGAAACACGGCGCCATATTTACAAAACGCTTATGTGCGGATTCGCTCGATTTTTCGGAAATCCGGCGAACCCGCGCCGAAGGTCGACAAGTTGATTCTTCGCGATCCCAGCGAGATCAATCTCGCCAAACGTATCTGCCAGTTTGCGGAAATTGTCCCGCAGGTGCTGAACGATTTTCGCCCGAACATTCTGGCAAATTATCTGTTTGAGCTCGGGAATAGTTTCCACACGTTTTACGAAGCCTGCCCGGTTTTGAAATCGGACGAACCAGTCCGCGGTTCGCGTCTGGCGTTGTGCGATCTTAGCGGGCGCGTTTTACAACGCGGGCTGGATCTTCTTGGAATCAAAGTTCCCGAAAAAATGTGACACGCTTCGATTCGAAGCCTGTCATCCTGAGTGGAGCGAAGCGGAGTCGAAGGATCTCTCGCATTTTTTTGGCGCATCGCTCACTGAAGGCGAATAGTAAGCAGATTCCTCGACTCCGCTCGGAATGACAAACGACATGAGAAAGGAAAACCATCCGCGCATTCCGACTTGCACCTACCGGTTGCAATTCAACCGCTGGTTCACTTTTGCCCAGGCGCGCGAGATCGTGCCGTATCTGCACGCGCTGGGTGTGAGCGACGCTTATGCATCGCCTTATTTTCAGGCCGGCGCGGAGAGCCTGCACGGTTACGACATTACCGATCATAATAAACTCAATTTGGCGGTCGGTTCCCGCGCGGATTACGACTCGTGGATTGCGGAATTGCACGCGCACTCGATGGGCCAGGTGGTCGATTTCGTTCCGAATCATGTCGGGATCGCGGAGCCGCTCAATCAGTGGTGGATGGATGTGCTCGAAAATGGGCCCAGCTCGAGATACGCACCCTATTTCGATATCGACTGGCATCCGCTGAAATCGGATCTGCGCGACAAAGTTTTGTTGCCGATCTTGAGCGATCAATATGGGCGCGTTCTCGAGCGCGGCGAGCTCCGAGTCCACTTCGAGGAGGGCACGTTTTATCTTCGTTACGGTGATCGCAGACTGCCGGTCGCGCCGGGGACGTATCGTTACATACTGGAGATCGCGATACAAAACCTGGCCGAACATAAGGACGAAGACTTTTACGCGGAAGTGCAAAGCATCCTGACCGCGCTCGAATATTTGCCGAAACGCACTGAAACCGATCCGAAGCGCATCGCGGAGCGCATCCGGGAAAAGGAGATCATCAAGCGACGTCTCGAGCGCCGGTGCGCGGAAGCACCGCAAGTGCAGCAGGCAATCGAAACGGCATTAGCCCGGATCAACGGAGAACCGGGGGACCCGCGCAGCTTCGACGCGCTCAACGAGTTGCTCAACGCGCAGTCGTACCGGCTGGCATTTTGGCGAGTCGCGGCTGAAGAAATCAATTATCGCCGCTTCTTTGACGTTAACGATCTGGCAGCGATCCGAGTTGAACATCCAAAGGTTTTTGACGCTGTTCATCGGTTGCTCCTGGAGTTGATGCATACCGGCGCGGTGACGGGTCTCCGCATCGATCATCCGGATGGTCTCTATTTGCCCCGCGAGTATTTCGAGAAGCTTCAGCAACGTTGCGCGAAAGCGCTGGCGATCGCCCTGCCCCAGGATGGGCGCGCTAGTTACATGGTCGCGGAAAAAATCCTCACCGGCGCCGAAACGCTGCGGAAGGATTGGCTCGTGCACGGGACCACCGGCTACGATTTTGCCAATCAGGTGATGCAGTTGCTTGTCGATTCCTCAGCGGAGACGGCGATCACAAAGACATTCCATCGCTTCATCGGTCATTCTTTGCATTTCGGTCATCTGGTCTACGCGAAGAAACTGCAAGTGATGAAATTGGCGTTGGCCAACGACGTTGATGTCCTGGGCAACATGGTCGATCGATTGTCCGAGCAAAATCGCTGGTATCGCGATTTCACTCTCGGCGCGTTGGCCCGGGCGGTGCGAGAGACGATCGCCTGTTTTCCAGTTTATCGAACTTATCTCGCACCCGGGCGGCCGGTGAGCGACGAAGATCGACACGTGATCGAACGCGCGGTCACCGCAGCCAAGCGCCGGAACCCTGGGATCGAAGAATCGATTTTCAATTTTCTGCGCGACGTTTTGCTCTTTCGCTTTCCGGAAAACCTCGACGGCGAAGCGCGGGCCGCGCACACGCATTTTGTTCTGAAGTTCCAGCAAGCCACGGGACCAATTATGGCCAAGGGACTGGAGGACACCGTGTTTTACATTTACAACCGCTTGGCGGGGTTAAATGAAGTCGGCGGCGAGCCGCAGCAGTTCGGTTTAAGCATCGACGCATTTCACGAGCGCAATCTGGATCGACAGCGCAATTGGCCGGCGACACTGCTCGCGACTTCGACTCACGACACAAAACGCAGCGAAGACGTGCGCGCGCGGATGGTTGCGATTTCCGAAATGCCGGAGCTTTGGCGGCGCTCGTTGCAACGCTGGCGTCTCGCCAATCGCCGCTGGAAACGCAGTATCAATGACGTCGAAGCGCCAGACGGAAATGAGGAATATTTGCTCTATCAAACATTGCTCGGGACTTGGCCGGTGCAGCCTTCCGGTCTCCCAGAAGAAGCAGCAACAGCCGAGTATATCGAACGCATTCAAACTTATATGGTCAAGGCGCTCCACGAAGCGAAAGTAAACACGAGCTGGATCCAGCCAAATGAAGAATGGGACGCAGCCATGCATGATTTCACCGCGAAGATCCTGGATTCCTCGACGCGGAACAAATTCGTTCCCAGTTTTCTTTCAGTTGTCCAGGAAATCGCGCGCCTCGGCGCCATCAATTCGCTCAGCCAGACGCTGCTCAAGCTGACTTCGCCGGGAGTGCCGGACATTTATCAAGGCAACGAGATTTGGGATTACAGCCTGGTCGATCCTGATAACCGGCGGCCGGTTGATTACAGACCACGTCGCGAAATGCTCGAAGCGTTGTCGGCGTCCACTTTCGACGATCTGATGGGGAATTGGCCTGATGGCCGAATCAAAATGTTTCTGACGCAACGACTGCTGCGATTTCGACGCGAACATGTCGATCTTTTCCAGCGTGGAGACTATTTGCCCCTCGTCGCGACGGGGACGTTTGCAGAATGCTGTGTCAGTTTCGCAAGACGCCTTGGCGATCAATGGATCGTTGTAATCGCGCCGCGGCTCTCTTCGCGCATCGGTTTCCCGCCAATTGCTGAACGATGGAAAGATACGACGCTCGAATTTCCCGAAACGCTCTCGCTTGAGCACGCACACAATCTCTTCACTTGTCGCAAGCTTCATCACGAAAGCCGGCGAATTTCGCTAGCTGACGCACTGCCGATCTTGCCGTTCACGGTAATGACGAACCTGTAACGGCGGTCTGTGACCGGCGCATTAATTCTTCAGAAGCGTTCATTTCTGAACTTCGGATCAAAGACGGTCACAGACCGCCGTTACAGAAGATTAGTGCTCGCTGAAGCGGTTGAAAAGATCGACAACCCAATGCGAGAAGCTACTGACGTTCGTCAGGAGATCGGCGCCGAACGCCGCAAAGGTAATTTGTGGTGAGGCGAGAACGAGCATCACGCTCAGTAGGATTAAATTCATCAGATAGATCAGGACCAACGAAAAAAAGGTGCCTTGATCACTTAGGTCGGTCTGATTTTTTGGGATCATCCAGCAGGTGAATGTGAAATGGAATGCCCAGGTCGCTCCGATCACGGCATAAAGCAGGCGGCCGTACGGCTGAACATTTAGAAACAGGCTGAGCACGCCGTAAGCGGCGATCGCGAGAATGCTGTAGAGCGGGAAAAAATAAGGAGCCAGCGCGATCCAAAAGTTATTGCGGTTTGTCACCACATGCCCGCCATCGCGTCCGACTCGGAATCGGCTGACCCGGCCGCCCATCAGCAAAACCCAGAGCGCATGGGTTAGTTCATGCCCGAAGACATAGATGACAATCGGTCGAGGCAAGCCAAGGAAAGCGATCAACCAGAGGACCGCGCCCAATGAAAAGAACCAAAATTCTTCGCCAGCCCAAAGTCGCTGCGTCACGGTTGCGCGCGCAAAGACGGTGAAAAACGTCTGACTAAGAATTGCGCAGACCGGCAGCAAAAAAATCGCGACCACAAACTTCACCCAGCGTGTGGGGACCAGAAGCGAATCAGGGGCGGGAACGACTCTTGTCGTCGACACGAAGCGCCGAGCAATCTTTACCCGGCCACGCGACCTGCGTCCGCGATACGTTTTCGATCTTCGATTCGTCGCCGCCAAAGTTATCTGCAGATTACGCAGATTGACGCAGGTTTGGGAAAGATAAATTCGCAGGGCGCGACGAGGCCTCGCCCATAGCTAGGCGCGCCCCATATAGGCGCCGGTACGAGTGTCGATCTTGATATTTTCACCTTCTTTGATGAAGAGCGGGACATTGATTGTCTTCCCGGTCTCGAGTACAGCCGGCTTGGTCACGTTGCTTGCGGTATCGCCCCGCACGCCTTCCGGGGATTCAACGACCTTGAGACTGACGGAGGCGGGCATTTCAACCTGGACCGGTTTGCCTTCGGCGTAGAGAACCTGCAACGAGAGATTCTCCACGAGATAATCTTTGGCGTCGCCAATCAGATTTTCTTGCAAGGTGATCGTGTCGTACGTTTCCGGGTCCATGAAATGAAACCCGTTACGATCTTTGTAACTGAACTCGAGATTCTTTCGCTCGATCTCAACTAGCTCCACTTTGTCGGTGGAACCAAAACGGACATCGGCGCTTTTGCCGGTGTTCATATAACGGATGATCGCCTGGACGAACGCGCGCAAATTTCCGGGCGTGCGGTGATGGACTTCGAGCACAATGGCAGGATTGCCGTTGTACTTAATCGCCATTCCTTTGCGAAGATCGTTTGCGGCAGCCATGGAAAGAGATTGAGCGTTGAGAGTTGAGGGAGCGCGGACGTTACACCCGCTCAGAGCAACTTCAAGCGGGTGAGGTCTTGCGAATCGATGATCCCGACTGGCACGCTTTCGTCATCGATAACGACAAGATCGTCGATCCGGTGACGCTCCAGCAGGTTCAGGACTTCGACCGCGAGTTTGTCTTTGTGCACCGTCACCGGATTCAATGTCATCAAATCTGCGACCAGCCGTTCACCGATCTTGGAATCCGCTTGGAAACGCCGCGCAAAATCGCCGTGCGTAAAAATCCCGAGCAGTTCTCGATCTTCACCCACCACGACGGCGGCGCCGGCGCGGACGCTCGTCATTGCTTTGAGCACGTCGCGTACCGTCGTATCGGTTGAAACAATGGCCATCGATTGGCGTGGCCGCATGATTTGATGCACACGCATGAGCAGGCTGCGGCCGATCGCGCCGGCGGGATGAAATTTGGCAAAATCTTCTTTATTAAATCCGCGCGCCTCGAGCAGCACCATGGCGAGTGCGTCACCCAGCGCGAGCATCACCGTGGTACTCGAAGTTGGCGCGAGATTGAGCGGACATGCTTCCTGCTCCACGTTTACATCGAGCAGCACATGGGCGTTTTGCGCGAGAGTCGATTTTGGATCGCCGCAAAACGCAATGATTCGTGCTTGAAATCGCGCGATTGCCGGCAGAATCCGGAGTAATTCCTCCGTCTCGCCGCTTGCGCTTAGCGCCAGGACAACATCGCCGTCGGCGACCATGCCCAGGTCGCCGTGCAAAGCGTTGGAAGAATCGAGGACGACGGCCGGCGATCCCGTGCTTGTGAGGGTGGCGGCGATTTTTGCGCCGATGTGTCCGGATTTCCCGACTCCGAGAACGACAACTTTCCCGCGGGCATCGACCGCTTCCTTAATCAGCTCGACGGCACGCGAGAAATTTTCGCCCAAACGATCCCGAAGCCGCTTGAGTTCAAAAATTTCGATATCCAAGACACGTGCGGCCTTTTCAAGGTAGTCCATCGAAGTATATAATGTGGGCAGGCGTTGTAGCGGGCAAGAACTTGCACGTCTCGCCGGAAAGGAAAAATATGAAAACATTAATCATCTCGGTCTTGGCCGCGCTGGTAACGAGTGCCTCCGCACAAAGTTTCAGAGCGCCGCTCGGGCCACAACAACCGGTGAGAGCAATGCCCACACCGCCGCCGCTCTTACAACGCCCTGAAGTCCAGGGAGTGGTTCCGCAAGCGCTTCGGGGAGGAAATCCACTCCAGATGCTGAATCCGTGGGCGCCTGGCCGATATGGCACTTGGGCGGAACACACAGTATTTGATCCCGACATTCCCGGAAAGTGGAAGGGGATTAAACTTTTCGAGATCGTGTTTTAGCAGATTTCAGGTTCGAGTTTTGAATTGAACGTTCAACATTGACCGTTGAGCGTTGGGGCGTTGAAGCCGCTATCTGATTCGCCCCCCGTCGTCGCATCTTATTGCGCGACGTTTCTAAAACCGGAGATGTTGCACATCTACCGGCAAATAACCGCCCTAAAGCGATGCCGGCCCGTCGTGATTGCGCAGAAGCGGGAGGAAGCCGTCCGGTATCCCTTTGAGCCGGTCCTTCTCATCGCAAAACCCTTCACCCATTTTCTGCGGCGCTTTTGGTTCAGACAATTGCGTCATGCGCCGTGGCAAATTTCCCGGACCGAGCTTCGCGCGTTGCTGCGAATCGCGCGTGGCAAAAGCCATCGATTGTTTCCTTTCATGGCGCCGATGTGATAGTGGACATGGATAAAGCGGCGTATCGAAGCGCAACTCGCGAGATGCTTGATGCGGTGAAGGTTGTAATGGTCCGTTCGGAATCGTTGCGACGCGCGGTTATCGATCTAGGCTGCGACGAAAAAAAGATCCAACTCCAGCGTACGGGGATTCCGCTCGATGAATTTCCATTTCGCGGACGGAGTTTTCCACCCCGCGGTCGCGGGGGCGAATGGCGGTTCGTGCAGGCTGGCCGTTTGATCGAGAAAAAAGGCCTGCCGGTCACGCTCCACGCTTTCGCGAGATTTTCAGGGCAATTTCCAAACGCGAGGTTAACGATCGCGGGGGAAGGGCCGTTGCTCGGCACACTTCAAGAACTCGCGAGCGAACTGAAGATCGACGATCGCGTTTCGTTTACTGGTTTCATTTCGCAGGAGCAACTGCGCGAGCTGTTTTATGCGTCGCACATTTTCATGCACCCAAGCGAAACCGGTTCTGATGGAAA
>Ga0193723_1000899_pt1 | contig 11643 bp, 9 predicted proteins | sample H2m2metaG_FD_143042 | JGI IMG/M metagenome (GOLD analysis project Ga0193723, IMG submission 143042) | Soil microbial communities from a riparian zone of the East river system, Colorado, United States - H2m2 | ecosystem: Environmental > Terrestrial > Soil > Riparian zone | place: USA: East River... | reverse complement strand
GTTGGGCAGCGTGAAGACGAGCGACGTCTTGGAGGTGCCGCCCGACGGGCCGGGCTCCCGCGCCACGACGAGAAACCGCGTGTAGTTCTCCGGGTGGTCTTCGAGCCCCTCGAGCAGGATCTCGCCACCATACAGCTGAGCCGCGAGGGCCGACCCGATCGCCGCATCGGCTTCCAGCCGCCCGGCGAGGAGATCGCGCACGCTGCCGGCGGTGTCGTACGCGGGCACGGGAGCGACGGCCGGATGGTCCAGGAAAAAGCGGCGGCACTGCGCCAGCGCCACTGGATGCGAAGCCACCCGATGCACGTCGCCGAGGAGGGTCCCGGGCCGGACCACGAGGCAGTGTCGCACGCGGACCTGGGTTTCCCCCACGACGTGCAGGGCGTGCGCGCCCAGCGCGTCATAGGCCTCGTACACAGAGCCTGCGAGCGAGTTCTCGATCGGCACCACGCCGCGCGTCGCCTGGTCCGCCTCGACGGCGCGGAACAGATCCTCGAACGTCGGACATGGGACGAGCTGCACGTCCGGGCCAAGGGCCCCCCGCGCCGCGGCGTGACTGAACGATCCAGCTTCTCCCTGAATGGCGACAGCAACTGGCGTCATTGTCCGACCCCGGAAAAAAGAGCGGCCCGCTTTGGGCGGGCCGCTCGTGACTCTGGATGAGGCGTCAAGACGCCGCGGGGAACGGCACCAGCTGTCGCTTCCGCTCATCCCACAACGTGAGGCCCACGCAGCGGAAGCTGTCGAGCAGCGTCAGCGTCGGCACCTCGCGCAGCTCGGGATGCTCGTCGAGCACTCGCTGCAGCCGGTAGTTGGGAATGCGGGGGAGGAGATGGTGCACGTGGTGCAGGCCGATGTTGCCCGTCGCCCATTGCAGCAGCTTGGGCAGGCGGTAGTACGAGCTGCCCTGGAGCGCGGCGGCATCGTACTGCCAGCGCTCGTCGTGCTCCCAGTACGTCGGCTCGAACTGGTGCTGCACGTAGAACAGCCACACGCCGATCGACGTCGAGAGCAGCGTTACCGGCAGCTGGATCAGCAGGAACGCGCGGAACCCGACGAGCACTCCCATCAACACGATCGCGGCGGCGAGGCCTACGTCGGTCCACAGGATGCTGCGCCGCTCCCGCGTCCACTCACGCGGCACGATCGTCGGCAGGCGGTGCCGCACGAAGAAGTGCAGCACGGCACCGACGCCGAACAGCACGATCGGGTGCCGGTACACGCGGTACTTGAAGCGCTCCCAGCGCGACCGGGCCAGGTACTCGTCGACCGTCCAGGTGTCGATGTCGCCGAAGCCGCGGTGCTCGAGATTCCCCGAGGTCGCGTGATGGAGCGCGTGGGTCTTCTTCCAGTAGTGATAGGGCGTCAGCGTGAGCACGCCGAGGATCGAGCCGACGATGTCCGCGACGCGCGTCGAGCGGAAGAAGGCGCCGTGGCCGCAGTCGTGCTGAATGATGAACAGGCGGATGAGGAAGAACGCCGTGGGCACGGCGAGCAGCAGCGTGACCCAGTACCCGAGCGCGAGACTCGCGTACATCAACGCCCACGCGCCGGCGAACAGCGCCGCCGCGCTCGTGAGCTGCCAGACACTGCGCTTCGAGTCGGGGCCCTTGTAGGGTGCGAGGCGCGCCGCCCAGACCGCCGCGGCCGCCTGCTCCATCGCGTGGGTACTCACTGGTCCTTTTCGCCCTCCACATCGGCCGGCCACTTGCGGACGAATCCGCGGTAGCCGCACTCGCACGATTCGGTCGTGCGGCCCTGCCGGTCGGTCCCGAACTGGAGCAACCGGCCGCACGCCGGACAACTGGGCCGGCCGCCGTCGGACTGGAGGCCGGTTCTGGCGAGCGCCGCCCGGGAGCGGTTCACTTGTGGCGGTAGGTGATGCGCCCGCGGGTCAGATCGTAGGGGGAGACGGCCAGCGTGACGCGGTCGCCCGCGAGTACGCGGATCCGAAACCGCCGCATTTTGCCGGCGATGGTCGCGAGGACTTGATGCCCGTTGACCAGCAGGACGCGGAACGTCGTGTTGGGCAGGACCTCGGAGACCGTGCCCTCGATCTCGATTGCCTCTTCTTTGGCCATGACTCCGCCCCTCGCCCGTATGTAAACAAAGCGGGACCGGCGCAATGCCAAGCCCCGCCTTGACGTTTGCTCCTCAACACTCCGAGAACGCTAACAGGGGGTACAGGCGAAGTCAAACTTTCAGCTGGTCACCCGCACACCGACCTCGTACACGTGCCTCAAAAGGTCCGCCGGGTCTTCGTACACGCGATACGCGCCCGCGCGCTCCAGTTCGTCCTGGCCGTATCCACCCGAGAGCAGTCCGACGCCGAGCGCGCGGGCGCGGCGCGCGGCGAGCAAGTCCCACACGCTGTCGCCTACCACGATGCACGAGTCGATCGGCACGTCGAGTTGCGCCGCCGCCGCCAGAAACAAATCGGGATCGGGCTTGGCGTGCGCGACCTGATCGCGCGTGATCACCGGCACACCGGCGGGAACGCCGAGCAGCTCGAGCATCGGACGCGCGCTCTCGATCCAGCCGCTGGTCGCGATGGCCCACGGCACACGGGCCTTGGTGAGATAGGTGAGCAGCTCGCGCGCCCCGGGCAGCGGCCGCACGGCACCAACGAGGCGGGCGAACGCCGCGGCGTGGGCGGCCTTCACGTCGGCCGCTTCCTGCGTGCCGAAGCGCCGGCCCGTCTCGCGCAACAGGGCGTCGAGGAACAACCCGCCGCTCATGCCGATGCGGCGATGGATGCGCCACACCGACAGCTCGAGGCCTATTTTTTCCAGCGCCTCGCGCCACGCCAGCACGTGCTGATAGACGCTGTCCATCAGCGTGCCGTCGAGATCGAACAGGAACGCGGTCGTCATGCGATCAGCGCGGCTGGTCTCGTCGCCGGATCGCGTTCCAGCGTCCGAGCAGCTCCGCGAGCTTCCCCTCGAGCATCGTCACCGCCCGTGCCGCCTGCGTCGTCGGCGCGGCGTCGACGCCGTCGATCAAGTCGAGCAACCCGGCCAGGTCGCCGTTCAGGCGCATCAGCGGCCTTTCGAGCGCCGTCAGCGAGTCAGCAAGCGGGGCGCGGACCTGAGCCCGCAGCGCACGCACGGCCTGCAACGCGTCGTAATTCCGTCGCAGCGACGCGGCCAGCCGGCTGGCCGCCGCGAATTGCTGCGCCAATGCCACCGGCGTGGTCCGCACCCGCGGATCCATCTTGATCGTGAGCGGCTGCGTGATCGTGCGACCATCGACCGTGAGCCGCACCTCGTAGCGCCCCGGCAGCGCGACGGGCGCACGGGGCTCGCGCCACGTGTCCATATAGATCGCGGAGATCGGATAGTTGTGGGTCAGGGCCGGCGGCGCCGGATAATGGAGATCCCACACCAAACGGTGCATCCCTGCCGCGGTGGACAACCGTTGCGGTGGGCGGATCCAATAGTCGGGGATGTTCAACCCGGAGTCTACCGGGACCGTGTCAGCGCTCGAGAAGCGGCGTACCAGTCGCCCACGCGCGTCACGGATTTCGATCGTGATGGCACCTGCGGCTGCGGTGGCGAGATGGTAGTCGATGACGGCCCCGTCGGGCGGGTTTTGGCCCGCCGGCTCGTCGGGTGGCAACGGGGTGTCGGTGTTCGCGTTCCAGCGCACCCGGTATGCGGGTGCGGGCTGGAAGAGAAAGCCCGACGTCGCGCGCGCCGCGGCCGCGAGCTGCCGCAGCGGCGTCAGGTCGTCGAGAATCCAGATCGAGCGGCCGTGCGTCCCCACGATCAGGTCGTTGTCGTGGACCTGGAGGTCGCGCGTCGAGCTGGGCGGCAGGTTCTGGCGCAGTGATTGCCAGTGGTCGCCGTCGTCGAACGAGACGTACACGCTGCGCTCGCTCCCGGCGAACAGCAGGCCACGCCTCAGCGGATCTTCCCGCACCACGTTTACCATTTCGTTCGACGGTATTCCTTCTACGACTTCCTTCCACGTCTTTCCGCCGTCCCGCGTCCGGTAGATGTGCGGCGCGACGTCGTCGAGGCGAAACCGGTTGATCGCCGCGAAGGCAGCCAGCGTGTCGAAGTGCGAGGCCTCCATGATGGAGACCTTGCTCCAGGGCGTGAGTGCGGGCGGTGTGACATTCTTCCACGTGCGGCCGCCCGTGTGCGTGACCCAGATGAGCCCGTCGTCAGTTCCGACCCAAAGGAGGTTGAGCCGTCTGAAAGACGGCGCGATGGTGTAGATCACGCCGCGGTGCTTCCCCTGCTCGGGGTCGAGCGAGGTGAAGGCGCCGAGGCTCGTTGGGACATCGTACGCCGCGCGTGTCAGGTCCGGACTGATCGTCGTCCAGCTTTCGCCCCCGTTCAGGGTCTTGAAGAGCACGCTGCCGGCGTAGTACAGGATGTGCGGATCGACGGGTGAGAAGATCACGGGCGCCGTCCGCACGAATCGCACCGGATCGCTTGGTCCGCGGACCGGCACGGGGGAGACGTTCTTCACCTCGCCGGTGTTCCAGTCGAATCGCGTGAGCTTCCCCCCGTACACGAGGTTCGGGTGGAGCGGGTCGGGGGCGGCGTAGCCGTACTCTTCGAGTCCGACGGGGCGCCAGTCGCGGAACGTGATCTGGCCGTCGGGTCCGCGGCTCGGCACCCCGGCGGAGCCGGACTCCTGCTGGCCGCCGTACACCCAGTAGGGGAAACGATTGTCGGTGGTGACGTGAAACATCTGGGCCGTGGGCTGGTTGTACCACGAGCTCCACGTCTCGCCGCCGTTGACCGTGATCACCGCGCCCTGGTCCGCGGCGTTCAGGATGATCTGCGGGTTGTCGGGATTGATCCACAGGCGGTGGTAGTCGTCGCCGCCCGGCGCGCCGCGCCATCCGGTGAATGTCTTGCCGCCGTCGGTGGACTTCCAGGTGACCACGTTGGCGACGTAGACCACGTCCGCGTTCTTGGGGTCGACCTTGACCTCGTTGAAGTCGCCGTCGCGGCCCCAGATGCGGCCGTCGCTGTTGACGAGCCGCCAGCTTTCCCCGCCGTCATCGGAGCGGTACAGCCCCCCCTTCCCCTGGTTCGCCCCCACGATGGCGTACATCCGCGCGGGCTCGGACTCGCTCGTGGCGAGCCCGATTCTGCCCAGTCCTTCTTCCGCGCTCGGCAGGCCGGCGGTGATCTGTCGCCAGGTCGTGCCGCCGTCGCTGGACTTATAGAGCCCGTTGTTCTTCGAGAGCACCCACCCCGCTTCCCACGGTGCCTGCCGTGCCGACCAGAGCACGGCGAAGACGGTCTGCGCGCTCGCCGGAGCAAACGCCAGATCCATCCCGCCCGTGTTTTCGTCGCGGTAGAGGACCTTCTGCCAGGTCTCGCCGCCGTCGCTCGAGCGGAAGATGCCGCGCTCTTCGTTGGCGCCGTAGGGATGGCCCAGCACCGCGGCGAACACGCGATTCGGATCGCTCGGGTCCACGATGATGGCGGGAATCTGCTGGCCGTCGCGCAGGCCCAAGTGCTTCCAGGTGTTTCCACCGTCGGACGACCTGTAGATCCCGTCGCCCACGGACAGATCGGGCCGCTGCAGCCCCTCGCCACTCCCCACGTACACGATACGCGGGTCCGAGGGAGCGAGGGCGATCGCCCCGATCGAGCCGGTGGACTCGGCATCGAAGATCGGCGTCCAGACGCGCCCGTAATCGGTCGTCTTCCACACGCCGCCGTTGTTGACGCCGATGTAGAACACGTTGGGCTGGCCCGGGATTCCGACGGCGGCGACGGTGCGGCCGCCACGGAACGGGCCGATTAATCGCCAGCGCAGCGCGCCGAACAGGTTGGGATCGTAGCCCTGCGGCGCGGCGCGGGAGGGGAGCAGAGCGGCAAGCGCGGTAATCCAGACGAGGCGTCTCATGAATCCCAGGAGGTGTAGGAGGTGCTACAGGTGCAAGATTGGGCGCGCGTTACTCGCTCGCCATCCGCTCGACGGCAAAGCGCAGCCGCAGCATCGCGGTGTCCAGCATGCGGCGCTCGTCGTCGTTGAGAGAAGCCGAGTCGGCGACCTGCAGGAGGAGGCCCAGGGCGGTTTGCAGTTGGCCGGCGGCCGACTGCAACGCCAGCCGCCGCTCGATCCCCAGTCGGCGGTCGCTCTTGCGGCGCTCAACCGCGACCGTCATATGCTCGACCCGCGCGTCCTCCCTGCTGCGGCGGTCCGTGTCGCGGCGCTCGATCTTGGGCGCGGTCACTAACCCTCCACCACCCACGTGCGCTCCTTGCGAAGCAGCACGTCGAGGTCCGCCGGTCCTTTCTGCGCGCCCGCCTGGGCGTACACCTCGCGCTCGTACGACAGCGCGGGGTTGCAGTACAGCACGCCCATCGCTGTGGGGAAGGGCGGCTCGAGGGCGGCGAGATGTTGCGCCAGGGCTCGGTTCGTTTCGTCGTGGACCAGGATGTCCGCCGCGGTCACTCCGGTCTCACCCAGCGTCGCCACCTCCAGCTCGAGTTTGCCGGGAACGAGCCGCAGCCCCTTCTCCTTGTTCTTGCCGAAGAGCAGTGGCTGGCCGTGCTCCACGACGATCTGCGCGTCGGGCGCCTCGGCCTTGCCGGTGATGTGCTCGAACACCGCGTCGTTGAACACGACGCAGTTCTGGAGGATCTCGACGAACGACGCGCCCTGATGGGCGCGCGCCCGCTTCAGCACGCCCACGAGGTGCGACTGGAGCGTGTCGACGGACCGCGCGACGAATCGGGCTCCGGCGCCGAGCGCGAAGACGCAGGCCGACACCGGATACTCGAGCGAACCGAGCGGGGTGGACGGCGAGCGGGTGCCGCGGCGCGACGTCGGCGAGTACTGACCCTTGGTGAGGCCGTAGATCTCGTTGTTGAAGAGAATGATCTGGAGGTCCACGTTGCGGCGCAGCACATGCAGCATGTGATTGCCGCCGATGGACAGCCCATCGCCGTCTCCCGTCATCACCCACACGTCGAGCTCGGGGTTCGCGAGCTTGATGCCCGTCGCGATCGCGGGCGCCCGGCCGTGCACCGTGTGGAAGCCGTAGGTGGACATGTAATACGGGAACCGCGCGGCGCATCCGATCCCGCTCACGAAGACGGTGCGTGCCCGGTCGACCTGCAGCTCGGCGCACGCCTTCTGCACCGCCTTGAGGATGGCGTAGTCCCCGCAGCCGGGGCACCAGCGGACCTCCTGGTCCGAGGCGTAGTCCTTCGGCGCGAGCTGTGCGTCGGTGATCGTGGTGACCGTCATGCCTTCGTCCCCCGAATCGCGTCCAACACCTCGGTCACCTTGAACGGCTTCCCCGTGACCTTGCTCAGCCCTTCCGCCGGGATGAGATACTCCGCGCGTAGCAGGCGCACCAGCTGGCCGTGGTTCATCTCGGGGACGAGGATGCGGTCGTAGCGCTTCAGTAGATCGCCGAGGTTGCGCGGGAAGGGGCTCATGTAGCGGACGTGGATGTGCGCCACGTCGTGCCCTTCCTCGCGCGCGATGCGGACCGCCTGGTGGATCGGCCCGAACGTCGAGCCCCACCCGACGACGGCGAGCGCGCCGTGCTCCTCGCCCAGGGTGGCCGTCTGGAGCGGAATGTCATGCGCGATCCCGGCGATCTTGTCGGCCCGCGCCTCGGTCATGCGCGCGTGGTTGTCGGGATCGTAGGAGATGTGCCCGGAGTCGTAGTCCTTTTCCAGGCCGCCGATGCGATGCTCGAGCCCCGGCGTGCCCGGCCGCACCCACGGGCGCGCCAGCGTGCGCGGGTCGCGCAGGAACGGGTGGAACCCCTCCGGATCGGTGCGATAGGCGATCGGAAAACGCGGCAGGTCGGCTTCCACCGGGATGCGCCACGGCTCGGCGGCGTGCGCGAGGTAGCCGTCGGACAGGACGATCACCGGAGTCATGAACTTGGTGGCGATGCGTACCGCTTCGATCGCCACGTCGAAGCAGTCGGTCGCGGTGGCGGCCGCGATGACCGCGAGCGGCGCGTCGGCGTTGCGGCCGTGGACCGCCTGGAACAGATCCGACTGCTCGGTCTTGGTCGGCATGCCCGTCGACGGACCGGCACGTTGCGAGTCGATCACGATGAGCGGCAGCTCGGTGGCGATCGCGAGGCCGAGCATTTCGGTCTTGAGGGCGATCCCGGGTCCCGAGCTCGAGGTGACGCCGAGGGCGCCGGCGTAGGCGGCGCCGAGCGCCGCGCCGCTCGCGGCGATCTCATCTTCGGCTTGGAACGTCACCACGCCGTACTGGCGCATCGTGGCCAAGGTGTGCAGCAGGGCGGACGCGGGGGTGATCGGGTACCCGGCGAACACCAGCTTCTCGATCCCCGCCGCCCGCATCCCGGCCACCAGTCCCCAGGCGAGCGCCTCGGTTCCGCTCACGGTGCGGTACAGCCCGGGCCGCACGTGGGCCTTGGGGACGACGTACCCCACCAGATGCTCGGGCATTTCCGCAGTCTCGCCGAAGGCGTGGCCGGCGTTCAGGGCCGCGATGTTGGCATCGGCGATCTGGGGCTTCTTGGCGAATTTCTGCTTGAGCCACTCGACCGTCGCCGTGCGCTCCCGGCCGTACATCCACAGGAGCAGGCCGAGCGCCCACATGTTGCGGCACAGGTGGGCCTCGCGCGAGGACAGCCCGTGTGGCTTCACAGCGTCGGCGGTGAGCTTCGTAATGTCGAACTTGAGCAGCTGGTACGGGGCGAGCGAGTCGTCGTCGAGCGGGTTCTTCGCGTAGCCCGCCTTGCCGAGGTTGCGCTCGTTGAACGCCGCAGAGTCGACGATGATCGTGCCGCCGACGCGCAGGTCTTTCAGCTCCACCGTGAGGGCCGCGGGGTTCATGGCGACGAGGACGTCCACCTCGTCGCCCGGGGTCATCACGTCCACCGCCCCGAACTGGATCTGGAACGCCGACACGCCGAACGTCGTGCCCGCCGGCGCACGGATCTCGGCCGGAAAATCGGGGAAGGTCGAGAGGTCGTTGCCCGCGAGGGCGGTCTCCAGCATGAACTGGGTGCCGGTCACTTGCATCCCGTCGCCGGAGTCGCCGGCGAACCGGATCACGACCGAGTCGCGGATCTCGCGGCCGGGGGAGGAGGGCAGTGTGCTGGAGGCCATCAACTTGGAAGGCTAGCCTGGTCACGCAGCGGGCGCCAGATTACCGCGTCTGGGCAGGGGTGTAGCACGGGGCTGGCAGGTTTGGCCCTGCCGAGGCGGGCGCTCCCTCCGGACCGAGGGCGCGAAACTTGCCCCCAAGATCAGGACTCTTCAACCAAGCGAGCAGGCGATGCACGCAGTCATTCGGCGCTATAAGGTGAGACTCGGGACGGTCGCCAGTGCGGCGCAACACGCGGAAACCAGTCTGCTGCCGCAGATGAACCAGCTCCCGGGCTTCGTGGCGTATTACCTGCTCGATGCCGGGGACAGCGTGTTGGCATCGGTCAGCGTGTGCGAGACGCGCGAGGGCGCGGACGCAGCGGCCGCGCTCGCCGCGAGCTGGTTTAGAAGCGACTGGCCTTCGTTCAAGGTGATCCCGCCGGAGATCACGGACGGTGAGGTCCTCGTCCACGCCGAAGTCGGTCGCGCGACGGGGCGCCGCCGGTTCGAGCGGCGCGCCAGCGCCGATCGCCGGGCCGATCCCGACCGCCGGGAGGGGTCCGAGCGGCGGCGGCTGGATATGCCGCGCTCGCCGGAGCAGCGCAGCGGTGTCGCCCGGCGGTCCGAGACCGAGCGCCGGTCGAAAGCGGAGCGGCGCGCGGCGTGGCAGGTTGCCCCCCCCAAGGCGCCGCAGCAGTCGCGCCGGCCTGGAGCGGCGCCGCAGCGACGGACGCCGTCGCCGATCGCCTAGCGGCACTACGAAGCGCCCGGGGGTATTCTTCTATTCCATGCCCCCAGGGAAAGCACTCCCTCTCGCCGTCTTGCTCGCGGCTGCCTGCGCCCGCCCCTCCGGGGGGGGGGCGCCGCTCGCGCCCGCCGCCGGAGCAGCCGGCTGCGTGCTGACGGGCGGCTCCGCCGCGCGCGCGCCCGTGATCACCGTCGCGCTCACCGATTCGGTTGATCCCACGCACGCTCCCGTGCCCCGCAGCGACGCCGAGCGACTCGTCTTCCGGCACCTGTACGAGACGCTGGTGCGGTTCGACTGCGAGGGTCACGCGGTGCCCGCGCTCGCCGAATCGTGGACGTCGAGTGACGGCGGGCGGCGTTGGGCGTTCACCCTCCGTGCCGACGCGCAGTTCTGGGACGGCGCGCCGGTCACCGCGCGTGACGTCGTGGTGGGAAAGGGCGGCGCGGGGTACACGCTGACGCCGCTCGAGCCCAGAGTCGTGGGCGTGTGGCTGGCGAAGGGGTCGGACGCCGTCCCGGCGTTCCTGGCTGACCCCGCGCTCGCCGTCACGAAGCCGGCACCCGGGGGCGACTGGCCCATCGGCACGGGGCGCTATTGGGTGACGGGCGCCAATACGACCGCCCAGGAGATCCGGGCGCTGTCATCCGCCGGCGACACGCTCGTCTTTCGGCAGGCCGCGGCAACCGACCCGCGCGATTTGTTGGACGCCGGGGTTGATCTCCTCGTCACACGCAATCGTCCGGTGATCGAATACGCCGCCACGCAGCCCGCGTTCGCGGTGGTCGAGCTGCCGTGGGACCGGATCTACGTACTGGCCGGCGCCGAGCCTCCAGCGGTGCGGCTCGACGGTCTCGAGCAAGCCGTCCGGTCGGAGGCACGCCGCCCCCAGGGAGGTTCCGTCTGGTGGGAGGAGCTCCAGGCGTGCGGGCCGCCGCCTGCTCCGGCACCGCCGGCCGCGAGTCCTCGTGCTCCCCGGCGCATCGCGTACGTGCGGGGCGATCCCACCGGGCGCGACCTGGCCGGCCGGATCGCCGCGCTCGGAGGCGGCGTCGCCGCTGGCCTTGCGCCCGCGGATTTCGCGAAGGCGTTGAATGGCGGCACCGCGGCGGCGTACGTGCTGGCGCTGCCGCGCGCTGTCCCCGAGCCATGCCGAGCCGCCCGCGACCTGCTACCCCCTTGGCCGGTCTCGGTGGCGCGCCTAGTGGAGACGCGCGCGCGTGTGGTCGTGCGGCGCGGCGTGTCACGCTGGGGGATGGATGGCGACGGGACCGTACACCTGGCACCGCAGTGACCTTCCGTACTCGCCTCCTCGCCGGGTTCGGCGTGGTGGTGCTCGTTCCGCTTGCCGTCTTCGGGCTCGGCATCCGTCGTGAGATGTCGGCGCGGCTGAGCGCCGAGTACGAGCAGCGCGTGGCGGCGCTCACCGGAGTTATTCGCGCCGACGTCGCGCGCCAGAGCGACGGCATCGCCGCCCGTCTCGCCGCGCTGAAAGCTGCGCTCGCCGCCGACAATGACTTTCGCACGGCTCTGCAGGGCAGAGACCGCGGCTACGTGCTCGACTACGCCGGCGACGCAATGCGGCTGGCGGGGCTCGACTACCTTCACGTGCTGGACGACGAAGGCCGCGTGCTGTCGTCGGGCCAGTTCCGCAACGAGTACGACCGGCCCGCGCCGATTCCCCCACTGTCCGGCCCCGCGCTCGTTCGCGGCCGCACCGCCGAGGGACAGTTTCTCGCCTTCGTCCGCGCCGACTCCCTCCGGCTCCCCGGGCGGCGGTTTGTCCTTGTGGCCGGTACACGCGTCGACTCCCTGTTTCTGGCCCGACTCGCC
>Ga0193723_1000898_pt1 | contig 11646 bp, 6 predicted proteins | sample H2m2metaG_FD_143042 | JGI IMG/M metagenome (GOLD analysis project Ga0193723, IMG submission 143042) | Soil microbial communities from a riparian zone of the East river system, Colorado, United States - H2m2 | ecosystem: Environmental > Terrestrial > Soil > Riparian zone | place: USA: East River... | reverse complement strand
TCCGCTCTCACTCTTCGTCCATCCGTTTGTTTCGCCGCCCAGGAGCACATGCGGGCTGATCGTGCCACCCATCTTCAAGTAACCGCTTACACCGCCGGTACTGCCGCACCCCGTACAGGTGTAGCTCCCGTACCCAAATCCGAAGCCGATCCAGAATCCCTTGCGGGTCTGCGGATGCTGCGCCGACGCTACCGAGACACCCAGCACCAGCAACGCCACGACGATTGCACTGCCGCGCGAGATGCACCGCATTGGTTCCCCCAGGTGGAAGAGCGCGATCCAATATTGGAAACTGGCCCCAGCGGCGCCAGCGAATCGGGAACCCATTGCCGAGCTTGGGTATGTAGAACGCCATGCGTCTCTCGCTGCGGTTCGTGATTCCCCTGCTCGCCGCGCTGGGCATCTTCGCCTACGCGGCCCTGCCGCTGGTGGACAAGCTCATGCTCCGCTGGTTCGGCCGCGACCTCGAGGTGCGCGCCTCCCTGATCGCAAACACGGTCGATGATCCGCTGCAGAACCTGATTCGATCCGGCAACCGGAGTCGCATCTTGGAGTTCTTCACCCGCATCACGCAGGACGAGCGCCTGCTGGCGCTGGCGTTTTGCCCCGCCGACAATGGCGACCCGGTCGCGACCCCGATGCTTCCGGCGGAAGTGCAATGCTCCAACCTGGGCCGGTTTGCGACGCCCGCGGGCGAGCTGCTGCAGACGGGGACGGGTCCGGTATTCGTGTCGGTGCGCCCGCTCCCCGGCGGCCAGCTCGTCCTGGTGCACGACATGAGCTGGTTCGCGCGCCGCAGCCGCGAGACGCGGCAGTACTTCTTCCTGTTCTTTGTCGGCCTCGGCCTCACCGTCGCGTTTATCACGGTCGTCATCGCGCAGCTGTCCTGGCGCGGGTGGGTGCAGGGGCTGCGCGGGCTGCTGCGCGGCGAGGGCCTGGTGACGATCCCCGGCCGGTCCGGCGCACGCGGCTTCAGCGGGCCGCCGCCGGAGCTCAGGCCTATCGCCAAGGATCTGCGCGCGCTGATCGAGGAGCTCGAAGCCGACCACCGCTCGCGCGACGAAGAGCAGCTCGTCTGGACGCCGGTCACGCTGCGCCAGATCCTGCGTCGCGAGCTGCGGGGCAAGGAAGTGATCGTGGTGTCGAACCGCGAACCCTACATCCACGTGCGGCGCGGCACCGAGATCGAGGTGTGGCGGCCGGCCAGCGGACTCGTGACGGCGCTCGAGCCGGTCATGCGCGCCTGCTCGGGGACCTGGATCGCGCACGGCAGCGGCAACGCTGATCGCGAAACCGTGGATTCGCGCGACCGGGTCGCCGTACCGCCGCCGCCCGATACCGCTGCATACCAGCTGCGGCGCGTCTGGCTCACCAACGAAGAGGAAGCCGGCTACTACTACGGCTTCGCCAACGAGGGAATCTGGCCGCTATGCCACATCGCGCACGTGCGCCCCGTCTTCCGCCGCGCCGACTGGGAGCAGTACGTCGCGGTAAACCGCAAGTTCGCCAAGACGGTGATCGAGGTCGCGCAATCCGCCGACCCGATCGTGCTGGTCCAGGATTATCACTTCGCGCTCCTGCCGCGCATGATCAAGGAAGTGCTCTTATCGGCGACGATCATTTCCTTCTGGCACATTCCGTGGCCCAACCCCGAAGCATTCGCGATCTGCCCCTGGCGCGAGGAGCTGCTGGACGGGCTGCTCGGCAGCACGATCCTCGGATTCCACACCCAGTTCCACGTCAACAACTTCGTGGATACCGTCGACCGGCTGCTCGAGGCGCGCGTCGACCGCGAGGAGTTCTCGGTCACCTATCTCGGCAAACAAACCGCGGTCCGGCGCTATCCGATCTCCGTCGAATGGCCGCCTGCGCCCGATCTGCTCACCCTTCCGGTCGAGCAGTGCCGCACCGAAATCCGGCGGCGGCACGGCCTCCCGCCCGAGCATGCCGTGGGCATCGGCGTCGAGCGCCTGGACTATACGAAGGGCATCGAGGAGCGGCTGCGCGCGGTCGAGCGCCTGTTCGAGATCGAGCCCCAGTGGATCGGCAAGTTTTCTTTCATTCAGATCGCGGCACCCTCGCGCGTCCAAATCGAGGAATACCGGTCCTACGAAACGCGCGTGCGCGATCTCGCCGCGCGCATCAATCAGCGGTTCCCCGCCGCGACCCATCCCCCGATTATCCTGAAGATCGAACACCATCAGCCCGACGAGATCTTCGAGTACTACCGCGGCGCCGACCTCTGTATGGTGACGAGCTTGCACGACGGGATGAATCTCGTCGCGAAGGAATTCGTGTCGGCCCGCGACGACGAGCGGGGCGTCCTGATTCTCTCGCTCTTCACCGGTGCCGCCCGCGAGCTGCCCGAAGCACTGATCGTGAATCCGTACGACACCGATCAATGCGCGGCGGCCCTGCAGCTCGGCCTCACGATGACGCGCGCCGAGCAACGGACGCGGATGCGATTGATGCGAGGACTGCTGCAGGATTTCAACGTATTCCGCTGGGCGGGGCGCATGCTGATGGACGCCGCGGCGCTGCGCCGCCGCGGCCGCCTGTCCGACATCGTCGGACGAGTGAGCGAGCGCCGGGAACGAGCGGCCGTTTGACCCGGCGCGTGCTCCCAACGCCCCGCGACGAGTGGGCTTTTTTCTTCGACCTCGACGGCACGCTCATCGACTTCACCGATCAGCCGGCAGCCGTACGGGTTGGTGAGGAGCTGCGCCTCCTGCTCGAGCGGCTGTATCGCGACACGGGAGGAGCGGTCGCGCTGATCAGCGGGCGCGCCATAGCGGACATCGACCGCCTGTTTCCGCACACGCGCATGCCGGTCGCCGGCCAGCACGGTGCGGAGCGCCGGAACTCCCTCGGGATCGTCACGCTTCACCCGGTGCCGGCTCAACGCTTCGAGCGCGTCCGGCTCCGCCTGGCCGATGCGGTGAGCGGGAAGGCCGGCTTGCTGCTCGAGAACAAAGGATTGTCGCTGGCGTTGCACTACCGCCGCGCACCGCGCCTGGCCGCGTACGCGCACCGGCTCGCCCGCTCCATGCTTCCAGAAGCCGGGAGTGAGTTCTGCATTCAACGCGGCAAGTATCTGGTGGAAATGCGCCCCGCCGGCAAAGACAAAGGAGCGGCCATCGTCGATTTTCTGAACGAGGACCCCTTCCAGGGGCGCACGGCGGTCTTCGTCGGCGACGACGCGACCGACGAATTCGGCTTCGCGACGGTGAACCGTTTGGGCGGCTACTCGATCAAGGTCGGCCCCGGCCGTACCGCGGCGCGCTGGCGCCTTCCCAACGTGCCTGCGGTTCGCGCCTGGCTCGCCTCGTGACCTCCCTCGATCTGGCCCTCATCGGCAATGGCACAATCGGCGCCTTCGTCGATCCGGCCGGCGAGATCTGCTGGGCCTGCTTTCCCCGCTTCGACGGCGACCCGATGTTCTGCTCGCTGCTCAAAGCCCGCTCCGACATCGGGTTCTTTGCCATCGACTTGTTGGACCGGGTGAAGGTGGAGCAGCGCTACCTGCACAACACTCCGGTCCTGGTCACGCGCATGACCGACTCCGCCGGCGCCGCTATCGAGATCACCGACTTCGCCCCGCGTTTCGTGCATCACGGCCGAATTTTCTGTCCGATGATGCTGGTGCGCCGCGTGCAGCGGATCGCCGGACACCCGCGCATCCGCGTGCGCGCCCGCCCGGCCCAGAACTACGGGCAGCCGCTCGCGGCGACGACTCACGGCAGCAATCACATCCGGTACGCCGGCAGCGCCATGACGCTGCGGCTGACGACCGACGCCCCCGTCACGGCGATTCTCGAGGAGAACGCGCTCTTCCTCGACGACGCCGTCACGCTCGTGGTGGGCCCGGACGAAACGCTCCAGGACCGGGTGGACGACGTGGGCAAGCGTTTCCTCTCCGAGACCACCGCGTACTGGCGGGGCTGGGTCCGCTCGCTCGCCATTCCGTTCGAGTGGCAGGACGCGGTCATCCGGGCCGCGATCACGCTCAAGCTGAACGTGTTCGAGGACACGGGCGCCATTATCGCCGCGCTGACCACGTCCATTCCCGAAGCGGCGGACTCGACCCGCAACTGGGATTACCGCTTCTGCTGGCTGCGCGACGCCTACTTCGTCGTGAACGCCCTGAACCGGCTGGGCGCGACCCAGACCATGGAGCGCTATCTCAGTTTCATTCTCAACATCGTCGCCGAGGGAACGGACCGGCGGCTCGATCCCGTGTACACGGTCACCGGCCACCGGCTGCCGCCCGAGCGCGTGGTGGAGTCGCTCCCCGGTTACCGCGGCATCGGTCCGGTGCGCGTCGGGAACCAGGCGTCGGAGCAATCCCAGCACGACGTCTACGGTTCGTCCATCCTCGCCGCCACGCACGTCTTCTTTGACCGGCGGCTCATCCATCAGGGAGACGAGTCGCTCTTCCGCCGGCTCGAGCCGCTGGGGGAGCGCGCGCTGCAGTCGTTCGATCAGCCGGACGCCGGGCTGTGGGAGCTGCGAGGCAGCACGCGCGTCCACACCTTCTCCGCCGTCATGTGCTGGGTGGGGTGCGAGCGGCTGGGCCGGATCGCGGGGCACCTCGGCCTGACCGACCGCGCGGCGTACTGGTGTGAGCGCGCCCGCGGGCTCCATGAGGTGATTTCGCGGCGCGCCTGGAACGCCAAGCTCGGGACGTTCGTCGCCACGTTCGAGGGAGAAACCCTCGATGCCAGCCTGCTGCAGCTGAACGAGCTGTTCTTCGTCGCCGACGACGATCCGCGCTTTGTTGCGACGGTGCGCGCGATCGGCAAAGAGCTGAAGCGCGGCGATTTCGTGTTCCGCTACATGACGCCCGACGATTTCGGAACGCCGTCGAATGCGTTTCTCGTCTGCAGCTTCTGGTACATCAATGCCCTCGCGTCGATCGGCGACCGCGACGAAGCCCGCCGGATGTTCGAGTACGTCCTGGCGTGCCGCAACAGCCACGGATTGCTCGCCGAGCACATCGATCCCAAATCGCGGGAGCAATGGGGCAACTTCGTGCAGACCTACAGTATGGTGGGACTTATAAGCTCAGCGATTCGGTTGTCTCAACGGTGGGATCAAGCGTTCTAAAAGAAAAGCGCGGACATGCAAAAGCTAGTCTTGAGACGCACCGCGGGTTTCAGTCAGGGGTCAACGGGACCACCCGCGCGAGGGTTGTCCGGTTGACTCAGGACAGTTCACCGCCGCTGCGTCTGTTGCCTAGTTTTTGCATGTCCCCGCTTTTTGTGCACACAACGCGAGAGCGACCCCGTTGGTCCAGCCAAATCCATCCTGCGTCGGATACTCTCCGCCGCCTGCTTTCTTGGTCGTGTTGACGACGTCGTACTTCTCCATCATCCGTCCCGTGGCGCGGTAGGTACGGTCCAGGAGACTGAGCCAGCGCCTGGCCGCGGTGTCGGCCAAGTCGGCGCGGCCGTACGCCCGAACCCCTTCGATCGACAGCCACTCGAGCGGCGGCCAGCCGTTCGGTCCGTCCCACTGCTGCCCTGACGCAAAGTTCGTAGTGACGAATCCCCCCGGCTTCAGGAAGTCGCGCTCCAGCCGCGCGGCCACATGCTTTCCTTGATCGTCGGTGGCGATACCGAAGTAGAGCGGAGCGGCCGCGGCGAGCGACGGGCGATCGGTGACGAGCTCGCCGCTCGTCCAGCGCCGGTCGAAGAAGAACGCTCGAGCCGTATCGTACATCGCGAGGATGGCTAGCCCGCGCTTGGCGGACCGCACCGCAAACAATCGGGCCACGCGGTCGTCGCCCGAGGCTTTTCGGAACATCCGGAAGGCACTGATCGTCCGTTCGGCGTTCCAGAGCAGGCTGTTGAGATCGACGGGGATCAGATTCGTGGTCTCGAGCGTGCGCAGGTCCTTGGGATCGCGCATCCAGCGGCTCGAGAAGTCCCAGCCGCTCTCCGCCGTCGCGCGCGCGTTGCGATAGAAGGCGGCGCGGAGCGACTCGGGCAGCGTCTGGCCGACTTCGACATCGGGCCGGTAGGATTCGGGCCGCGGCTCGTCCGAGTCGTCCCAATACCGGTTCAGCACGGTGCTGTCTCGCATCCGCACGACTCGGCGATACGCGTGTCCGGGCGCCAGCGTGTCGGCGCCATCCATCCAGAAGGCGTGCTCCTTCTCCATCGCGTCGAGATACGCAAGCGCACGAGTGGTGTCAGTCGCGCGCGCGTACAGCCCGACCATCGCGGCGAAGTAGGGCGGCTGGCTGCGCGTCAGGTAATAGGTGCGATTGCCGTTCGGGATGTGCCCAACGGTCTCGATCAGGTGCGCAAAGTTGTCGAGCATGCCCTTCACGAGGTCGGTGCGCCCGCTCTGCACCAGGCCGAGCATCGTGAAGTAGGAATCCCAGTAGTAGACCTCGCGGAAGCGGCCGCCCGGGACGACATAGGGACTCGGCAGAGGGATCAAGGATGAGCGCGCATCCGCACTGTCCGGGTGCCGCGTGAGGACCGGCCAGAGTGCGTTGATGTGCTGCACCATGCTCTGTGACGCGACGGTGTGATATCCGTCGCCCGCTGCCTGCGGTAGCACGAAGTTCTGATCGACAAAAGTCCGCAGCACGAAGCCCTGCGCGCGGCGCGCAGAATCGTAGCGCGCCTCGATCGTCGCCGCTGCCGAACGCGGCCTCGCATCGACGAACTCTTTCGAGTCGGGGAAGATTCCCGACAGCTGCACGTCGGAGAACAGCGATCCGATGTCGTGCGCAGGATCGTATGCCGATGGGCGGCTGGGCTGCTGGGCGGATGGGCGGCACGCTGCGACGGCAATCAAAAGCGCGGACATGCAAAAACTAGGTGCGTAGACGCAGCGGCGGTAAACAGTCCAGAGGGCACGGGTTTGTCCCACTGACTCGAAACTGAGCGTCCGCTGCTGCGTCTGTACATCTAGACTTTGCATGTCCGCGCCTTGATTAAGCAAAGACGATCCAGAGCACGCCAATGATGGCCACGAGCAGCACCGACAGCCCGATCTGGAACTTCCGATCGGCCGCGGTCTCGCCTTCCAGCAGCACCGCGGCGGCCCCTGGCGCGGCACGGACATACGTGAGTCCGTCAGTTTTGTCGGCGCCGGGTGGTGGTGTCATCATGCTCACGACGAAGAGCACCACCGTGCAGATGACGAACAGCAGCACGGCGAAGTGGAGGAAGTTGATCGTCGCGATCCAGTGCCACAGCGTTCCGATCTCGAGGCCGCCGGTCGCCTTGTTGGTCAGCTCGAGGATCAGCCGCAGCAGGCCGAGGACGAGCCCGGTGACGAGCGAGGCTACCGCGCCGGTGCCGTTCAGCCGCTTGAAGAACAGGCCGAGCAGGAAGCAGGCGGCGATGGGCGGCGCGATGTACGCCTGCACGCTCTGCAGGTAGATGTAGATCTGCGACGACACGAACTTCATCAGCGGAATCCATGCCAGTCCGAGGAACACCATGACTCCGGCGGAAATGCGGCCCACCGTAACGAGCCGCTGTTCGGTCGCGGCGGGGCGCATCTTCTTGTAGACATCCCAGGTCAGGAGCGTCGAACAGGCGTTGAACGCGGAGGCCAGGGAGCTCATCAGCGCCGCCAGCATACCCGCGAGCACCAGCCCCTTGATCCCCTCCGGCAAGAGGCGCGTCACCAGCGTGGGGTAGGCGGAGTCAGGGTTGTTACTGACGTCCGAGAACAGCGCCATCGCGACGATGCCCGGGAGCACGAAGATGAAGACGGGGAGAATCTTCAGGTAACCGGCGAAGATGGTTCCGGTGCGCGCCTGTTTGATGTTCTTGGCAGCGAGCACCCGTTGCACGATGTGTTGATCGGTACACCAATACCAAATCCCGAGAATCGGTGCGCCGAAAATGATTCCGGTCCATGGAAAGTCCGGATGACTCGACGGTTTCCACATGGAGAAGAAGCCCGCAGGGACCTTGGCCTCGAGCCCGGCGATTCCGCCGACCCGCGACAGCCCGATCGCCATGAGCGTGATGGAGCCGAGAATCAGCACGATGGCTTGCAGCACCTCGGTGTAGACCACGGCGCGCAGTCCGCCGAAGATCGTGTACAGCCCGGTGATGACGATGAGGACGATGGCCGCCGTGTAGAAATTCCACCCCGTGACGGCGCGAATCACGACGCCGCCCGCATACAGCGTCACGCTGATCTTCGTCAGGACGTAGCCGATCACCGACACCCAGGTGAAATACGACCGCGCTGCCGAGTTGTACCGCTTTTCCAGGAACTCCGGCATCGTGTAGACGCCGCTCTTGAGATAGTACGGAACGAAGAGCCAGCCGAGCAGCAGCAGGATGAGACAGGCGAGCCACTCGAAGTGGCCGACGGCGAGACCGCTGCCGGCGCCCGTGCCCGCCAGCCCCACGAGGTGCTCGCTCCCGATGTTGGAGGCGAACAGGCTCGCGCCGACCGCGAACCACGCGACGTCGCGGCTCGCGAGGAAGTAGTCGGAGCTGACGGCCTTCTCTCTGCGTGCAGCCCACCACGCGATCCCGAACAGAATGAGGAAGTAGAGCGCGATGAAGAACATGTCGAAGCCGTGCAGATTGCTCATTGCGGGGCCCTTGGCGAGTGGAGGAGATATTGAACAGCGAGATCCGTGAGCGTCCATAGCTGCACGTCTGAGCTCGAGCCGTAGCGCACCGCGCGCAGGCCCCCTCCTTCAAACTTGTAACTCCACAACTCTGCGTACTGCAAACCCGATCGCGCAACCGCACTCCGGACGGAGTCGACGGCGCCGGGCCGGTTGCGGCTCGCGAGCGCGGCGAGCAGCACATTCACTTCACGGCCCCACACGACGCGCGGGGAATGATACAGGTCGCGGTCGAACATGTCCCACACCTTGGGCGTCGCATAGGCGTCGTTGGCCACCGCGAGCCCGACGCCATCGATGAACAGCCCGACCGGATACGGCAGCAGGAACGGCCGCAGCAGCTCGGCCTCTTGCGCACTGTCCTGACGCTCGAGCAAGAGCCACATGCCGGGATCCGTGCTCATCACCGGAATCGGATTGCCGACACTATCGAGCGATACGGCGGCAAAGCGCAGCGTGTCGAGTCGGAACTGGGTGTGCGAGAGCACAGAGTCCCAGTGCGTGCGCTCCGGCTCGGGCAACGACGTGATCTTGGCCCGCACGCGCGTCTCGACCTCGGCGGGCGCGAGCGCGACGATGAAGTGGCGCGCTGTCCCGCGCCACGCCTCCGCAGCGCGCCTGGTGGCGGCGGCGTTCTCGATCCCCGGCTCACCCATCGCATGCAGCGTGCTGTCGATCGCGCCGATCGCGCGCAGCGCGGCGGGCACCCACACCACGTTCACATCGAAGGCGAAACAACCGCCTGCGTAGCCGACACGGCTGTCGCGCCAGCTGCCCGGATGGCACCAGCCATCCGCATCGCGTTTGAAGCTCACGAGATTCGTCGCGACCGGCGCGCGGGCGTAGGGGGCCGCCTGCCGCGCGACGTACGCGAGATTCTTGCGGAGCGCGGCGCCCCAGCGCCGCACGAATGCCCGCTTGCGCACGTCGGAAACGCGCGCGTCAGCGAAGTAGTGGCCCGCGACCACCGGCAGCTGGAAGTCGTCGTCCACCATCCAGTAGTTTTCGCGCGTCGCTTGTAGATCGCGGAGCAGCCGGCGGTCACCCGTCTTGAGAAACTCGGCGCCGTTCTCGCGAATCGCCTGGCCGCCGAGCGCTTCTTCGTGGCTCACTTCGCCATCGGGCGCGAGCTTGAGCAGCGCCGCACCCATCACGAATTCCGGCATCGTGTCGGACCAGACCGGCTCCATGAGCAGGGCGGTCATCAGCATGTCGCGCCCGAAGTAGGTCGCGTAGGTCGGCAACCCCGCCATCAGCTTCTGGCGCGAGCTGAGCAGCTCGAAGCCGCGAATCTCACGCTCCAAGCGCTGTGACTTGGCGGAATCGGCGAAATGGCGGAACGCCGCGTTGAAGATCTGTTTGCGATCCAGCGGATCGAGGGCGGGACCGTCGGTCGCGATTTCGACCAGCAGCTCCACCGGCTCGGCGCCGCCGGCGCGGATCGTCAGCACACGACCGGAGAGCTGCGCGCGGGATTGTTTGCTGTCGCCGCTGATCGTCAGCCACATGTGGTTTTTGGCATCGAGGCTCGGCTGATACGCCTGCGCGCGCCAGCGCGATCCCGTGTGCGTGAGCGAGAGCAACGGGATCAAGCGGCTGGGATATGCGCCGCCGATTCGCCGGGCGAGTGCGGTGACCTCCTGCGGCACGAAGGGAGGAGCGTCGATCGAATCGTGCACGCGCCCCGCGTATCCGAAGTCGCGCTCGATGCGCATCGAGCCGAGCAGGATTTGTCCGATCTGGGTTGACCGCCCGCCCGGCACCGTGAGCGAGTACCGCAGCCAGCGGCGAGCGGCACGACCGCCGCGACCGCCGGTCGCACCCACCGTCGCCTGCCCCGCACCGAACGCGACCGCCGCATTTGCCTCTTGACCGCTGGAGTCCCGTACCGTGAACCCGATACTCTCATTGAGCCCATCCGCCCACAGATGCACCACCCGCCCGGTTTTTCCATCGATGTAGATCTCGACCGAGTTGCGGCGCGAATCGCGATAGAGCCGGGCCGTATAGCCCTCGTAGGCCGCGGAGTCATCGAGGCCAGAGGTCGGAAATTGCAGGACGGGCGGGGCTTCCCGCGTGGGTGCAGTTTGGAGCGCGAGCAGGATGGCCAGCAACATGGCCGTAGATACTCCGCCCAGTACCCGCCCTTGACAAGGGCTGGAAGCAGGGGCAATTCGGTAGCAATAACTGCTATTCCGTTGGTCGGCTGACCAGCCTGCGGAGGTGGATCGATGCGCTTCATTCGACATTCGGCTTCGGCTCTCGCGTTCCTCTGTCTGTACGCCATTCCTCTCACCGCGCAGAACACCGGGACTGTCAAAGGTCAGGTGGTCGACAGCACGACAAGGCAGGCTCTCGCAGGCGTCACAGTCCAGATCCAAGGCACTGCGCGCTCCACCGTCACGGGCCCCGATGGCAACTACTCGCTCGGCGACGTGCCGGCGGGAAGCGTCGTCGTGCGGGCGACACGGATCGGGTTTGCGCCGCGGCAGCAGGTCGTGACCGTCAGCGCCGGCGGTACGGCCGAGGCGGCGTTCGACTTGTCACCGCAGGCGTCCTTGCTCGAGGCCGTCGTCGTCACCGGCTACGGAACGCAGCGGCGTGAAGCCATCACCGGATCCGTCTCGAGCGTCGATGCCTCGGCCGCGAACGTTGGCGTGAAGACCAACGTCAGCCAAATGATCCAGGGACGCGCCGCGGGCGTGGAGGTCATTCAGAACAACGGCGAGCCGGGCGCGGGGGCGCAGATCCTGATCCGCGGCGGCAGCTCCGTCAGCGCGAAGAACGACCCGCTCTACGTGATCGACGGTGTACCGATTAACAACGTGGCCACCGAGCCCGACGGCAACGGGTGGACGGGCAACCCGTCGCTCGCGCGCAACCCCTTGAACCTCATCAACCCGGCCGACATCGCATCCATCACGGTGCTGAAAGACGCAGCCTCGACGGCGATCTACGGCAGCCGCGCCTCGAACGGCGTGATTCTCGTCGAGACGAAGCGCGGTCAGGCGACGGGCGGAGCGACCTTC
>Ga0193723_1000897_pt1 | contig 11647 bp, 8 predicted proteins | sample H2m2metaG_FD_143042 | JGI IMG/M metagenome (GOLD analysis project Ga0193723, IMG submission 143042) | Soil microbial communities from a riparian zone of the East river system, Colorado, United States - H2m2 | ecosystem: Environmental > Terrestrial > Soil > Riparian zone | place: USA: East River... | reverse complement strand
GACCAGCGCCACGCTCGCCCCCGGCGGCGAGCGTGGCGCTGGTCAGCACCGCCGTCTCGACGCGATCGAACAGGGCGTCCTTCAGGATCGGGGCGAGATCGAGCGGCACGGACGCGAGTGTCACGTTGGGCGTCTTCCGGCCGCGCCGCTCGAGCCAGCGGACCGACGACGAAGACGCAGCCGGTGGCGGCTGCAGCGCCGCCTTGAGGGCTTCGGCCGCGCTGTCGAGACGCCGCACGACGCCACGCAACTCGCCTACGAGCTGCGCGCGGCGCTCGGCGGGATCGTCGAGCGATAAGCGGTCGGCGATCGTCTCCACGCCGTCGCGCAGGCGCCCGAACGCCACGAGCAGGTTCTCGAGCGCAACACCCAGACCCTCGATCCAGACAGGATCGTCGGCGAATGCGTCGGTCAACCGCAGGACTTGATCAACATCGAGGCGGCGGCCCAGGCGACCGAAGAGTTCTTCGGCACCGCGGCGCGCGGCGGTGAGAGCGTCGAGCAAGGATTGCGTCAGCAGGTCGCGGCTCGCCGCGGTGAGCAGGTCGTCCGCGGTCGCCAGCTCGGCGGCGAGCGTCGGGAGCAGGCCGCGGCCGTTGCGCTCGAGCCGCCCCAGCAGCCGTTGCACGCCGAGCATGCTCACCTGCGTGCCGAGGTGCTGGGCCGCGACATCCTCGAGATGGTGCGCCTCGTCGATCACGAGCCGGCGGTAGGGTGGCAGCACCGCCGCTTCCTGCCAGTTGTCCGAAGCGATGCGCACCGCCAAGTCGGAGGCCAGCAGGTGGTGGTTGACGACGACGACGTCCGCCTCGGCCGCGCGGCGCCGCGCCTGGAACAGGAAGCAACGGTCGAAATGGGGACACTTGAGGCGCGTGCACAGATCCGACTCCGCGGCCACCGCGTCCCACACGTCGGACGACGGCTCTTCGGTCAGGTCGGCGAGGCTGCCGTCGCCGGTGCGCGCGGCCCATGCCACCAACGACTCGAGCTCCGCGCCGCGCGCATCGTCGAACAGCGAATCCTGCCCCGCGCGCGCCTGGTCGAGGCGCGCCAGGCAGAGATAGTTTCGCCAGCCCTTGAGTAGCGCGAACGTGACCGGCCGATCGCCTGCCGACAGGGCGCGGGCGAGGATCGGCAAATCCTTGCCGACGAGCTGCTCCTGCAGGTTGATCGTGTTGGTCGAGACGATGGTCCGCTCGCCGTTGGCACGCGCCCATTCGAGCGCCGGTACGAGATAGGCGAACGACTTTCCCACTCCCGTCCCCGCCTCGAGCAGCGCGATGCCGCCGTCGTTGTAGACGTCTGCGGCGTAGGCGGCCATGTCGCGCTGGCCGGGGCGATCCTCGAACGTCGTGCCGCCCAGGGCCCGCGCCACCGGACCCGTCTCGGCGAGCAGGGCGGCCACCGCCACCGGATCGAGCCGCACGATGGCGCGCGCCCGCGGGCATTCGACCACGACGTACAACGCCGTCACCGCGTTGTCCACGATCCCGAAACCCACCCCCGCATCGTGCAGCCGCGCGGCGACGGCGAGGTCGGCGCCTGAGGGCTCGAGCACGCCGCTGGGGTGGTTGTGCAGCAGCATGTCGCCGCGCTCGGCGACCCCGGGCAGCGCGAGCACGGCGTCCACGGTGCCACGCGCCACCACGCGCGCCTCGACGATCGTCCCGTTCGGGTCGGCGCGCACGACGAACGACACCTCGCGGCCGTGCGCGGCCGCGATTTCTGTTCGGAGCAACTCGCGCACCGACGAGGCGAGGCGCTCCGCGCTCACGTCTTGAGCTCGCGCTTCTTGGCCGCGGGAAACAACACGTTGTTGAGGATGAGGCGGTATCCCGGCGAATGCGGGTGCAGCGACAGGTCGGTGGGTGGGTCGCCGATCTGGTGCTGGGGATCCTCCGGGTCGTGGCCGCCGAAGAACGTCCACGTGCCCTTCCCCAGGTCGCCATGGATGTATTTGACCCACGGCGCACCCTCTTCGTCGGCGAGGATCGTAACGCCCGGTTTCAGGCGCGTGCGCATGAATGACGTCGTGAGCCCGTAGAAGTCGGGGATCACCTGGCGGTGGCTCTGGACCAGCATCGTCGGGACCGGATCGATCTTGGCGCTGAAGTTGAACAGCTTGAACGCGCCGAGCGGCTGGCGCCGCGGGCCCGCGTTCACCTGGTGGCCGTCGATGTCCGAGAACGTCGCGACCAGCGGGTTCGGCTCGAGCTTCCCGCCGGTGAAGGCGAAGGCCTGCGACCAGTCGAGCTTCGAGTCGGCCTGCGGGTCGATCGGCGTGCCGTCCGCGAACGTCGCGGCGATGTCCACGCCGTGGGCCGCGAGCGCGAGGTCGATCGTCTCGGTCGCCGTGCACATCGCGAACAGGAAGCCGCCGTTCGCCACGTAATCGCGGATGCCGCGCGCCACCGCCTTCTTCAGGTCCGGCACCGTCGCGAACCCGAGCCGGCGGGCGGTGTCGGCGTTGTGCTGCACCATGTCCGCGAGCCAGGGCATCCCCGAGTAAATGAGGAAGAACTTCGAGTACTGACCGGTGAAGTCCTCGTGGTGCAGGTGCAGCCAGTCGAAGTCCCGCAACCCTCCAGACAGCACTTCAGGATCCCAGATCTTGGTGAACGGGATCCCGGCGTATTGCAGCGCCATGGTGACGGCGTCGTCCCACGGCGCCGCGTTGGGTGGGGCGTACACGGCCACCTTGGGCGCTTTTTCGAGCGGCACGGCGTCCATGTTGTTCGCTTCGATCTCGCCGCGGATCGAGGTGACGCGTCCGCCGTCAACTGGCTCCGCCCGCACGCCATTCAGCGCGGCCTCACGCCGGATCGCGTCGCCATCGGGGAGCAGGAACGCCCCGCCCTGATAGTTGAGGAGCCACTCCGCCTTGACTCCCTCATGGACGACGCGGTACGCCAGCCCGTACGCCTTGAGGTGATCGGACTGGGTGTCGTCCATGGGAACTAGGAGATAGCCGGTTAGGCGGTTAGGCGGATAGAAACCCAGGACGCGAGTACTAACCGTCAAACCGGCTAACCGACTAACCGACTTTACGAATTCTCTCCGCTTCATGATCTCGGCACCGCTCCCCGCGCCCGGTCCAACTCGCGCCGCGCTTCCGGCACGAACGCGCTCCCGGGATAGCTGAGGATCAGGTGCTCGAGTCGCTGAATGGCCTCCGCCGCGCGGCCCTGGCGGACGAGGAGGCGCGCCCATTCCAGTTCGGCGGCCGGCGCCGCGGCGCCGCTGCCGCCCGCGCGCGCAACCTGCTCGAAGAGCCGGGCGGCCGTCGAGTCTTGCAGCCCGCCGATGCGCGCGGCCACCTGCCCCGCGAGCAGCAGGACGTCGGACCGGCCACCGTCGGGTGCGAGCCGACCGGCGACCTGCCGCAGGGTGCTCACCGCGCCCGCCGAGTCGCCGCGCGCCAGCGTGAGCAGGGCCGCCCCGAGGTCCGGCAGTGTGTCCGCGCGGATCTGTTGCACGAGCGCCAGCATCGCCGTGCGGTCCGTAGCGGCGGCGCGCTCCCCCGCGTACGGACCCGCTGCCCGAAACGCGTCGGTGGCCCCTCGCAGGTCGCCGCGATACAGCGCGATCCAGCCGCGCTCCGCTAGCGCCGCGACGCTCGAATCGTCGCGCAGCAGCAGCGCGGCGCGATCGAGCTCCCCACGCGCCACGCGCGCCCGCGCCAGCGCGAGCCGCAGCCTCGACTCATCCTCGCCGCCCAGGATACTCGAGCCGAGCCGCCGCTCGGCGGCGTCGAGCTGCCCTCCCCCGTCCGCGATCAACACCTCGATGAGCGCCGCTTCGGCCATGGACTTCGCATCGGGGGGCGCCAGCGAGTCACCGGCGAGACGCTCCAGCGCGGCGCGCGCCGCCACGCGGTCGCCGCCCTCGAGCAACTCGCGCACGCCCTCGGCGCGGGCCCGCTCCGCCAGCGGCGACGGCACGAGATCCGCCCAGCGGGCGAGCGCCAGGCCGCGCACGCGGTGCCCGGCGGGCGTGCCCAGCTGCGCCGCGAGATCGGCAAAGCGCCGCAGTGCGGTCGCCGTCTCCGACGATGGCGCGCCCACGAGCGACTGCTCGAACAACCGCCACCCCTCGGCCGCCTGTCCCCACCCCAGTAGCAGCTCGGCGGCGAGGCGTTGCGAGCGCGGCGAGGCATCGGTCGACGTGAGGGCCGCCGTCACGCGCGCACGCTGTGGCGCCGGCGTTTCCGCCAGCTGGCTCGCGGCGTTGGGGAGCAGCTCGGGAGCCGCCGTCGCGGCGTGCCCCCACTCCCGCGCCGCCGCCTCCCAGTTCTCGACGCGCTGCTCCAGCTCCGCCAGCTCGATCGCCAACGCCGTCGCACCGCCGCCCAAGCTGCGCCGCCCCAGCAGCAACACTTGACGCGCGTCGTCGAACTCGCGCCGGTCGGCGAGCGCGAGCGCCCATTCGCGGTAGGGCGCCTCGCTGCGGGGCATCGCCGCGGCCCAACGCCGCGCGGCGGCAGTCAGGGAGTCGGGTTCGTTCATGCCGGCGTACACGCGCAGCTCGAGGCTCCGCAGCAATCCGTTCTCCGGCACCCGCTCGCGCGCCCGCTGCACGAACGGCAACAGCTCCGGCAGCCGGCCCAACGCCGGCAACACGCGCTCGAGGCCGAGCAACGCCGGGAGATTCGCGGGATCGGCCCGCAGCGTCGCGAGGTACGCGGCCGCCGCCTCGGCGGTGCGCCCGCCACGCTCCAGCTCGAACCCCTGCCCGATCGCCTGACCGAATGCGGGAGTCGTCGCGAGCGCGAGCACCGCGAGGCCGGCCCTAAGGCTTCGCGGCATTCAAGAGCCGGAAGTACTCGAGGACGATGCGGCGCTGTTCCGGTGTGAGCCGCGCCAGCTCCTCCCAGGTGGGGTAGCGCACCCGCAGGGCAGCCCCCGTCGCGCCGGGCGACAGCACGCCAGGTACGTGCACCCTGTCGCCGATGGCTGCGCGACTGACGCGCTCCTTCTGATCGTCGGGCTCCTGGCCCGAGAGCGTGCGACCGGCGTCGAGCAGGCGACGGTATAGCCGCTCCTGCCGTTCGACGGTGCGTCGATCGAGCCGGCCCGACTCCAACTGGCGCGCCAGTTCGCGCGCCTCCGCTGCGAGCGGCCCCGCGGCGCTCGACGCGCCCTCGGCCTGCATCCGCTCGAGCTGCTCGGCGAGCTGGCGCTGCCGCGCGGCGAGGGCGCGCAGCTGCTGCAGCATTGCCTGCCCGCCCGGCATCATCATCGGCAGCAGGCCCTGGGCGTCTCCCATCATGCCCTGCTGCTGCGCTGCCATCCGCGCCAGCTGCTCCATCGCCTCCTGAAATCCCGAACCCGACTGCGCTCCCGCCACCTGCTCCGACGTGCGCACCAACGCCAGCGCCGTCGCGTTCAGCGCATCGAGCGCCTGCTCGGCGTAGGCGGCGGCGGTGGCGGCGTTGGGATCCGCCTGCTCGAGTTGTTCGCGCGCGAGGCGCATCTGGTTCTGCGCCATGCCGATCGCCGCCTCGAGCTGGGGCGGAACCAGCGCGTGGCGCCCCGCCGCCTCACTCACTTGCCGCTCGATGGCTCCGGTCCCCTCTTCGATAGCGCCCTGGTGACCCCGCGTCGCGGCGCCGACCTCACCCCGGCGCAGCGCGTCGGCGATCTCCCGCTGGCGTCCAGCGAGGGCGGCCGTCTCGCCGAGGGCGCGGTCGAGCGCGTCCAGCGTCTCCTGCTTCCACGCGGCGGCCACTGAGTCCCGCTGGCGGCGCAGCGCGTCGGGCAAGTCGCGCAGCGAGTCGGCGGCCTCCTGCCCGCCACGCCGTGCTCCGCGGGAGTCGTGCTGCGCAGCCGCGCTCGCCGCCTGCTGCATCGCGGCGCGGGCGGCGCGAGCGGTCCCCTGCGACCGCGCCAGCGGGGAGGAACGGTCCGCGCTGCGCGCGAGATCCTGCGCCGCCCGTTCGAGCCCCTGCGCCAGGGAGTCAGTACGCTCGCCCAGCAAGCGCTCCGCCGCCGCCGCGGTCGAATCGGCCCGCGGGGCGTCTTCCTTGGTCCATTCGGACTGCCGGCGGTGGAGGTCCTCGGCGTCCTGGGCGAGCGAGGCCAGCTCGCCTTCGATCGCCGCGCGCCGGAACAGCTCCTGGCTGCGCTCGAGCTCGCGCCGCAACTGCTGCTGCGCCTCCGACAGCCGCTGCAGCGCCTGCCGGGCGGCCTCGGGGTCGAGCCGCTCCAGCGCCTCCTGCAACTCGCGCAGCCGCTGCTCCAGCTCCGGGGTGAGCGCGCGCTCGAGCATGTCCTGCACTTCGCGCAACCGGTTCTGGAAGGCCGTGTCGTTCACGCCCGCGGCCTCGGCCGCGCGCGCGATCTCCTCCACTGCGCGAGCCAGCTCTGCCACCCGCTCGGCCATGGCCGCCTGCTGGCGCGCGATCTCCTCGGCTCGTTCCGTCGCCTGGAACGGCAGCGTGCCCGCCTGGCCACCAGGCTGGCGCGTGACCCCACTGCCGCTGGCGTCGCGGTTCCGCTCCTGCGCCAGGTCGCGCGTGCGCTCGCTCAGGTCCTGTTGCGCCGCGGACAGCGAATCCGCCCGACCGGCCACGTCGCGTGCCGCCGCGCGCGCCGCGGCGCGCAGCTCTTCCATGCTCGGCAGCCGCAACGCCAGCTCGGGGCTGCGGCCGCGGTGCGTCGCGGGCGCGTTGTCCCACGCCTCGACGTACATGCGCAGCGTGTCGCCGGGCAGGAGCCCGCGACGCTGCGCGTCGAGCTGCCCCTGGACGATCGCGCGATCGCCGGCACCGCTCACGTCGAGCGATTCGCGCACCGCCTCTCCCACCCGGCCCGTGCTGCTCACACGCCAGCTCACGACGGCGAGCCGCGTGATGCCGTGGTCATCGCGCACGTCCACCACGAGCGGCTGTCGCAGCGACAGCGGCAACGTCGTATCGCGGCCCGGCACGGCGAGCGCGACCACCGGGGCGGAGTCGAGCACGACGACGACGTGAAGCTCCGGCGGCGCGCCTCCCCCACTCCCCCAATCGAACCGAGCGCCGTCGCGCGTCTGCGCGGTGAACCGCCAGGTGCCGCTCGCCGTGGGGGTGAACCGGCCGTCCATCCGCGCTCCGTCGACGCGGAGTCGCGCCACGTGCCCGCCGGTAGTCCACACGGCTTCAGCGAGGGGGACGCTCGCGGTACCGCTGGTCACGACCTCCGTGCCGGCGGGCAAGAGCACCGGATCGAGACCCGTGAGGAGCGGCTCGTCGGGGCGGCCGATGTATGCGGGGAAACGCGCGGTGAGCGCCAGCTCGGCCAGGAAGGCGGGGAGCGCGACGTCGACCTTGAGCTCGGCGCTCGACCGTCCCCCGCTCGCCGCGCGCAAGAACAGATCGGTGTCGAGCGGACCGAGACGCCGCTGCGCCCGTCCGTCGCCGTCGAGCGCCAGCAGCGCGGGACGCCACGGCTCCCCGGGGCCCCGCGTCCACAGGATGGCTCGCGTCGCGCCGGGCACGGCGACGCTGACCGTCACGCTGTCGCCGCGCCGCACGCGGCGGCGGTCGACCGCCAGCCGCACCGGTGCGCGGGCATCACGCCAGGCGCGCACCGGGTTCCAGAATGCCGCGGCGCGCCCCGACGTGGGCGCAGCCGCGACGAACAGCGTCGCGCCCGCGAGCGCCGCGGCGGCGCCCAGCGCGACGCGGCGGCGCGTGGTGCGGCCGAGCAGTCCGTCGACAACGGGGGCCGCGCGCTCGACCACGCGGGCGGCCCGCGCGTCGGCGGCGGCCAGGAGATCGAGACTCGTCCCGCTGATCGGAGCGGAGCTCACCACCCCGACGACGCTGCCGGCGCGCGTCTGCGTCGCCGCTTCGACCAGACGGCCGACCGCGGCGGCCGCGGCCTCGCGGCGGGCGCGGCGCACCGCCCAGCCTGCGGCAGCGACGCTGGCGGCAATGCACACCCAGGCGAGCACCACACCGGGCAACCGCGGCGCGAGTGCCAGCCCCAGGGCGGCGGCGGTCAACGCCGCTCCCGCGCTCCCGAGCAAGACGGCGAGCGCGCGGGCCCGGGCATGCGGCAGCCCGAGCCGGCGCAACTGGAGCGCTGTTTCGGTCATCGGCGAGTCACCGGACCGCGCTCACCGCGTATGTGAAGAGGTTCACGCCCATCCGCAACGCCGCCTCGTGGAGCTCCGGGGGATCGTGGTGCACGTCGGGGTCTTCCCAGCCGTCACCGAGATCGGACTGATATGAATAGTATACGACGAGGCGGTCACCCAAGAACACACCGAAGCCCTGCGCCGGCAGTCCGTCGTGCTCGTGAATCTTGGGAATGCCCCGTGGGAAGTCGTACACCAGGCGGTAGATCGGGTGCGACAACGGCACTTCGACGAGCGGATGGTCGGGGAACACGCGAACGATCTCGCGCCGGAACGACCGATCCATGCCGTAGTTGTCGTCGGCGTGGAAGAAGCCGCCTTGTTCCAAATAGCGCCGCAGGTTGGGGATTTCAACGTCCGAAAAACGCACGTTGCCGTGACCGGTCATATAGAGGTACGGCACGTCCCACAGCTCGGGACCGGTCAGCGTCACGACCCGCTCGCGCTCGGCGACGGGGAGCGTCGTACGCTCGCGCAAGGCGGCGAGGAGATTGGGGAGGCTGGAGGGGTTCGCGTACCAATCGCCGCCGCCGTCGTAGTGCAGGCGGCCGATGGTAAGAGAAGCGTTCACAGTTCGTTCACCAACCGGTACGCGGCGTTGCGCGAGATCCCCGTCTCCTGCGCGACCTGCTCGGCAACATCCTTGCGGGTCATGCCCTGCGCGAGCAGCGTGCGGGCCCGCGCCTCGGGGTCGATCGGCGCCTCCGGGGGCCGCGGCTTGCCCGTGCCGGCGACGACGACCGTCACTTCGCCGCGCGGCGGCGCTTCGGCATAGTAACCCGCGAGCTCGGCGAGGGTCCCGGCGCGCGTCTCTTCGAACACTTTCGTCATCTCGCGTGAAACGGACGCCGGGCGATCGGCTCCGCCATCGCACGCGGCCGCGAGATCGGCGAGCAGGTCGGCCACGCGGTTGGGCGCTTCGAACAGCACCACGGTCCACTCGCTGCCGGCCACGAGCTCGAGCAGGCGGCGGCGCTCGCCGCCCTTGCGCGGCAGGAACCCGAGGAAGACGTAGCGGTCCGCCGCCAGTCCGGACACGGCGAGCGCGGCGGCGACGGCGGTGGGACCGGGAATCGTGACCACCTGGATACCCCGGGCGCGTGCCGCCGCGACGAGCTCGGCGCCGGGATCGCTCACCGTTGGGGTTCCCGCGTCGGTGACGAAGGCGACATCCGTTCCCCCACCGAGCAGGCGGAGCAGCCGCTCGAGCGTGCGGTCGGTCGAATGGGCGTGGAAGCTCACCAGGTCGGCCCGCGAGCCGACGTGAACGAGGAGCGGCTTCGTGTGTCGGGTGTCTTCGGCAGCGACCACCGCCGCCTGCTTCAGCGTGTCCGCAGCGCGGGGCGAGAGATCGCCGAGGTTGCCGAGGGGCGTGGCGACGACGTAGAGGGTGCCCGCCACGTCACCACGTCACCTGCCAGGGGAGCCGCGAGTAAAACCCGGAGGCCTGCAGCACGTAGCGGTGTTCGCGCGTCGCGTCCTTGAGCACCTTGGGCGCGGTGCCCGGCATCATCACCTCCGCGCCCTCGAGCAGCTGCAGCGTCCAGTCGGTGAGCGCGGTCGAGAGCTCCTCGGGGCGAACGACCGAGTCGGGGGTGTCGGCGCCGCGCGGCACGCTCAGGAGAGTCAGCGCCTGGTGCGTTCCCATGATCGCGGTCGTGACCTTCTGCGCGCGTTTCTTGGCCTCCCCCGGGAACTCGCGGTCGATGGCGTCCACGATGCGCCAGTACAGCTCGCGGTATGTGTTCACGAGGGCGGTCGGCGCCTGGGCGGGCAACTCGGCGGCGGCCGGGAAGGCGCCCGCCGACATGGCCGGCGACGCGCCGTCGGGGCCGATGTCGAAGAGGGATTCGAGGTAGCGCGCCGGCGGCGTCGCGTCGGGCTTGTCGCAGAAGTAGCCGCTGACGTAGCGCCCTTTCTCGAATTTCAGGTAGGAGGTGCGACCGTTCGAAATCAGCTCGAGCACGCCGGTCGCCTGCTCCTGCTGCAAGACCGGAAAGAATTTGTCGGGTTGGTTCACGTCGATGAAGCGACTCTGGTAGCCGCCGGCGCACGACGCATACATCCACGCGAGCTGCTCCATCGGCGCGGCGCAATACGCCAGCTCGCCCCGTTCCACCTCGGCGCGCATCCGCTTGAGCGCCTCGGTGATCGTGATGACCTGCCGCCCCGCGGTGTGGAGCGACGCGGCGTTCACCGCCTCGCCCTTTCGGAAGAACAGCAGCAGGCATTCGTCAGGCAGGTATGCGGCGATGTACCCGTCCACGCGCCCGTCGCGGTCGCGTTTGGCGAAGGCCAGCAGATTGTCGAGGTGGATGAACGCCAGGCGGGTACGATGAATCAGCCGGTTCACCTGCGGGAAATTCAGATCCGCGAGGCGAACCGGCGAATTCGTCAGGCGAGCGGTGCTCGCGCGCATCGTCCTCCGGGGAGGTTAGGCCAGGTGCTGCTGGATCTTCTGCTCGAATGCCGGCTTCGGGTAGGCGCCCACGAGGGTGTCCACGTGGCGCCCGTCCTTGAAGAATAGAATACTCGGAATTGAGCGGACGTTAAAGCGCATCGCCGTGCGCTGGTTCGCGTCCACATCCACCTTGAGCACCTTCACCTTACCGGGGTACTCGCCCGCCAGCTGTTCCATGATCGGCGCCACCATGTGGCACGGACCGCACCAGGTGGCCCAGAAATCCACGATCACGAGGCCTTTGTGCTGCTCGACTTCCGCCTGAAAGGTGGCGTCGGTCACCGCTGCGGGATGTGCAGTCGCCTCCATGAACCCTCCACTCCTTCTCTGACAATCGTTAAGTTGACCGTCGTATGAACGAACCGCGGGTCGCCCATATCGGCATTGCCGTGAGCAGCCTCGCGGAGGCCCTGCCCTTCTATCGCGACGTCCTCGGCCTCACCCCCGGCCGTCCCGAAACCGCGAACGGCGCCAGCATCGTCAGCCTGCACTTCGGCGACGTGGACGTCGAGCTGCTCGAGCCGATCGATCCCGCCGGCCCCCTCGCCAAGTTTCTCGCCCGGCGCGGCCCCGGGATCCATCACGTCTGCTATCGCGTGCCCGATCTCGACGCGGCGCTGGTGCGCTGCCATGCGGCCGGATACCGCCTCATCGATGAAACGCCGCGGCGCGGGGTCAGCGGCCGCCGCATCGCCTTCCTGCATCCCAAGGCGACCCACGGTATTCTGCTCGAACTGACTGAATAGGTGAAACGTCCGGCGCTACTGCCGAGTTCCCGATCCCGCGGGCTGACAGCGCGCCGACGGGTTACCGACGGCCTCGAGATGCACGTCGTACACGAGCCAGCCGCCGCTATTCGTGCGCACGACAGTAATCGGGGCGGCCTGACTGCAGCCGCCCTGGCGCTGCAACTCGATCTTGAAGTCGCGCAGCCGGTCGGCGCTCGGCACGTTCTTGAACGTCGGGTTCAGCGGCTGTGCAGCGAGCGGTCCCTCGATGATGCGATATCCGGTGTGGCTCCAATAGATCTGAATGGTGGTCAACTGCCGTTTGAGATGCTCTTTG
>Ga0193723_1000896_pt1 | contig 11648 bp, 11 predicted proteins | sample H2m2metaG_FD_143042 | JGI IMG/M metagenome (GOLD analysis project Ga0193723, IMG submission 143042) | Soil microbial communities from a riparian zone of the East river system, Colorado, United States - H2m2 | ecosystem: Environmental > Terrestrial > Soil > Riparian zone | place: USA: East River... | reverse complement strand
AGACGCGGACATTCTGCTGCCGCCGCTTACACTGACCCTGCTCGGCAAGCAGATCGTCGATCAGATTTTCGACAACCTCGCCGACATCGGTCCGTCGCTCAACACCGTCGGCGATGCCGGATTCACGCCTCGCCTGTCCGATCGCTGGAGCTGGGCACCCGACTCGATGTCGGTGTCGTTCCACATCAATCCGAAAGCACGTTGGCACGACGGAGCAAGCGTGAGCGCCGAAGATGTGCGCTACACCTTTCAGCTGGTGAAGGACACCTCACTGGCATCTCCACTCTCGTCGAATCTGGACAATGTCGATTCCGTCTCCGTGGTCGATTCGCTGACCGCCCGCGTCTGGTTCCACCAGCGGACGCCCGATTCTTTCTTCAAGGCCGCGAGCCCAGTTGCCATTCTTCCATCACACCTGCTCAAGAAGACATCTGCCGCTGCGCTCAGAGAAAGTGCGTTCGCTACGGCCCCGGTCGGCAGCGGAAGGTTCCGTTTCGCGGCGTGGGACCATGGCGCTCGCATCGCGCTGAAGGCTGACAGCACCAATTACCGGGGCAGGCCCAACGCAGACAATGTCATCTGGCTCATATCCGCCGACTATCCCGCCGCTGCGCTCAGGTTCCTGGGCGGCGATGCCGATTTCCTCGACGTCGTGAAGCCGGAGCTGATATCCCAGGTGAAGGCAAAGGGCAGAGATGTCATTGTGTCGCCGGGGAGCCTTGACTACGGCTACGTCGCCTTCAACTTGCGCGACGCCAGAAACTCGGGACCACATCCGGTCTTCGGTGATCGAGAAACGCGAAGAGCGCTGGTGATGGCCATCGACCGATCGGCGGTGGTGCGGAGCGTCTTCGACACTCTCGGTCTCGTGGCTCACGGTCCGGCTACGCGAATTCTCGCCACCAGCGACACCACCATCGGGCTTCCCTACGATCCGCAGCGGTCCTCCCTGACGCTCGATTCCCTCGGCTGGCGCCGTGGCGCTGGCGGGATGCGCTTGCGGGGCAAGACGCCGCTCGCGTTTGCCCTCATCGTCCCGAGCTCGAGCCCGATCCGAAACAGAATCGCAGTCTTGCTTCAGGAGCAGTGGAGAAAGGCGGGCGCGAACGTTCGCATCGAGCCGCTCGAGGTAAACACATTTGGCAGCCGGATGGACTCCAGGAAGTTCGAGGCGCTGCTCAACGCGTGGCACATCGATCCGACTCCGTCATCGGTGAGAGAGGAGTGGGCCAGCTCGGAGATCAGGCCCGGCGGATACAATGCGACCTCGTACCGGAGTCCCGAGTTCGACGCGGTAATCGACAGCGCGATCAAGGAGATGAATCCTGACCTCAGCGCGGCACTCTACAGGCGCTCCTATCGCATTCTTACGGAGGATGCGCCGGCGATGTGGCTCTATGAGCTGCGCAACGCTCAGGGGATCTCAAAGCGGATCCACGCGACGGGAATCAGGCCCGACGCGTGGTGGGCAAATCTTGCCGATTGGAGGGGCGGCGAACGCCGCTAGCGTGGCTTCGGAGCGTCCGCCGGGTTGACGTAGTCCAGCTTGAACGGGCCCATACCGTGTAGCTGTACAACCGTTCGACCCGTGGTCCACGCGTAGTGGTGCATGTTCGCCGGTATCACCCCAAACGTCCCCGCGTGCAGAGCGGAGCTCTTCTTCTTGTCGAACTTATCGCCCATTCCTAGGTTGAGAGTGCCGCTTATTATCGTGGCGTTTTCAGCGGTGGGGTGAAAGTGCGGCGGAATGCGGTAGCCGGGCGGGAAATTGAGGCGCAGAGTGAACTCGCCCGACTTCATAGGATCCCCATCCAACACCGCGGCTTTGGCTCCCGCTGGCAGAAACGCGGGCGCGGGACCCCATTTGGTCGACTTCTCAGTGGTGACCGACTGTGCGCGGACGACGTTGGCGGCGGCGACACAAGCCAGGAGACACGCCGCTACTCCAATACGATTCATGGTTTCCCCGGGGGAAAGGACGATGTGATTGATGGGGGCAAATCGAACCTTGGTCAAGACCGATTTGACGAGCGGCAAACGAAAACGGCCCGGCTGATATCAGCCGGGCCGTTTCGCGTGACGGTGCGTCCTTACTTCTTGTCGTCTACTATCTCGTAGTCTGCTTCGACCACGTCATCCGCCGGTTTCGCCGCGCCATCAGCGCCCGGTGTCGCGCCGGCGGGCTGGCCCGCCTCCGGCTGGGCGGCCTGACCTTGCTGCTGATAGAACGCCTGGCCGGCCTCGCTGAACACCTTCGTCAGCTCTTCCTGCGCCGCGCGAATCTCGTTCATGTCGTCGCCGCGTAGCGCCTTGCGGGCTCTCTCGACGGCGGCGTCAACCTTGGCCTTGGTATCCGGCGTGACCTTGTCGCCCCACTCCTTCACGTTCTTCTCGACCTCGTAGGTCATCGAGTCGAGACGGTTCCGGGCGTCGATCGCCTCACGCTGCTTCTTGTCTTCCGCGGCGTTCTTCTCCGCGTCCTTGACCATGCGATCGATCTCGGCGTCGGAGAGTCCGCTCGAAGCCTCGATACGGATCTTCTGCTCCTTGCCAGTGGCCTTGTCCTTCGCGGTCACGTGCAGGATCCCGTTGGCGTCGATGTCGAACGTCACTTCAACCTGCGGCAGTCCACGCGGTGCGGGCGGAATGCCCGTGAGCTGGAATTTGCCGATCGTCTTGTTGTAGCTCGCCAGCTCGCGCTCGCCCTGCAGAACGTGGATCTCCACCGTCGTCTGATTGTCGTCAGCCGTCGAGAAGGTCTCGCTCTTCTTGGTTGGAATCGTGGTATTGCGCGGTATGAGCACTGTGGTGACTCCACCGAGCGTCTCGATGCCGAGTGAGAGCGGAGTGACGTCGAGCAGCAGAACATCCTTCTGTTCGCCGGTGAGGACCGCGCCCTGCACAGCGGCGCCAATCGCCACGACTTCGTCCGGGTTGACGCCCTTGTTCGGATCCTTGCCGAAGAACTTCTTGACGATCTCCTGGATCTTCGGAATGCGCGTCGAGCCACCAACGAGGAGAACCTCGTCGATTTCATTCGGCTTGATGCCCGCATCCTTCAGCGCCTGCTCCATCGGTGGAATCGTGCGCTGGATCAGGTCGTCCACGAGTTGCTCGAACTTCGCTCTGGTGAGCGTATAGTTGAGGTGCTTTGGTCCGCTCTGGTCGGCGGTGATGAAGGGAAGGTTGATATCCGTGGACTGCGTCGTAGACAGTTCCATCTTCGCCTTCTCGCCCGCTTCCTTGAGACGCTGGAGTGCCATCGGATCTTTCGAGAGATCAATGGCCTGGTCGCGCTTGAATTCGGTGACGAGCCAGTCGATGACGCGCTGATCGAAATCGTCGCCGCCGAGGTGGGTATCGCCGTTCGTCGACTTCACTTCGAACTGACGCGATCCTTCGACGTCGTACAGCTCGAGGACCGAGATGTCGTAGGTGCCGCCGCCGAGGTCGAACACCGCGACCTTCTCGTCCTTTTTCTTGTCGAGCCCGTACGCCAGCGCCGCGGCCGTCGGCTCGTTGATGATGCGCAGCACGTCGAGGCCGGCGATCTTGCCGGCGTCCTTAGTTGCCTGGCGCTGCGAATCGTTGAAGTACGCAGGCACCGTGATGACTGCCTTCTCGACTTTGTAGCCGAGGTAGTCTTCAGCGGTCTGCTTCATCTTCTGGAGGATCATCGCCGAGATCTCGGGCGGAGAGTAGCGCTTGCCCTGGACTTCGACCATCGCGACGTCGTTCGGACCCGCGACGACCTTGTACGGTACGCGCTTCGTCTCTTCCGTGACTTCCGACATCTTGCGGCCCATGAACCGCTTGATCGAGAACACGGTGTTCTGGGGGTTGGTTACAGCCTGTCTCTTTGCGATCTGACCAACGAGCCGCTCGCCGTCCTTGGTAAAGCCGACGACCGAGGGGGTGGTGCGCCCACCTTCGGCGTTCGGGATGACGACAGGGTCTCCGCCTTCCATCACCGCCACCACCGAGTTGGTGGTACCGAGATCGATTCCGATTACTTTATCTGCCATTATTCAGTTCTCCTTTCCGGGAGCCGGTGCGGCTCCTGCATTTCCTTGAGCGCTGTGAGCGCTGGCGCGCACCGCGCCGGCATGCATCCAGAGGCAAGGCTAGGGCCGCATTTGTCTGCCATATCGGCGTAGATCCCCGACACTCAGGCCGACTGAGGCGCGTCAACTTGCCGTGAGAGACGGGCGTTGCCATCTTGGCGCGTCCGTTTCATCCAGATTTCGGAGGGGCGAATGATTCGCTCAGGCTCAGCGTCCTTGATCAGCGCACTCATCCTCACTGTGGGTGTGGCTGGGCCGGCGGACGCGCAGAGGGGGACAAAACCTGCGGAGATCGAGGTGGTAGCGAACGACTACGCATTCCTCCCACTACCCGCGATGATTTCCGCTGGCCCGACGATCTTCACCTTCGTGAATCAAGGTAAGGTCTTCCACGAAGTGAACATTGTCCGTCTCAAGCCTGGCGCCACGGTGGCGGAGTTCGCGAAGGCGGAAGCTCCTCAACGCAGGGAGATGATCGAACGGTCCGTGGGGATCCTCATTGCAGGCTCTGGCAACAGGCCTGACGGCCGAATTCTGGTCGATCTCGTGAAGGGAAGCACCTATGTCGCCTATTGCCAATTCAGGGACACGCCTGAGGCCCCAGCCCATCTCGTGCTGGGCATGTACACAAGCTTCACACCCAGATAGGCATCTAGGTCTCGCCGAGATGAGGGCATCGGGGGATTCGCAGCCTCGCTAAGTTTCGCGAGGTCCGCTCGACCTCCCACCGAATTAGCCAACGTCAAGTGATTCCGCTCAGCGACGAACTCCCGAGTGTCCGCACGCCATGGATGACCTATGCCATCCTGGCTGCAATGTTTGCGACCTGGATCCTGGTCCAGGGAGCGGGATTCGATCAGCAGGCGCTCGTGGTGAGCGTCTGCAACCTCGGGATGGTTCCAGGCGAGCTGACCCACATGGCGCCCGTTGGAACGGCGGTTCCGCTCGGTCGCGGAATGGCGTGCGTCGTCGACAACGACGCGATCAACGTGCTTACACCGTTCATCTCGATGTTTCTGCACGGTGGGTGGGGCCACCTTCTCGGCAACGCTCTCTTCTTCTGGGTGTTCGGTAACAACATCGAAGACAGCCTCGGCCACTTCAGGTTTTTGGTCTTCTATCTCATCTGCGGTCTGGCAGCGGCCATAGCGCACATCCTCGCGCAGCCTGCGTCGCCACTGCCGACGGTTGGAGCATCCGGGGCCATCTCCGGCATTCTTGGCGCGTACCTGGTGCTTTACCCGAAGGTGCGGGTGCGGATGCTTTTCTTCTTCATCGTCTTCTTCAAGGTGATTCCCATCCCCGCGTGGATGGTGCTGCTATGGTGGTTTTTCTGGCAGCTTGTCGCAGCGCTGCCCGAGCTGACCAACGGCGCGGATTTGCGTGGAGGTGTCGCAGTGTGGGCGCACGTCGGAGGGTTTCTCACCGGAGTTCTATTGGTGAAATTCTTCGAGAACCGTCATTTGGTAGTGCGACGGTCCCCGGTCACGTAGATTTTTCGCCGAGAGGACTGCGACTCAGTCTTCAAGGCTCTTTCGGAGATAACTGTTTTGCGGATCCTTCCTCGGGACGAAAAGTTCTACGACATGTTCACCGAGCTCGCGATACGGCTGACGGCATCGGCGACTCTTCTGCACGAGCTGTTCAAGAGCCCGGGTGAGCTCTCGGCAAAGGTCTCGAAGATCAAGGGACTCGAGCACGAAGCCGACAACCTGACCCACGACATCATCGACCGGATCGACCGCACGTTCGTGACGCCGTTCGATCGCGAGGACATCCACGCGCTCGCGTCCGAGCTGGACGACGTCATCGATCTGATCGACGGGACCGCCCGCCGCGCCACGATCTTCCGCATCCAGCAAACGAGACCGGCTGCAGTAGTGCTCGCGGAAGTGCTGGCGCGCGCAGCGACAACGGTCGAAGAGGGCGTCCGCGACATGAAGGACGCCAAGCACGTGTACGCGATCAGCGAGAGGCTCAAAATCCTCGAGGAAGAAGGTGATGCCGTCTACCATGACGCGATGGGCGCTCTTTTCGCCGAGGGCGGCGATGCGCTCGAAGTGGTGAAGTGGAAGGATCTTTACGACAAGATCGAGGACGCGCTCGATCAGTGTGAAGATGTAGGGAACGTCCTCCAGAGCATCGCGCTGAAGAACGCCTAGTGGTCTACTACGTCGCCGCGATCGTACTGGTCGCGTTCGTGTTCGACTTCATCAACGGCTTCCACGATTCAGCGAACTCAATCGCTACGATCGTTGGCACGCGAGTCCTGAGCCCGCTGGCTGCTGTGATCTGGGCGGCGTTCTGGAACTTCGGCGCTGCTTTCACCGCTGGTGAGCTCGTCGCGAAGGCAATCCAGAAGGGAATCATCCGCACCGACATCGTCACTCCCAATCTCATCCTCGCGGGATTGCTGGGCGCCATCATCTGGAATCTCATCACCTGGTACTACGGGATTCCCTCGAGCTCGTCGCACGCGCTCATTGGCGGGTACGCGGGAGCCGGCGTAGCCAAAGCGGGATGGAGCGCGATCACGTGGGGGGTAAAGTGGATCCAGACACTCTCGTTCATCGTGATCTCACCGCTCGTTGGAGGGCTGGCAGGATTCATACTAATGGTTACGGTCTATTGGACTTTCCGGCGGATGGCGCCGGCACGAGTCGACCGTTTTTTTCGGACCGCTCAACTCGCGAGCTCGGCGCTGCTGTCACACGCGCACGGCGCCAACGACGCGCAGAAGACAATGGGAATCATCGTCGGCCTCCTCGTGGCGGTGAGGCCGATGATGGCCCGGCAGACTGGCTTCTTTCACCATCTGTACGTTCCGGAAGAAGGAATCCCGCTCTGGGTGAAAATGGGCGCCTACACCGCCATCTCGCTCGGGACTCTGTTCGGCGGCTGGAGAATCGTGCACACGATGGGCTCGCGCATCACGCGCCTGAGGCCGGTGAGCGGCTTCGCCGCCGAAACCGGAGGTGCGCTCGCAATCAGCATTGCGACGCATTTCGGAATTCCGGTGAGCACGACCCATACGATCGCCGGCTCGATCATGGGCGCCGGCGCGACCTACCGCTTTTCCGCGGTGCGGTGGGGAATTGCTCGCCGAATCGTTTGGGCGTGGGTGATCACCATCCCCGCCTCGGCGACAATGGCTGCCATCTCGTATTGGCTACTGTCGAGACTGACTCCGCAATAAACCGTCTGGGCCCGGGCGAGGCTTAGACGGTCGTTGCGCTAGTGTCTTCGCGGTGGTGCTTGATCTGCTTTCCCTCAGCGAGATACACGGCGTCCTCACCGATGTTGGTCGCGAGGTCGGCTATCCGCTCGAGGTTTCGACCTACCAGAAGCAGCTCCAGCGACGGCGTGATGGTTTTTGGATCGGCCATCATGTGTGTAAGGAGCACCCGGAACACCGAGTCGTGGAGCGAGTCGACGACATCATCTTCGCGGCAGACCTTTCTCCCGAGCGCGCCGTCCGCGCGAATGAAGGCGTCGAGCGAATCACTGAGCATCTTCCGCGCGCGCCGGGCCATCACCTCGATCTCTGGAATCTTGATGTTGGCCTTGGGCTTTTCGGCCAGCCGGATCGCGGACTCGGCGATATTGACCGCGTGATCTCCCACGCGCTCGAGGTCGTTCGAAACCTTGATCGCTCCGATGATGAAGCGAAGGTCGCGCGCCATCGGCTGCTGTAGCGCCAACAACTCGACCGCGGCCTGCTCGACTTCCACCTCCAGTCGATTGAGATCGGCATCACCGACGATTACGAGGTTGGCTTTTTCTTTGTCCCGTGCAAGCAAGGCTTCCACTGAGAGCTCGGTACGCTCTTCGGCGATCGCCGACATTGCCAGCAGCTGCTCCTTCAATGAGGACAGCTGGTCGTGAAAATGGCGGAACCCCGTAACGCTTGCTGTAGTCGCTTCAGGCGTCATCCAAACCTCCCCGTTATATATGCCTCTGTGCGCTCCTCTCGGGGCCGAGTGAACATCTCCTCCGTCGGGCCGAACTCGACGAGCTCGCCCAGGAAGAAGAATGCGGTGTGATCGGAGGCGCGTGCGGCTTGTTGAAGATTGTGTGTCACGATGATGATCGTCAGCTCCTGTTTGAGCTCGTATACCAGCTCCTCGATCTTCTGGGTCGAGCTCGGGTCGAGAGCGCTCGCGGGCTCGTCGAGGAGCAAGGCTTCCGGCTGATTCGCGAGCGCCCGGGCGATGCACACCCTCTGCTGCTGTCCGCCCGATAGTCCGAGGGCGCTCGTACGCAATCTATCCTTGACCTCGTCCCAAATGGCGGCTCGACGCAGCGACTTCTCGACGATCTCATCCAGTGTTCCCTCGCTGGCGATGCCGTTGATGCGCGGCCCGTAGGCGACGTTCTCATAGATCGACTTCGGAAAGGGATTCCATCTCTGGAACACCATGCCGACCCGCTGGCGGAGCGCGACGACGTCCATCCCCTTGTCGAAGATGCTCCGGTCGTCGAGGCACAGGTCGCCCTCGTGGCGGATCCCGGGAATGAGGTCGTTGAGCCGGTTGATCGAGCGCAGGAACGTGGATTTCCCGCAACCGGACGGCCCGATCAGAGCGGTCACAGCGCGCGGAGGAACCGCCAGGCTGATTCGCTTGAGCGCCTGCTTCTTCCCATACCAGAAGGAGAAATCCCGGGCCTCGATCGCACCGGTGTGAAGCGCCGTGTCGGTGGGCTTCTCTTGAGTGTCGATCGCGGTCATCCGAACCGGCCAGTGATGTAGGCTTCTGTGCGCGGATCCCTCGGGGCCGTGAAGAGCTGGTTCGTCCGCTCGAATTCGATCAGCTCGCCAGCGAGCAGAAACGCGGTCCGGTCGGACACTCTTGCGGCCTGCTGCATGTTGTGGGTGACGATGACGACCGTCATGGTTTCTCGGAGCTGATAGACCAGCTCTTCCACCTTCTGGCTGCTGAGCGGATCGAGCGATGCCGTCGGCTCGTCGAGAAGAAGTACGCGTGGACGGGTCGCCAGCGCGCGCGCGATGCAAAGTCGCTGCTGCTGGCCACCGGAAAGCCCCATCGCGCTCTCAGTGAGTCGGTCCTTCACCTCGTCCCAAAGTCCCGCGCGATGAAGCGCTTCCTCGACGATCTCGTGCTCTTTCTGATCCGCTTTCCTCTGTATGGAGTCGACGCGCAGGCCAGCCGCGACATTTGCCTCGATCGACATCGTCGGGAAGGGCGTCGGTCGCTGGAACACCATGCCGACGTGCCGCCTGACCGCGGTCGCATTCGTGCCTTCACCGTAGATCGAGCTGCCGAGTATCTCGACGTCGCCGTCGACGCGAGCATTGGGCACTGTCTCGTGCATTCGGTTCAGGCACCGCAGGAGAGTGGACTTTCCGCAGCCCGACGGCCCGATGATCGCCGTCACCGCCAGCTGCGGAATCACGGTAGATATGTCCTTGATCGCCGGCGTCTCACCAAAGTACGCGGTAAGATGACGGGTGACGATGCACGGCGTGGTCGGCTGCGCCGACTCACGCGTCTCAGTCGCGGCCGGCCGAGGCGTAACCACGTGCGGCATCACGCGCGCTCCCCGCGCGACTTCAATCGACTGGAGCACCGAATCTTGACCGGGTGACGAAGCGCGCGGCGAGGCTGATCACGAGTACGATCGAGATCAGCACGAGGGCGCCCGCCCATGCCTGTGCATGCCATTCGTCGTACGGGCTGATGGCGTACGTGAAGATCTGAAGCGGGAGAGCGGCGATGGGCTGCCGCAGCGAGGTCGACCAAAACTGATTGCCGAATGCAGTGAAGAGAAGCGGTGCGGTTTCCCCAGCCACTCTTGCCACCGCAACGAGCGCTCCTGTGGCGATGCCCGCGAGCGCGGTGCGAAGGACCACCGAAATCGATGTTCGCCATCTCGGATAACCCAGCGCGAGAGCGGCTTCGCGGAGCGAAACAGGAACCACACGCAGCATCTCCTCGGTGGTTCGCGTAACAAGCGGGATCATCATCGCGCCGAGCGCCGCACCGCCGGCCAGAGCGGAGAAATGTCCGGCAGGACGCACGAGAAACTCCCAGGCGAATATCCCCATCACGATCGATGGGAGTCCGTTCAAAACATCGGACAGGAATCTCACCGTATGCGCAATCGGCGTGATGCGCTTCTCGGCGAGATAGATCCCGGCACCGACTCCGATGGGAAGCCCGATCATGCACGCGATTCCAATGAGCGTAAGAGTTCCCACAATCGCGTTCGCCATGCCCCCGCCCGCTTCGCCAACGGGTTTCGGCATGTTGGTAAAAAAAGCGAGAGACACAGAAGTGGCGCCCTTTTTTAACAGGTGCCAGAGAATGAGGATCAGCGGCAGCGTAGCGAGCACGGCCGCGAGATACGTGAGCCCGATCATCGCTCCGCTCGTCAGGTGGCGCGCGCGCAGTGTTTTCACGAGACACGTCCTCGTGAAACCTGCCAAACGAGCCAGCGAGCGACGGCGTTGACGATGAGCGTGATGATGAACAGAATCGCTCCCACCGCCATCAGCGCCGAGAGATGCAGGTCGTTCGTCGCCTCGCTGAATTCATTGGCGATGAGCGACGCCATCGTGTAGCCCGGCGCGAACAGAGATGCGGAGATCTCGGGGCGATTACCGATGACCATCGTCACCGCCATGGTCTCGCCAAGCGCCCTGCCGAGGCCGAGCATGATCCCGCCGACGATACCCGACTTTGCGTAGGGAACGACGGCGTCTCGGATCATCTCCCACCGGGTCGCTCCCAATGCGAGCGCCGCCTCTCGCTGCGATCTCGGCACTGCCATCAACACTTCGCGGGACACGGCCGAGATGTAGGGAAGTGCCATGATCGCGAGAACTACCCCCGCTGCGAGCATGCTGGGTCCGTAAGCCGGCCCCGAGAAGAATGGAGTGGCTCCTAGATGCAGCCGGTCGCGCAAGAAAGGCATGACGTACTCGCGCAGCATTGGCACCAGCACGAAGATTCCCCACAGTCCGTAGACGACGCTGGGAACAGCGGCGAGAAGATCGACCAGAAAGCCGATCGGCTGTCGCAGCCATGTAGGAGAGAATTCGGACAGAAAAATCGCGACGCCTATCGCGAGCGGGGTAGCAATGATGAGCGCGACGGCGGACGAAACGAGTGTGCCGAACAGTGCCGGCGCCGCGCCGAAATGCCCGTTGGCGACATCCCAATCGCTCGATGTGACTATCGAGAGCCCCAGCTTCGCGAACGCCGGCCACGCAGCGGCGAAAATCGCGATTGCGATCGCGATCACGAGCGCGGGCACGACAAGCGCGCACCCGGTTGTGACTATCTCATAAATGCGATCGCCGATCTCCGCGCCGTGAACGCGGAGACGACGGCGATCTTTCTGTAATACGTCCGCTGGTACTGCGGTCACTTCGCGCCGGCGATATCGATGGTCTTCAGTCTTGCGCGCACGTTGGCAGCCATGTCATTCGGCAACGGCGCGTAATCGAGTGGAGGCGCCAGCGCCTGCCCATCGGTCAAACCCCAGTTCAGAAAGTCGACCAGCTTCTTGCCTTTGACCGCGTCCGTCTGGTGCTGATAGACGAGTATCCAAGTGAAAGAC
>Ga0193723_1000895_pt1 | contig 11669 bp, 7 predicted proteins | sample H2m2metaG_FD_143042 | JGI IMG/M metagenome (GOLD analysis project Ga0193723, IMG submission 143042) | Soil microbial communities from a riparian zone of the East river system, Colorado, United States - H2m2 | ecosystem: Environmental > Terrestrial > Soil > Riparian zone | place: USA: East River... | reverse complement strand
GTGCCAGGCGACCGCAACGTGGCGGTGACGCAGGCCATCGCGACGCGGCCCGATCTGCTGGCCGAGCAGGCGCGCGGCGCGGCCGCGCGGCAGGCGTCGAGCGCGATTTCGGCGGAGCGTTTGCCGCGTTTGGATCTCGAAGCCGATTACGGGTTCAGTGGCCTGCGCCCTTCGGACGCCACAGGAACGCGGCAGGTGGCACTGGAGCTGACCCTGCCGATTCTGGATGGTTTTCGGCGCGAGGGCCGGAAGGGCGAGCAGGAAGCCGCGGTGCGCGAGTCGGATGTGCGCGTGCGCGATCTCCACCAGCAAGTCACCGCCGACGTCGACGGTGCGCTGCTCGATCTACGCTCGGCGGGTGCCCAGCAGCAGATCGCCGTCGAGCGCCTGCAGCTTGCCGCGCAGGAGGTTTCTGAAGCCCGCCAGCGGTTCAAGGCGGGCGTCGCCGGCAACATCGAAGTCATCAACGCCCAGGCTTCACTGCTGCGCGCGCGCGACGCCGACATCGACGCGCGGTTTGGCGCCGTATCGGCACGCATTGCGCTAGCCCGCTCGGTGGGCAGCGCGCGGACCCTGCATTAAGGAAGAGGACAATGGCTACGACGATGGAACCCGACACAGAGACTCCGGTCCGGCCCGCGCCGCGACCCTCGACTCCCGCAGCGCGACCCAAGAGCTCGCGCCGCACGGTCTTCATGGTCATGGGTGTGGTCTTGCTGGCTCTGATCGTCTTCGGCGCGCGCAAATGGTGGTTCGGACGCTCGCACGTTTCGACCGACAACGCCCAGGTGGACGGCCACATCGTCCCCGTGCTGGGGAAAGTCGGCGGCTACGTCGCCGAAGTGCGGGTCGCCGAGAACCAGGCGGTGAAGGCGGGCGACACGCTGGTTGTGCTCGATGACCGCGACTTCCGCGCCCGGCTCGCGCAGACCGACGCCGATCTCGCTGCGCTGCTGGCGACGGTGAGCAGCCGCACCCGTGTGGGGCAGGCGGATGCCGCGGTGGCGCAGGCGCAGGCGAACGCCACCAAAGCCGCTGCGGATCTGGCGCGCATGGAGCCGCTCGCGGCCCAGAACGTCGTCAGCCAGCAGCAGCTCGATGGCGCGCGCGCCGGGGCGGCGGCAGCCGCCGCGCAGCTGGCGTCGGCGCAGGCGGCGCTGGTGGGCGCCGATGCCCGGGTGGCGGCGGCACGGGCCACACGCGATCAAGCTGCGCTGCAGCTGTCCTATACGCGGATCATCACGCCATCTGCCGGCGTCGTCTCGAAGAAGGCGGTGGAGCTGGGCCAGCTGGTCCAGCCCGGCCAGCCGCTGATGACGGTGGTTCCGCTCGAGGACGTGTGGGTCACCGCGAACCTCAAGGAAACCGAGACGGCGGACGTGACGCCCGGCGATTCGGCCGATGTGACCGTGGATGCCTACAAGGGCGTGCATTTCCGCGGGCACGTCGAGAGCTTGTCGCCGGCAACCGGCGCGAAGTTCTCGTTGCTGCCTCCCGACAACGCCACGGGCAACTTCACCAAGGTGGTGCAGCGGATTCCCGTCCGCATTCATTTGGACGGTCCCGTTGACCCGGCGCACGTGCTGCGGCCGGGGATGAGCGTCGTCGCGACTATCAAGACGCACTAAATGACGGCCGTCGCGCTTCCGGCAGTAGCGCCGGACAGATATCGCTTCAAGTACCTGATCGCGATCACGGTGTCGCTGGCGTCGGTGCTGGAGCTGCTCGACACCAGCATCGTGAACGTGGCGATCCCGCACATGATGGGCAACCTGGGCGCGACGCTCGATCAGATCGCCTGGGTCTCGACGGGCTACATCGTCGCGAATGTCATCATCCTCCCCATCACGGGCTGGCTGTCGGCCTATTTCGGCAGGCGCCGCTACTTCGCCGGCTCAATCGCGCTCTTCACGCTCGCGTCATTCCTCTGCGGCAACGCTGGTACACTTGAGGCACTCGTCTTCTGGCGCATCATCCAGGGATTGGGTGGCGGCGCGCTGCTGTCGACATCGCAGGCCATCCTGTACGAAGAATTCCCGCGCGAAGAATACGGCACGGCGATGGCGATCTTTGGCGTGGGCGTGATGGTCGGGCCTACCCTCGGACCGACCGTCGGTGGCTGGATCACCGACATGTACGGCTGGCCGTGGATCTTCTACATCAATATTCCGTTCGGCATGCTGGCGCTGGCGCTGACGATGTCGTTCATCACCGACTCGCGGCATCAGGAGCGCTCGTCGCGCGTGGACTTCATCGGCCTCGGCTTGCTCGCCGTCGGGATCGGTGCCCTGCAGACGATGCTGGAGCGCGGCGAGCGGCTCGACTGGTTCGCCTCGCCCTCGGTGCGGCTGCTGGCGATCACGAGCGCGTTCTCGCTGATCACCTTCATCTGGCACGAGCTGAACACGGAGCAGCCGGTCGTGGATTTGCGCATTCTGAAGAGTCGCCAGCTCGCCGTGGGTGTGGTCTTTGGACTTGTACTTGGCGTCTGTCTGTATGCCACGGTGTTCGTGCTGCCGGTCTATCTCCAGAATGTACGGAACTTCACGGCGAATCAAACCGGGCTGGTGATTTTGCCCGGCGCGCTTGCCAGCGCCTTTACCATGGCGGTGATGGGTCGAACCACCGGGAAATTCGACGGGCGCTTATCGATTGCGGCGGGCGTCGGCGTCTTCGCGCTGTCGATGTGGAAGCATGCCCACTTCACGACGGAAAGCGGGATGTCCGACTTCTTCTGGCCGCTCATTTTCCGCGGCGTCGGCCTCGGCCTGATCTTCGTGCCGCTCACGAACCTCGCGCTCGCCGATCTCCCCATGTCGAAGATCCCGAATGGCACGGGGCTGTTCAACCTGATGCGGCAGCTGGGCGGCTCCGTCGGGATCGCGCTCTCGGCCACATTGCTCCAGCGCTTCACGGCGATTCATCGCGCCGATCTCGCCTCCAACGTGACGCTGTATTCTGAAGCGACACGCGAGCGCCTCGCGATGATCACACAGGCGCTCATCGGCCGCGGCGAGCTGCCGGCGCTCGCGCAGACCAAGGCGATCGCGTTCCTGAACGGAATCGTGACGCGGCAGGCGATGATGCTGTCGTTCGACCAGCTGTTCCTGCTCTTTGGATCGGCCTTCGTGCTATCGCTGCCGCTCCTGCTGCTGATGCATCGGAGTAAGGGTGGGCCCGGAGGCGGTGCCGCCGCTCACTGAGCTTCTGCCATCGCCGCAGTCACGAGCAGGGCGCGCACGATCCCGAGCGCGCCCTGCTCATTCTCATACCACTCGGTCGGCAGATGCGCGTCGCCGGCACGGCCGCCGGCGCCCAGCGCCACCGCCGGGACGCCAAGCGCGATCGGCACGTTGGCGTCGGTGGAGGCGCACGCGAGCTGGTGCTCGTGGCCGACCGCCCGCGTGGCAGCGACAGCGGTTTGGACGAGCGGATGAGTCCGTGGCGTCAGTCCCGAGGGCCGGTCACTCACGCGCCGGACGTCCAACGTCAGCGGAGTGGTCCCGGGGAGCCGGTGGCGATTCTCCTCGTCCAGCGCCTCTCGCACGATAGCCTGAACCGCCCCGTCGAGCGTCTCGAGCACGCGCGCATCCTCGCTCCGCAGATCGACGTCGAACCACGCGGTCTGCGGGATGGAGTTGAGACTGGTGCCTCCGCCGATGCGCACGACGGAACAGCTGGTGCGTGGTGCGTCGAGCGTCGGGCGTGCGGCGATGCGACTGACTGCGCGGCCAATGGCGTGGGCGGGGTTCGCGACGCCGAACGCCGCCCACGAGTGGCCACCCGGGCCGCTGTAGGTCACGTGATAACGGCGCGCGCCAAGCGCGCGGTGCACGATGCGTTCGATGCCGGCGCCATCGAGCGCGATGAACGCGTGTGGGCGGATGGAGCCGTCGAGCAGGTGCCGCACGCCGCGCAGGTCGCCCGATCCCTCTTCGCCTACCGTTGCCGCCAATAACACCGGCCGCGTCGTCGTTACGCGCGAGAGCACGAGCGCCTCACCGATCGCCACGAGGGCAGCAAGGCCGCGCGCGTTATCGGCGATACCGGGGCCCTCGAGCCGGGCGCCACGCCGTGCAACCGATACGTCCATTTCCGGGCCAAAAACGGTGTCCAAATGCGCGGAGAGTATGACACATGCGTTGCTAACACCGCTTCGATACCATCCCCGCACATTCCCTACACTATCGAGGGTCACGTCGTCCAGCCCGGCCTCATCCAGCAATTCCGCAACGCGGGCGCCACGCGCCGCTTCGGCGCCGGTCGGCGCGGGGATCGCCGACAAGGCGGCCTGTCGGGCGAGCGTCGCCTCGTCAGAGCGCTCGATGTGCGCGCGCGCGGCGCGTACGCGATCGTGCGAAAACAGCGCATCCAGCGTGCCCGGCATGGTGGTCAAACCTATGATGTCGTTTGGCGCGGTTGCAACTTGACCTGGACTAGCAGGGGGGCGACACTAAACCCATGGAGGAGCAGCAGCTTATCTACGACTGGAATAGTGCCGGGGGCAGGGATGGCGCCTTCGATTGGACTCGTGCCCGCGTCGACCTCAACGATGAGACGCTGCGCGACGGCCTGCAGTCGCCCTCGGTCACCGACCCTTCCCTCGACGTCAAGAAACGCCTGCTGCACCTCATGGCGGAGCTCGGCATCGTGGCTGCGGACATCGGTCTGCCGGGCGCCGGCCCGCGCGTCGTGGAGCAGGTGCGGGCGCTTGCCAAGGAGATCCGCGATCACAAACTGCCGATCGCCCCGAACTGCGCGGCCCGCACCGTCATCGCCGACATCGACCCGATCGTGCGCGTCTCTGAAGAGGTCGGGATCAAGATCGAAGCCGCCACGTTCATCGGCTCCTCTCCGATCCGGCAGTATACGGAAGACTGGACCGTGGATCGCATCGTCGAGGCGACGGAAGCGGCCGTCTCCTATGCGGTCAAGCATGGCCTGCCCGTCATGTACGTCACGGAGGACACGACGCGAGCCCGGCCGGAGACGCTCAAGGCGCTATATGGAGCCGCGATCGACTGCGGCGCCGGGCGGATTTGCCTCGCCGACACCGTGGGTCATGCGACGCCGGACGGCGTCAAAGCGTTAGTGAACTTCGTCAAGCGGGACATCGTCAAAAAGAACGACGTGAAAATTGATTGGCATGGCCACCGCGATCGTGGCCTGGGGCTGATCAACTGTCTCGCGGCGATCGAGGCGGGCGTCGACCGGGTCCACGCGACCGCCCTCGGCGTCGGTGAGCGGGTCGGCAACGCCGAGATGGATCTGTTGATCGTCAATCTGAAGCTGCTGGGTGCGCATAAGGCCGATATCCGGAAGCTACCAGAGTACTGCCGGCTCGTCGCGGACGCGGTCGGCGTGCCGATTCCGGTGAACTACCCCGTAGTCGGGAGGGACGCGTTCCGGACCGGCACCGGCGTCCACGCCGCGGCAATCATCAAGGCCAAAAAGAAGGGCCACAACTGGCTGGCCGATCGGGTGTATAGCTCGGTCCCGGCCGAGGAGTTCGGTTTCGAGCAGCGCATCGAGATCTCGCCGGTGTCTGGTCTCTCCAACGTGAAGTACTGGCTGGAGCATCACGGCTACGATCCCGATGACGACGCGGCGTGCCGTACCTTGTTCGATGCGGCCAAGCGCACGGATCGGGTCTTATCCGACGACGAATGCCACCGGTTACTGAGCACATGAGCTTCCGCGACATCGAGACGTCGTATTTCGATCTGCATTGGCACATGGACCCGGTGGCCGCGACGCAGGCCGGCGTGCCTGGTCATGACGACCGCTATGGCCGCTTCAGTCCGGCGGCGCTGGCGCCGCATCTCGCCGCGCTCAAGTCGATTGGCGCCGCGCTGGAAGAGGCGAGGGCCGCCGATCTCGATGAGGAGATCGACCGCACGGCGCTCCTCAATGAGATCCGCGTCTCGCTGCGCCGCCTCGAGAAGCTCAAGCCTCAGGCCAAGAACCCCGAGTTCTGGCTCACGCACCTGTTGGGCGGCCTGCACCACCTACTGCTCTCGGCTGACCGCACGCCCACCGAGAAAGCGGTGGGGGCGATCGGGCGACTCGAGGACATCCCGGGTTTTCTCGCGGATCTGAAGGCCGGGCTCCAGGAGCCCGTGCGCGTGTTTGTCGATACCGCGATGCGCATGACCGAGGGTGGCCGGTTGCTCATCATGGAGCTCGCCGCGTCGCTCGGACTGCAGGTGCCGACGCACGCCGCCCGCCTGTCGGCCGCGGCGCAACGGGCGAGTGACGCGCTGCTCGAGTTCGACGCCGATCTCGCGCGCTGGCACGACTCGGGAACTGAGCAGTTCGCGATCGGCGAGGAAGCGTTCAACTTCCTGCTGCACTACCAGCACGCGCTGCGGGACACTGCGCCCGAGTTGTGGCGCTACGGGCTGCGGCTCAAAGAGGAGGTCGAAGCCGATCTCGTACGCCTGGCCAAGCGGCTCGACGGCAAGCCGTGGCCGGAACTCGTGGACGAACTGCGCGCCGATCATCCCGAACCGGACGAATTGGTGGACGCCTACGCCAAAGAGATGGCGCGCGCCCGCGACTTCGTGGAGAGGCGGAAGCTGGCGCCGATCCCCAATGCCCCGCTCGACGTAATCCCGACGCCGGCGTTCATGCGTCCGGTCATTCCCTACGCCGCGTACGACAGCCCCGGCGCCTACAGCCGCAACCGCACCGGCTGGTTCTACGTCACAGTCCCAGACTCCCGCCTCCCGTCGGCGCAGCAGGAGCGGATTCTGCGCGACCACTGCCGCTACGAGCTGGCCGCGACCGCCTTGCACGAGGGCTATCCCGGTCACCACCTGCAGCTCGTGATCGCGAAGGAGCTGCCGTCCCATGTCCGCAAGAACCTGTGGACGCCCCTCACGGTCGAAGGCTGGGCGCTGTACTGCGAGGACATGATGGCGGAGGAGGGATTCTACTCCTCGGACGAGGAGCTGTTGTTCCAGCGCGTGCATCTGCTCTGGCGCGCGATGCGCATACTGCTCGATGTGGGCCTGCACACGCGCGGGATGACGCGCGAGCAAGCGGTCGATCAGATGGTGCACGAGCTGCACATCGAGCGCGGCAACGCCGAGGCGGAGGTGCGGCGCTATTGCGCATGGCCGGCCTATCAGCTGTGTTACGCGGTCGGGCGGCGGGAGCTGCTGCGGCTGCGCGACGATTTCCGCAACGCGAAAGGCAACGACTTCAGCTTGCGCGCCTTCCACGACGCCGTGCTGCCGTACGGCGGCCTGCCCGTCACGCTCATCCGCTGGGGACTTGGCCTGGGTGAGTAATCAGCTCCCCAGGCAGGTCAAGCTGTTCGGTGCTGTTTCGCTACTCAATGACTTCGCCAGTGAGATGGTGTACCCGCTGCTGCCGGCCTTCATTACCGGCGTCCTGGGCGGCGGGGCGGTGGCGCTCGGCGCGCTCGATGGCGCCGCTGATGCGGCGGCGGCACTTGTAAAACTCGTCGCCGGGCGACTCGCCGAGCGGCCAGCTCGACGCGGACCGCTGATCGTGGCCGGCTACTTCATCGCGGCGGCCGTGCGGCCGGTCATCGCGGTCACGGCGGCGGCATGGCAGGTGATCGGCCTGCGCGTCGTCGACCGGCTAGGCAAGGGACTCCGCACGCCACCCCGCGACGCTATGATCGCGGACGTCACGCCGGAGCCCCTGGTCGGTCGCGCGTTCGGATTGCAGCGCGGGCTGGATCACGTCGGTGCCATCATTGGGCCGCTGGTGGCTTGGTGGCTGCTGATGCACGGGGCAGACGTGCGGAAGGTGATTGTTGCGAGCTTCGTGCCCGGTGTGCTCGTGCTGGTCTTGGCGATGTGGGCGGTTAGAGGCGGCAGGAGGCGGGAGGGGGCGGTAGGAGCGCAGGAACCACCCACGACCGTACCGCCCCCTACCGCCCCCTACCGCCCGTTACCGCCGTCCGTCATTGCGATCGCTTTCTTCTATCTCCTCCGCATGCCAGAAACGCTGATGATCCTGTGGGCTCAGCGACTAGGCATCGCGGTTGCAGTCGTGCCGATCCTGTGGGCCGCGCTGCACGTCGTCCGCTCATCGACTTCGTTCGTGGGCGGCGCGCTGTCGGATCGGATCGGGCCGGCGCGGACGATGTGGCTGGGATGGCTCACTTACGTCGCGCTCGCCGCAGGGATGGCGCTGGCGACCACCCCGCTCGCCGCGTGGGTGCTGTTTCTCGCGATGGGGACGGTCGCGGGCCTGACGGAGAGTCCCGAGCGCGCGCTCGTGACCGCCGCGACCGGTGGACATCACGGCAGCGGGTTTGGCGTCTATCATGCCCTGACCGGCGTGGCGGCCCTCGCCGGTGGCATCGCCATCGGTCTGGTTTTTCAGCGCGCGAGTGGGGCGACGGCATTCCTTGTAAGTGCCATTGGCGCTTCGGTTTTAGTGATCCTCTGGCCTTTCTGGACGCGCCTGCATAGGGTTCCCCCCCCATGAGCGCCCCTGTCACCCCTCAAAACCCCAACCCCGCTGCCACGCACACGCATCCCCGAGGCCGTTACCTCGCCCGGCTGTCGTTGCTCGCCCTCGGCGTGGTGTACGGCGACATCGGGACCAGCCCGCTATACGCGCTGCGCGAGGCGTTCCACGGCCAGCACGGGATTCCCGTCACGCCGGGCAACGTGCTGGGTGTGCTGTCGCTCATCTTCTGGTCGCTGTTGCTGATCGTGACGGTGAAGTATCACGTCGTGATCATTCGCGCCGACAATAAGGGTGAAGGCGGCGTGCTGGCGCTCATGGCGCTGGTGAACGGCAGTCGAGTGATGCGTGGCCTGACGCCCCGACGTCTGATGATCGTGCTCGGCATCTTCGGCGCGGCGCTGCTCTACGCCGACGGGGCGCTGACGCCCGCGATCTCGGTGCTGTCGGCGGTGGAGGGTCTCGAGATCGTGACTCCCCAGCTCCAGCACTGGGTTATCTGGATCACGCTCGCGATCCTGGTCGGTCTGTTCGCGTTCCAGAGCCGAGGCACGGCGCGGGTCGGCGCGGTATTCGGGCCGGTCATGCTAATCTGGTTCGCCACGATCGCGGTGCTGGGGGTCAACGGCATTCTGCGCCATCCTGCGGTTCTGGGAGCGTTGTTACCGACCCACGCGATTCAGTTTCTTGTTGAGGATCCGGGCCGCGGCCTCCTGGTGCTGGGGGCCGTCTTCCTGGTGGTGACCGGCGGCGAGGCGCTCTATGCCGACCTGGGGCACTTCGGCCACACGGCGATTCAACTCGCGTGGTTCACGATTCCGCTGCCCGCACTGCTCCTCAACTACTTCGGACAGGGCGCACTGCTGCTGACTAATCCGGAGGCTGCCGCCAATCCCTTCTATCTTCTTGCCCCGGCGAAGGCGCTGTATGCTCTGATTCCTCTGGCGACGGCGGCGGCGATCATTGCGTCGCAGGCGGTGATCTCCGGCGCGTTCTCGCTCACGCGCCAGGCGGTGCAGCTGGGATACATCCCGCGCATGGACATCGAGCACACGTCGTCGCGCGAGATCGGCCAGATCTACGTGCCTTCGGTGAACAAGATGCTCGCGGTCCTGACGATCGCTCTCGTGCTGTATTTCCAGACGTCGAGCAATCTCGCCGGTGCGTACGGCGTGGCGCTGTCGACCCTCATGGCCCTGACGACGGTGATGTTCTACGTCATGAGCCGCGAGGTCTGGGGATGGAGTTTTGCGAAGGCCGCCGTGGTTTCCGGGTCGTTCCTCATCGTTGATCTGACGTTTCTCGCCGCGAACGCACTAAAAATCTGGCATGGCGGATGGGTGCCATTGGTGATCGCGATCGTCCTCTACTTCATCATGATCACCTGGAAGCGCGGCAGGGAGATTCTCGCGAAGCGCATGATGGAGAAGACGGTGCCCCTCAAGCTGCTCCTGGCGGATCTTGCCGCGGAGCCGCCGGTGCGCGTACCGGGGACGGCGGTGTTCATGTACGGCAGCTCCGACGGCACGCCGCCGGCGCTCGTCCTGAATCTGACGCATAACAAAGTGTTGCATGAGAAGATCGTGTTTCTTACGGTCATCACGGAGGACGTGCCACATGTGGGGGGCGAGCAACGTGTCGTGGTAAAGCGCAGCGGGAAGGGGTTCCACAGCGTCGTGGCGCGCTACGGATTCATGCAGGATCCCGACATCAACGAGATCCTGGTGGCCTGCAAGGAGAACGGCCTCAGCATCCCGCTCGAGGGAACGACGTTCTTCCTGGGCAGAGAGACGTTGATCGCGTCGGACCGGCCGGGGATGGCGATGTGGCGCGAGCGATTGTTCTCGTACATGTCGCGGAATGCATTGCGCGCTACCGCGTTCTTCAAGATTCCGCCGAATCAGGTGTTTGAGGTGGGCGCCTACGTAGAACTCTGATGTCGCTCGGCCCCAGCGAGGGCGACCGTGTCCTTCGCCTCGTCGTAGCGAAACAGGTCCCCGAACGTCGCCCACCCCACGAGCGTCTGAAACACCCGCTCGTAGTTTTCCTGCGGCAGTCGTATCACGATCGTCTCGAGGATGAAGTCCCGATCGATCCGATGCTTGCGCTGGCGGCGCAGCACATCATAGATGTCCCTGAACAGCGAGAGCGTGAGCAGCTGTTCGCGCCAGATCGCTTTGCGGTCTTCGGCCGAGGCCTGCACGAACCGCTTCCCCAGGGGCTCCAGAATCACCGTGCTCTTCGGCGTGTCGACGAAGTTGAGCATCTCCGCTGCTTTGACGACCGCAATGACATGGCCGAATTCCTTGTTGGCGGCGCCCGCGATTCGAAAGACATCCTCCTTTCCGCCACGCGTTTCGAGGAGCTCCAGTAATCCGATGATCTCTACGGCGGAGACCGGCGGGATCGGTTCCAGGAGTCCCGGCTCGCGCGGCGCGGGACCCGCCGGAACGTCCGGCAGCTCGCTGCCGGTGATGATGTCGTGCAGGTGATCGACGAGCTGCAAGAACTCGGGCGCGCGATAGTCGCGTGGCCGCGGCAAGTCGTTCTGTACGACCTTGCGCACCTGCGCCGGATGGGCGCCGCCGAGCACGATGATTCGGTCGGCCATGAAGACGACCTCCCTGATGTCATGGCTGACCATGAGAATCGACGACAGGCTCTGCTCCTTCGCCGACCAGATGTCCAGGACCTCCGCCCGCAGCGTCTCCGCCGTGAGGGCATCCACCTGGCTGAACGGCTCATCCATGAACAGGATCTCGGGCTCGACCGCGAGGGCCCGCGCCATGCCGACCCGTTGCTTCATGCCGCCCGAAAGCTCGCGCGGATAGGTCTTCTCGAACCCTCCCAGCCCGACGCGGGTGATGCCGCGCTCCGAGCGTTCGGCGATCTCATGCGGGGAGAGCCGCAAGACCTCGAGGACCACTTTCACGTTTTCAGTGACCGTCATCCACGGGAACAGCGCGAAACTTTGGAATACGATCGCGACCCCAGGATTCAGACCGTGCAGCGGATGGCCGTGGTAGAACACCTCACCATGCGTCGGGGTGATGAGCCCCGCGAGCATCCGCAGGATCGTCGACTTGCCACTGCCGGACGGGCCCAGCAGCGCAACGACCTCGCTCGCGCCGACCGTGACGTTGACATGTTCCAACACCCGCAGCTGCTGGCCGTTCGGCAGGGTGAAGTCTTGCGAAATGTTGCGTGCCTCGCTGAGG
>Ga0193723_1000894_pt1 | contig 11672 bp, 8 predicted proteins | sample H2m2metaG_FD_143042 | JGI IMG/M metagenome (GOLD analysis project Ga0193723, IMG submission 143042) | Soil microbial communities from a riparian zone of the East river system, Colorado, United States - H2m2 | ecosystem: Environmental > Terrestrial > Soil > Riparian zone | place: USA: East River... | reverse complement strand
CGCGGATACCCTCGAGCGGGATACTGATCGCGTAACGAAGATAGTTATTGTCAGTGCGCCAGCCGGGAATGTAGTTGTCGAACAGTTCGCCGAATGCAGGAGATGTCCAGGTGAGCGCGTGAACCCCGTTAGTGATGGCGCTGATCGCGTAATTTGGAAACATGCCGCGCGAAACTTCGCCGTGACGCATCGCGACGCCGTTCACAAACCCGGAAAAGCGCAGCGCCAGATACGTCATATTAAGCGCGTCGTCATGCAGAGCCTGGGTCTGCTCGAGCAGGGTGACTCGTTCGTCGCCCAGCAGTTGCCGGACCAGGGGCTTGGGAAACTGATCATGCCCCGCCGGGACCGGTGTGTGCGTGGTGAAGATGCACATGCGACGAATGCCATCGATGTCGAGTTGCTTGACCCGACCCGCGAAACTCTGATCCAGTCGGCGTTCCAGCAGTCCCAGCGCCAGCAGCGCGGAGTGGCCTTCGTTCATGTGGTAGGCCTGGATACGATCGTGGCCAAGTTTCTGCAACAGTTTCAGGCCGCCCAGTCCGAGTACGATTTCCTGCGCCAGGCGATACGCTTCGTCGCCGCCGTACAGTGAATCGGTCAGGTGGCGGTCCCACTCGGAATTTTCCGGCACGTTGGTGTCGAGCAGGTAAACCGCCACCGTGTCGCCATCCACACCCAGCACGTCATACTGCCAGGCACGTACACATACCGGACGCTGCTCGATTTCGATGGTGACGTGGCCTTCCACCGCTCTCAGAGTGCGTTCCGGTTCCCATTGCTGGGGCTGTTCGCTCTGATTTCCCGCAGCATCCAGGTGCTGACGGAAATATCCGTTGCGATAAACCAAGGTCACCGCAACAACTGGAGCTCCCAGATCCGCAGCCGAGCGGAGAGTATCTCCCGCCAACATCCCCAGACCGCCGCTATAGGTCGGCATGTTTGGGTCCAGCGCGATCTCCATCGAAAAGTAAGCGATGTTTGGGGTCTTAGTGCGTGGTTTCATATAAGTCACAGCTTTGCTTAATAAGAGCGCTCGACTGCTGGCAATCACTCAATGGCCGAAAATCGTTTATCTACACTGGCTCAGCCAGTTCATGTTCAGCTCGTTGAGCCGAACCTTGCTGGAATCTTGCGACTGGGCGGTGAAGGCTCATTATAGACGAGGCTGGAGTCCAAACCGCGATGCCTTTTAGACGCCCACCCACGTGCCTGTGCATTCCCAGCGACTTACGATGAAATCATGACCGCCTCAGACAAAACGACGCGGACGGGGTTGGCGCGTGCGCTCTCCAAACTGGGCTATTGTTCGCGTACTCGCGGCTTCGAGTTGGTTCGTAGTGCGCGGGTGCAATTAAATGGGACCATCGTGCGCGACCCGGAGGCGCCGGTCCAGCTGGGCAAAGACCGAATTGAGGTGGACGGAAACCCGGTGGCTGCGACGGCACACGTCTATCTCATGATGAACAAGCCGCGGGGCGTCGTTACTACAGCCTCCGACGAGGAGGGACGCGAGACTGTTTACCGGTGTCTGCCAAAAGATGTCCCGTGGGTAGGTGCGGTCGGGCGGCTCGACAAGGCCAGCGAAGGACTGCTGCTGCTGACGAATGATTCGCTGTGGGCCGAAAAAGTGCTCGCGCCTGCGACCCATCTCGATAAGACCTACCACGTCCAGATCGCAGCGGTTGCGGACGAGACGCTCTTGAAGGCGATTACCCGGGGCGTGCGAACAGTCGATGGCGACCTCCTGCGAGTGAAGCGGGCAGCACTCCTGCGTCACGGAACAAAAAACAGCTGGGCCGAGGTAGTCCTGGATGAAGGAAAGAACCGGCAGATCCGTCGCATCTTTGAGAGCCTCGGAGTGCCGGTCATTCGACTGGTTCGCGTGGCGATTGGTCCGCTCGAACTCGGCTTACTGAAGAAAGGCGAGGCGAGAGCATTAACCGCGGAAGAGAAATTGCGCGTCGATCAGGCCCTGCGCTCAGGAGGCTCCATTCGAGGCACTCCTTAACCCTTTGTCATGGAGTAGCCCTTCTCGCGCCATCCACGGACGCCACCATCCATCGAAATGACGTTCGTATAGCCCATCTTCTGAAGATTGTCGGCCGCCAGCGCCGAGCGAAACCCGCCTCCGCAATAAAGCACCAGTTCCGTCTTCAGGTCTGGGACCTTCTGCTCCACATCGCGCTCGATCACACCCTTACCCATGTGAATCGCGCCCGGCAAATGGTCCTTCTGCCACTCACTTTCCTCACGAACGTCGACCAGAACGAACTTTTCGCCGCGATCTAAGCGCGCCTTGATCTCATCGACCTTCGTTTCTCGGACCCGGCTCTTGGCGTCTTCGACGAGCTTTAGAAATCGAGGGGGGTGTTGAGGAGCCATGCGATATCTCCTTGAAGAAATCCAGCATCAGCTGAACTTAATTCTAGCGGAAATTGAAACCCTTTACGCCCTTGCCTTCGACATTCGAATCCAAATCCGGGTTCGCATCGTCTAAAGCTGCGAGAGTAGTCTAGTTGTGTTGGGGGGCGGGTCTTACCCTAGCTATTAACAAATAAGGACGATTCGAGATGGCAGCGCCCGCGATTGTCACCGTCGACGATGAACCCGAAGTCTTGCGAGCGGTAGAGCGCGACCTTCGCCGCAAGTATGGGAAAGACTATCGCATCCTGGGAACCGATTCGGGGCCGGGAGCGGTGGATCTGCTGAAGCAGTTGAAGACGCGTGGGGATAGCGTTGCCCTCATGCTCGCCGATCAGCGCATGCCGCGAATGTCAGGGCTGGAGGTGCTCGGAGAGTCGATGCTGCTGTTCCCCCAGGCCAAGCGTGCGCTGCTCACGGCCTACGCTGACACCAACGCCGCCATCGCCGCCATTAACACCGCCAAGGTGCACTATTACTTGCTGAAACCCTGGGATCCGCCCGAGGAAAAGTTGTATCCCGTGCTTGACGACTTGCTCGAGGATTGGCAGGCGGAATACCGGGCTCCCTACCACGGTTTGCGGGTGTTGGGCACGCGCTGGTCGCCATCAAGCCATCAATTGAAGGATTTTCTGGGACGGAACCAGGTCCCCTATCAATGGACCGACGTGGAGATCGCCTCTCCTGATCAGGAAGTGCAGCAACTGATCCCCAACGTAGACTTGAAGACCGCCTCCCTTCCTCTGGTGGTGTTGCCGGGAGGAGAGGTGCTCTCCAATCCTCCCGTGGACGAACTTGCAGCGCGCATTGGGTTGCGGACGCGTGCGGAAACGACCTTTTATGATTTTGTCATTGTCGGCGGAGGCCCAGCCGGACTGGCCGCAGCGGTCTATGGTGCCTCGGAGGGCCTCAAGACACTTCTGGTCGAGCGATCCGCGCCCGGTGGCCAAGCCGGAATGAGTTCGAGAATCGAGAACTACCTGGGTTTTCCCTCCGGCTTAACGGGCGCAGATCTGGCGCGTCGGGCCTTCACGCAAGCCAAGCGTTTTGGGGCCGAGATTCTATCGCCCCAGGAGGCGGTGGGTCTTCGCGTAGATGGGCCTTACCGTTTTATTAAATTGCGCGACGGAAACGAGATTAGTTGCCACGCTCTGCTGATCGCCAGCGGCCTCTCCTGGAAGCGGCTCGACATTCCCGGGATTGAGCCACTGCAGGAAGCGGGTGTCTACTACGGAGCGTCGATGGCTGAAGCCGCGCTATGCAGCGGCGAGGATGTGTACGTGATAGGGGGCGCGAACTCGGCCGGGCAGGCGGCGGTATATTTTGCCCAGTTTGCGCGTTCGGTCACCATGTTGGTGCGAGGCGATTCGCTGGAAAGGGGAATGTCGCAGTATCTAATTGACCAGATCCGTGAGATTCCCAATGTGCGGGTTGAGACCCAGGCTGAAGTAGTGGAAGTGCACGGCGACGGTCATCTGGAATCGATCACGATCGCGAATCACTCGGCTGAGACCATCCGCACTGAGCCCACCAGCGCCCTCTTTATCTTTATTGGCGCTATGCCATGTACTGCCTGGCTGCGCGGCCTGCTGCCCATGGATGAACGCGGATACTTGCTCACCGGATCCTTGCTGCCCAAGGATGGCGAGCGACCCAAAGGCTGGAAAGAAGAGCGTGATCCGTTTCTTTTTGAAAGTATTATTCCCGGCGTGTTCGCCGCCGGAGATACGCGACACTCCTCGATCAAGCGCGTAGCCTCGGCGGTGGGCGAAGGATCCATTACCGTCCAGATGGTGCATCAGTACTTGGCGAAGGTGCGCTGAGTAGTACCATCGAGCCGTGATTGACGCTGCGTGGGCTGCCGTCGTGTTGGAACTTGTTCCCGGGGTTGGGAGATAAAGAAGGTTGCCATGAGTCCTCAAGTGCAGGACATTCTGCGCCACGGATATTTGTGGCTATTTCTCGCGGCGCTGCTCGAGCGTCTTGGCCTCCCTCTGCTCGTCACGCCCGTGATGATCGCCGCCGGTGCGGTGGCGGGTATTGGCGACCTGAGCCTTTTCGGTATTGTCCTGGTGGCCGTGGTAGCTTCTGAAATCGGAGATCTGGTCTGGTACGAGTTGGGACGCACCCGGGGATCTTCGGTGCTGCGTCTGCTTTGCAAGATTTCGCTGGAACCAGACTCCTGCGTGCGCCGGTCGGAAGATTCGTTTGCGCGCCACACTTCCAGCTCCCTGTTGTATTCCAAGTTTGTTCCGGGAGTCGGCCGTCTTGTGGGCCCGGTCGCCGGCATGTCGGGGATGTCGCGCCGCCGCTTCCTGATCATTAATGCCCTCGGCTCTCTGTTGTGGGCCGTTGTTTTTGCCCTGGTCGGCTATATACCAGCACGTAAGCTCCCCATCGATGTGCTGCTCGAAACCGCCGCGGGTTGGTTGCTCCTTCTGCTCGTTGCCGCCCTGGCCGCCAATGTGGTTTGGAAGTATGTACAGCGTCGGAAATTCATACGATCTCTACGAATATCGCGCATGACGGTTCAGGAACTGAAAGCAGCCCTCGATCGGGGTGAGCGGCCGTTCGTGGTCGACCTCCGCCACAAGCTGGAGTTCCTGGTGAACCCGCGCACCGTCTCGACCGCCATTCGCATAGCACCCGACGAATTACCGTTGCGCCACGCTGAAATCCCGCGTGACCGTGAAGTGGTCCTTTATTGCACCTGCCCCAGCGAAGCCACCAGCGCCAAGGTAGCCCTGGACCTGAAAAAGATAGGAATCGTCAGGGTTCGGCCACTGGCAGGGGGTCTCAAGGCCTGGGAAGATGAAGGCTACCCTTTGGATGAGTTCTTCCACGAAGAAGAAGCCAAAGCCGCGTCCTAGCCGCAGGGCGAACATGTCAAAGCGGCTATCGTGAGCTCCCGATAAAAGCCTGCCCATGGCTGCGGCGCACGAAGGGCCACCGATCCTTGCCAATGGTCGTAACCCTTTGGAGCGAGCAGGCCGCTAACGATGTGATTTAGATCACAGGCGACGGTGATTGTCTGGTGATACAGTCCGCACCAGTGGAGCCAATCATGAGCACGCCCTATGGCATTCAACTAACGGAAAACTGCCTGATATGTAAGCTGCGGCACAACGGTTTTTTCTGCGACTTGCCGAAGGCTACCCTGGACGAACTCGAGAAAGTTAAGTACGCCAGCGCCTATCCGCAGTCCGCTGTGCTGTTTGTCGAGGGCCAACCGCCGCGGGGCGCGTATGTGATCTGTAGCGGGCGCGTGAAACTGTCCACCACCTCGCGCGATGGCAAGACCCTCACCTTGCGCATCGCTCAAGCCGGCGAAGTCCTCGGGCTGCATGCAACCGTGTCGGGCAGGCCTTACGAACTTACTGCCGAAACCCTGCAGCCCTGTCAATTGGACTTTATCCGGCGCGACGATTTCCTGAGACTCCTGCAACACCATTCGGACGCTTGCCTGAATGCAGCTCAGCACTTGAGTCAGAACTGCCAGAGTTCTTACGAAATGATCCGCTCCCTGGGATTGTCCCACTCGGTCTCAGAAAAGCTGGCGCGACTGCTCCTGGAGTGGGCCAGTGACGGGGACCTGACCAAGGAGGGAATCCGCATCAAGATTTCTCTAACCCATGAAGAGATTGCACAATTGATCGGCACATCACGTGAGACTGTGACGCGCGTGTTAAGCGAGTTCCGGCACAAGAAACTGGCTCATCTCCGCGGCTCCACCCTCCTCATCCTGGATAAGGCATCATTGCAAAGACTGGTCGAGGCCTAAGCGTAAGTCCAGGCGCTTTTGGTTGCTCATCTTTGGTAAGAAACCCAGGATTACTGGCGTTACTTTACCGGTGCGGTGCCCGGGAATAAGCTGCGACCCATGAAGCTCAATGCCCTGCTCATGTGCCGCGACCACGATTCGCTGCGGATCCTGGTAGGCGCTCTGGATGAACTCGAGATCGACGAGGAAGTGTGCGTCTCTGAGGCGGAAGCCATGGAGCTGCTGGCTTTGGGGCAATACTCCGCACTAGTGGTGGACTTTGATTTGCCCGGTGGCGCGCAGGTTGCGCGCATGGCTCGCCTGGCACCGGCGCACCGGCGTCCGGTGGTTTTCGCCATGATCGGCGGCTTGACCGATGTGGGCAGTGCTTTTCAGGCAGGCGCTAATTTTGTCCTGTACAAGCCTCTGGTCTGGGATCAGCTCGTGCGCTCCCTGCGCGCAGGGCGCGCCTTCATGCGAGCCGATCGCCGCTGTTCGGCGCGACTGAAACCTGAAGCCATGGTGTATCTCCGTTTTGGAGACGTATGCCCGGTTCCGGCTCTCGTGCTGGACGTCAGCGAAGACGGACTCGCTGTTCAGGCTTCCGAACCTTTGCCCGCAGCCGAGTTGCCGCTGCGGTTTATCCTCCCCGGCACGAATCACATGATCGTAGGCACGGGGGAAGTCACGTGGGCCGATGACTGCGGCCGGGCCGGAATTCTTTTCAGGGAACTGACACCAGCAGCGCGCCGGCAGCTAAGAGCCTGGCTCGGCAAGCGAATCAAAAGCAAGGCTCGGCTCCATGCGATTGCGCCACGAGCGATGAAGGCGCGGCCAACGCCTGCCCCTACGCACTAACTGAAGAGACGTAAGGCAGAGTGTCTGCTTCTTAAGCCGCAGTGTCATCCTGAGCGAAGTGAAGGACCTATGCGTCCTCCCGCCTGACCCTTTTCCTCTCGGCAGCACCCGAGCCACTCCACAATGTCGAGAGCCCACATGCTAGACTCGCCCTTCTCTGAGGTGGCGTTGCCCACATGAGTGAGTTGACCTCCCTTTCTGCTCTGTCGATGGCAGAGCAAATCCGCCAGAAGAAAATCTCTCCCGTCGATCTACTGGATGCTCATCTGGCACGGATCTCAAAGTTGACCCCCCAGCTCAATGCATTTGTCGCGCTCGACGAAAAACGCGCACGGCAGGATGCAAAAGCCCTGGAAGCAACCGCCCTGCGCGGTGACGTGCGTGGCCGGCTGCATGGCGTCCCCGTCAGCATCAAGAGTTCGATTGCTACCGCAGGACTCCCCTACGAGTCAGGGACACGTTTGCGTACCGGAAACGTTGCCGACCAAGATGCGGTACTGGTCTCGCGGTTGCGCAATGCCGGAGCGATTGTGCTGGGTGTGACCAACACTCCTGAACTCCTGATGGCCTGGGAAACTGACAATCTTCTTTACGGTCGAAGCAACAATCCTTGGGATCTGGCGCGAACGCCGGGGGGGTCCAGCGGCGGCGAGGCGGCGGCGATCGCGTCTGGATGTTCGGCAGGTGGCGTTGGCAGCGATGGCGGTGGATCCATCCGGGTGCCGGCACATTTCAGCGGCATCTGCGGGCTCAAGCCAACCCCGGGACGTATTCCCGCCACTGGACACTTTCCCGTTTCTGCAGGGCCGTTTGCGTTGCTAGGGGTGGTCGGTCCGATGGCACGCACGGTGGCAGATCTTCAGGTGCTCTTCGAGGTGATGGCCGGACCGCACCACGGCGACCCATCATCGGCGCCCGTGCCGCTGCGAAAGCTAACCCTCGAAGAGCTCAAGCAGATTCGGATCGGTTATTTCGAAGATGACGGCCGTACGCCTGTGACCGCTGAGACGCGCCTCGCCGTGCGGACCGCAGTCGACGGACTGCGGCTTGCGGGCTTCGAGGTCGTTCCCTTCCGTCCGGACGGCCTGGAGAGAGCACGCCAACTTTGGTGGAAGCTGTTCGGAACTGCAGGGGGCATGGTGCTCGCGCCGCTGACCAAAGGACGCGAAGCCGACCTGTCGCCTCTGCTAAAAGAATTTCTGGGCTGGGCAATGGCGGAACCTGCGCATACCGGGACTACGCTCCTTGATACCTGGCTCCAGCGCGACGAAATCCGGAATCAGTTTCTTGTGCAGATGCAGGCTTTCCCCATCGTTTTGTGCCCTGCCGCGGCGATTCCGGCGTTTCGACACGGAGAACGCAGCTGGCAAATCGAAGGGCAGACCGTGAAGTATCTCGACGCCTGGAGCTATACCGAGTGGTTCAATCTGCTGGGAACTCCGGCGGCGGTTGTTCCGGTAAGCCAGTCGGCCGAGGGATTGCCCATCGGCGTGCAGATCGTGGGGCGACCCTGGGAAGAGGAACTGGTTCTTGCCGTGGCCGCAGAAGTGGAACGCGAATGCGGAGGGTATCGTAAGCCACCGATAGAGTGAACCCCGTGGACGAACGATCGCGCGCTTATTGCGGTGCTGCTCTCATCCATTAGTAGTTTTGTACTATTACCCGCGTTCGATGACGGCATTATCCTCTTTGGGATCATTGTTTTAGATTTTTCGCGTTGTGGGGCGCGAGCGATTTTCTCGTGTGAATTTCAAGATGCCATCCTCTCCGCTTTCCCTCGGACAGAAAGTTCTGCTTGGCTTGGTCCTGTTTCCTGACCGCCCGGCGATTTACCTCTACGGGTTTCCGCAGCCCAACGTTACGTATGCCGTTGTGGTATTGCTGCACCTTGCTGCCGGAATCCTGGCGACCATCCTTCTTCTTCCGCTTTTAGGCCGCCTCCTGCGTGAAGGAAGTTGGCTTGCATGGGGCGGATGGGTGCTGTTCTTAGTAGGATCCGCCCTGGGTTTGTGGTTGGTCCATACAGGCACGCTGCGCTCCGAGTGGAGTTGGCTGTATGCCCACATGCTGGTCAGTGCGGTAGCGCTCGGGCTTCTGGTCGCGGGGTTTTTCCAGCAACGCGGCCGTGTAGGTGCATTAGGCGGAGCCGCTGTGCTGGTCCTCTGCTTGATCGTGCTGGCGGGCCTGGGCGCCGCTTCGCGCTACACGCGTGAATCCCGCTGGGCCAGTCGGGCCCGCATTGAGAATCCCGAATTGCCTCCCCTGAACATGGATCAGGAAGGCGATGGACCTCAAGGTCCATTTTTCCCCAGTTCCGCGCAGGTTTACGGGCACAGAAAAATTCCCAGCAAGTTCTTCATGGAATCGGATTCCTGCGAGCGCTGTCATGAGGACATCTACAACCAGTGGTTCAGCTCGGCTCATCACTTTTCGTCGTTCAACAATCAGTGGTATCGCAAGAGCATCGAGTACATGCAGGACACCATCGGCACCAAGCCTTCCAAGTGGTGCGGCGGATGTCACGATCCTGCGGTTCTGTATGCAGGCCTGATGGATACGCCCATCAAGCAGATCGTCCACACACCTCCGGCGCAGGCCGGACTGGGCTGCATGATGTGCCATTCCATCGCCGCCGTGAAGTCAACCATGGGGCAGGGCGATTTCTACCTCGAGTACCCGGAACTTCATGAACTGGCGGCCAGCAAGAATTCCTTCGTTCGTTACATGCATGACTTTCTGGTGAAGTTGAATCCGGAACCACACCGGCGTGCGTTCCTTAAACCCTTCATGAAGGTGCAGACCGCAGAATTCTGCTCGTCGTGCCATAAAGTTCACCTGGATGTTCCCGTAAATCATTACCGCTGGATCCGCGGATTCAACGAGTACGACAATTGGCAGGCAAGCGGTGTCTCGGGGCAGGGCGCCCGGTCTTTTTACTATCCCAAGAAGCCGCAACAGTGCGCCGATTGTCACATGCCGCTGGAGCCCTCCAAGGACATGGGCAACGTCAACGGAAGCGTACACTCGCATCGTTTCCCAGGCGCTAACACCGCGCTGCCCACCGCGAATGAGGACGCAACCCAGTTAAAAGTCACGGAAGATTTTCTGAAAGCCGGCATCCTGAGCGTGGATATTTTTGCTTTGTCACCCGCGCGCGCAGTAAGCAAGCCCGCAGCCTCGGGCCAGCCGGAACTGGCGACCACCTTTGCCGTCGGAGAAGAATCGGAGGCCAAGATCACTCCCGGCAGCGCAGGAGAAGCAGTTCCTGTGACGGCCCCGCTGAATCGCGTGCAGCCAACCGTACGCCGCGGAGACAATCTGCGGGTCGATGTAGTGGTCCGCACTAAGAAGATTGGGCACTTTTTCCCGGGCGGCACCGTGGATGCCTACGATACCTGGCTTGAACTGAAGGGAACTGACGACCGGGACCAACCCATCTTCTGGAGTGGAATGGTGGAGGACAACGGCAAGGGGCCAGTGGAGAAAGGCGCGCATTTCTACCGCTCTTTGCAGGTCGATGAACACGGAAATTTCATCAACAAGCGCAACGCTTGGGCGACGCGGGCCGTGGTCTACGTCCGGCTGATTCCACCCGGTGCGGCCGATACCGTGCACTATCGCGTGCACATCCCGGAGAACGCCGGAAACAAAATCAAATTGCACGCGCGTCTGTGCTACCGGAAATTTTCCTGGTGGGGCACGCAATTCTCCTTCGCCGGTCTGCCCGATCCTTCGCACCCGGAACTGGTGACGCCGAACTACGACGATCGCGCGATGACTTTCAATTTGCCTCTGGCGGGCGTGTCAGCGAAGACTGAAAAGATTCCTGATGTTCCCATCGTAGCGCTCGCCGAAGATGAAGTGGTTTTGCCCGTTGCCGCCAAGGGTGCGCCGGCTGTTGCGCCCAAGGTCGACCTGAAGGCGGAAGACTGGCAGCGCTGGAACGACTACGGTATAGGCCTGCTGCTGCAGGGGGACCTGAAAGCTGCGCAGGCTGCGTTTCAAAAGGTTACCGAGATTGATTCGAAGAATCCCGACGGCTGGGTGAACCTCGGCCGCGCCGCTGTTCAAGAGGGCGATATGGATGCGGCTCGGCCGGTGCTGGAGAAAGCGTTGGTTATCAGTCCGGATCTCGCGCGCGCCCACTATTTTTATGCCAGAGTCTTGCGCGCGGATGGAAAGTACGAAGAAGCTGCCGATCACTTGCGCAAGGTGGTCGCGCAATATCCGCGCGACCGGGTGGCGTTAAATGACCTGGGCAGAATCTTTTTTCTCGAGCGCAAGTACAACGATGCGGTGAAAGTCTTGCAGTCCGTGCTTGCCATCGATCCGGAAGACCTGCAGGCGCACTACAACCTGATGCTCTGCTACAACGGATTAGGCGAACAGAAAATGGCCAAGGAACACCAGGAGCGCTACATGCGCTTCAAGGCCGATGAGTCTTCACAGACCATCACCGGCAAATACCGACAACTCCATCCCGAGGACAACAATGAGCGGCAGGCCATTCACGAGCACGTCTCGGTGGCTCTGAACGGGCGTGCTTCGAAGGCAGTCGCCCAGCGGCGCCCGGTACGGGCCGCAACCGTGGCGCGGTCGTCTGAATAGCACTCCCACGATTTCCATGAAG
>Ga0193723_1000893_pt1 | contig 11684 bp, 11 predicted proteins | sample H2m2metaG_FD_143042 | JGI IMG/M metagenome (GOLD analysis project Ga0193723, IMG submission 143042) | Soil microbial communities from a riparian zone of the East river system, Colorado, United States - H2m2 | ecosystem: Environmental > Terrestrial > Soil > Riparian zone | place: USA: East River... | reverse complement strand
CCGGCGACGATCATCTGAGCCCGGACGGTCGCGTGATGGAAGTGTTGAGTGAGCACTTGTGCGAAGGTTGGCTCGAGGGCTACCTGCTCACCGGCCGGCACGGCCTCTTCAACTGCTACGAGGCCTTCATCCACATCATCGACTCGATGTTCAACCAGCACGCTAAGTGGCTGAAGGTGACAAGGGACATCCCGTGGCGGCGTCCGATCGCGTCACTCAACTACCTGCTCTCGTCGCATGTCTGGCGCCAGGACCACAACGGCTTCTCGCACCAGGATCCCGGCTTCATCGACTACGTCGTCAACAAGAAGGCCGAGGTGATACGCGTGTATCTCCCTCCAGACACCAACACCCTGCTCTCTGTGGCCGACCACTGCCTGCGCAGCCGCAACTACGTCAACGTGATCGTGGCCGGCAAACAGCCCGCTCTCAACTACCTTTCAATGGACGAGGCCGTGGCACATTGCACTCGCGGAATCGGCATCTGGCAGTGGGCGAGCAGCGACCAGGGCGGGGATCCCGATGTCGTGATGGCTTGCGCCGGAGACACACCGACGCTCGAGGCGCTTGCAGCGACCGACCTTCTCCGGCGCCATTTCCCCCAGCTCAAAGTGCGCGTGGTTAACGTTGTCGACCTTATGCGACTGCAGCCCGCCGGCGAGCACCCGCACGGTCTCTCGGACGATGAGTTCGACGCCCTGTTCACTACAGACCGGCCGGTCATCTTCGCGCATCACGGCTACCCATGGCTGATCCACCGCCTCACCTACCGGCGCACGAACCACCAGAACATTCACGTCCGGGGCTACAAAGAGGAGGGGACGACCACGACTCCATTCGACATGGTCATGCTCAACGACCTCGACCGCTTCCACCTGGTGATGGATGTCATCGACCGGGTTCCGGGCCTGCGTTCGAAAGCAGGCCACATCCGCCAGGAGATGGCTGACGAGCGATTGCGTCTCAGGCAATACACGCGGGACTTCGGTGACGATCCCAATCACATCCGCAACTGGATCTGGCCGTACTAGGGCGGCGCGTGCGCGTACTGGTCGTCAACGCAGGATCCAGCTCGCTCAAAGTGAGCCTGGTCGGTCCTGACGATTCGATTCTGGTCAACCGCGAATTCGACGCGAAAGGCGGGCGTTTCGAAGACGACATGCTCAAAGAGGCAGTCAGCGCGATGGATGGCTTCGATGCGGTCGGTCATCGCGTTGTTCACGGGGGCACACGATATTCGGCATCGGTGCGGATCAGCCCGGACGTCGTCGATTACCTGTTGACGATCACCGACCTTGCTCCACTACACCTTCCCGCCGCACTCGCTGGAATCGCCGTTGCCGGCAAGGCATTTCCCGACGTCCCCGCCATCGCTTGCTTTGACACCGCGTTCCATGCGCACATGCCGGCGGCGGCATACACATATGCCATCCCGGAGGAATGGCGCGAGCTCCACGGGATCCGCCGTTATGGCTTCCACGGTTTCTCACATTCCTATTCCGCGCGCATGGCCGCGCAGCTGCTCAACAAACCCGAGAGCGAGCTGCGCGTGGTCACGTGCCACCTGGGCTCCGGCGCCTCGCTCGCAGCTGTTTCGCGTGGCCGCTCGGTGGACACCACGATGGGCTTCACGCCGCTCGAGGGCCTGGTGATGGCAACTCGTTCCGGCAGCGTCGACCCGGGGGTGTTGCTCTGGCTCCAACGACACGAGGGGTTGACTGAACCTGAGCTCAACGATGCCCTAGATCGGAGATCGGGAACGCTGGCGCTAGCGGGCTCGGGCGACATGAGGGATCTGGTGAAGCGGGTGTCCGCCGGTGATGCGAAGGCAAAGCTGGCGTTCGACGTCTACGTCCATCGGCTCCGCGCGTGCATCGCATCGATGGCCGCCGCGATGGGTGGCCTCGACGCGATCGTCTTCACGGGTGGCATAGGCGAAAACGCATCTGCCGTGCGTGCGGCGGCGGTGGATGGGCTGGCCTTTCTAGGCCTGGCGATCGACCCGGCGCTCAATGCGCAGGCGTCTGGCGACGCCGACATAAGCACATCTGACGCACGCATCCGCACACTGGTGATCCGAGCTCACGAGGACGTCGAAGTCGCTCGCGACGTGCGCCAGGTGCTGGCAGACTCGCGTTAGGAAGTGCCCCCCGGACCGCCTAACGAGGCGGCGCCGAGTCCTTGCCCGGCGGCGGCGCCGAATCCTTGCTGCGGAGCGCCGCGGCAAGCTCGTCAGCCACATCTTTGAAGGTCTCCCCCAGCGCGGCGCCGAAGGATCGCGCCGCTTGGCGCGTGCCTTGCCTCACGTCGGGATCCCGGGTCGCCCGGCCAAGCGCGTCGAACACCTCATCGGCGGCCTTGCCCAATTTGTTTAAGGCTGTTTGGAGATCCGCGTCCTCAGTGGACGCCGGCTCGTAATGGCGGCGAATCTCATCACGGAGCGATCTCATGTCGGCCTGGAATTCCTCCCAGGCGGTCTGGACCTCGGTTTTAGGTGTGCTCATCTGGCAATCTCCTTACTTACCCAAAAGGTACCGCGGACAGGACCTCGGCGCCTCTAGGCCTTGCGTGAAACATGGCCTAGTCGCCGCAGTGCTCACCACCGGAGGGACTGCCTGGGCAACGCTGATCTTCGCGGCTCATGAGCAGTCGTCGGCAATGCTCACCGCCTTGTTGAGCGCCGCGCGCGAGGCCTCAAACCGGTCCAGAGGAACCAGAAGGTCGTCGACGACCCGCCGGCGGACGTCCCCCTCGATTTGCGCGCCGACACTCTTGGCAAACCGTCGCCCGAGCCAGCCTGCGTGCATCTGCAGCACCTTCGCGAGCAGGTAACCCACCAGGAGCGCGGCGGCGAGAAGCGCGACAGGCGTAGGCACGGGTCCGAGATACGGCAAAGAGATCGAGCCGACCGGCATGTCGTGGATGACGAAGAGCGACCCGAACCATAGTGCGGAGAAGATGAGCAGGGCCGTCACGGCATATTGGGCGACGCCGATGACCGACCACAGCGCGCTCGTGGGCACCCGGAAGCTCGTCGCCTCCCCGGCAAGCGAACGATCGACAGTCTCAGCGAGTCGTTGCTCCAGTGAAACTGGCGCACACAGGGCGGCGAGCGCGCCGCGGAGCGGCGCAGACACGGATGGCAGGGTCGACGTGATGAGCTCGCGCAAGGGCTCGACCGCCGGCGCGAGCGAGCCGCGCAGCTGCCAGCGGTTCAAGAAGCCGGCCGGGTCAGCTGACGTCCGCGCGCGGCCCGTGAGCCGGTAGATCGCGCTCGTGAGATGCCGGAGCGGTCCTGCGCCGCGTCGCCGCGCCACAAACCGCGTGGCGGCGACCGCTTGTCGCTCGAGACCGGCAATATCGACGACGGCTAGCGCGCCTCGCGCGACCGACGAGAGAGCGCGCTCCCGTCGGGCCGGCTCGATAAGCGGCTCATTCGCGCCACCCGCCACGCCCGCCTCGCTAGCGAGATCGCGCACGGCCTCGCGCGCCTCCGCGGCTATCCGAGATACGACTACGCGCTTCGCTTCGACCCCGGACTCGAGCCATTTGCGTAGCTCGTCGATGCCAGCCGCACCCTCCTTCGCGCGGGTCGCGACGACCTCGATGTCACCCGCACCGTCGCGACGCAGCTGGCCACGCATGTCTTCCGCGACGCGGCCCGTGTCGGCCGGGCTGAGAAGATCGCTGCGGTTGAGGACGACGATCTGGTGGCGGATGCGCGGAGCAAACTCTCTCAAATAGCTGCCGTGCATGACGTGATCCATGTATTTCTCCGGATCCACGACCCACGCGACGGCGTCGACGCGTGGAAGAAGGGCGTCGACACGTTCTCGGTGCTCAGGAACGATCGAGTCGAAGTCGGGAAGATCAAGGACGGCGACTTCGGCGAGCGCGCCACCCGTATGCTCTCGCACCTCGCTCACTCCCAGCCAACGCAGCATGCCTGCGAGCTCGCGCGCCCGACTGGAAGGTACCCATGCGACGGCGTCCGCTGTTGTTGGACGGCGCGCACTTGCCGGACTGACCTTCTCGCCGGCGATCGCGTTCAACAGAGTCGACTTCCCGACGCCGGTGCCGCCGACGAGCGCGAGGACGTATGCGTTGCTTGGAAAGCCAAGCCGCGCACGCACCGTGTCGCGCGTAGCGACGGCAGCGCCAGATTCGAGCCCGAGCGACTTCGCGGCCTCGATCGCCTCGTCGAGGTTCGCAAGGCAGCGATCGACGCTCACGGCGCCATGCCGTCGACCGCCGCGCGCAGCGCCGCCGCAAGCTCGCGGAGACGTCCAGGCGCGGGTACCAGCGCCTCGAAACGCGCGCGCTCGTCTTCGAAGAGCGAGGTCAGCAGCGTCATGAGCCGCTCACGCGCTTTGGCGATGAGCTCCCCCATCGCCCCTTCGCCGAAGATCGCTTCGAGGAGCTTCTGATTGAGGATCGCCGTCCCAGCCGCGATCCCCACCTCGGCGCCCGTGAGGCCGGCCGTATTGATGAACACGGCGAGCATCACCGCAACTGCGACTGCGTTCACGCCGAGCGCCGCGACCTGCGCGACCGCCCGCTTGCGGCCGGCGTGCGACCGGACGTCGTCGACGATCGCGCGCATCCACGCACCCAGGCCCTCCCGGATTGCAGGGTGGAAACCTGCCGACGCGGACCACAGTGTGGGATTACGGGCAATCAGCTCCGCTGCTTCGGATCGGTCGGACCAGGCCGTCGCAGTCCGGCGAGCGGCTTCGGTCGCGTGACGCAGTGCGAGCGCCTCGAGTGTGCTCGTCATGTCCGCCTCGACGATTGTCACGGGCGCGACGACGCTTCCGCGGAAGACGGTCAGCAACATCGCGCGCAGCCTCCCGATCCCCGACGAGATGAATCTGGCCACCTGGTCCGCGCCGACGAAGTCGTTCCATCGCCGAAGCACTTCCGCGCGCAGGATGAGACCGCCCTGCAGCGCGCTCTCCAGTGAAGCGAGCTCGGCGGCGTAGGCTGACGCGGCGATCCGCTGCAAAGCATCGCCGTCGATGGCCTCGTGCTCGAGATCGTCGGCGATGCTGTGTGCGAGCGGCGCGAGGCCCCTGAGTGCACCCTGCAGCGCCCGCGTCGCCACAGCGTGGCGCTGGTCGGCCTCCGCGGCGAGGCGCGCTATGCGTTCGAGAAGCGGGCGTGCCTTTTCGCGCGCAAGGCCGTTCACGCTTGGATCGATGTCGCCCTCGTCGATCGCGATCAGGTCCATCGGCTCCTCGTCGTTTCGTGTGCTCGCCTGGCCGAAGAGCCGCTTGGCGTCGGCAACGACCGCCGCTCGATCCTCTTCATCGACCGGCAGGCGGTTTAACACGACGAGGAGCGGAAGACCGCGCTCCCGGACACGGCGCAGCACCTCCCACGGCACCAGGTCGGCGTAGCGGGTCGCGGTGGTGACAAAGACGCAGAGATCGCAGGCCTCGACCAGAACATCGGCGAGCTCGCGGTTGTCACGGTCGACGGAGTCGATGTCCGGCGCGTCGATGACAGCAACCCCATCTGCGCTTGCGGGCGCCGCCGCACGCCTCAGCCTGTCCTTCGCGACGGCGCCGAGACGACCGCTCGCGACAATTCGATCCGCGTCGCTCACGCTCGCATAGAGAACCGCGTCGGTGGTCGTCGGCCGTAGCACCCCGACTTTGCTCACCTCCGCGCCGGCGATCGTGTTCAGCAGCGAAGACTTGCCGGCGCCGGTGGGTCCGAGGAGCATCACCAGCAGCGGCGCGTCTATGTCGGCGAGACGCGGACGTACGAAGCCTTCGAGGTGGTCGTGCAGCTGCCGCGCACGTGCTTCGGCCGCGAGGTTGGCCGTCGGAAACTCGAGGCGGCGGGTGGCGAGCGCCACGAGGCGATCGCAATGCTCGATGAGCTCTGTCGAGTCCACGGCCAGCACTCTACGTATGGCGAACGAGGTTCGGACGGTTTACTGCAGCGATGCAGCGGTTCTCTGTTGGACTCGATGGAGGGTTCGGCTTCTTACGACCCCTGAACAGCCGACTCACGCTGAACCACGATACCTGCCTCAGGCCGTCGCTCTCGTATACCGATTGGGCTGGAACGACAGGCCAGACGGCGGCCGGGAAACACCCTAGCCCGAAGACGCGGCGCTACTGAGTCAGTCGTTCTTCGAGTGGAAGAACCAGCGTTCCTTGTAGTCGGTTCGCGCCTCGGCGAAACCGGGCCTTGACTCGGCGCCGAAGAGGCCCATGACGATGCAAGCCAAGGCGAGTAAAACGAGTGCCGTCGGCAGGTACCAGGCTTCCATGGTCCGAGCTTACGCCGCGCTGTTAGAAAAGAAATGTCAATTCAAGGCAGATCAACCCGGGTCTGGGGCCCGGGATTTGAATCGGGTCCTCACAGTCCCGAATTCGGTCTAGTCCTCGAGACCGATTTCGAGGGTTTTGAGTTCATTTCGAGGACTCAGATGAACGATGCCAACCCCGCTTCGTCCACCGATGTCGCCTGTATTGCTACATGAAGTAGTACATGAGTTATGGTCGAGACATGACCATTCAGCGGATGGACAACGTCGGCATCGTCGTCGACGACCTGGACGCGGCTGTCGCGTTCTTCACCGAGCTCGGCATGGAGTTGGAAGGCAAAGAACAGATCGAGGGCCTATGGGCGGACCGCACCGTCGGACTTGACGGCGTCCGGAGCGACATCGCGATGATGCGGACCCCGGACGGCCACAGCAAGCTGGAGCTGGCCAAGTACCACACCCCCGCGGCGTCCGGCGCCAAGCCGGAGAACCCGCCGCCCAACACGCTGGGCCTGCATCGCGTCATGTTCGCCGTCGACGATATCGATGACACCATCGCCCGCCTGCGCGCCCACGGCGCCGAACTCCTCGGCGAGGTGGCGCAGTACGAGAGCATCTTCCGGCTCTGCTACCTCCGCGGCCCCGCGGGCATCATCGTCGGCCTGGCGGAACAGATCGGCTGACGCCGAGCCTGCCGCGCGAGGCGGGTGCCTCAGCGATGTGCGAACGGGTCGTAAGCATGCTGATACAACCGGACCGCACCGAGGCGCGGATCTATCGGTCGAGCGTGAAAGCCGCGGACTATGTTTCGTTCAGGGCTTCCCTTGTGGCTCAACTAAGCGCGTAATCGATTGCCTCCTCCAGGCTGAGGTCACGACCCGCCTCCCAGGCGGGTCGCCACCGATTTGCCTCCATCGCCGCTTGCGACGCCTTGATGAACCGTCCGCTGATGGCGCGCTCGAAGGGAGCCGGTCGGGATGCGATCGTTTCGTGAATGCCTGCGGAGGCTCCATCCAGCCGGGCGGCACGCTCTGAGTCGCCGCGCGCTGCGGCGACTGCGGCGAGGGTGTCCAGCGCTTCGGCCACCCCGATCCGTTCGCGCTGCCTTGCGAAGCCGTTCAGCGCGTCCCTCGCCATCCCATCCGCTCGCTCGATGTCCTCTTCGGCAAGTGCGGCGTGGGCGATGGCGTTCGTCATCCTGGCCGCGAAGGTCGCGTCGCTCAGGTTGTGATACACGTCAAGCCCGTCGCGATAGATGCGTTCCGCCTCTGCCCTATGGCCCGAGTGGAGCAGCGCGTTCCCGAAATTGAGATGTGAGGTGCCCAGCTGCCAGGTGAGCCCGAGACGCCGGCAAATCTCGAGCGACTCACGAAGAGGTTCCATCGCGTCGGCAAAGCGCCCCTCGCAGAGCGCGAGCTGGCCGATGACGGTCAGCGCGTTGCGAAGATCCATCGGGTCCCCTCCCTGTCGGGCCATTTCCAGACACTCCGTCGCTAGCTCGGCCATCCTGGCGTAATCACCCTGTGGATAGGCCAGGAAAGCAGTGCCCCAAAGAGCCTTTGCCCGGAGCGATGCAGGAGCCGTGCCTGACATTGCCAGCGCTGCCTCGGACCAGCGGCGCCCTTCGGCGAACTCGCCCGAGTAGCGCCAATAGCGCCACATGGCGATGGTGAAGCGCAGCGCGAAGGCGTTATCGGCCTGCTGTAATGCCCAGGCAATCGCTCGCCGAATGTTTCCTCGCTCGGCATCGAGCCGTCGATGCCACTCCACCTGGCTGGCTCCGACCAGTTTCGCTTCACCTGCTTCGGCAAGCTCGAGGTGATACAGAGCATGCCGCTGCGCGGTCGCTTTGGTCTCCGCGGCCTCTAGCAAGCGTTCGGCCGCGTACTCCTGGATTACATCGAGCATCACGTATCGAGCCTCGTGCTCGTATTGGATCAAGTTCACAAGGCTTTGCTCGACCAGACCGCTGATGAGCGTCAGCGGCTGCGACACGTCGCACACAGCTTCGACCGACGCCACAGTCCAGCCTCCTGAGAAGACTGCCAATCGTCGGAACAGAACACGCTCGGATTCTTTCAGGAGGTCGTGGCTCCAGCCGACGGTCTCCCTGATAGCTTGCTGGCGGACGGGTAGGTCAATGGGGCCTCCGGTCAGCAGGCCCAGACGATTGTTCAGCTGACTTGCAAGCGCCGGCAGTGCAAGGTGCTTGGTACGCGCCGAGGCCAGCTCAATCGCCAGGGGAAGGCCGTCGAGTTGGCGGCAGATTTCCAGAACGAGATGCGGGTCGTGGCCAATCGCCAGGGCACGCGTCTCGAAAAGGGCAGCCGCTGAGTTCAAGTCGAGTGGCGGTACCTGGAACTCATGCTCCCCCCTCACATTCAACCGCCGACGGCTTGTGACCAGGAACTTGCTGGCGGGCGCATGAGCGACCAATGAGGAGACCAATAGGGCCGCTGGGAGCAGGTGCTCAAAGGTGTCTAGCACGATCAACGTTTGACGTCCTGCTATCCATCGCTCGATCAGAACCGGGATTCCCTCCCCTGTCTCGACCACGCCGAGGGCTTTTGCGATCGCGGACGCCACCAGCTCCGGATCGCGAACATCGTCCAGGGAGACGAAGAACACGCCATCCGGGAACGAGGTCTGCTGTTCTGCCGCGACTGCAAGCGCAAGGCGGGTTTTGCCGATGCCCCCCGGCCCTGTGAGGGTGATCAGATGAATTGCGGGGTCGCTCGATGTGGAAACGACTTTCGCGACATCGTCCATACGCCCGAGCAGCGGTGTCTGAGGGATTGGGAGCGCACCAGGTCCCACCTGGGGCTTGGCGCTGGTGAGACCAGCGGCGACCACCTCAAAGCGATGCCTTGCCCCTTCCTTGAGCCCAAGCGCGGTCGCGAGCTGGCGTGCCGTGTGCGGGTATACGGAGCTTCGGAGGCCTCGCTCCAAATCGCTGATTGTCCTGGCGCTGATACCCGAGCGCTCGGCGAGCTCCTCTTGGGTCAGGCGGGCGGTCGACCGCAAACGCTTGAGCGTCGGACCTAGTCGTTCAGTGCCCTCAGTCACCCTCGCCCCTCGCCAGCCGGTGACCAAGTCGGTGGGAAGATTTCATGGTGTGGGCCGACATTTGCGCCCAGGATGGCGCTCATGACGGTGGAACGCAATCGGACCATCATCCTGAGTTTCTTCCGCGACGTGATTGGAAACGGAAACCTCGATCTGCTTGATGAGCTCGCAGTCGACGATTACCAGGACCACGTCGCGCTGCCGGGTCAGGGTCGCGGCCGTGAGGGTCTGAAGCGCAGGGTGGCCAAGATCCGTGCCACCTTCCAGCCACGACACAAGCTGCATAGCGTCATCGTCGAGGCCGACCTGGTTGCCGTGCAATGGACCCTGTCCGGCGTCCATTCCGAGGAGTTCCTTGGTTTGACACCTACACATAAGTCGGTTGAGTTCGATGGGGTCGACCTCTACGCGATGCGGGACGGGCGTATGGCAGCCCACTGGAATGTCGTCGACACCTGGGCTTTCTACCGCCAGGTCGTCGGCGCCCACGCGTAAGTAAAGGAGGAAATCCGAAATGTCAGAGTCCGAGAACAAGCAGCTGCTCAGGCGCTATTACGAGGAAGTCTTGATGGAGGGCCGGTTGGACGTCCTCGACACCATCGCTCGCGGCGATTACGTCGAGCACAACCCATTCCCAGGACACGGCCAGGGATTGGAGGGTCTGCGCCAGCGGGCCAATACCCTGTTTACGGCTCTCAAGCAGCAGTTCACGCTGGAGCTTCTAATCGCAGAGGGTGACAAGGTGGCGGTCTTCTGGACGACGCGAGGCGTTCACGTAGGCGACTTCGTGGGGCTTCCGCCAACTGGCAGGAGTTACACGATCCAGGGCATTGACATACACCAGATGCGAGAAGGCCGCATGGCTGAGCACTGGCATGTGGTGGACATGTATGGATTCCTCATCCAGCTAGGCGCGCTGCCGGCGCCGAGCGGAACGACGGCATGATGAGCTTGTCCCTCATTGAGATGCCTAGACGACGTCACGGGATGAAGACGTGAGGACACACGTAAACAACTTCAGAACGACCGCCCGGCTTGGCCGCTCGCGATGGGAGGCGTCTTCGGCTCCCAGCCGCAACGCCACCCGACTGCTGCGTCGAGTTGCTGAAAGATTCACTACCGGCCCTGTTTGCATTGCGTGCGGCGTGAACAAAGCCTCGTCTGCGTGGTTGACATCGCCCCTGGGCGCGGTCTACGGACTCTGCTCCGAATGCGCCGGAGCCCCAAACTGACCGGGAATTCGTCTCGTTTGGGACAAGCACGACGTCGGCGGAAATATTGGTGGCTCGGTCACGGACCAGCCCGTCAGCAGTCGAAGACCGACCAGCAGATCTCGTTGCGCAACCGCTGATCCTCCAGGACGAGTTCGCGAATCGCATCGGGGAGCTGTTCGCGCTGCCAACGGCACTCGTGGCGGCCGGCGCTCTCGCCCTCGCCTCCGGTGGCGGCCGCACGCGCGGCCTTGATTGCGTACGCCGCAGCACCAAGCTCGTGTGCGGCGACATGCGCCACCACCGCCGCCTGGCCGGCAGCATAAGCGGCGTCCCGAGCCGCTCCGCTCAACTCTCTTGCCGCAGCCATGGCATGGCCGCCCGCCGCGCGGGCCTGAGACATCTTGATCTCGCCGCTTGCCCAGGCCCGAGCCTGCTCGATCGCCTGGCGGGGCCGCGGGTCCGAGGGCTGCACCGACTCGAAGAGGTGCAGAACGTGCTCCGCGCACGCGGCCGCCCACGCAGCCAGAAGCTGATGGTCGGGGTCCGTGTCCGAAAGACCGCGGCGAATGGTGATGAAGCGGGGGTCGCGGTCTTTCGGAAGGATCACTGTTGCACCGCCCTGGAGTTTGGCCTCGAGCTCAGCCGCACGGCGGCCGGCTGGTCGATCGCAGTTGCTATCGCCTGGGCGCCTTTGACGTGTTCAACCGCACAGCTTCGAGAATAAGCGCCTTCAATCCAGCCTCATCGACTGCGTCACCCTCGTGGACGTCGATGGCGCGAACGGTGTTGCTGTCCAGTCTCGCGTTGAAGAGCTTCTTCGGATCCTTCACCGAAGCGCCTTTGGGAAAGGTCAGTCTGACCGCGTTCTTGAGCGCCTCTCCTATGCACACGATCCCGTCGTGCGACCACACTGGTACTCCCATCGGGTTGCTGGGCTTTTTCCACTTCATCTCTTCGATGATTCGGGCGTCGGCTTTCTTGATCACGGCGCGCAACCGCGACATCATCCTGCCTCGCCAATCACCAAGCGCCTTGATCTTGGCGTCAACCAGCTGAGAGCCGGACGGGTCTTTGTGCGAAGAGGTCGTACTTTTCTTCATCTCGCGGTCACCTCACCGAACAAC
>Ga0193723_1000892_pt1 | contig 11698 bp, 10 predicted proteins | sample H2m2metaG_FD_143042 | JGI IMG/M metagenome (GOLD analysis project Ga0193723, IMG submission 143042) | Soil microbial communities from a riparian zone of the East river system, Colorado, United States - H2m2 | ecosystem: Environmental > Terrestrial > Soil > Riparian zone | place: USA: East River... | reverse complement strand
ATCAACTGGGGCGTCGGCGCGTTCCGCCAGCGCGGCCTGTTCTACGAAGGCGACTTCAATTCGCTGTTCGAAGAACGGTCGTACGGGATGTTCGCGCAGGTGCGGTATCCGTTCACCCGCTTCCGCCGGATCGTGGGCGAGTATCGCCTGGAGCGGTCGGATCGGCTCGACATCCGCTCCGACGATGTGACCGAGCCGCGCCGCATCGGCTGGCTGGCGTCGAATTATCTGACGTACGTGAAAGACAACACGCTCTGGTTGCCGACCGGCCCGATCGACGGCGAGCGCTACAATGTCACGACCGGACTCGTGAACGACTTGAGTCACGGCCGGTTCGACTCGTGGCTCGTGTCGGCGGACTGGCGCAAGTACGTGCGCACGTCGCAGCACAGCGCCGTCGCGCTCAGGGTTCAGGGCTACGCCGCGGGCGGCGAGCGGCCGCGGCGCATCAGCATTGCCGGCTCGTGGGGATTGCGCGGGTATCCGCAGTACGGCTACGTGGCCGGCACCCGCGCCTGGCTCGTGAACGCCGAGTACCGGTTCCCGATCCTCGACTTCCTGACCATCGGTTTCCCATTCGGGGCGGCGCGGTTTCCGGGCGTGCAGGGCGCGCTCTTCGTCGATTACGGACGTGCGTGGTCGAAGACGACAGCCAACCGCGGCGTCCTCGGCTCGAGCGGACTCGGGCTGCGCATGCCGATCGGCCCGCCGCTCGTGTTACGACTCGACATCGGTTATCGACTTGGAACGCCGGATCTCGACGCGTACGGATTGCCGGCGAGCACCCACAATCGCCGCTTCGTCGACTTCTTCTTCGGCTTCAACTATTGACCCGGCGACGCTCCGTTTCCTACATTGCCGCCTGTGCACTGTTGGCGGCCTGTCCCGGGTATCGCCTACCCGCGCCGCTCGTGCCGATGGCTCTGGCGCCGGCGAGTCGGGACAGCGCGGCGCAATGGGCCCGAACGACCCTGCCGCGCACGCCAGCACTGATTCGATTTCGATGGCATTATCAAGACGAGCGCGTGAAGTATGCCGGACGCGGTACGGTCCGGATCGCGCCGCCCGATTCGCTGCGATTCGACTATGTAGGGCCGCTCGGGCTCGGCAGTGGCGCGGCGGTCATCATCGGCGACTCGGTGCTGTGGGCAGACCCGGAGAAGGATTTTCGCTCGCTCGTGCCGGCGGTCCCGATGTTGTGGGTGGCATTCGCGATGGTGCGGCGGCCCGCGGATGATGCGACCGTGCTGGGAATGCAGCTCGTGGACTCGGTGCGGCACACGCGGCGTCTGGTGTGGCGGTTCGCGCAGCCGGAGGATACGCTCGCGTACGTCGCGACTCCTCCCGACAGCGCACGCCGCGGGGGGATGGTAGAAGCGGAATGGCGGCGGCGGGGCAAAATGGTGGCGCGCAGCTGGACGCGACTCGATACCCTGGCGCATCCCGCGAACGCGCGCATCGACTTCCCAGAAGCGGCGGGAGGGGGGGGGGCCCGGTTTGAGTTTACGGTTGTGGCTTACGATACGACGCAGGTCTTTGCACCGGCTCTCTGGCGCAGTCGTCGCTAGTGCGGCGTGCTTGGCGCTCGCGGCTTGCCCGTATGGATTTCAAGGCGGCACGCTCCCCAACGTCAAAACCGTTGCCATCATGCCGTTCGACAACGACACCCCCGAGCCGCGCCTGACCGCGGAAGTGAGTGAAGCCGTTCGCCAGGCGCTCGAAGGGCGCCTCGGACTGCGCGTGGCGACCGAAGCGCAGGCCGACGCGATCGTGCGTGGCCGCGTGGTGCGCTACGATCCCGACGTGCCGCAAAGCGTGCTGGCGGGCGTGGGGCAGGCGACGGTGACGAAACGCAAAGTGCAGATCATCGTAGATGTCGAGATCGTCAACCAGCGAGAAGGTACGACCGTGTGGAAGCGGCAGGGTCTCTCCGTGGACGGCGACTACGATCCGCCGGCCGAAGCGGACGGCCGCAAAGCCGCGCTCGCCAAGCTCGTCCAGCAGATCGTCGACGGGGCGCAGTCGCAATGGTGAGGTCCCTCGCCTCGCGCCGCGGCGCCAGCTCGAGCGGCTGCCTGCTCTCGCTCCTCATCTTCGTCGCGGTGCTGTACTACGGCGTGAACATCGGCGAGGTCTATTTCCGGTACTATCGGCTGCTCGATGAAATGCAGACCGAAACCCGCATCGCGTCCGGACTCGACGATGGGACGATCCGGCGCCGCATCCAGGCCGCGATCGAAGAGATCGGCCTTCCCGATTCCGCGGGTAGCCGCCAGCTCCAGATCCGTCGCACGTCGCAGCCCCGCGAGATCGTCATCGAAACCCGCTACAGCGAATTGGTGTCGCTGCCCTTCTTCAATCACAGCTTCTCATTCCACCCCAGAGCCGTGCAGCCGCTCTGAACACGGCCGCGAAGGTCCGTACGCCCAAGGCCGCCGCCACCTGGCGAGCGAGTCAGGGCCGGGGGGGCCGGGGGGGCCGGGTCGTGTTCACCAACGGCGTGTTTGATCTGCTCCATACCGGGCACGTCGCGCTGCTCGAGGCAGCGCGCGCCGAGGGCGATGCACTCGTCGTCGGCGTGAACAGCGACGCGTCGGCGCGGCGCCTGGGCAAAGGACCCGACCGACCGGTCGTGGGCGAGGCGGAACGGGCGCGCATGCTTGCGGCTCTGGCGGCGATCGATTGCGTGGTGCTGTTCGACGAGGACACGCCGCTCGCGCTGATTCAGCTCCTGCGTCCCGACGTGCTGGTGAAAGGCGCCGATTACGCGCGCGACGCCATCGTTGGAGCGAAAGAAGTGGAAGGGTGGGGCGGCCGGGTCGTGCGCGTGCCGCTCGTCAAGGACAAGTCCACGACGAAGCTGCTCGACCGGCTGCGGGGCTGATGAAGCTGATCGTCGGCACGCGCAGCTCCGGGAAGACGCGTGAGATTCGCGAGCTGTTTGCCGGCCTGCCGTTTGACGTGTCGTTCCCGGCCGACCGGCTCCTCGAGCCCCTGCCCGAAGAAGCCGATCTCGAGCGCAGCACGAGCTACGTCGAGAACGCGGTCTCCAAGGCGCGCTACTACGGGACGCGCAGCGGCCTCCCGGCGGTTTCGGATGACTCCGGCATCGAAGTCGACGCGCTCGGCGGGGCCCCCGGTCCACGCTCCGCGCGTTGGTCTGCGACCGGCAGCGATGCCGAAAACAACAGGTTGCTGCTCGAGCAGCTGGCGGGTCTCCCGGCCGAGAAGCGCACCGCGCACTACCGTTGCGTGGTGGCATTTCTCGCGACGCCGAGCAGCGTCCCGGAGATCGTCGAAGCGACCTGCGATGGGGTGATCCTGATGGAGCCACGCGGCGGGGGGGGCTTTGGCTACGATCCGCTGTTCTATTCGGAGGAGCTGCACATGACCTTCGGCGAGGCTCCCGCCGCTGCCAAGCACCGCGTCTCGCATCGCGGTCGCGCTTTTAGAGCCCTGATTGAGGTGTTGTTACGCCGTTCTACGTAGTCTTCTTGACGTAGTTATCTTGACGCAGTTCTCTCGACGCCTTTTTCTCGACGTAGTCAGTAGTTAGACGGGGTGTGGCGCAGTCCGGTAGCGCGCCTGGTTTGGGACCAGGAGGTCGCGGGTTCGAATCCCGCCGCCCCGATTTACCCCTCGACCTGTGCCCGCAGGTACTTCTCGTAGCAGTCCGGACAGACGCCGTGGCTGAATCGAGCGGGGGAGTGGCTTTCCACGTACCGCTCGAGCGACATCCACTGGTCGTCAGTGTCCCGGATCCGTTTGCAGTAGCTGCACACCGCCAGCAGGCCCTCGAGCGTCAGCAGCTCCTCCCGCAGGCCGAGGATGCGCTCGGCGACGTTGAGGCGCGCGACCAGCTCCTCGGGGACGATTGGCTTCGTGATGAAATCGTCCACGCCCGCCTGCATCGCCTCGAGAAAATTGCCCAGGCCGGTGCGGATCGTTTGCATCATGAAGTAGGTGTAGGGCCCGGGAGGACGCGAGCGGATCTTCCGGCACAGCTCGATGCCGTCCATCGCCGGCATCAACCAGTCGGAGACGATCACGCGATGGTGGGCGACCAGCCACAGTCCCCACGCGTCCATTCCATTGTCCACCGCGGTCACCTCGTGACCCTGCGCGGTGAGGATCGCGGTCAGCGTTTGTCCGGCGACGGCGTCATCCTCGGCGAGCAGAATTCGCATTATTCCTCCGGCAGCGAGGCGCGTTGCTGGCGTAAATAGTCGGTCACCGCGTGTGCGATGGGGCTGACGCGCTCGAAGGTCTCGCGCGCCTGTTCGACGTCACCGGCGCGGGCGGTCGTCTCGACGGTCTCGAGCAGACCGGCGAGCTCGCGGGCGCCGATCGTTGCAGCGGCGCCGCGGTAAACGTGGGCGGCCTTCGCGATTTCGTCGCCGGTCCCGCCTGCGACCGCACCGGCAAGCGCGGCCAGACGATCCGGCGCCTGCCGCACGAACGTGTCTATAATAGAATAGAGCGCCTGCTCCGCGCCCGCCTCGCGCAACGTCATGCGGAACCCCTCGAGGTCCACCGGCGGAGCGAGCGGTTCGGGTGGCGGCGCAGCCGCCGCCCTCGGCTCGGCCGTGCCTTCCACCAGCGCGAACAGCTCGTGCGCCTTGAACGGCTTGGCGAGGTAGTCGGTCATGCCGTGCGAGAGACAGCGCTCGCGCTCACCCGACAGGGCATGCGCGGTGAGGCCGATGATCGGTAGATCTTTGCCCTTGGGGAGCGCGCGAATCGCGTGCGTGGCCTCGAAGCCATCCATCTCCGGCATCTGTATGTCCATCAGGACGACGTCGAAGTCGCGCCCTTGCACCGCTTCCAATGCCTCGCGGCCGTTGCTCGAGACGTGGACTTCGTGGCCGCGCTTGACCAGCATGGCGACCGCGACTTGCTGGTTGACGGGATTGTCTTCCGCGAGCAGCACGCGCAGCGTCGCACGCGATTCCGCGATCGTGTGGCGGGTAACGACGGCGGGCGTTCCCGCCTCCTCAGGCGATCCCGCGAGCACCGTCCCGAGTGCTTCCAACAGATCGCTGCGTGAGATCGGCTTCGTGAGGTAGCCGCGAATGCCCAGCTCGCGGCAGCGCTCGCCGTCGCCGCGCTGCCCGGCGGACGTCAGCATCAGCAGGTTGGTGCGCTTGATTTTCTTGTCTCCCCGGACCGCTGTGGCGAGCTGGAAGCCATCCATATCGGGCATCTGCACATCGAGGATCGCGAGGTCGTAGCGGACCCGGCGCAGCGCCTCGAGTCCGTCCGCCGCCGTTGACGCCTCATCGACGTTGATGCCCTCGGCGGCCAACATCTCGCGCAGAATGCGCCGATTCGTCTGATTGTCGTCCACGATGAGCATGCGCCGGCCGCCGAGCGCGGCGAGGGCGGTCGCGCGCCCTGGCGGAGCGGTCTCGACGGGCAAGGTCAACCCGAATGAGAACTCGCTGCCGCGTCCTACCTCGCTCTTCACGGAAAGCTCGCCGCCCATCAGCCGGACCAGCCGTTGCGAGATCGCGAGGCCAAGTCCCGTGCCGCCGTAGCGGCGCGTCATCGTCGAATCGGCCTGCGTGAACTCTTTGAATACCGACGCGATGTGTTCGGCGGCGATCCCGATGCCGGTGTCCCGCACCGCGAATGTAAGCTTGGCGGTGCCGTCGGTCGGAGCCGCGCTTACCGAGATCACGACCTCGCCCTGTTCCGTGAACTTGATCGCGTTGCCGATCAGGTTCATGAGCACCTGGCGCAGGCGGGTCGGGTCGCCGCGCACCGCGCGCGGCACGTCGGCTGCCACTTCCGCGAGCAGCTCGAGATGCTTTTCGCGCGCCCGCACGGCGAGCAGGCTGGCCGTGGCGTGCACCACCTTCGATACGTCGAACGGGATCGCTTCGAGCTCCAGGTGCTCGGCTTCGATCTTGGAGTAGTCGAGGATGTCGTTCAGGATCATCAGGAGCGCTTCCGACGACGAGCGTACCAGCTCCAGGGCGCGGCGCTGCTCGGTCGTCAGCTCGGTATCGAGGATCAGCTCCACGAAGCCGAGCACGGCGTTCATCGGGGTGCGGATCTCGTGGCTCATGTTCGCGAGGAACGCCGAACGGGCCCGGGCAAGGCGCTCGGCGAGGTCGCGCGCCTCACGCATCACCGATTCGGCGCGCTTGGCGGCCTCCTCGCTCACGGCCAGGCGGGCCGTGACTTGGAGGTGATCGATCAGCGTCAGGTGCGCGCGTCGCGCCACGATCGCCATTCCCAGCGTGAACAGGGCCACGACGATCGCGGCCGCGAGATGATGGGCCTGATCGCTCGTGGCCAGCGAGACGAAGACGGGCAGCGCGATGCCGGCGAGGAATCCGCGGACGCTCAAGGGATCGGCCGCGAGGGTGGTCAGCGCACTGGCGATGAGACCGGCCAGGACGACGAGGAGGAGCGCCGTCGTCTCGAACGGGACGATCGGCAGGACCAGCGCACCGCCCACGCCCCAGGTGATGGCGAGCAGGGTCACCGTGGCCCGCACGCCGTTGCGGACCGCCCGCTCGGTGAGGGGGCGCCGTGAGCAGATGATCAGCCAGGCGCCTCGCACCAGCGCGGTGAACACCACGGCGCTGCCCCAGCCGAGCAGCAGCTCGTGCGGCGCATCGGGCCAGGCAAGCGCCACGATAACGGCGATGAGGGCGGGATGCACCCAGACGCCGAGCCGGCTCTCGTTTACGAGTCGCTCTTGGAGCAGGCGGGCGAGGTCGGCGCGGATGCGCTCGTCAGTCGCTGCGGCGTTTTCGGGCCGCGCGTCGTTCGCCACGAGGGTCATGAGTGCCTACATGGTACGATATGACCCCAAAACGTACTAGGGCGTTTTTGCGGCATCGCGGGGCTGGGGGTGTGCGTGTCGCGGCGAGATTCCATTAAGTTGTGAGCTTGTCTGCCGGGCGCCCGTAGCTCAGGTGGATAGAGCAGCAGCCTTCTAAGCTGTTGGTCGGAGGTTCGAATCCTCCCGGGCGCACTCTCCCGTCGTCGCCGGTGAGCCAGGACACATCCGCATCCGTCACTAACCTCACCGCTGTGATCCCTCTTCAGATGAATAGTGTACGGAGTTCGGCGTCCAGTCGGGGATCACCGACATCGTCCGGACGCACGAATTACTAAGTTGGGTGCCGACCATGACCGACGTTTTGCGCCTCCTCTTGGTTGAGGACTCCGAAGCCGACGCGGAGCTTCTGGCCCGCGAGCTGAAGCGGGCCGGCTTCGCTGTGGAATTCGCGCGCGTCCAGACCGCTGCAGAGGTGGAAGCCGCCCTCACGCGCACCGAGTGGGACATCATCGTCGGCGACAACAGCATGCCCGGGTTCAGTGGCACCGAGGCACTCGCCATCGTTCGCGCCCGCGGACTCGACATTCCATTCATTTTCGTTTCGGGAACCATGGGCGAGGATCTCGCCGCGTCCGCGCTCGAGGCGGGAGCGGGTGATGCACTCGCGAAAGGCAATCTCCGGCGCCTCGTTCCGGTCATCCGGCGCGAGCTGCGCGAGGCCGCGGATCGGCGCGCACGGCGCGAATCTGAGACCGCGCTGCGCGCCTCGGAAGCGAGTTACACCACGCTGGTCGAGCAGGCGCCCGTCGGCATTTATCGGTCGACCAATGCGGGGCGCTTCCTGTCGGCCAACCCCGCATTGGCTCGGATCCTTGGCTACGCCACACCCCAGGAGTTGCTCGCGCTCGACATGTCACGCGACGTCTATGCCGACGCCGACGAGCGCCGCCGCCTGGTCGCCCAGGACACGTATACCAATCAGGTCTACGAAGAGCTGGAAGCGACGTGGAAGAAGAAGGACGGCACCCGAATCCGTGTCCAACTCAGCGTGCGCGCGAGCCGGAAACCCGACGGCCAGGTCGAGTTCTACGAAGCGTTCGTGCGTGATATCACGAACCAGCGCCAGCTCGAGGCGCAGCTCGCACAAGCCCAGAAGATGGAAGCCATCGGCCGGCTCGCAGGCGGTGTGGCGCACGACTTCAACAACCTGCTCACCGTGATCCTCAGCTACAGTGACCTGCTGCTCGAGGACCTGCCCGCCGAGTCCTCGGATCGCGAGGACGTGACGCAGATCCGCAAAGCCGCGCAAGGCGCGAGTGAGTTGACCCGCCAGCTCCTGGCGTTCAGTCGCCAGCAGGTCCTGCTGCCCAAAGTGGTCGACATCAACGCGTCGGTTTCCGGGATCGAGCGACTGCTCACGCGCGTGCTGCGTGAGGACATCAAGCTCGCCTGCACGTTAGCCTCGGATGCCGGCATGATCCGGGTCGATCCCGGGCAGTTGGAGCAGGTCATCATGAATCTCGCCGTCAATGCGCGCGACGCGATGCCAGGCGGCGGACTGCTCACGATCGAGACCGCGAACGTCGATCTGGACGCGGATTATCTGCGCGCGCATCCGATGGCGAAGCCGGGGCCGTATGTCATGCTCGCGGTCACGGACACCGGGATGGGGATGGATGCGGCAACGCAGGCGCGGATCTTTGAGCCGTTCTTCACGACCAAGGACGTGGGCAAAGGCACCGGCCTGGGTCTCGCGACGGTGCAGGGCATCGTGCAGCAATCGGGCGGATTCATATGGGTCTACTCCGAGCCGGATCACGGCACGGTCTTCAAGATCTATCTGCCCCGCGTCGACGAAGCGCCGTCACAGGAAGCTGTCACCAACGCCGACGATGTCCGCGGGACGGAAACGATCCTGATTGCGGAAGACGTCCCGGCCGTTCGCGCGGTGACTCGTGAAATGCTCAAACGGTACGGCTACCATGTTCTGGAGGCCGCCGACGGCTTGACGGCGCTGCAGGTCGCCGCTGACTACAAGGAAACGATCCATCTGCTGTTGACCGACGTCGTGATGCCCGACTTGAGCGGCCGAGACCTCGCGGAACGGTTCAGGATGTTGCGGCCGGCGATGAAAGTCGTGTTCATGTCTGGGTACACGGATGACGCGATCGTCCGCCACGGCATTCTCCAGGAAGGCATCGCCTACTTGCAGAAGCCGTTCACGCCAGTCTCGTTGGCGAAGAAGGTGCGGGTGGTGCTGGACGCTCGGAGTTAGGCTGGCGGCAGGGCGTGGCACCATGCCACTTTCATAGTCGTTCCATGAATCTCCTCCTCGCCGAAGATGACGCCGTCGCGCGCATGACCCTGAGCGCGGTGCTCAAGGGCCTCGGGTACGAGGTGACCGAAGCCGAGCACGGCGGCGAGGCGTGGGCCAACCTCCAGCTCAGCCATTTCCCGATCGTCATCTCCGACTGGCAGATGCCCGAAGTCGATGGCCCCGAGCTGTGCCGGCGGATTCGTGCCCGTCCCACCGAGCGCTACACGTACTTCCTGCTGGTCACCGCCACCGGTGGTAAGAAACGGTACCTCGAAGGGATGGACGCAGGAGCGGACGACTTCATTACGAAGCCTGTGGACATGGACGAGCTCCGCGCGCGTTTGAAAGCAGCCGAGCGAATGCTGGGGCTACGCAACCATGTGCAACGACTCGAAGGCTTGCTCCCGATCTGTGCCTACTGCAAACGCATTCGCGACGTGGCGGAGCAATGGCAGTCCATCGAGAGCTACGTCGAAGCGCGATCCGAAGCGCAGTTTAGTCACGGCTATTGTCCGGATTGCTATGAGAAGTACGTCAGGCCGCAGATTGAAAAGCGCTAGTCTCTTCCTTCTGCTGTTGGCCGTCGGGCCGTCAGGCCGTCAGGCCGTCGCCCAGGGCATCGCCGACAACAGCTTTCTTCTTGAAGAGGCGTACAACCAGGAGGCTGGCGTCGTGCAGCACATCAGCGCCTGGCAGCGCTCGCTGCGCACCGCGGCGTGGGCGTACACGTTCACGCAGGAATGGCCAGTCGGTTCGCAGGCGCATCAGGTGAGTTACACGATCCCGGTCCAGCGTACCGAGAGTCCGTCCCACACGGGGTTGGGGGACGCCGCGCTGAATTATCGCTACCAGCTGCGCGCGGATGCTCGGGTTGCCATCGCACCACGATTGTCACTGCTCGTCCCGACGGGGAGCTCGGCGCGGGGGCTCGGCAGCGGGCACGTGGGAGCGCAGCTGAACCTGCCGCTGAGTGTGACGCTGGCGCCCGCGCTCGTGACGCATTGGAATGCGGGCGTAACGCGGGTGGCGCAGGCGACCTCGTACAACCTCGGCGCGAGCGCGATCTGGCTCGCGCGGCCGACATTCAACGTGATGGTCGAAGTGGTCTGGGTGGAGCAGGGTGGTGCCCATGATGTGGTGGTGAATCCGGGTATTCGCTGGGCGCACAACTTCACGAGCGGGCTGCAGATCGTGCCTGGGGTCGCTTTTCCCGACGGAAAATCGGTCTTTTTGTACCTGAGTTTTGAACATCGGTTTAAACCTGCCGAAAGGCCGTAAATTCAATTACTGGACCCCCTTGACTCACCCCAGATGCGCGGCTAGAATCCGCGTCTCTCCGCGAAGTTTTTTCGCGGACGCTCTTTGAGAATTGATGATCGAGTGTGTGGAGTGCGGCCCCATTTGAGCGGACGCGCGCTTTCAGAACGTGCGCCGCGAGGGGTTTCATTCTGATTGTGATTCGGACGACAGATGTACCAGTCGTTCGGTGAGCTGTTCGAATTTTTCCAAATCATTGGAGAGTTTGATCCTGGCTCAGGACGAACGCTGGCGGCGTGCCTAACACATGTAAGTCGAACGGGACTGGGGGGGCAACTCTCCAGTTCAGTGGCAGACGGGTGCGTAACACGTGAGAAACTTGTCCATCGGTGGGGGATAGCCGGCCCAACGGCCGGTTAATACCGCGTACGATCATTTGGGGGCATCCCTGAATGATGAAAGCATCGCAAGATGCGCCGGCGGAGAGTCTCGCGGCCTATCAGCTAGTTGGCGGGGTAATGGCCCACCAAGGCGACGACGGGTAGCTGGTCTGAGAGGATGGCCAGCCACATTGGGACTGAGACACGGCCCAGACTCCTACGGGAGGCAGCAGTGGGGAATCTTGCGCAATGGCCGCAAGGCTGACGCAGCGACGCCGCGTGTGGGATGACGGCCTTCGGGTTGTAAACCACTGTCGGGAGGAACGAATACGCGATGATGAATCGTGGGTGACGGTACCTCCAAAGGAAGCACCGGCTAACTCCGTGCCAGCAGCCGCGGTAATACGGAGGGTGCGAGCGTTGTCCGGAATCACTGGGCGTAAAGGGCGCGTAGGTGGCCCGTTAAGTGGCTGGTGAAATCCCGCGGCTCAACTGCGGGGCTGCCGGTCAGACTGGCGAGCTAGAGCACGGTAGGGGCAGATGGAATTCCCGGTGTAGCGGTGGAATGCGTAGATATCGGGAAGAATACCAGTGGCGAAGGCGTTCTGCTGGGCCGTTGCTGACACTGAGGCGCGACAGCGTGGGGAGCAAACAGGATTAGATACCCTGGTAGTCCACGCCGTAAACGATGGACACTAGACGTCGGGGGGAGCGACCCTCCCGGTGTCGTCGCTAACGCAGTAAGTGTCCCGCCTGGGGAGTACGGCCGCAAGGCTGAAACTCAAAGGAATTGACGGGGGCCCGCACAAGCGGTGGAGCATGTGGTTTAATTCGAAGCAACGCGAAGAACCTTACCTGGGCTTGACATACTGGTGAAAGCTGGTGGAAACACCGGCCCCTCTTCGGAGCGCCAGCACAGGTGCTGCATGGCTGTCGTCAGCTCGTGTC